>ERZ889217.1404-NODE-1404-length-12322-cov-8.690796_pt1 | contig 12322 bp, 13 predicted proteins | sample MGYA00521098_ERZ889217 | MGnify/ENA primary metagenome ERZ889217 (study PRJEB32303, sample SAMEA104408613) | aquatic metagenome | biome: Brackish water; feature: Pelagic; material: water | place: Baltic Sea | collected 2014-06-10T22:04:00 | depth 2,362 m ...
CGCCGTCAGTCGTTACCACGCCGTCAGTCGTTACCACAGTGTCGTCGGGTCCACTTGAGGTTGTAAGTGGTGCATCTGTGGAACCGGGTGCACTTCCCAGGACCGTTGTAACGACCACCGGTAACGAACGAGATGGTCCACCACCGAGAGTTGTGGTGGGCGCTGGGATTGTCGTTGAATTTCCACTGCTTGTCGTCGTGCTTGCATTGGGATCTGTTGGTGTTTTCTGCAGTGCCCCAAGTACAGGGCGAAGAAGAACGGCGCCCGTCACTTGAACGAGGCGGAGTGCCTCCTCTTGATTAGCGACACCTGGCAAGTTGACAACAATCGCATTTCCTTGACGGATGATTTCCGGTTCGGCCACTCCTAGGGAGTCGATTCGTTCGCGAATCCGCTCAACGGCAAGATCAAGGCTGACAGAGTCAAACTCGCCAACTGGCTCTTGGGTGACCGAAATTCCGCCCTGTAGATCAAGACCCAAAGCGGGTTGATTACCGGCCACAAGATTGCCGGCAAAGGATCCAAGAACCACTACCAATAGGCCCGTGAGGGAGAAGACGAGACGACGTGTCATGACTGGTGAGGTCACTGCGCTTCTGGATCTTGGGCGTCATCAATGATTGCGCCACCTGCGGGCTCAATAGTCGGGTTGATCCGCCGTAGCAGAGAATTTCGAGCAACTCGGATCTCGGTTCCTTCTGCGATTTCGAGCCATACCGTGTCGCCATCAAGGGCATTGACAAAACCGTACATACCCGAGTTGGTAATCACCTCGTCACCTTCACTGATCTCGCGCTGAAGGGACTGCGACTCCTTCAAGCGCCGACGCTGGGGACGGATCATCAAGAAATACATTGCTCCACCGATGGCGGCCATGAATAACAAAGTCACGGCGAAACTACCGCCACTCTTTTGCTCGGTTGCGGCGAAGATGAATGAAAATGTGTAAGTGGTCAGCATCAGTAGTCCAAAGATCGGGGGCGAATAACGGATCAAATCCTAGTGGGCGAGCCTCGTTTTGTGGCACTCCTCAGGCGAGAGCGTCCACAGAATGGCGTTTATCCCCATACTTTGAGTACTTCCTGCCTTAATGACGCAAATTTGCCTGCTGAAATTGCCTCTCGCATCTGTTTCATGAGGTCTAAAGTCCAGGCAATGTTGTGCAGGCTGAGCAGACGAGCGGCTGTGGGCTCGTTGACTTGGAAAAGATGACGTAGGTATCCCCTGCTATGGCGGCTACACACATCGCAGGGACAGGAGTCATCGAGAGGACGATCATCAAGCACATGGGCGGCATTCTTGATGTGTAATTTTCCATCCTTAGTGAAGGCGGTTCCATGGCGACCGATTCTGGTTTGCATCACACAATCAAACTGATCAACCCCTAGTCCAACGGCCTCCACCAAAGAAGCCGGATCTCCGACACCCATCAGATAGCGCGGTCGGTGCGTCGGGAGATGTTCAAGGGCCGCAGCCAAAGCCGGCAACATTTCTTGGCGAGTTTCTCCGACTGAGAGTCCTCCAATGCCATAGCCATCGAAACCGCTGACATCTCCGCTTGTGACACTCACTGTGCGTTGAGCACTTTCGGCACGCATCACTAGGTCTGTGCCTCCTTGCACGATGCCAAACAGTGCTTGATCGGTTCGCTGATGTACTGCATGGGCGCGTTGAGCCCATGCAGAAGTTCTTTCAAGAGCTAGGCGAAGAACTGACGGTGGTGAAGGAAGTGGTGCGCACACATCGAGCACCATCTGGATATCTGCGCCCAGTAGTTCTTGAGTTGCCACGGCCGATTCTGGTGTGAAGCGATGAAAACTTCCGTCGTATGTCGAACGGAATGTGACTCCATCGTCATCCACTTTGGGGTCCAATGAAAAAACTTGAAAACCACCTGAGTCTGTGAGAGTCAAACCTTTCCAGCCGGCGAATTTTCCAAGCCCTCCGAAATGAGCAATCGTTTCAGCACCAGGACGCAACATGAGATGGTATGTATTACCAAGAACGATTTCTGCGCCTAGGGTTTCGTAATCGCTGGCACTGAGATATTTGATTGCTCCTCGAGTTCCAACGGGCATAAAGCAGGGAAACCTGTATGAGCCATGAGCGGTCGATGCGATGCCTGTACGTGCGGCGCCATCGGTGGCCGTGATATCCAAGGTAACGGGATGCATTAGGAACCTTCAGTCGCGTGGCGGTTGAGCAACATAGCGTCACCCAAGGAAAGGAAACGGTATCCAGACTCCAAGGCCGTTGCATATATATCTCGCCAACGATCCCCGATAAAGGCGTCAATCATCAGCAATAAGGTGGTGCGTGGGAGATGAAAGTTGGTCATCATCATGTCAACTGCTTGCCAATCAAAGCCACGGTGAATAAAAAGGCTGGTGCGCCCCGACAATTCATCGCGCGCTATAGCACTCTCCAAGGATCGTACCGCTGTGGTTCCAACGGCGATGACTCTCTCGGCCTTGTCAACTTGCTGCATCACTTGCTCTGAGACTGAATAAAATTCTGTATGCATTTTGTGATCAAGAGGATTTTGCACTTGGATTGGTTGAAATGTATCCAGCCCAACCACAAGTTCAACATGCGCAATTTGAATACCATTATTGGAGAGTGTCTGCAAAAGTTTAGTCGTGAAATGTAATCCAGCTGTCGGGGCTGCAGCAGAAGCAGGGCGGCGAGAGTAAACCGTTTGGTAACGATCGCTCGAAGGCAATGCACCCGTGATGTACGGCGGTAATGGAATTTCTCCGATCTTGTTGAGTAAGTCCAAAACGTCGCCGGTAAAACACAGTTCAACAATGAAAGATTCTGAATCTTCTGCTCTTCCATGGAAAATCACTTCATTTCCAGACTGTGCATGATGCAGAACTTCGCCCTCCTTTAATCGTCCTCCAGGCCGCACAAGTGCTGTCCAGCGTGTTGACGAGGGATTCAAAGGATCGAGCAGCAGTACCTCAACGGCACCTCCACTTGAACGTTGCAGACGCAATCTGCCTGGGATGACTTTGGTGTCATTAACAACCAACAAGTCGCCTTCTCGCAGATAGTCCGGTAGGTCATGTACCTTGCGATGTTCAACATTGAGAGAGCCAGAACTTCGGCCACAGTCAACAAGGAGGCGCGCGCTATCTCTGGGTTCACTCGGTATCTGTGCGATGCGATCGAGGGGAAGTTCGTAATCAAAGTCTGAAAGCTTCATGACCCAACTTTAGGAAAACAAACCAGGTGACTGGGTAGGAGCAGTTAATCCGAGATGTTCCCAAGCGACTGGCATCGCCACCCGACCCCGTGGGGTTCGAGCTATGAAACCCTTTTGAATGAGAAATGGTTCATAGACATCTTCAAGGGTTTCTGGTTGCTCGCCGATACCGATGGCCAATGTGGAGAGTCCGACTGGTCCCCCGTTGAACTGCTTGCACAGCGACGTCAAAATTGCACGGTCAACTTTGTCAAGTCCGCAATTGTCAACGCCGAAGACCGCAAGACCTTCATCGGCGATCGCTCCGTTAATCTTGCCATCGCTGCGTACCTCGGCGAAGTCACGGACTCGTCGTAGGAGCCTGTTGGCAATACGCGGTGTGCCGCGACTGCGAGTGGCGATGAGTCGGGTTCCATCTTCATCAATGGACACATTGAGAATTCCAGCAGCGCGTCGGACAATTGCGTCAAGCTCGTTGTCGTCGTAATAATCGAGACGGGCCACTAGACCGAAGCGATCACGTAATGGTCCAGTAATCATTCCAGTTCGCGTTGTAGCACCGACCAATGTGAATTTCGGTAGCGCCAAACGAATACTCGATGCGGCAGGTCCTTTACCGACAACGATGTCTAGTTTGAAATCTTCCATCGCTGGATAGAGAATCTCTTCCACAACGCGGCTCAAACGGTGAATCTCGTCAATGAATAAAACATCTGAGGGTTCAAGTTTGGTCAATATCGCGGCTAGGTCACCAGCCCGCTCCAGAGCGGGTCCAGATGTGATGTGCAGGCGAACTCCCATTTCCGCGGCAATGATTCCCGACAAGGTTGTCTTGCCAAGTCCCGGAGGACCTGCGAAAAGAAGATGATCGGCAGCCTCCCCACGTTTACGGGCTGCTTCAAGGACAATATTAAGTTTCTCTTTTAGTTCTCGTTGTCCAATGAATTCCTCAAGATGTTTTGGGCGTAATCCGGATTCATCGGACTCTTCAACAACATCGCTGACTTGCGGATCAAGAAATTCATCCCGCACGACGAACTCCTAACATCTGTAAGGCATCCCGCAGCAGGGTTTCGGCACTTTCTTGTGAAGGCAGTTCGCGCAGAACCTCACGGATCTCGCCCTCGGTATAACCAAGTCCGAGTAATGCTTCACGCACATCAGAGACAACTGAGGAACGACCTGAGTGACCACTGAGAGAATCATGCAAGAGAGGCAGTGATAAACGATTCTTTAGTTCAATCAGTAAACGTTCTGCCGTTTTCTTCCCGACGCCGGGTACGAGAGTGAGCGCCGCAATATCTCCACTCGCCACAACCTCAAAAAGGGCACTTGGTGCCAAAGTTCCAAGAATGGCCATTGCTAGAGATGGGCCAACACCGTGAGTCCCAATAAGAGTTTGGAAAGTCGATTTTTCGTCCCTCGTGAGAAAACCAAAGAGAGTTTGGGAGTCCTCTCGAATGTGATGATAAATGAATAAAAACACTGGCGACGTTGGTTCTAGTTCTGCCAAAGTACGAGGAGTCACTGTCACCGAGTAGCCCACTCCTGCTACCTCAATCAATACCGATCCCTCGGTGTGACGTTCTAAAACCGAACCGCGTAAAGAGCCGATCATCTCACGCCGTCTTCCTGCTTCGAACCCGACCATGAATAGTCTCGGCACCGGCAGCGATGAGCTTTTGGTGCATCGGAGCAACTGCGAGGTGGCAGAGAGCTAGAGCAGCCGCATCGGCAGCGTCTGCTGGTTGTGGTAGAGAGTTCAGCCCCAAGCGCATCTGAACCATTTTTTGAACTTGAATTTTGTCTGCCCCTCCCCAACCCGTGACTGTTTGTTTGACCTGGTTTGGGGTGTATTGCACGACCTCGCAGCCGGCAAGTGAGGCTAGAGCGAGGGCCAGACCACTGGCTTGGCCGACGCTCATGGCAGTGCGAACATTGACTTGAAAGAAAAGTTGCTCAATGACGACGGTCTGTGGGCAGAACTCACTCAGAAGTAGGGACAAATCGGCATGCAAACTCGCTAAACGCTCAGGAAGCGGCGACGTCGCAGGAGTTCGCAGAACCCCCATGGAGACGCAATGTAACAATTGAGGACCTGAGGAATCAATCACCGCATAACCACAACGGGTCAAACCTGGGTCAATCCCAAGGACCCGATGGACCTGACTTGAGCCCTCAGAGACCGGCGTGGATACGAACATGCGTACGATCCTAACCGATTGCTACGACACCATGCATGAATGTGAGAACCTAGGGTATGAGTCCCCGTGAGATCCCAGTAAGTGCCCCACGAAACTTCCCTAAAGCGTCCAAATACTGCTTGCCATGGGGCGTCACCCTGGCTGTATTGATTGCCAGTTGTGGTGGTGGGAAGAACTCACAATCTGTTGACTCCACCACTGCTCGCCAAGGCTCAACCACCTTTGTCCCCACTCAAGACTCACCCACCTGTGCCGAACCGGGTGTCTTAGCCTGCCTGCTCCCGTGGCCGAGTAATCAACTAACCGTACCGGACTCCACAACGATGACAGGATTGCGTTTGTCGATTCCATCCGACGCGGTTCCGACGAATGTTGACGGCACCGCTATGGATGTCACAGATCAAAATCGCGCTGACGGATTCTCGCCGAACTCTGTGATTGTGTTTGAGGCACCGGGGGTGGATTTACTTCGAAGCGGCGTACCTGATTCAACTGATATTGCACGCTCGTTAGAAGATTCGAACCCGATCACGATTATTGATCAGCAAACACAAGCGAGGTGGCCGTTCTGGGGGGAATTAGATGTTCAATCTCGTTTGGTCACTCTGCGTCCGGCGACGGCATTTCTTGAAGGACACACGTACGAGATCAGTATTGGTGAACTCATTGACAGTTCGCTCAATCCTGTACCTCTAACGACATCGCAGTGGTCCTTCACGATCGCTAGTGAGCAATCCTTATCTGGACGATTGTTGCATGAGCGCTCAGTGGCTTATGAACAAATTGGCGATGGAGTTCCAATCTTCAAGGTTGATTCAGTGACACCAGGATCCGTGCGAACAGTTGAAGGCACCTTTGATATTCCAAACTTTTTGTCTAATGATGGAACACCAGGTGGTCACCTACTTCTTGATGATCAGGGCGCTCCCATGATCAATGAGGAATTTCCGACGTATGCCACCTCGTTTCGATGCGTCGTTCCCGATCAAGTCACTGCTCCGGTGCCCGCACTGTTATATGGTCACGGACTCTTGGGTGATCGTGGGCAAGTCGATTTCTTCGGTTCTTTCGCTGGGCAAGGTCTGATTGTTGCATGCGCTGTTGATTGGTTGGGCATGGCGAGTGAAGATGTTGCTAATCTCGCTGGAATTCTCCAAGACATGGGTCGCTTTAATGAACAAGCTGACCGCATGTTGCAAGGTTTGTTGGCTTTTCAATTGCTGGGGCGCCTCACAAATAGTGCACAAGGTTTCGTCACTGATCCTGCCTTTCAAAACGCAGATGGTTCGCCGCTCATCGCCCCAGATGCAACGGTGTTTGTCGGCAATAGTCAAGGTGGCATTCTCGGAGGTGCAGCCTCAGCGATTTCAACGGAATGGAAGCGAGCGGTTCTTGGTGTTCCCGGTATGAACTACTCGCTGCTTCTCCCCCGATCAAGTGATTGGCCACAGTTTCAGGTTGCCTATGAGGCCGCCTACCTTGAGAGTCAAGACCGCTTGATGGGTCTGGTCTTGGCACAACTGTTGTGGGATCGGGGAGAAAATAGTGGTTACGCGCAACACCTCTCTAGCGATCCATATGAGGGTATTGAAGCCAAAGATGTGCTTCTAGTCGGAGCCTTCGGGGATCATCAAGTCGCCAATGTGTCCACTGAGGTATTAGCGCGCACGATTGGCGCAAGGGTCCACTCCCCAACCCTGCAGGATGGACGGAGCGCGGATGTTGTGCCGCTATGGGGTATTGAGACCATCACCTATCCCTATTCTGGAACTGCGTTGGTCATGTGGGATTATGGGACGCCCGCTCCACCGATCGGACCCGAGCCGCCCAGCGAGCCCGCCTTCGGCCTTGATCCGCATGGGGCTGGAAGTGATGAGGCGCTCGTACTTGTTCAGGCTCTTGGGTATCTCTTGTCAGGCGGATTACAAAACGTATGTGGCGAAGGTCCGTGTATCGGAACACAAATTGACTCGCAGTAACTCCGTCAACTGATGGATTCCATGATTTCGTCGCTGATATCAAAATTCGCGTACACGTCTTGAACATCATCGTTTTCTTCGAGGGCCTCAACAACTCTGATGATTCTGGCAGCAGTGTCGGCGTCGGTGACGGCGATGGTGTTTGATGAAACCATTGTTGATTCTGCGGAGAGAACTTCAATGCCAGCAGCCTCCAAGGCAGTTTTCACTTCGTAAACAACATTTGGTTCGCTGAGAATTCGCCAGGATGCACCGTCACGACTGATGTCGTCTGCTCCAGCCTCAAGAGCAGCCATCATAATTTCGTCTTCGGGAGCGACCCCCGCAACATAAATGACTCCTCGTCGACTGAACTGCCAGCCAACAGCGCCCGGTTCTGCCATAGCGCCACCTAATTTGGAAAAAATATTGCGTACATCGGCGCCAGTACGGTTGCGATTATTCGTCAGGGTATCGACCATCATCGCTACTCCGCCTGGTGCGTACCCTTCATAGGTGATGGACTCATAGTTTTCGCCCTGAACATCGCCGCTGCCTCTTTTGACGGCTCGATCAATGGCGTCGTTCGTCATCTGTCCTGCTTTTGCTTTTTGGATGACCGTTCGCAAAGTTGCATTCGAGGAGAGATCGGCGCCGCCTTCGCGGGCCGCAACCTCAATCTGTCGAGCGATCTTGGCGAATAACTTTCCGCGCGCTTGATCCGCTGCGCCCTTCTTGTGTTTAATTGTTGCCCATTTTGAATGTCCGGACATGGTCTACCTCGGGTTCGTGACGGAGAAGTTCTCGACTATTGAAAGAAAGATTTTATGGATACGCAAGTCTGACACGAGTTCGGGATGAAAAGAGCATGCCAAAATGTTTGCCGTACGAACAAGAACAGGTCGATCGCCCCATGAAGCCAGTACTTCAACATCCGAACCAATGGCTTCAATGACAGGGGCTCGAATAAATAGTGCGTGAAAGGGGGTGTCGAATGAGTGCACAATGATGTCTTGTTCAAACGAATCATTCTGGCGACCGTATCCATTGCGTCTGATCTCTATGTCTAATGCACACAAAGAAACCTGGTCGGCGCGACCATCGAGAATCGTCTCCGCCAACATGATCATCCCCGCACACGTGCCGAACAGTGGAAAACCATCTTGACAGAGCCTCTTGAGTACTTCACTTAGGCCTGAGGCGACGAGAAGGTTACTCATCGTGGTGCTTTCGCCACCTGGAATCACGAGGCCTTGTAATCCACTCAGATCCTCTTGTGCACGAACCAAACGAACCTCAGCACCACATTTTCGCAGAGCCTCCGTATGGGCGCCAAACGCTCCTTGAAGCGCCAAAACTCCGATGTGTAATTTTGGTTTCACTGAGGACCTCAATAAATCGGATGTATTACCAACCGCGTTCTGCATAGCGCTGATTAATTTCGTCCATTCCAATTCCGGTCATCGGGGCGCCAATACCAGTGCTCACCCGAGCTAACACATCGGCGTCCATGAAATGCGTGGTCGCTTCAACAATCGCCTTGGCACGTAACGCTGGATTATCACTTTTGAAGATTCCCGAACCAACGAAGACTGAACTCGCTCCAAGTTGCATCGCAAAGGCTGCATCTGCTGGAGTGGCTAGACCCCCCGCGCAAAATAGTGGCACAGGTAATTGCCCAGTTTCAGCAATTTCTTGCACGAGCGATAGAGGGGCCTGCAAACGCTTTGCCCATTCAAACAATTCTGCTGAATCGGCTGTGCCAATCTTTTTGATGTCACCAAGAATTGATCGCAAATGCCTTACCGCTTCAACAACATTTCCTGTTCCGGCTTCACCTTTGGAGCGGATCATGGCTGCTCCTTCGCTAATGCGGCGGAGCGCTTCACCCAAATTTGTCGCACCGCACACGAAAGGGGTTGTGAACTTGAATTTGTCAATGTGATGGGCCTCATCGGCAGGAGTGAGCACTTCACTTTCATCGATGAAGTCAACGCCGAGGGCTTGAAGGATTTGTGCTTCAACAAAATGACCGATACGCGCTTTAGCCATCACTGGGATCGTCACGGCTGCTTGGATCCCTTGAATCATTTCCGGGTCACTCATTCGTGCGACTCCCCCATCACGACGGATATCGGCGGGAACGCGCTCAAGGGCCATGACTGCACATGCCCCCGCATCCTCGGCAATTTTGGCTTGTTCGGGGGTGACGACGTCCATAATCACGCCACCTTTGAGCATTTCAGCTAAACCCCTCTTCACGGGGAAAGAGCCGGTCACGGAGCGTGTAGAACTTGTAGCCATATAGGCAGGCTAACGCTGAAGAAGCGAGAGTGACGGTTCGAAAGAATGTGATCAGGGCCACGCCGTTGCGGCGAGGGACTCGCCAGCAGGCACGACGACGCCCTGTCCTTTGCGTATCAATTCAACGAAGGTCCTACCAGGAGTCAAAAGAATCGGCTCACCCGTCTCGTCGGTCAGGGTCCAAGGATCCGTCTTGTCGGCTCGTGTCCATGTTCCCTGAGTGATCTTGCCCTGTTGTAGGACCCACGCCAGTCCAGTACCAGTTGTTTGGGCTTCTGGGCTCTTTTTATTCGCCGCACTAATTTTGTACTCAACTGTGAGAACCAGGACGTTTTCGGTTGTCACTTGTTCACCGTTGCTATCTAGGTGCACATTGGCGTCATGACGGCGCGCAAATGCACGTTTATCCGCATTCCATTCCCAGGAGGCTTTCATACTGCCGTCCATGCGGAGTTTGACACCGACAACATCAATACCGCTCTTAGATGAAGGATCAGTGGAATACGAAAATTGAGGTGGCGGTATGCCGCCACGACCAGCCGCAACTGTCCAGATGTCGCTGGTGTTGGTATAGAGGTTGTGTGGGGCTTCCTTGTCGTCGGAGCGAAAAAATCCGCTCCCTTTACCCGCCGCACTGGCACTCATGTTGACAAAGTTAGAACTTTTCACAGCCGCCGTGACACCCGCATTTCCACCACTCCAGACAAACAAAACTCCGTTGAACGAACTGAGCAAATCAATGTCCTGTGTGCGGCCAGAGCGAATCGGTCCAACAGGATCCGAACCCTGCGAATGGAAAACCAAAGCGAAACGAGTCCATGCCTCGACGTTTTCCTCAAAAATAATGTCGGCTTGATTGAGTCCAGTCTGCGGGCGGGCGCCTGGGTGATTGTCAACCTTGACGACCAAGGCTGGTCGCATGGCTAGGAAGCCATCAGCCATTGGTAACCCAGTCAGGGGCATAACCGGCCCCGCAACGGGGTTTGTTGTCGCCGTTGTTGATGAAGTTGCTGCAATAGTGCTTGTCGTTGAAGAAATCGGAACGCTGTCAACAGATTCCGACCCACCTCCACAAGAGACAATGAGAAAAGTGCCAGCACAGACCAAAGAAAAAGGAGAACTAAAAATTTTCATAGATCCTTTAATAATGCAATTCTCTCATCAAGCGGTGGATGGGTGTCAAACATGCGATGAAAACGGGCGAACTTGCCCTCATCGCGAACACCAGATAGAGGCTGTTCGATCCACATGTGCGCAGTAGCCATTGAGGCAGAGTGAGTTGTCGTCGTGTCAGCCTTCAGTTTCTCAAGAGCCGATATAAGACCGGGTGGATATCGCGTCATCTGACACGCCGAAATATCAGCAAGTGTCTCACGCTTGCGACTAATGGTTGCCTGCATCGCTTTCGCGATTAATGGCGCCAAGATCAGCAGCACGATACCGACTATGGCCAAAGGGTTAGCACCATTATTACGATCGCCATCTCGACTTGAACGGCCACCGTTCCACCACATCATTCGTAGAGCGATATCCGTCATGAGGGCGATGGCGCCAACCATCGTCACGGCCAAAGTTGATACCAAAATATCGTAATTACGAATATGGGATAGTTCGTGGGCGAGAACACCCTCTAGTTCAACACGATCCATCTTCTCTAGTAATCCGGTTGTTACTGCTATCGCTGCATGCTGTGGGTTGCGACCAGTAGCGAAGGCATTGGGAGCCGGGTCATTGATGACATACACCCCAGGTTTTGGTATGCCGCCCGCGATGCACAGTCCCTCAACCAAATTGTGCAACCTTTGATATGTGGCTGGGTCTGCCGGAGTGGCACGACTGATGGAGAGTGCAATTTTATCCGATTTCCAATATGAGGTGAATGCCATAACAGCGGAAATCACTAAGGCAATAATTGTGGTGGCTAAACCTCCACCGATGAGCACGCCGACTGCAAACCCGATGATGATCACGAAAAATGTAAACGCCAAAACTAATGCGACGCTCCGCCGTTTATTTGACTTAATTTGATCAAACATGCGGGTCTAAAATTTGACTGTCGGAGGGATTTTTGCAGAATCTTCAGCCTCAAAAAATTCACGATGAGCAAAGGTGCCTAACTTGGCAATCAAGATCGTAGGAAAAGTGTCTAACTTGTTGTGGTAGCCGAGGACTGAGTCATTGTAAAACTGTCGAGCGTACGCCACTCGACTTTCAGTGGATGTGAGTTCTTCTTGTAAGGCTAGGAAATTCTGATTGGCTTTGAGATCCGGATAAGCCTCAGAAAGAGCGAAGAGTTGCCGTAACGCTCCCGTCAAGGCATTATTGGCTTGAGCCTGTGATTCCGGAGCCGATGGAGCGGCCACAGCAGCGTTACGCGCGTTAATGACTGCCTCAAATGTTGACTTCTCATGCGCTGCATATCCCTTAACACTTTCAACCAAATTGGGGATGAGATCCAAACGCCGTTTGAGTTGAACGTCAACCTGCGACCAGGCGTTGTCCACCATGTTTCGAGTGCGAATGAGGCGGTTGTACAAAACAACTGCCAACAGCGCCACGATGACTACAACTCCGAGAAAATACAACATATCCCTATGTTACGCCACAACCCGTCACCAATGTGTTCAGAAGGTGATCATTGACGAAGA
>ERZ889217.1405-NODE-1405-length-12318-cov-15.233874_pt1 | contig 12318 bp, 8 predicted proteins | sample MGYA00521098_ERZ889217 | MGnify/ENA primary metagenome ERZ889217 (study PRJEB32303, sample SAMEA104408613) | aquatic metagenome | biome: Brackish water; feature: Pelagic; material: water | place: Baltic Sea | collected 2014-06-10T22:04:00 | depth 2,362 m ...
AGCCAACAGTCTTCGGTCAGTCTGGTTTGCTCTCGGCTCTTTGGCTGGGTTGCTGTTGCTTGCATTCTGGTTGGCGAGCAACGACACCGCCGATCCGAACGCGCCGGTATCGCTGCTGATCGGTGCAGCACTTGGTTTGGCATTCGAGCGGGGACGTTTTTGTTTTTTCTGTTTGTTTCGTGAGGCCTTTGAAGAGCGCAAAACCCGCCAGTTGAACTCCATCGTTACAGCGATTGCAGTTGGCGCCATTGGGTATGCGCTCTTGTTCGGTTTGTATCTGCCGAACCCAAAAGGCGAAGGTTTGCCTCCGGCTGCGCATATCTCGCCAGTGAGCCTGCCGCTTGTGGCCGGGGCCTTTGCCTTCGGAATCGGCATGGTGCTTTCTGGGGCGTGCATCAGTGGACACCTCTATCGCATCGGCCAAGGATATTTGCGGGCGGTTCCGGCGCTCCTTGGGTCGTTGATTGGTTTCGGTCTCGGGTTCTTTACTTGGAACACCTTGTATCTCGAACAGGTGAGTGAAAGCCCCGTCTTGTGGTTGCCGCGCTGGTTCGGATATTCCGGGTCGTTGCTCATCGTGCTTCTCGTCGCGATTGTCGTTGCAGCATTGTTCGTGAAATGGGATCGCTCACCAGACGACACCGCGCATCCAAACGGTGCGCGTCGATTGTCGAGTCTCCGTGACGTCTATGAACTCGTCCTTGTGCGTCGCTGGTCGCCGGTGGCAACCGGGGCAATCGTGGGTGGTATCGGCATCGCTGCGTATTTGCGCACCACGCCCTTGGGAGTCACCTCGCAACTCAGCACCCTGAGTCGCAGCTACTTGGATGCACAAAACGCTCTGCCGGAGGTGCTCCACGGCATCGACATGATGCGCGGCTGCGTGGCACTAGTGACGACAGCCATCACCAACAACGGCTGGCTAGTGATCGGCTTCGTTGCGGCCTCTCTGGCAGCAGCCGTCGGTGGTGGACGCTTCAAGATGCAAAAGCCAACAGTTGGCAACTCGGTCACGGCCCTCGTTGGGGGCGTGCTGCTCGGTTGGGGCTCACTTACGGCATTGGGCTGCACCGTGGGAGTGCTCCTCTCGGGAACGCAAGCGTTTGCGGTTTCGGGCATCGTGTTTTTAGTGGTCGTTACATTCGCCGTCTGGGCGGGCACCAAGTTGCGGCTGCACCGCCTCTTTGGCGCGTGATGCGACGGCTAATGCAACTCGCTGACATCGACTACCAACTGCCTGAGCAGCTCATTGCTCAGACACCCATCGAGCCACGTGATTCGGCGCGACTGCTAATCGACCAAGGGTCGGGTGCGCCACGTGATGCGGTGATGCGCGACTTTGCACAGTTGCTGTGTGATGGCGATGTGCTGGTGGTAAACGACACCAAAGTGCTGCCGGCCCGGTTGCACTTGGTGCGCGCCACTGGTGGGGCAGTCGAAGTGCTCTTGCTCGAGTCGCTCGATGCCACACATCGCGTGTGGGAGGCACTCGTTCGCCCCGGGCGAAAGATGAAGCCAGGCGAGGTGCTGCACGATGGTGGCGGTGCTCCAGTGTTGAGTGTGCAGGGCCGCGGCTCTCAGGGCGACACTTTCCGCGTGGAATTTGTTGTCGCCGATGTGGATCCGCTCATCGAACGTTTGGGTGAAATGCCGCTGCCGCCGTACATCTCGCAGCGCTTGGGCGATGCGAACCGATATCAAACGGTGTACGCCCGCGATCCGAAGTCTGCAGCAGCCCCCACCGCCGGTCTGCATTTCACCCCCGAACTGCTCGCCGCGGTGCGCGCGCAGGGCGTCCCCATCGTTTCGGTCGAACTGGTAGTGGGGCTCGACACGTTTGCGCCAATCACCGTCGACAACCCGCTCGAACACGTCATCCACAGCGAGTCGTATCACGTGCCCGCCGAGACCCAGCACGCGGTCAGTTCAGCAAAACGTGTGGTGGCCATCGGCACCACGGCCACTCGTGCACTCGAGTCGTTCGGGGCCACAGGCCAAGCTTCGGGGCGCACGAATTTGTTCATCACCCGTGGGTTTTCGTTTCAGCATGTGGATGTGTTGCTCACCAACTTTCACATGCCACGCACCACGTTGTTGTTGATGATCGATGCGTTTGTCGGAGAACGCTGGCGACGGTTGTATGCCCATGCCATCGAGCGTGAGTACCGCTTTTTGTCGTTCGGCGATGCGATGTTGCTCGACCGCCATCACGCCTAGCCTGACGACGATGTTTCGTGCCCACGCAGACGTGAGTGCTGTTGACGGCGCAGCGCGTGCCAGCATCGTCACCCTGGCGCGGGGCACGTATGTAACGCCCACGTTCATGCCAGTGGGAACCCGCGGCGCGGTGAAATATCTGAGCGCCAGCGACTACGAACAACTTGGTGCCCAGATTGTGTTGGGCAATACGTATCACCTCATGCTGCGCCCTGGTGCCGACACGGTGGCGCACTTCGGTGGGGTCGGTGCGTTTGCTGGCTGGAAGGGTTTGACGCTCACCGACTCGGGCGGCTTCCAAGTGTTTTCGCTCAAGCCCGATGTTGACGACGACGGCGTGACGTTTGCATCCACCTATGACGGCAGTAAGCATCGCTTCACCCCCGAGTCGGCAGTGTCCACTCAAGAAAAACTCGGCGCCGACATTCAGATGGTGCTTGATGTGTGCCCACCACTGCCATCGACGGATGAAGTGGTGTATGAAGCACTGCGTCGCACCACCATGTGGGCTGCGCGAGCGCGGGCGGTGCATCAGCGCACCGACCAATCGCTGTTTGGCATTGTGCAAGGTGGTGTGAGCGAAACCATGCGGCGCGAAAGTGCTCAACAAATCTCAGCGCTCAATTTTGACGGCTACGGCATCGGTGGGTTGTCGGTTGGTGAAACGCGCGAACAGATGCTGCCAGCACTCGCTGCGGCTCTGGCCGAGTTGCCCACTGACCAGCCGCGTTACCTAATGGGTGTTGGTGATCCGGCGTCGATGATCGAAGCCATCGGTCTGGGTGTTGACCAATTCGACTGTGTCTTGCAGACGCGTCTGGGTCGCCACGGCACGGCTCTCACGTCGCAGGGGCGGGTGAACTTGAAGCGGGCCGAATTCACCCAAGACAATGGCCCCATCGATGACACCTGCGGGTGCGCAGTGTGCGCGGTGCATTCGCGGGGTTATCTGCGGCACCTCTTCCAGGTGGGTGAGCCGACTGCGTCGCGATTGGTGTCATTACACAATCTGGCGTGGACCATTGCACTAATGGGCCAGGCGCGTAGTGCGATTTTGGCAGGCACGTTCGGCGCGTTCCGAAAACAAGTGCTAGACGTCTGGGCCTAGTGCGACGGTAGTGTCAGTTGCCATGTTCAACCTCATAATTGCTGCCGAAGACACCACAACTTCGTCGGGCGGAGGAATCCTTGGATTGCTCCCCTTGGTCCTTATTTTCGCAGTGATGTACTTTTTGCTGTTGCGCCCGCAGCGCAAGCGCACGAAAGAAGCCGCCGCACTACAAGGGGCTATTCAAGTCAATGACTCCGTGTTGTTGACCAACGGCATCCTCGGTGTGGTGACCGGCATTGAGGACCGCTACCTGTGGGTAGAAATCGCTGACGGGGTACAGGTACAGGTGATGAAGGGTTCCGTAGGCAGTCGCGTCAATCTGGACGGTACGCCGATCGTGACACCCAAGGCTGCCAAGGCACCGAAAAAGTCGAAGAAGGCCGACTCGGACACGAACGCCGACTCGGATGCGAACAAGGACAAGCAATAACAACCTGGCGTTAGCCGAAGTTGTTGGGGCGTCTCGTTAAACAATGTTGCGCGTGGCTGTATGAATCGTCGACTACTTGCGTCGCTGATTGGCATTTTGCTCGTGGCCGTGGTTTCGGTCGGCTTTACTGTCGCTAGTGGTGACGCTCCGTCGCTAGGTCTTGACTTGCAAGGTGGTGCGTCAATCACGTTGCAACCTGAGGGCGAGTACGACGCTGTTGCGCTTGAGGTAGCAGTCGAGATCATTCGTTCGCGTGTTGATGCAATTGGTGTAGCCGAACCCGAAATCATTCGCCAGGGTGACACCGTTGTGGTGAACCTGCCTGGGGTAAAAGACCAGCAGCGTGCACTCGACATCGTGGGGCGTACGGGCGACTTGCACCTGCGACCCGTGTTGCAATCGGGCAGCTTTGACCCCACCGCGGGGGAAGTGGAAACGACACCCACAACCGAAACAAGCCTTCCAACCGAGACAAGCCTTCCAACCGAAACAAGCGTGCCAACCGAGGGCGGCCCCGGTGAGTCGCGTGGTGGGCGAGTGATGGTGGATACGACGATTCCGACCGACACAACAGTTGCGACTGACACGACTATTGCTACCGAGACGACTATTGCAGCAGCGCCAGCTGATGCAACATCAGCTGATGCAGAAGCTCAGTCAGAACTTCCGCCGGGCAGTGAAGTGCTACTTGGGCGCGACGGTTTTGCATATCTTGTTGGCCCGATTGCTGCCACTGGGCTGGTGTTCGAAAATAATGCCCAGGCAACGATTCAGGGTGCTAACTGGTCTGTGGTGGTGCAACTTCGCGGCGGCGCAGCAGGTGCCGATGTCTGGAATGCCCTTACGTCACGCTGCTTTAGTCGCGATGCCACTTGCCCCACTGCCCAAATCGCCATCGTGCTTGATGGTGAAGTCATTTCTGCCCCTGTGGTGCAAGAAGCAGTTTTTTCGGGTGGTGAAGTGCAGATCACCGGGGATTTCACCGAGCAAGATGCCCGCGACTTGGCAAGAGTGCTCGAGTTTGGTGCCGTGCCCGTGAAGTTTGCTGTGTCGCAGGTGCAAACTGTGTCGCCAACTCTGGGTAGCGACTCGCTGCGCGCAGCAATCATTTCGGGTTTGGTCGGCTTGGTCTTGGTGTTTTTGTTGATGCTGGCGTACTACCGCTTCGTAGCAATCATCGTGTTCGGCGGTCTTGCAGTGTCGATTGGCATTCAATATTCGATCATCACTTACCTGTCCAAAACCAACGGTTTGGCGTTGTCCTTGTCGGGTATTGCAGGCATCATCGTGTCGATTGGTATTGCTGTTGACTCATACATCGTGTTCTTTGAGCGGCTGAAAGACGAACTCGCTTCAGGTCGCACGCTGCGCAATTCTGCTCAGCGCAGCTTTGAAGGTGCGTGGCGAACTGTCCTGGCTGCCGACTCGGTGTCATTTTTGGCGGCTGCCGTGTTGTGGTGGTTGACTGTCGGTTCGGTGCGCGGCTTTGCATTCTTCCTTGGTTTGGCAACGCTGGCCGACGTGATGATCGTGTGGTTCTTTACCCGCCCGGCAATGTTGCTGCTGGCCCGCAGCAAGTTCATGGCCACTCGCTCGATGCTGGGTATTAAACCTCGTAAGGGTGCCGAGGTCATCTCATGAGTATCGGCGCAGGGTTCGGTCGGCTGTACCGCGGTGAGACCACGGTCGACTATTACAGCAAGCGCAAGCCAGCGTTCGTCGTCTCGGGAACGTTTCTCGTGGTCTCGGTGCTGGCTCTCATCATCGGTGGTTTGAGTCTGGGTATTGACTTCCGCGGTGGTGTTGCCTGGGAGACACCAGTAACCGCCACGTTGAGCATGGATGCTGTGCGTGAGGTGCTCGAAGCAAACGACATCGAAACGTCTAATGCAAAATTACAAACGCTGCAGGGTGCCGACGGAGAGCGCATTCGAGTGCAAGTTGGCGATCAAAGCAGTGCTGTGCGTGAAGCCGTTCAAACAGCGCTTGCCGAAAAGGCTGGGCTGCCGGTGGAAGAAGTGAGCGTGGCCGCGGTGAGCTCGTCGTGGGGGCGCAGTATCACCATCAAGTCGATTCGTGCGTTGCTGGTGTTCTTCGTATTGGTGTCGTTGTTCATTGCCTGGCGATTCGAATGGAAGATGGCTGCTGCCGCCATCGTGGCTATGGCGCACGACGTGCTGGTGTCGGTTGGGGTCTATGCCATCTTTCGCTTTGAGGTCACGCCGGCAACGGTGGTGGCGTTCTTGACGATTCTTGGCTATTCGCTCTACGACACGGTGGTGGTGTTCGACAAAGTGCGAGAGAACATCGATCGTTTTGCGTCGTCGAGAATGTCCATGGGCAACATCGTTAACGTGTCGTCCAACCAGGTGTTGGCGCGCTCGTTGAACACCACATTGTCATCGGCGTTGCCGGTGATCTCGCTGCTTGTCGTTGGCTCAGTGATACTGGGTGCAACCAACCTGCAAGAGTTTGCCATCGCATTGTTGGTGGGCATGTTGACCGGCACCTATTCATCAATCTTCATCGCGACACCACTCTTGGCGGTGCTGAAGAATCGCGAACCAAAATATGCCGGGTTGGTCGACGAAGTGGCCCAGGGCGCCGAAATGGCGGCCCTCTACGAACACACCACGACGCGTGCGGCCCAGAAGGCTGCTGCCGAAGTCACCACTTCGCGCGAATCAACTGTGGCGAAAAGCTCTGTCAACAGCGCGTTGACGCATCCACCTCGCCCGCGCAAACGCCGCCGCCGATAACTCCCGACCCTGCTTCGTAGGCTTGGCCTATGGCTTCTGGTTCGCGGGTATTGCCGTGGCGGCGCCATCAGGCTGCGACATCACACGAACTTGCCCCACTGCTGGCGGCGTATAAGCGGCGCCACCCCAAGGGTTCGGTTTCGCCGATCAATCGCGCGTATGACATGTCGCGTGAAGCACATCGTCATCAGACCCGCACCACGGGGGAGTCATACATCACGCATCCTGTTGCTGTGGCCAGCGTGGTTGCCGACATTGGCTTGGATGAGGCCTCGATTATCGCAGCGCTCTTGCATGATGCGGTAGAAGACACCGAACTTACGTTGGCGGAGATTTCTGAGATCTTCGGTGACGAAGTTGCCAGCATTGTCGATGGCGTAACCAAGCTCGACCGCCTGCAATTTGATTCGCAAGAAGCACAACAGGCAGCCACCATGCGCAAAATGTTGGTAGCCATGGCGCGCGATCTGCGGGTGCTCATCATCAAGTTGGCTGACCGGCTGCACAACATGCGCACGCTCGCATCTAGTTCGCCCGACAAACAACAACGCGTCGCCCAAGAGACCCTCGATATCTACGCACCACTTGCGCATCGGCTCGGCATGCAAGAAATCAAACAGCAACTTGAGGACCTATCGTTTGCAGCGCTGTTTCCCAAGCGTTATGCCGAAGTCGAACATCTTGTCTCCACTCGGGCGCCCGAGCGCAATGTGTACTTGGCACGCGTGCTTGGCCAAGTTGACAAAATGTTGGTCGGCGTAAAAATCAAAGCCGAGCTCACGTCTCGCGGCAAACACTTGTGGAGCATCTACGAAAAGATGGTGCAAAAAGGGCGCGAGTTTGATGACATTTTCGACCTAATGGCCATTCGCATCGTGGTTGATGACGTGCGCGATTGTTACGGCGCACTTGGTGTGATTCACGGACACTGGAAGCCGGTGGTCGGGCGCTTCAAGGACTACATCGCGATGCCCAAATTCAACTTGTACCAAAGTTTGCACACCACCGTGATCGGCCCAGATGGCAAGACCATCGAAGTGCAGATTCGTTCGCGTGACATGCACCAACGCGCCGAATGGGGAGTGGCATCGCACTGGGCATATAAAGATGCGGCAACGCCACAAGAAGTGGAATGGCTGAATCGCATCATCGACTGGCAGGGCGAAGTGTCTGACCCGCGTCAATTCTTGGAGGGCTTAAAGACCGACTTGGAGCAAGACGAGTTGTTCGTCTTTACCCCCAAGGGGCGTGTGGTGTCGCTGCCACTGCAATCCACACCGGTCGACTTTGCCTATGCCGTGCACACCGAGGTGGGCCACTCGTGCGTTGGTGCGCGAGTCAATGGTCGCCTCGTGGCGCTGAGTTACCAGTTGGCTTCGGGCGACACGTGTGAAATTCTTACCTCCAAGGCGCAAGGCACCGGGCCATCACAGGGCTGGATGGAGTTCGTCGCGTCAACTAAAGCCAAGAACAAGATCAAACAGTGGTGGACTCGTGAGCAACTCGAGGACATGGTTGATGAAGGTCACGACGAGTTCGTCGAGGAACTACGCCGGGTTGGGTTGTCGATGCGGCGCATGGAGGGCTCGCCCGAATTGGCGGCCGAAGTTGCAGCACTGGGCTATGGCGACCTCAACGGTTTGCTGGCAGCAGTCGGCCAGAAGAAGGTTCCGGCACGAGCACTCGTGGCACGGCTGGTCGAGGCATTGCGGGCACCAGATTCGTCGGGTGAACTCGCAGCGATGCCGGCTATGCGCACCCGATCGAGTGCGGCGCGAACGAAGAATTCGGTCTACGTTGAAGGCCTCGACGACATCTTGGTGCGGCTGTCAAAGTGTTGCACGCCCGTGCCAGGTGACGACATCATGGGCTTCATCACGCGTGGTCGCGGGGTGACAGTGCATCGTGTGGATTGCGCCAATGCTTTGTCGCTCATGAGCGAGCAGTCGGCGCGCATCATTGATGTGGAATGGGCAGGGCTATCGGCCGACGACACGTTCGTGGCTGCCGTCGAAGTCGTGGCCCTCGATCGCACACGACTATTGCGCGATGTCGCCAACGCCCTATCGGATCAGCGAGTCAACATCGTTTCGTGCACTACCCAAACTGGGTCAGACCGTGTAGCGAAGATGCGATTTGAGTTCGAGTTCTCTGACCCCAACCACCTGCAGGCGATGTTGCGCATCATCAAGAACATCGATGGTGTGTATGACGCGTACCGCTTGTTGCCGGGTGCACCAGACACAGCGGATATCGGTTCTTCGCATCCATCTGCGAACTAACCTTGGCTCGTGCCGTCGTTTGCTACCAGCCCAGGCACTCGTGACATCCTTGCCCCAGATGCCCCGCGATGGCGGCTGTTTCAACAAACGTTTGCCGATGTCGTTGAGTTAGCAGGTTTTGCGCACATCATTCCACCAATGTTTGAAGACCTCGGAGTGTTTTTGCGAGTGGGTGAGACCACAGAAATTGTTACCAAAGAAATGTATGACTTTGAAGACAAAGGCGGCCGCCGAGTGGCGTTGCGGCCCGAGCAAACCGCCAGTGTTTGTCGGGCATTCGTAGAACATCGACCGGTGACGCCGTGGAAGGTGTGGTACGCCGGCCCAAATTTTCGCTACGAAAAACCACAGCAGGGTCGCTATCGCCAGTTTGATCAAGTAGGTATCGAGGTCCTGGGTGTTGACGACCCGCAACTGGATGCCGAAGTCATTGGTTTGGCCGTCGAGTTTTATCGTCGCCTCGGTTTGCAAGGTGTGCAGTTGTCGGTGAACTCACTCGGTGATTCGGGTGATCGAGACCGTTACGCAGTTGCTTTGCGCACGCACTTTTCGGCCAATATCGACGCGCTGTCAGCTGAGAGTCGCGCCACGCTCGAGCGCAACCCGTTGCGAGTGCTTGACAGCAAGCGCCAAGAGGACGCCGCATTGATTGCTGCAGCACCCAAAATGGCAGATCACTTAAGCGACGAGGCAGCTGCGCACTTCGTGGATGTGCAATCGGCGCTGTTGTCGGCTGGGGTGGGCTTCATCGTCGATGACCGCTTGGTGCGCGGTTTGGATTACTACCGGCGCACCACGTTTGAATTCGTATCCACGGCACTGTCGGCAGCCCATGTGGCAATCGGTGGCGGTGGTCGCTACGACGGTTTGGTCGCCGAACTCGGAGGGCCAGACACGCCAGGTATCGGCTTTGCGCTCGGGCTAGACCGCACGCTGTTGGCCTGCGATGCCGAAGGCGTGTTTGCGCCGCCGCCCGGGCGGGTGGACGTGTTCGTGGTCGACGCCACGGGTGGCACACATGCTGGTGCGGTGTGCGCCGAATTGCGCGCCGCGGGCATCGGCACTGATCGCGCCTACGACGCCCGCAGCATGAAGGCACAAATGAAATCCGCAGATCGCGCCGGAGCCCGCTTGGCAATCATCATCGGTGAAGATGAAGCGGCAGCCAAGACTGCAATCATCCGTACGATGGAGGGTGGTTCGCAACACATCGTGCAACGAGATGCTCTCATTGCGCAAGTGCGCCAAGCATTGCACGGCTAACTTGTAAGACCACATCTGTATGACCACATCCACCACCCTGCGCACCCACCTCTGTGGCGAACTCAATGCATCTCACGTCGGTGCCAAGGTGACCTTGGCAGGCTGGGTGTCTCGCCGTCGCGAGCATGGCGACAAACTCGCCTTCATCGATTTGCGTGACTTCTCGGGTGTCACACAGTGTGTTATCGACGACGGGGCCGATGCCCGAAGCGAATGGGTCGTACAGATCACTGGCACGGTGACGGCGCGCCCGGCCGGCACCGTGAACACAAACTTGCCGACTGGTGAAGTTGAGCTCACCGATTGCACGTTGACGGTGTTGAATTCGGCTGAGCCGCCACCATTTCCCATCGACCAGCGAGCCGATGATGTTGACGAAAACATTCGACTGAAGTTCCGATATCTCGACGTGCGTCGCGAACGTATGCAACGCAACCTGCGCTTGCGGGCCAGCGTCAACTCCGCCATTCGTACGGCGATGGAGAATCAGGGTTTCGTCGAAGTCGAAACCCCACTGCTGATGCCGTCGACACCTGAAGGTGCGCGCGAGTTTTTGGTGCCGTCCCGTAAGGAACCCGGTTCGTTTTATGCTTTGCCGCAATCGCCACAGTTATGGAAACAGTTGCTCATGGTCGCAGGTATGGATCGCTACTACCAAATCGCACGTTGTTTGCGCGACGAAGATCTTCGCGCTGATCGGCAGTATGAGTTCACCCAACTCGACGCCGAGATGAGTTTTGTCGACAAAGAAGACGTCTTGAGCGCCATCTCTCAGGCGGTGTTGGCCGCAGCCCATGCGGCCACGGGTGTCACACCGCCACCAATCGAACAAATCACCTGGCACGATGCCATGAATCGTTTCGGCTCAGACAAACCCGACTTGCGGTTTGGGCTCGAGCTCGTCGAGCTCACCGCGGTGTTCGCCGCCACCGAATTCAAGGCCTTCGCTACGGCCGGATCGATCAAGGGGCTGTGCGTCGATGCCGCCACGTATCCCGAGGCTGCTGCGATGGGTCGCAACAAACTCGACCAACTCACTGATCGGGCCAAGCAAAGTGGGGCTAAGGGCTTGGTGTGGATGAAAGTTGGCGACGGTGGGGCACTCGAGTCACCGGTGGCCAAGTTTCTCTCTGATGCTGAAAAGTCGGCGCTCGTTGCGACGCTTGGCGCAACCACTGGCGACTTGCTGTTGCTCGTTGCCGATGAGTGGAGCACCACTTGCAGTGTGTTGGGCACGTTGCGCAACGACATTGCTCGACCGCCCGTACACGAAGGCCCGTACCGATACGTGTGGGTGGTGGACTTTCCTCTCTTTGTGGGTGTGAACCCAACCACCAAAAAGCCGCAACCTGGTCATCATCCGTTTTGTCATCCGCACCCAGACGACTTGGCCAAAATGGAGACTGACCCGCTCAATGTGCGGGCGCTGGCTTACGACCTCGTGCTCAATGGGTGGGAGCTCGGCTCGGGTTCAATTCGAATCCACGAGCCCGAGTTGCAGCGTCGCGTGTTTCAACTCCTCGGCATCGATGACGAAACGGCTGACCGCAAATTTGGTTTCTTCTTGCAGCCCTTCAAATATGGTGCACCACCGCACGGTGGCTTCGCCTTCGGTATCGATCGTCTGGTGGCCATCTTGGCTGGCGAAGAAAACATTCGCGAAGTCATCGCATTCCCCAAGACGCAATCAGGTCTTGACCCGATGACCAATGCACCTGGGCCAGTCGAAGCCAATCAGTTGCTTGAACTCGGTTTGCGAACCTTGCCCAAACCAGCGAACTAGACGCCAGCGGTGGATCTGTTCACGCAGGCCGCGCTGCAGGTGCTACGTGATCAGGCGCCGCTGGCAGCAAGGTTGCGCCCGCGCACACTCGACGACATCGTTGGTCAATCCCACCTGCTGGGCGCGGATGGCCCGCTGCGTCGATTGATCGAGTCAGACCGGCTGAGCTCGATCATCTTGTGGGGCCCGCCAGGCACCGGCAAAACCACCATTGCCGAAGTGATCGCCACCGTCACCAGTCGTGAGTTTGTGCGACTCTCGGCGGTGACGTCGGGGGTCAAAGACGTGCGCGAGGTGATCGATGCAGCCCGCGACCGGCTCGGCCAGAACGGTCGACGCACCATCGTGTTTGTCGATGAGATTCATCGCTTTAACGCGACTCAGCAGGATTCGCTGCTGCCTGCAGTTGAGGCTGGGCTCATCACATTGATTGGTGCCACGACCGAGAACCCGTTCTTCCAAGTGAATGCACC
>ERZ889217.1406-NODE-1406-length-12304-cov-13.946690_pt1 | contig 12304 bp, 10 predicted proteins | sample MGYA00521098_ERZ889217 | MGnify/ENA primary metagenome ERZ889217 (study PRJEB32303, sample SAMEA104408613) | aquatic metagenome | biome: Brackish water; feature: Pelagic; material: water | place: Baltic Sea | collected 2014-06-10T22:04:00 | depth 2,362 m ...
CTCTTCGGCAAAGGCCAACTCTGCAGGATCTTCCAAGCTCACATATTTCAGCCCAGAAAAAAAACTCCGCGCCAGCGTCGTCTTCCCTGACTGCCGAGGTCCGGTAATCGCCACAACGGGAAACGCCTTCGCAAACCGCTCAAGAGTTTTTTGCAACTGCCTTTGAACCATTTCACGAATTTCTTACAATCTGACGATAACATCGTCAATCTGTAATTTTGGACCGAGAAAGACAGGGAACTCTCACGAAGGCGCGGGGATTCGCGGGCAAAAAGCAATGTGGGTGGGAACGCCCACACTCCTTGAGACGCGCCCGGGCGTGCCGATTCTATCCAGCAACTGGTTCGAGCACTCGCAGGCCGGCGGTTTTGGCCAGAGATCTCTGCCGATCATCGAAGGAGATAAAAAGATCCGCCCGGAGCTCACACGCGCAGGCCACATGCATGACATCCAAAGTGCGGGTGCCAAGCTTCATGCTGTGGCGCGACAACAAACGGAACCGCTCCATAAGGGCGGCGCGGTCCAGCATAGGGAAGATATACAGCCCCCGCTCCTTGCGCGAACGAAAGTGGGCCAACTGGGCCTCGGCTTGCGAGGCTGTAATGTCACGCCAAAATACTTTTAATCGCAGGGCATTATTCAGCTCCGCTTCCTGCAACTCCCAGGCTGGCAAGGGATCGCTTTGGGCGACCACTTGAGCCTGAACCCACTCGGACCCCTCCTCGCGCAGGTAAAGTTTCAGGAGAGCGCTTGTGTCGAGATACAACATGTCACCATCGGCCACCGCGATCTCTTGAAATCGTTTCCGTGGCCGAGACGCCCTTGTTCGGAATAGCCGTGGCCAGATGATCATCCCAAACAACGCGTTGACGGCCGCCCGCTGGAACTAAACGGACTCTGGGTTTCCCGCGATTCAACACCTCGATAATCTCCCCATTGGCCACCTGCTCCTCAACCAACGACCAGTGCGCCTTCATCTCGCGAACGGAAATTGTTTTCATACGAAAAGTATCTTTTTCGTTTTACGTTTTGTAAAACATAATTTTTTACGAAATGAGAGTTTTTTGCAATGAGCTTGGCAGAAAACTTCGGGTAAAGCTTGGGTACGGAGGCAGGAAATGGGGGCTTACGCGAGGGAAAGAGGCGCAGCCTAGCGGATTTCGATGATTCGTTGGCCGTTTTGGAATTCGGTCCCAGTCTCTACGGTGATTCGATCCAAAAGTGAATCAATCATGGTTGTAAACTCCATATCGTGACGCCAACTCAAAAAACAATTCTCTACAACTGTGTTGCATCGCTGAGCCAACGCCGGCAACTCAGCTTTTGATGGAAACAGGCCGGCGGCACCAAGGGCACCGCCGGCCTGAAGAAAACCTACCAGTTCGCGTTTTTCGGGAACCAATTCAGTGCGGCGAGCTTGGCTTCGGGCACGTCGAGGGCGCGGATGGCCTGGCGGAGCGATCGCATGGCGGGAGCGTAGGCCTTCTCGCCTGCGGGTTGGCTGGCGACTTTTTCGGCCTTGGCGATCTCGGCATCGAGCGCGGCATGGTCGAGGTTCTTGGCAGCGGCACTGGCAGCGCGGGCGGTATCGATCAATGACAGCATCCCAGGCTTCCAGGCGAAGCCATCCTTGATCACGTCCACCCCCTTGCCGCTGACATCGATGGCATCGGGCGTGCCGCTGAATGGCGGCAAATGCTCCGAGGCGATCATGAAGTCATTTTCATCCCGCAGGTAAAGAACACCATGGGTCATGCCGGGAGGTGCCTCGACAGTGATGCGGGCGCCATCGATCTTGGCAGGGGTCTCATGCCACTCCTCGGCATTCTTGCCGGCGCGCAGCAACTTGGAGCCGTTGGTCGTGTACACGAGCTTGGCATCGACGATGCGAGATTTCCCCTCACCCGACTCGACCTCGGTCACGAGTGTCTTGCCATCGGCCTTGCTGCTCACCACGGCAGGGACACGCTCGCTGCCCGGCTCGGGAGTGCCTTTCTTCTGGGCGTTCTTGTAGGGCAACTCGGCGTTGAATTTCTTCATCCAGGCCTGGAGATCCGCGAGCATGGCATCGCGTTTCTCTGGCATCTCGTCGGCGAGGTTTTTGCTCTCTGATTCATCCACCGGCGATCCATCGGCATTGTACAGGTGGTAGAGCGCGAAGCGCGGCCGCCTTCCGTCCAACGATCCCCCGTGGTAGAGGCGGACTTTCCAGCCATCCTTGATGAGGATCGAGGATGTGGGCAGGACGCTCGGGTAGTGGTAGTAGAGACCGGCGCGGGGGGATCCGTCGGCGGTCACCACCTTGTCGCTTTCGCCTTTGAGCACAGGCAGCACATTGCACCCGTCGAGGTCAAGGTGGTCGCCCGGCTTGGCTCCGGCAATGGCGAGGAATGTCGGGAACATATCCACCAGGCTGACCGGGGTTTTGGCGTTCAGCGCATTTTTCGGGACGCCAGGTCCGCTGACGATGAACGGGATCCGAATGCCGCCTTCTTCCAACGTGAGCTTGCCGCCATCGAGCGGGCGGTTGTCGGTGATCGATTCGTGTTTGCCTTTGCCCTCCCCATCTTTCACGGGCGACCCCAAAAGGCCTCCGTTGTCCGAGCTTAGGATGACATAAGTATTATCGATGAGCTTGTGACCGGGGTTGCGTGGATCATCGGTGGTTTCGAGGAATTTGATGAGTTGTCCGACCTGCCAGTCGAGGGAATCAACCATCGCAGCGTAGTACGGGTTCTTTTGCCCAGGAGTGCCGTCGTTGCTTTTTCCGGGATCCGTCGGAAACGGAACCCCCATTTTTTTGCAGTAGTGCTCCAAGCGCTTGCGATCGCGCGTGGAGAACGGGCCGTGAACGAACGACGGGCAGAAGTTCAGGAAGAATGGCTTGTCTTTCGCCTTATCCATCCAACGCACAGCGAGATCGGAGACGGAGTCAAACGGACGGCCGTCCTCGTCGAGGCAGTAGGGATCCTTTGGGTTTGTCGATGAGGGAAAATTCGCGAGCCGGTGCGGGCTCATGGGGCGCCAGAGCCCCTCGAAGTCGGCGGTTTTTTTGTCTTTCGGATTCCAGAGGGCGGGGTTGTTGTATTGCCCATTCCAGTCCCAACTGAAATCAAAGCCATAATCGAGTGGCGTTGGGTACCCGTTGCCAGGGCCGCCAAAGTGCCACTTCTGGATGTGGGCACTCGTGTACCCCGCTTTTTTGAGTTCCTGGGGGATTGTCGGACGGTCAAGCGGCAGCCTGCCGGAATAGAACGGGTCGATGCGCGAATGGGCCGCGTTGTAAGCACGCGTCAACCGGCTGCCCATGACATGGTACACGCCGGTGTGGGCGGGCCACTGTCCAGCCATGTAAGCGGCACGCGAGGGGGCGCAGGTCGGCGCGGGCGAGTAGGCTTGGCGGAACCGCGTGCCATTGGCCCCAAGACGGTCGAGGTTCGGCGTCTCGTAAACCGATTCCTCCCCGCGCTCGGCCTTGTAGGCAAACGCGGGATCGATCCAACCGAGGTCATCGGTCAGGATATGAACGATGTTCGGCTGGGGGGCGGATTGCGCAGCACCCGATGTGGCGATGAAGAGGCTCCCGAGGAGAATGGAGGCGGTGTATTTCATTTGTTCTTTCGTTTGGTTGAGCCGGAAGCTTCCAGCGAGTTGTTTTCAAAAAGCGGGGTGAACAAGGCGACATACTCGGCTTGGTCGAGCTTCCCGTCGCCATTCGCATCCAATGCGGCGTGCAGTTCTGGTGAGTGAAGTTCAGCGGCCGACACGGTTGCATCTCCGTCGGTGTCGTTCAACTTGAATTGCTCGATCCAGAAGGCATCGAACTCGGCGCGGGACAGCTTGCGATCCTTGTCCTTGTCCATCATGCCACGGACATACTTTCCGCAGCGATCTTCGGTCGAGGCGGAGGGGTCTCCAGGCGCAAGCCCCAGTGCGGCCACCACCACAGGAGTCGAGACTTTAAGCGATCCACTTCTGAGCGGATGAATAGTATCCGGCGAGCACAGCAAAAAGGTGCGCGGGTCGGTTTTCAGCAATTCCTGCCACGCGGGGCCGTGGTCGATGAGCCGAAACCCGCGCGCTGCGGCCACGTCGCGATACATCTGATCGTAGGCGGCGATCTCCGGGCGGGCGGTCTTGGTGTGGGCAACCGGCGGGTTCATGACCTGCAGGATGATCTCGCCGTCGGGATTGGCCGCGAGGATGCGCTCGATCATGTTTTCGAGATTTTCCTTCGCGTGCTCGACTGAAGTATTGCGCCTGGCATTGGCATCGTTCACCGAAAACTCGATGAGCACGGTGTCCGGCTTGTGGGCCAACACCCTTTCATCCAAGGACTCACGCCCCCAATCCGAGTTGGCGCCGCCTTGGGCCCCGTTGATAACTGTCGCCTGTCCGGGAAATTGCTGGTCGAGCACAGCGCGCAACTGGTCGACCCATGCGCCGACTGCCGTCAGGCTGGTGCCGAAAGTCACGAGCGTTTGTTTTTTTCCAGCCTCGAGGTTCTGGACGAGGCGGGATTTGGAATCTCCCTCGGCAGCATGCAGGGAGCAGGCGGAGAGGAAGGCTCCGAGAAGGATGGTGGCTATTGTTTTCATATGAGTTTTATCAGGAAATGAATGGGATAGGCGGCACCTTGTCAGGACGACGAAGGTTGCCAGAAAGGCGCTCAAGGAGCGGCCAGCGTAAAGCCAACTTGACGGGAAGCTGGTAAAATGGCGAGCGTAACACCATGAAAACGACCTTGGATTTGCCCGATGATCTGGTGCGGCGCATGAAAATCCGCGCCGTGCAGGAAGGCAGGTCGCTCAAGCGGCTGGTGGCGGAACTCTTGAGCCAGAGCCTGAACGCGTCGGCAGCATCGACTGCAACCGCCGCCCTCCCGGGATCAGAGCACATCACACTGAACAACAGGTGGTTTCCTGTTATTCGTTGCGGCCCTAACGCGAACGCGAGCCAGATGACGGCTGAGGAATTGATCACCATGGAACAGCAAGCTTTGCTGGAGGAGGACATGCAGGGTGCCGGCATCCCTCTTTGATTCGAGCGCCTGAATTGCGGAGGTGTTTCCCAGGCACCCGTTTCACGCGCGAGCGCAAGCGGTGCTGGAAGCGGCGACCGCGGAGCAGCCCGCTGTCTTTTGCCGGGCGACACAAGCCAGTTTCCTGCGCCTGATCACCACTCCGTAACTGCTGCGGCACTACGACGCGGGCCAAGTCACCAATGCCACCGCGCTCACGGAATTCCAGATGCTGCTCTCGCGGCCGGAAATCGCGGAGATGGACGAGCCATCGGGCACAGCTGCCTTGTGGCAGCGACTGGCCACACGCGACACGGCCTCTCCCAAGGTCTGGATGGATGCGTATCTGGCAGCTTTCGCCATCACTGGCGGCCTGCGTTTCGTGACGCTGGATGGCGATTTCAAGAGCTATCGAGCGGAGGGCTTGCAACTGGTGCTGCTCAATCCCTGAGACTGCAGCCAGCCGGCTAATGCAGTTCCGTCCAATTGATGAATCCTCAGAGTTCACTGTGTCCGCGGTTAATTCTTCTGCATTCGCGTTCATGGCGTCTGAGGTGTTTCCCCTGATTTCTCGATCCCCCACTCTTTGTTTGGCTCCGGCCCGAGCCAAAGCTCCAACACGCCGCCGGCGGCGAGGTCTTTTTGCGCGAGGTGCACGCTGTCGTGGGGCTTGCCATTGAGCGTGGCACGCTGGATGTAGCGGTTGGTCTCCGAGTTGTTGTGCGCCTTGATGGTGAACGTTCCTCCGGGGTAGTAGCGAGGGTCGAGGTGAATGATGACCTCGTCGAAGAGCGGGCTGGTGATCTCGTAGCGGGGTTCGGCACCGCAGGCTCCATCGACGGAGAAGAGCCCGATTTTCATTAAAGCGCTGAGGGCACCCATCTGCCCCTGATCCTCCTCGCCGCAATAGCCGGAGTGCGGGTCGGTGCCGCCGAAGGCGATGTCGCTGACCTCGCGGACCCATTTTTGCGAGAGCCAGGGCTTGCCGGCGAGGTTGAACAAGTGGGCCATGCCGCAGGAGGGCTGGTTGCCGTAGTCGAAGAGGCCCTTGTGACCGCGCCCGAACTTGTGCGGCTTCTCCTGCTCGAGAGCGTATTCGAGTTTTTCGGAAAACGCCTCCGGCCCACCGAAGAGGTCGGCCAGCGCCGGAACATCCTGCGGCACATAGAACGAATAGGTCCACGCGTTACCTTCCACGAAGCCATACCAGCGCATGGGATCGAAGTTTTGATACCACGACCCGTCGCGCAGGCGCGGACGCATGAACCCCGTGGTCGAATCCCACTGGTTCCGGAAATTCTCCGAGCGCTTCATGTAGGCGTCGAATTTTTCCTGGTCGCCGACATTTTTGGCGAGTTGGGCAGCGCACCAATCGTTGTAAGCCCACTCGAGCGTGAGGCCGCCGCTCATGTCAAATTTGTCCTCCGTGTCCCACATCGGGCAGTAGCCGTTTTTGATGTAAAACCCGAGGTCGCCATAGAGCTTGTCCATGCCGCTGCCAGGCTGGTGGTTCCGGTCGATGACCTTGAGGATGTCCGCGCCGGAGCGCTCCTTGAGCAGCCCAAGATTATGGGCAGACACGATGAGCGGCGTGGCGGGGCAGCCGGTCATGATGTAGGAATACCCGCCGCCATTCGGCCCGCGCGGCAAAATCCCACCCCACTTGTCGATCTCGAGAAACGAGTTCGCGAAATCCCTCAACACATCCGGCCATCCGATGCCCCAAAGGAGGTTCAAATTGAAATTCGTGAGCCAAAAGGAATCGGCATTGTAGTAGTTGAACAGCGGCTTCCCGTCGGCGCCGAGCGGCAGTTGTCGGATCTTGAGGTCGGCGGTGTTGTTCCCCTTCCCGTCGGTGTAGTCGGGAATGGCACCATTCACATCGTTGAGTTTGTGGCGGCCCATGAGGGCGTGCCAGAGATCGGTGTAAAATTTGGTGCGCTGTTTTTCCGTACCGCCTTTGACCTCGATGCGCCCGAACACATCGTTCCATGCTTGGCGCGACTCGTCTGCCACGCGGTTGAAATCCCAGTCGGGACACTCGGCCAGAAGGTTGTTCCGGGCATTGTCGATGCTGGTGAAGGACAACGCGACCTTGAGTTGCACGGCCGCTCCCTTGGGGAGGTCATCGAAAACCATCACGGCCGACTGATCCTTGAACGGGCCTTCGTACGCTCTCGGGCCTTGTGAAACGGGTTGGACGGGAAAGTCGTCGTTGCTCCACTTCAGGAGCTCGTTGAACGGACGATCCACTTGCGCGACAAAAAACGTGCGGATGCGCGGCGGGCCGTTCCACCGTCCATTGGTGCGGTCAAAATAGCCTTCGATTTCCGTATCGCCGACCTTGGTAACCGTGCCATTGCGCAACACGACCGATCCCAAGGGCCCGCCAAGACTGAAAATAATGTCCAGCCTGCCGCCATCGACAACCGTGTACCGACTGAACCCCACGCGGTCGGTGGAGGTCACCTCGGCATCAAGATTGTATTTGTCGAGGTGGACCTTGTGGTATCCGGGGCGGGCAATCTGGGCCTCGCGTTGAAAGGGGGATTTCCATCCCTCTTTGGTGAGTTTGTAGTTTCCTCCGGTGGTCGGCATCACATCCGGACCGGCGGTCATCCAGCCGTGCAGATGCGAGAACCCGAGAACTTCCTTCGATGGCCAATGGTAGCCCCCGCCAGCTTGCCCGTCGTTCCTGGTATCGGGAAAGACATTCACCATGCCAAAGGGACGCTTTCCCGTGCCGAAAAAGAACCACCGGCCGCGTGCGGACATGATGAACGGATCGACCAACGATACGAAGTCACTGGACTCGTCCTTGGGCGGTTCCGCCGCAGGAGCAGTCTGCGGCATCAGATGGAAGGCCGCCACGGCGGCCAGAAGAGCGCTGGTGAAGCGACGTAATCGGGGTTTCAAGATTTTAGCGGCTGTATTCATTCTCAATCTCTTCCAGGGAACGCCCGGCAGTTTCGGGCATGAATTTCCAGACCATGAAAAGCTGGGGCGCGATAATCAGGGCGAAAATAATAAACGTCCATGATGGCCCAACGGCATCGCGAAGGGTGGGCGTGAACTGGCCAACGATGGTATCAGCGGCCCACATCGCAAGAATCGCAATCGACATCGCATGCGAGCGGATGTTGGTCGGGAAAATCTCCGAGGCGAAAATGAATTTCACCGGCCCGAGTGAGAAGGCGAAACAGGCGACGAACGCGCACATGAGCACGATAAGGATATTCCCGCCGCCGCTAAAGAAGATGCCCAGAGCGGACAGGCAGGCGATCGCTCCCAGCGTGCCGATCTGGAGAAGCGGACGGCGTCCGAATTTGTCGACAAATGCGACTGCGACCATCGTGAAAATCATGTTGAAAAATCCGATGACCGCCATCCCGCTGAGGGCGCTTCCCGCCTCGAAGCCGGCTTTTTCAAGCATTGCGGTGCCGTAATAGAACACGACATTGATCCCGCTGAACTGGGCGAAGACAGCCAGAAGGACAGCGATGGCCAGTGGCTTGCGGTACCGCGGCAGGAAGACATCCATGAACCGTTTTTCCGAGGCGTGTTCCTCGGCCACCGTGCGCGAGATCTCCGAAAGCTCGACATCCGCCCCGTTGCGGAAGATGCGGTTCAGAATAGCTCCCGCCTCGGCGTTTCTCCCCGCCTTCACGAGCCAACGCGGGCTTTCCGGAAGAAACACCGCGAGCGCGAGGAAGATAAGCCCCGGAACCAATTCCGCAGCGAACATCGCTCGCCAGGTCTCGTCCACCAGGAACCACTTGAGAAACGTCCCCTCGCCCGCCGTCGATACGGCAGCCCACTGGTGCAGGCCGTAGTTGTTGAAGAGCGCAACGAGGATTCCGAAGGTAATGGCAAACTGGAACAACGTGACCAAGCGCCCACGCAGGTGCGCTGGCGAGATTTCCGAGATGTACAGCGGGCAGACCATCGCCGAAATCCCCACTCCGAGGCCGCCGATCCAGCGCGCAAACAACAGAAGCTCGATGGAATTGGCCCATCCGCTCGCCAACGCCGAAAGCCACATGAGCACGGCGGCAAAGACAAGGTTGCGGCTCCGACCAAAGCGGTCTGCCAGCCACCCGGCGAGGCCCGAACCGATCACGGCGCCGAGCAAACCGGAACTCACGAAGAATCCCTCCATGGCCGACCCAAGTTGGAACTGCTCGGTGACCGGCGTGATGGTTCCCGAAATCACAATAGCATCAAATCCCCAGAGGAGCCCTCCGAGAGTCGAGGCCACGCAGAGGAACACCAAATAAGGCAGGTTGGGTTTGTGGAGGGGTTCTTGGTTCATAGAGGCGATCTAAGTGGGTATTAGTGGCGCCCGATCCGGTGACCGATGGCGCCATAGAATGCCACGTAGGCATAAGCAATCATGGGCACGAGGAACGAAAGCTGGATGCTTTGCATGTGGTCGGCAACCCAGCCCTGCACGGGCGGAAGGATCGCTCCGCCAAGGATCGCCATCACGAGAAGCGAAGAGACTTGGCTCTTGTAAATACCGGTTCCCTCAAGCGCGAGGCTGAACGTGTTCGACCACCCGACCGAGGTGAAGAGGCCAACAGCAACGACGCACCACATCGCTGTTTTTCCGCCGACAAGAACCGCGATCAACAGCAACGCAACGACTGTTGCCATGAAAACAAAGAGAGTGCGTCCGGCCTCCGACTTGCCGAACCGGAACAACAGCCAGCAAAGAGCAATGAATGGCAGGTAGCTGGCGAAAACCTGCGTGTTCTCGCGGATTCCCGCCGTCCAGAGCGAAAGAATTGGGCCACCGGTGTGGATGGCATCAAGCGGCGCACTCTTGGCGATCCAGAGGAACAACCAGGAAACAAGCGGAATCACCACGAGAAGAACCTGCTTTTTTCCGCGGTTCATATCGCCCAATTCCACAGCCCCCATGAAGCGGCCGATCATGAGCCCACCCCAGTAGATCGCGACATATTGGCTGGCTTCCACCTCCGAAAGCCCCGCCACATCAGGTTGGCCGAGCAGGTTGATGATCGCACTGCCGACAGTGACCTCGCCACCGACATACATAAAAATCCCGATAACACCGAGGACCACGTGCGGAAAGCGCAGCGCTCCCGCGCCGGGTTCGACATGGCCTTCACCGATATTTGGAAGGCGAATGAAGAAAAACACGCACGCCAGCGCGGTGAAAATAACGCAAAACGCCATGTAGGGAATTTTTACCGATTCCGCCCCATGGGCTCCGGTGGCCGCGAAGTACTGGAAGATGAGGTATCCGCCGATGAGTGGCCCGATTGTCGTGCCGATCGAGTTGAACCCTTGCGCAAGATTGAGACGCGATGAGGCTGTTTTCTCTGGACCGAGAATCGTGACATAGGGATTTGCGGCGATCTGCAGCATGGCAAAGCCCAACCCAACAACAAAAAGGGCTCCAAGAAACATGCCGTAGGAAGCCATATTTGCCGCCGGCCAGAACAACGCGCTTCCCGCCGCCGAGATCAACAAGCCAAGCACCACGCCGTTCTTGTAGCCAATGCGAGCGATCGGATCGCCTTTGGTCGTCGAGATCAGGAAATACAACAAGGCCCCGATGAAATAGGCCCCGAAGAAGGCGAACTGCACGAGCATCGCCTGGAAGTAGGTCAGTGTGAATGCCTCTTTGAAGCGTGGGATCAGGATGTCGTTGAAAACCGTCATGAATCCCCACAGGAAAAAGAGGGAGGTCATGATGGCGAACGCTCCTCCCGCGCGGGATTCTCCGCCGGAGGATGTACTGGTTGTGCTTGTTGGGATGGATGCCATAGAGGTTTTGGTGTTGGTTTTTCCGGGGAGGAAATTGGTTAGTGTTCGATGTCGTAAAAGAGCGCGGCCGCGCCGATCAGGCCTGCGTTGTCGGGGTGCTCGCCGGCAACGATCTCGACCTTCTTCAGGGCGCCCCAAGCGAGTTCCGCGATAGTGTTTCGAAATGCCGGCAGGACGCGATCCGCGGCGTTCATCAAGCCGCCGCCGACAATCACGCGCACTGGCCCAAGAAGATGGATGAAAGACACGATGGCCTCGCCCCAGACCTGGAGGCAATGAGCGAGGATCTCCTTCGCGCAGGCATCGCCGGCATCCGAAGCCTCGATCACCTCTTTGAACGAGGGGTTGTGAATTGAGCGCAGCGCACTGGTGTGGTGTAGCGGATGGTCAGCGATGAGCGTAGGCAGGACCCACCCCGAGGCCTCGGTTTCTAGGCACCCTCTTGCCCCGCAGGTGCAGAGTCGTCCACCTGACTTCACGATGATATGTCCACCCAGATTGCCTCCCGCAAAGAAGGGCCCCGCGAGCGGACGCCCCCCGACGACAGCGGCCGTACCCACGCCGGTCCCGAGCGTGATCATGAACACATCGTCGACACCCCGTCCCGCCCCATATCGCCATTCGCCGATCAGGGCCGCACGCGCATCGTTCTCGATGCGCAATGGGAGCCCGGTGCGCCGCCGCGCCCAATCCGCAAAATCAAAGCCGACCGCATTGTCGTACTTGCCATTTGTGGTGAGCACGCTGGCGCCCACCGAATCGACAATCCCCGTCGAGGAAACGCCGATTCCCGCACAATCGGAAAATCCGAGACCGCGCTGCGCAAGGAGATCCGCGATCAGATCCGCCACCTCTTCCAAGTGGGTTGCAATCGAGCCCTTGCTGCGGGCCTCGCAGTAGGCGGCCTCGACAACAACGCCCTTGTCAACCAAGCCGAATTTTGTGCGGGTTCCCCCGAGATCGATGACAGGAATCATATTAAACTCTCACGAATGCTTTGAGGGTTGCGCATTCCAGTCCCTCAGCTTCCTCGTGCGGGCGGATCGTGTATCGACCGACAGAGGCAGGAACGATGAAGGTTTCCGCGTAATGGACGACAAAAGGTTGGAACTTCCCTTCCGGACTTTCGACCACAGCCTCACGGCCCTCGACCAGGTTGATCACATTGACGCCGCCTTGGGTGTCGTGCTCCACGGTTTTGGTGAACCAATGACGGCGCGTCTCGATGAACTCGAGATCATGCAGGCCGGTCCGCTCCTCGCGCCATCCGTCGCCCGTGGCAATCGGCTCGAAGCGGTTGACGAGGTTTTTATCGACCCACTCGGTGTCGCGGTCCCACTGGATGTTCGCCAGACCGCGCTCGACATTGATCGGACGAGGGAGTCCGTCGAGACCGAGGCGGCCCCAGTCCCACATTTTGAAGGTGAAAATATACGGCGTGGCGCTGATTTCGAGGACCATGGCATTCGCGCCGCTGCAGTGGCAGGT
>ERZ889217.1407-NODE-1407-length-12304-cov-6.125806_pt1 | contig 12304 bp, 10 predicted proteins | sample MGYA00521098_ERZ889217 | MGnify/ENA primary metagenome ERZ889217 (study PRJEB32303, sample SAMEA104408613) | aquatic metagenome | biome: Brackish water; feature: Pelagic; material: water | place: Baltic Sea | collected 2014-06-10T22:04:00 | depth 2,362 m ...
GCCATCAAAGGCACTCTCCATCCACTCCGACACATTGCCGCCTTGGCCCATCGTGAAAAAAGGGGCTCAAGCCGCCGGCGTTGGTCACAGCCGCTGGCTCAAGCCCGGCGAAATTATAAACCGCCGTGTCTGCGTTGGTCCCGCTGGCCACGGCGATCACGTCGGTGTTGCTCGCCGTCGGGTACCTCGGCTTTTGGCCGATCGAACCTCAGCTGAAAAACCCTAGGGATGGCTTCTTCAACGGGCCGCTACGATCGCGGCCTCACGCCCATCGCCAGGAAGTCGAGCTGCCAGAGCGACTGAAACAGCGACGTGCCGAGCTGCTCGAGGTCGGGCTGGCTGGGCTGCGGGAGCACCCCGCTCGGCAACGCGGCGGCGACGATCTCGCGAATTGTGCGGCGACCGTCCATCTGCTGAAGAAGCGATAACTGCACCGGATCGAGGCTCGTGGTCCAGTTGTATCGGGCAATCTGTTTGCCGCTGAATGTGCAGCGATACCGCAGCGAGGGCACGTAGTCGAGCGCCTCGGCCGACGTGAAGTCGATCGCGTAGGCCGCACGCGGACGGTCGGGGCGGCAGGCCGTAAAGAAGTGGCAGGCATTGCGGATGTTGACCCGCTCCATGATTGACCACTGCTTCGCTTTTGGCAGCGCTGCCACGGCGGCGTGGAACGCGCTCGCTAAGGAGGCTGGCGGGTAGTACGCGCTTTTGAGGAATAGGTCCTGAAACACGAGCCCGGCGGAGTCGACGAGATCGAGGCAGTCGTCGATGGTGTAACTACGTTCGCGACCGTGCAGGAACGTGTCGACGAGCCCAGCGTCGAACTGTAAATCCGGCGCGACGGCTATGTAGCTCTTGATGGGGTGATCCTGCGAAAGCGTGGCCAGTGCGTCTTTGACCATCAGCACCGAGGGGTCGTTCTGTCGCAGCCCCAGTTCACGAAAAACCCCCTGTAGCATCTCGACACCGATCCTTCCATACCTGGCGTAGAGCATGACGGCGATCACACCGTCACGCCGTAGGCACGAGGCAAGCGCCTTCATTCCGTCCCTGGGCTCTGCGAGGTGGTGAAGAACGCCAGTGGAGACGATAAGGTCGAAGTCGTGGCTGAGCGAATGAACTTCTTCGATAGGGAGCCGATGCAGCTCCAGGTTCTTCATCCCGTATTTGTCTTTGAGGTATGCATGGTGGTCGAGCGACGGCTGGCTGACGTCGATCGCCACCACCTTGGCTGCTGGGTTTGTGAAGGCCAACACCGCTGCCTGATTGGTGCCGCACCCGGCAACCAGGATGTCAAGGTCGGGCTTGTAGTCGCGATCCGGCCAGAACATCCGATGGGCGTGGCTGGGATCAAACCACTGCCAGTTGTTGGCCAGCCAACCACGGAGGTCGAGGATTGGCTCAGGATACATCCAGCGCTCATACTGGCTCGAGACGACGTCGGTGAGGGGACTCGTGGTCATGTCGGTTCTCTTTCAAGCGATGCGCGGTCTCTGTCTGGGCGGGAACAGAGTTTCTACCCCAGGGCTCCGCCGGACAAGCGATCGTGCCGGTCTCTCTCTGCCATCAAGCCCACGGGCCGATCAAGGTCGCCCTTCAAACGCTGGAGAGAGGCTGCTTGTGGCCCGCTACTCGCTGGCCCACAAAGCAGTTGCGATATCCACTCGCTGTCTCCGGCACGGGTTCCATGCCGCCTGATTCCGTGGGCCGGTTGAACCGGCCGGCCCATCACACCGACCTGTGAGATCGAGACGGTTTGGGAGACGCTGCGCGAGGCGATCGACCGATATGACGATCTCGCCCTGGCCGCAGCGGCGGCCAGGCTCTCCTGGGCCACAGTCAACGGCGCGGATCGGACAGCCGCATCGCTCCTGCACGTGTTTCAGGGCATCGCCGCCGGTGCGGCTGGGTAGTCTGGTGAGATTCAGCGATCAGACTCTCGTGCTCTCCCACCTACCCGCCATGAACCGCCAGAAAAAAAGCCCGCCCCGGCACCAGAGATCGGCTTGCATCGCCAACCAGCAGCCGTAGAGTCCGAGATTCATGCCGCCAAGCCTCAGCCCCCATGGCAAATACACCAACGGCTCACTGAGCCAGAAGGTCAGGGGCAGCCGGACGGCAAAGAACCCGAGGCAGGTGATGAAAAAGGGAAACCGCGTATCGCCAGCACCTCTCAGGGCACTCGAGAAGATATGGCAACTGGCGAGCAGCGGCATCGAGAAGGCTACGAGCCGAAGCACTGGTACACCGGCCGCCACCACCGGAGCCTGCTCGGGCTTTGGGCAATACAATAAAAATAATGGCTCGGCAGCCAGGTAGAAAACGACGCCGCCGGCAGTCATCAGAAGGCTGCCGGCAAGATAGGCCGCCAGGCCGCACCGCCGGGCTTCATCGGGGCGGCCAGCACCAAGGTTTTGACCGACGAGCACACTCGCCGCGATGCCGAATCCCATCCCAAAGATCTCGGCCATCGACTCCCACCCCAACGCGATGCCGTGGGCACCGCGGGCGGCATCGCCCAGTCGGTTGACGACCGAGAGAAACACCATCTGCCCGGCAACCATCGACAGGCTTTCGGCGGCAGCAGGGAGGCTGATTCGCAGGAGCCGGCCCAGGAGCGACGGATCGGGCCGGAGCAGGGCGGGCTCGAGCCGCAGGCCGGCCCGACCGCGGGCAAGCACGAAGAGCAGGGTCACCGTGCCGATCGCTTGGCTCAGACCAGCCCCCCAGGCGATCCCAGTCAGGCCGAGCCCTGGCCAGGTGCCAAGCCCCCGAAACGCAATCCAGGCCAAGGGCAGATTCGCAAGCGTTGTCGCCAGGCTGATCCAGAGGGGCGTCCGGGTATCACCTGCGCCCGCCAAGCTGGCATTGGCGGTGTTACTGATGAGCTGAAATGGAAGCAGGAGCATCATCACCTGCAGGAATTCAGCCGCATGCCGGCCAGCCGCTCCGTCGAGATTGAGGGCATCTAAGAGTGTCTCGATGCCCACCCAGCCAAACACCCAGCCGGCCACGGCGACGACCAACGCGAGAAGCAAGGACTGGTGCATGGCACGATTCGCACCAGACTGGTCGCCGGCACCGATCAAGCGGGCCACGAGCGCTGCCGCACCCGCAGAGGCGAGGATCCCAAACGAGCCGATCATCCAGGATAGATAGAAGCAGGTGGTTTGCGCCGCTTGGAGCGCAAGTTGATCCGCCCCGGCGACTGTCGTGGCATTTCCCGCTAGCCAGCGGCCGGTGAGATTGACGAGGAGCACGAGCGCCTGCTGGGCGACGGCAGGCGCCGCCAACGACACCGCCTGCCACCAGGCTGGCGAGCGGGCGGAGGCCGGCGGCACCGCACCGAGCTGATTGGGCATGACGGGGAGTCCGCTATTTTTGAGGGCTGCCGATCGAAGACTCATGGGCTGGATCGCTGCCCCTCCATGAGCCCGGAGGCTTACCCCGTCCGCCGTTCGTAGTGGCTGATGACGCCTCCCTGACGCCCTCCGGCGTAGACGCAGTTGCAATACCGGGGAATCGTACCGATCGTTGTGAAGCCCATGATCCCCGTTGCTCTCAGGCCCTGGGTGTGCGTTTCGGGAGTGATCGCTATGAGCACCTCCAGCAGAGGCGTGCCGTCTGGCTCTCGCAATCCCATCCAGTAATCCCGCATCGCCCAACCGGCACGCCAGCGTGGTCGGCCGAGCACGAAGTAGTGGGCAAAGGCAGCCTTGTTGTGGACATTTGTCAGCCAACCCACGATCAGCGGGCCGCGTGACTCAGCATCAACGGCGATACAGGGCATGATGTGGGGCGAACGCATGAATGCCAGAAACTGGTCGACGGTCGTCAGCCCCCCGGCATAAAACACCATCTCAACCCTCCCCTCGCGGTGGAGGCAGTTCCAGATGGCCCTGAGTTGGTCGTCCGAGACGCTCGGGCCAGACGGAGTCTGCACGACGGGGACGATCTCGTAAGCCATGGCGATACCGTAGCAGTCGCCCAAGATGCTGCCCAGCCAGGGCAGATAGGGGACGCCAGCGGTGTGGTGAGTGTCTGCCGGCACACGATTCCTGCAATGATTGTTCCCCTTCCGTTTTCCCTCTCGTGCGAGATCACCGAGACTCCCCCATGCCGAGCTATCCGTCGGACTTCGACGCCGCCTCGATCGCAACGATTGAGGCCGTACAGCCCTACACGATGACCAGCCCCGAGCGGATCCACGCGGTGTGTGAGGCGGTGAAGTACCTGGCTCGGCATGATGTTCCCGGTGACATCGTCGAGTGTGGCGTCTGGCGGGGCGGCAGCATGATGGCTGTGGCCAAACCGCTCCTGACCGCCACTCGAAGACCGCGGCTGCACCTGTTCGACACCTTCAGCGGCATGACCGAGCCGGCGGCGATCGACTGTGACTCGCTGGGCCGTCCGGCCTCGCTTCTGCTGGCGGCAGCGAATCGAGCCACTTCGCAGATGTGGGGCGTCTGCCCGCTCGAGGAAGTCCGTCGAAACATGAACTCAACAGGATAGCCGGATGTCATCCTGTTCGCGAATTATTTCCCGCGTCGCAGATGGCAGCAATCTGGTCGGCAGCGGACGCCGGGATTCCGTTCGTGCTTGTCGAAGGGTTTGCCGCCCACTAGGCCGCATTGACGTTGCCGCAGGCCTGGATGCTTCATCACCAGCGAATACTGCTACGAGAGAGCTCAGGGGGGTGATCGCGGTGTCACAGGCCACGCTTGCCCAGCTTCATAGCCACTTCGGCCTGCATCCACACAAGGGCGAGGTGATTCATTACGGGCGGCCGGTGGAGTTTTTCCGGCCGCGTGATCCATAGGCCCACGAACGAATCCGCCGGTCACTCGGCATTCCACCCGCCGCAGTCGTCTGCCTGACGGCGGCGCGGTTCGCAGAGGTGAAAGGGTTCCAGTATCAGATCGAAGCCATCCGCGGACTCCGAAACACGAAGGCCTGGCAGACACTCGTGTCAGCGGGATTCCGGAGCAGTTGGGCGACACCGGCTGCCTGGTGCCAGATCCGGCAGTCGATCCCAGCCTCACCATCGAGGGCGTGGTCTGGAGATCGGCTGCTGGATTGGCTGGTCGGCCGCCCATATCGCAGCGGCCGGCGTGCTGCTGGATGTCATCGATCCAGTGCTGCAGAACCAGGCCATGCTTGAGTCAGTCCGCAGATCGTTGCAGCACGCAGGCGTGGCCGATCGTGTGGTCCTGCATGACTCAACCAGTCCCGCGGGCATCGATCAGCTTGCCCGCTCCGGGCGCCGCTGGGGCTTCATTTTCATCGACGGCAATCATGAGGCCCCGCATCCTCTGTTCGACACCGCAGCCGCCGTGGAGTACGCCGAGCCGGACGCCCTCGTGGCGTTTCATGATCTGGCAAGCCCCGACGTGGCGCAAGGCCTCGAATACCTGCGGCAGCGGGGCTGGCACACCTGCATCTACAGCACAACGCAGATCATCGGTGCCGCCTGGAGGGGGCACGTGTCTCCGCCTGCCCACGCTCCCGATCCACGGGTTGCTTGGCATGTGCCAAAGCACCTCCGTCAGTTCCCGCTGGCTCCAACCGCCACCGGCTGAACGCCTGGATGGGATTCGTCCCGAGAGCATCCGCCTCACCTCGGGCAAACAGAGGGACCGACGTTGTCACACACACCGCCGGCGGGCTGGACGAGCAGGGCCATCAGGGCTTCAGTCCGGGGAGATTCCCGGCCCGGCCGAAGGCCGTGACGAGGTCCTCGAGTGATCCGTCAAACGTGGCCTGAAAACTCTCCTCCGGCGTCATCCCTTCCTTGATGCCGCGGACAAACTCCGCGAACTTACCCCGGTCGCGAGTGACGAGAAACCGCACCAGTTGTGACGCAATCCCATACTGCACTGGCTGAATGTTTTCGGCTGTGAAGAAACCGGGCCCCAGCGAGCCGGCTGACTGCATGAATGCCCTCGCCTCAGCCTCCTTGAGCGGCACCTGCCGCGATCGAGGCACCACTTGGGTGCCGACCCACTCGGCGAGCCCCTCGTTGAGCCAATTGGGCAGTCGTCGCGGAGAGATCCAGCGGTGGTTAAAGCCATGGCTTGTCTCGTGGACGAGCATGTGGGCGAAGGCGTCGGCGGTGGTGCCGCGGTGGCAGGCCATCACCACGCGGCCGCTGTCCGACTGATGGCAGAGGCCATGCGTCCGCTCGGGCACGACCGTATTCATGAACCGCCCCTCGAAAGCCTTGAAGGCGGCCACGTCGCGGAAGGCAATCACCAGACACTTCCCCTTCCAGACCGGCTCCCCCCGCGGGATGCCGTAGAGATCGCAGAGCAGATCATGCATCGTGTCGAGGCTGGCGAGGAAGGGCCGCAACTCGGCCGGTGGGATGTCACTGGCCACGATGAACTCGTGGGTCTCCGCGACCTGAAGATCGGGAAAGACGCCGCGCACCTGCTCGACGTAGGCCTTCAGACTCTCGACCTCGGCGGCATGTTCGGCGGCCGAGAGTTCCGGCCAGGGCTCCACACCCCGCGCTTTCATGCGGGCCCGCGACGCTGCGTGCTCTTGTTCGCGGCGTTCGCGGGCCGCCCGCTCGCGGACCTGCGCCGTACTCCTGCCTGTCACCTCCGCCTCGTAGACCGTCTCGCGGCCAGCGACGATCTTGGTGATCCCGCGGAGGAGGAGACTTACCGGCTTCCCCTGCCCCTCCTCCAGCAGCCGCAGCGACTGCGTTTCACCGTTGCGGATCATGACCTTCTGGAGGAGCGGGCGGACGAAGCGTTTGCCCGTGGCCAGTTCGACCACGTCTATCTGCTGGCCCACGTAGGGCGAGAGCGCATCGGCCAACGTATCGGCCCGGGCGACCGCGCTGGCCAAGAGAACCACAACCGTCAGCACACTCCGTAGCTGTCCGTGGAAAAAGCCTGCCGTGCGGCTCATGGCTCGCTCCCGATTCCATGCTGCCGCCGCAATTCCGTGCTCGAAACGTCGAGTCGAAACTCCCGCTCCGAGACAAAATAGGTCACAGCCTTCAGGGCCTGCGGCACGTCAATGGCCGAGGCATCCTGGAAGACGCCGTTCACGGCGCGACCAAACACGATCAGGCCACGGGCCCGCGATGCGATCGCCTTCACGGCGCGGGTGGCTGCCACGGTAGAGCCACCGTAGTAGCGGGGATCCGGAAGCCGGGCATAGGTGTCGGCACCCATCACGAACGTGCTCTTGGGAAAGACCTCGAGCTTTGCCAGGAACGTGGCCGCCTGCGTGAACCAGAGCGGCCGATCGGCGAACTGGCCGGCACGGTTTCGCATCTCGACGTAATCGAGCTGCGGCTTGTCGACATTCGTGATCGAAATCTCGTAGGCCAGGGGCCGCTCTGCGATCTCCTCAGCAACGCGGGCCATGAGTAGATGCCCTTCATGAAGCGGGTCGAAGGAGCCGGGAAAGATCAGTCCGCCTTCGGCCGGTCGGACGACATCATTGCGTTCGTCGCCGGCGGTCGCCGCAACGACCTGCCGCTCCCCGACGAAGAGTTCCCGCCAGCCCCTGGGCGGCTCCGCGAGATCCCGGTGGATCCGATCGGCTTCGCGGAGCGGGGGCTCCGAAGCCACTCCTGGCACACCGCAAGCAGCGGCGATCTCGGAGAGCAACAGCCAGGCGGCCAGCCCTTCCTCCTCAGTGCGCGACCGCGACTCCTTCTCGAGCACAACCTCCACCACCCGGGTCACGGCCTGAGTCTGCACGGCCACGATTACGCGGTGATCGCCCCGCTTGGGTAGCCTCGTCTTCAGCCCCGCAGTCACCGCCGCCCCCACCGCCTGTCGCGCTGCGGCCTCGGGATCGAGACCACCAGCAGCAGCGAGAAAAATCGCTCGCTGCCAGGCGGCCACCGCCAGCCGCCGGGCCGTGCGGGAAGAACAGTATGACTCCTGGGGTCCCCCGAGCAGCCCGTTGAGAGCCTCACGGGCATAGAGCACCACCGCCTCGAGGAGAATGTCACTGGCGCCAGCCGCAGTGGCGATGTGCGAGATCGCGGCCGAGCCGCCACCGCTGGCAGAAAGCACAAGCCGCGCACCCGTCCCGGCAACAGCCTCGATGAACGCAGCCGCATCAGGCAGAAGGATTGGTGGCATCGGCCTCGTCGCCCTGACAAATCATGCTTCCTCGGCCAGTCGACCGGGCCGGGCGGACCTTCCCATGATACCTGATGCGGCTTGTTGCCGATCCGTCTGAGCGTCACACTGTGCAGTCTTAGCAAGCCGGCTAAGACCGGTGACGTGACGGTGAGGAGTTGAGCATGCGGGCGGCCATCATTGGGATCGGGGCGATCGCCAGACTCCACGCGCGGGCGCTGGCTGATATTCCGGGCGTCTCGCTCGTCTCGGCCTGCTGCCGCACCGACGACAAGGGGCGGGCGTTCGCGGCTGAGTTTGGCTGCACGTGGCATGCCGACGCGAGGACCATGATCCGCCGCGAGAAGCCCGACTTCGTGACCGTGGCCACCCCCTCGGGTGCCCACCTCGACGCCGCGCTCGCGGCAATCCGCCAGGGTGTGCCGGTGATCTGCGAGAAGCCGCTCGAGATCACGCTCAAGCGAATCGACCGGATGATCGCCGCGGCAGCCAAGGGAGGCGTGATACTCGGGGCCATCTTCCCGCAGCGGTTCAACCCCGTCATTCAGGCTGTGCATGCCGCAGCAGCCGCCGGCCGCTTCGGGCCGCTGGCGGTCGCGGCGAGCTATGTGCCATGGTGGCGAGATGACGCCTACTATGGCCCCGGTCGCTGGCAGGGCACGAAGGCCCTCGACGGCGGCGGGGCCCTCATGAACCAATCGATCCACGGCGTCGACACCCTGCAATGGATCGCGGGAGCCACGATGCCAGGCCTTGCACCGCATGAAAACCCCGTCGAAAGCGTCATAGCGCTCTCGGCCGTGCGGGCTCATGACATCGAGCGGCTCGAGGTGGAAGATACATGTGTCGCGGTGCTTCGCCTCAAGAACGGTGGCCTCGGCCAGCTCCTCGCTGCGACAAGTCTCTACCCCGGCAGCCTCCGACGGCTGCTCGTAGGGGGCCGGGACGGCACGGCCGAGATCCTGGAGGAGCAGCTTGTGAGCTGGCGGTTTCGTACCGAGGTGGCTGACGATGAGGCCACTCGCACGCGGCTCGGCCAATCGAGTGAAACCTCTGGCGGTGCGGCTGATCCGATGGCGATCAACTACTCTTGCCATACGAGAAACTTCGAGGAGTTTCTCGCGGCGGTGCGTGCGGGCCGCACGCCACCGCTCGATGGCCTGGAGGGCCGTAAGGCCGTTGCGATCGTTGAAGCCTGCTACAAGAGCGGCCGCACCGGCCGGGCGGCCAAGGTCGAGGATCCCAGCCCTATCGCCGACACATGAGCAACATTCAGCCATGAACTCACCCTTCCGCTACGCGATCTGCAACGAGACCTTCGGCGACTGGCCGCTGACCAAGGCCTGCGATCTGGCCGCCGAAGCTGGCTATGGCGGAATCGAAATCGCCCCCTTCACACTCGCGGCCCTCGCCACCGACATCACGGCAGCCCAGCGGGGCGAGATCCGCCGCACCATTGCCCGCGCAGGGCTCGACTGCGTGGGCCTGCACTGGTTACTGGCCAAGACCGAAGGCTTTCATGTGGCCCATCCGGATACAGACGTTCGTAACCAGACGGTCGACTACCTCGGTGATCTGGCTCGACTCTGCCACGACATTGGGGGCCGTGTGCTTGTGTTCGGTTCGCCAAAGCAGCGCAGCCTGCTGCCGGGCGTCACGCCCGAGCAGGCGATTGACCACCTTCGAGAAGTCTTCACCCGGCTCGTGCCGGTGTTGGAAACGACCGACACCGTCGTAGCGCTGGAGCCACTTTCACCCGTTGAAACCGATGTGCTCACGACCGCCGCCGAGACCTGCCGGCTGATTGACGCGATCGGCTCACCCCATGTGCGGCTCCACCTTGATGTGAAGGCGATGGCCGCTGAGCCCACGCCGACGCCCGAGATCATCGTGGCCTCAGCCCCTTACCTCGAGCATTTCCACGCCAACGACGAGAACCTCCAGGGGCCTGGCTTCGGCGGGGTCGACTTCCTGCCAATCTTTCGAGCGCTCGACGAGATCAGTTATGCCGGCTGGATCAGCGTCGAGGTCTTCGACTATGCCCCAGGCGCCGAGCGACTGGCTCGGGAGAGCATTGAATACATGCAGCGGATCGAGGCCGAACTCGCCTGATCCCGATCAGCCGCGCAGACGCGGCTTCAGAGACACCACGACACCCGAGGAGAAGAACGATGCCGTCCGACCATACCGCCCACGCTAACACGCCCTGGTATCGTGATCTCACCAGCTACCACTGGTTTGTGTTCCTCGTGGCTTCGCTGGCCTGGCTGTTCGACTGTCTCGACCAGCAGCTCTTCATCCTCGCCCGAGGCAAGGCGATGGAAGCGCTGCTCCCCCCGGGCTGGGATCTGAAGCTCTACGGCGGCTACGCCACCAGTATTTTCGTGGCTGGCTGGGCGATGGGCGGCCTGATCTTTGGCTCGCTCGGCGACCGCTTCGGTCGGGCCAAGATGCTCACGCTGACGGTGCTCATCTACTCCGTGTGCACCGGCCTCTCAGCCTTCTCAACCGGCTGGGCCGACTTCGCCGCCTACCGGTTTCTCACCGGCCTCGGGGTGGGTGGCGTCTTCGGTTTGGCCGTCGCCCTCGTGGCCGACACCCTGCCCGACCGCTCCCGGGCCGGAGCCCTGGGCATGCTGCAAGCCCTCTCGGCAGTAGGCAACGTGACGGCGGGAGTGGTGAGCATGTTTATTGGCAGCCTCGAATCGCGGGGGGTGATCCCGGCGGGCAGGGGCTGGACCTACATGTTTCTCGTGGGGGCCATTCCTGCGTTTCTCTGTGTCTTCATCCAGATGCGGCTCAAGGAACCGGAGAAGTGGGTGAAGGCCCGGGAGGCGGGTCGGATCGCAGGCGTGAAGTTCGGTTCCTACACGGCTCTCCTCGGCGACCCGCGTTGGCGGAGCCCGGCCCTCCTCGGCATGCTGCTGTGCGTCTCGGGCGTGATCGGCCTCTGGGGGATCGGGTTTTTCAGCCCCGAACTCGTCGGCGACGTGATCAAGGCCTCGCTGATCAAGGAGGGGGTGCCGGAGGCCGAGATCGCTGGCCGGCAGCAGTTCTGGATCGGCGTCAACTCAATCGTCCAGAACCTGGGAGCCTTCGTCGGAATGCTGTTCTTCACGCGAATGGCCCAGAGCATGGGCCGCAAGCCGGCCTTCGCAATCGGCTACGTCGCGGCCCTCGTGGTGACCGTCGCCTACTTCCAACTCTTCAATGGCCGCGGCGACATCTGGATGAGCGCGATCATGGGGGCATGTCAACTGGGCCTGTTCGCCGGGTTTGCCATCTACCTCCCAGAACTCTTCCCCACGAGCCTGCGGAGCACGGGCACAAGCTTCTGCTACAACGTTGGCCGTTTTCTGGCGGCCAGCGGACCGTTCACGATGGGCAGCCTCCAGGCGGCTCTTAAGGCGGGCGCCGACACTCCCGAAGCCAAGCTCGCCGCCTTCCGCAACGCCTGCTCCTACATGAGCTGCGTGTTCCTGCTCGGCCTTGTGGCCCTTGCCTTCCTCCCTGAGACAAAAGGCCGCCCCCTGCCGGAGGATTGACCATCCGCCTCACGCCGGCCAACACCGTTTTCTGCAGCGGCAAACGCCTTCCACGGCCTGCTAGAATCTCTGCCGCCCGTCCGAGCGGCCGGAATCGTAAGTAGCCCCTGGAGTGGAAGTGCATCATGCGTTGGCAAGGTAGGCGGCAGAGCAGCAACGTCGAGGATCGACGGAATGTCGGTCAGCAGGTGGTGGTCGGAGGCGGGCTGCTCACGCTCGCCATCATGGTGGCTGCCATGGCATTTCCTGATCTCGTGCCGGTGCTGCGGCTCTTCGAGGGGCCACCGGTCGCGGCTCAACGGCAGGCTGCACCAGGCAAGCCGATCAATGACGAAATGAGTGCGTTCCTCCGTACCATCGTCGCCGACAACGAGGATGTCTGGGCGAAACTCTTCCCCCAGTCGTTCGGCCGCAACTTCACCCCAGCGAAACTGGTGATGTTCACGGCTCGCGTGCAGAGCCGCTGCGGCACGGCAGACGCCGGCGCCGGCCCCTTCTATTGTCCGCTCGACCGCACCGTCTACATCGACCCAACGTTCTACGAGGAACTGAAGCGGCGATTCGGTGCCCCCGGAGACTTTGCCCAGGCCTATGTGATTGCCCACGAGTTTGGCCACCACGTGCAAAACCTGCTCGGCATCACCGACC
>ERZ889217.1408-NODE-1408-length-12301-cov-6.427078_pt1 | contig 12301 bp, 3 predicted proteins | sample MGYA00521098_ERZ889217 | MGnify/ENA primary metagenome ERZ889217 (study PRJEB32303, sample SAMEA104408613) | aquatic metagenome | biome: Brackish water; feature: Pelagic; material: water | place: Baltic Sea | collected 2014-06-10T22:04:00 | depth 2,362 m ...
TGAAACTGCCGTTGGCCCGCACCGTGAGGGTGGCGTTCTCGGCCAGGATCGCTCCCACGCTCGTATATTGACTCGACCGCACCGTGCCGCCGATCTCGAGCGTGCCCCACTTGACGAGCAGGGTGCCGTTGATGGCTCCGGTTCCGTAGAGACCGAGCGTGCCGTAGCCATATTTTGTCAGGCCGGGCGCCGTGAGCGGGCCTCCCACGGTCAGCCGAGCAGAGGTGGCGACGTTCACTCCCAGCCGATCGACGGATGTGACGCGGGCGTCGATCCGATGGCTCCCGGAGAGGGCGTTGAGCGTGGCCGATTCCCCGGTGATGGCGTCGAGCGTGAGCGTGCCGTTGCCGGCAACCGTGAAACTGCCCGCACCCGAGAAGTTGGCCGTGCCAACGGTCCGGCCAGTGGCATCAACCTGCACCGTCCGGCGGGTGGCGGTGCGGCTACCAAACGTGGCCACCTGCCCCACGCCATCGGGCACGGCGGCATCCCACCAGTTGCCGGCCTGTCCCCAGCCGTCGTTCAGCGTTCCCTTCCAGTCCGTGCTCACTTCCGCGAGGCTCGGCCAGCCAGTTTCCGTCCAATACAGTTTCCGTAGGCCGAAGCTCGGCGCCCCCATCACGTCGCCGTTGTAGTAGTGGTAGCTGAAGTATTCCTGCCCCCCGTCCACGAGCAATTCGAAGTGCCCAGGGCCGATCTCCCGGCCGTTGTCATCGAGGAAGATCGTTCCGCCGCCATCCCTCATGTCCACGCCATTCTGGTCGAAAAACGGTCCATTGGGACTCGTGCCGCGGCCGACGCGGATGTCGTAGGTGCTGTCCACGCCCGAGCAGCAGCCGCCATAGTTGACGAACAGATAGTAGAAGTCGTCTTCCTTTAGGAGCGAGGAGGCCTCGATCGAACTGCCCCAGCCGCGGCTACCAGAGTTGTTGGCAACCATGGCTCCGAGTGAGCCACCCAGCAGCTTGCCGGTGGTTGGATCGAGTTCCGTCACCATGATGCCCGAGGAGTAGGAGCCCCAGGTCATCCACACCCGATTTCCATCCACGAGCACGCTTGGGTCGATCGCGTTGAAGGCTGTGGTGTCGGTGTTGGGGCCGGTGTTCCAGCTGGCATCCGACTGAACCACCTTGCCGCTGTCGGTCCAGGTGGCATTCACAAGCGAAGGCGACGTGGCAACACCGATGGCCGAATCAATCGATTGCCAGGTCGAGACCGAGTAGTAGAGATGATAGAGACCATTGAAATACGCGATGTCCGGTGCCCAGAAGAGACCATCGAATTCGGGCACCGCCTGGGTGGTCCAGGTGGGCGGGGTGGTGAAGACCGGGCTGCCGGCGGTCCAGGCGGTCAGGTCCGACGAGGAACGAGAGATGATTCCTGGCCCCGTGGCGAAGTAGGTGTAGGTGGAGCCATCCTTGAGAACCGCCGAGGGATCGTGGGCCCCAAGTTCCCCGGTGAGTTGGGCCTGGGCGGGCGGAGGCAGGCAGAGGCAGGCTGCGAGTGCCAGCACGAACGGCAGCCGGCCCGCCGAGGCGGCCGGGGCAATACGGAGCGGCAGAAGGTGGTCACGCAACTGCATGCCGGAAGACGCAAGCACGAGGTTTTGAATCGCCGAGAGGCCCGCAGGCCCGGCTGGGGAACCCGCCAGTGGACAGCCCCTTGGCGCAGGGTAGAAGAATGATCGGGCTTCCGCCAGAAACGAGCGAAGGGAGCCCAGCGTGTTTTTCTCAAGGAACACCCGGTTCATGCGCCGTCTCGCCGTCTGGTCCGGCCCCCGAAACCTTTCTACCGCCCTCATGCGGAGCTTCTCATCGCGGGGCGACTGCGTGGTGAGCGATGAGCCCTTCTACGCGGCCTATCTGGCCACGACCGGGCTTGATCACCCCGTGCGGGAGGCTGTGTTGACCAGTCAGCCGAATGCTTGGCGGGAGGTGGCGGAGCAGCTCACGAGGGGGCCAGCTCCTCTGGATCGGCCCGTCTGGTATCAGAAGCACATGGCCCAGCACATGCGGGAGGAGATGCTCGGGCCGTGGCTCGACCAGCTCGACCATGCCTTCCTCGTGCGGCATCCAGCCCGGGTGATCGCCAGTTATCGCCAGGTGTTTCCCGGCATGACGCTTGCCGAAACAGGGCTTCCCTGGCAGGTTCGGCTGTTCGAGTACCTGCGGCAGACAAGCGGCACGATTCCTGCCGTAATCGATGCGGCCGACCTGCGGCGGGCCCCGGCCGCAACGCTCCGCCGGCTTTGCGATGCCTTCCGGATTGAGTGGGATTCCGCCATGCTCGGCTGGCCGGCTGGGCCTCATCCCCAGGATGGTGTCTGGGCATCCCACTGGTATGCGGGGGCCTGGCAATCGACCGGATTCGAGCCGGCAGCAGACGTCGAGCCGCCCCTACCGCAGCCCGACGTCCCATTCCTTGACGAGGCGGTCGCGTTGTACGATCAACTCCGCTCATGCTCCAACTCCGAAACCCCGCCAACGATCACCTGATCGTCAACATCAACGGCCGACTTCTCCCTCGGGATGAGGCGGGGGTCTCGCCGTTTGATTCAAGCGTTCAAAACGGCGACGCCGTCTGGGAGGGGTTAAGACTCTACGATGGTCGCATCTTCCGGCTCGGGGCCCATCTCGCTCGGCTCCACAAGAGTGCGGCAATGCTGGCATACGCGGGTGTTCCTACCGAGGCAACGCTCGTGGCGGAACTGGCCCGTACGCTCGCGGCCAATCAAATGCATGACGGGGTGCACGTGCGGCTGACCGTCTCGCGGGGGCTTAAATACACAAGCGGCCTCGATCCGCGGATCAACCAGTCTGGCTGCTCGTTCTTCATCCTCGCCGAGCACAAGCCGCCTGTCTTCGACAACAAGCACGGGATCCGGCTGGTCACGGCCCGGCAGCGGCGGCCCTTCGCCGACGTGCTCGATCAGCACATCCACAGCTGCAACCAGCTCACGAGCATCCTTGCGAAACTCGAGGCGAACGCTGCCGGTGTTGATGATGCTGTGCTGCTCGACACCGCGGGCATGCTGGCCGAGACGAGTGCCACCCATCTGTTCGCAGTGCGGGAAGGCCGGGTTGTGACCTCTACCACGCGGGCCTGTCCTGAGGGCATCACGCGAACGGTGATCCTGGAACTCTGCCGTGAACGAGGCATTCCAGCTGAAGTGCGGGACGTGCCGGCCGCAGAACTCGGGACCGCCGAGGAGATCTTTGTCACCGGTACGATGGGGGAGATCACGCCCGTCGCGGCCCTCGACGGCCGTGTGCTCGGGGCTGTGCCTGGGCCGGTCACGGCCCGGCTCGCCAAACGGTTTCGGGAGTTCACCCACGACCCAGCCGAGGGCACGATCGTGGTGCCGCATCCTCCGGGAGCCGGCTGAATCGGCGGGGGAATGCTCGATGCTGCGTCGAATCGCAACAACAGATGCAGGGGGCTGACATGAGCCCCCCCGTCAGCTACATTTCTAAACGTCGCTTAGTGCGACGACATCCGTTTGTCTGCCTGAGCTGATTGTGGGTGAGCCAGGCGGGCAAGGAGCAGGGGCTGACCCAGAAAGCAGCGGTTTCCGACCGTTGAAACCGCTGGCTTTTCGACCAGTTGGCTCCAGCGGGAAAAGTTCCTAAGCGGTTTTGTCACGGACATTTCGATGGCCTGCTGAGCTTGGTTTTCAGTCCTGGCGGCGAACGTAGTTTCATCTCTCTGGCAGGAGGATTCTGGATGGCGGGTGGTCTCCGAAGCGGCTGGTTGATCCATGGCATAGCACTCCTTGTCGCTGCGCTGGCGGTCGGGTTGGCGGAGCGGCAGGCGAACGCTTGGGAGCCGGCCCACGGGCCGCTTCTGACCCGTTGGGCCGCAGATGTCACGCCCGATGCGCCGCTGCCTGAATATCCGCGGCCGCAGTTGGTGCGGTCGGAGTGGCAAAGCCTCAACGGGCTTTGGAACTATGCCATCTCCGGGGGGCAGGCCGAGCGGCCCACTAACTGGCAGGGTGAGATCCTCGTGCCGTTTCCGATCGAGTCGGCGCTCTCGGGCGTGATGAAGCGGGTCACCCCCGAGGAGCGGCTCTGGTATCGCCGCTCATTCACGGTGCCGGCTGGCTGGAATGGTCGTCGGATTCAGCTTCATTTCGGAGCGGTGGATTGGCAGGCCACGGTGTTCGTCAACGGCAAGGAAGTGGGCGAGCACAAGGGAGGCTACGACCCGTTTTCGTTCGACATCACCGCTGCCCTCGGGGACGGTGAGCAGGAACTGGTCGTGGCCGTTTCTGACCCCACCGACGCCGGCACCCAACCGCGAGGCAAGCAGGTGCGGAGGCCCGAGGGCATCTACTACACCCCAGTCACCGGCATCTGGCAGACGGTGTGGATCGAGCCTGTCAGCCAAACCCACATGACTCGGCTCTTGATCCGACCCGACTTCGACGGCTCCGCAGTTGAGGTGGCCGCTACCGGTCCCGGTACGGGCGGCCCGGCGACCTTTGAGGTGGAAGTGCTTGACGGCGACGAGGTGGTGGCCCGGGCCATGACCGACCAGATCATTTCAACCCGGTCGCAGCCTCCCCAGTTGGCCCCGCGGGTGACGGTGAAACTGCCAGCTGCCAAGTCCTGGAGCCCCGACAGCCCGCACCTCTACGGACTGCGAATCACCCTCTCCGAGAACGGCCGGGTGGCTGACCGCGTGGAGAGCTACTTCGGGATGCGGAAGATCGAGATCGACACTGCCGCCGACGGTGTGCGTCGGGTGTTCCTCAACGGCAAGCCGCTGTTCCAATACGGCCCGCTCGACCAGGGCTTCTGGCCCGACGGACTGTACACGGCGCCGACGGACGAGGCACTGCGATTCGACATCGAATTCACCAAGCGGGTGGGCTTCAACATGGCCCGCAAGCACGTCAAGGTCGAGCCGGCCCGTTGGTATCACTGGTGCGACAAACTCGGGCTGCTGGTCTGGCAGGACATGCCGAGCGGCGACCGCTCGATCGGCCCAAACGATCCCGACATCGAGCGGAGCCCCGAGTCGGCCCGGCAGTTCGAAGAGGAACTTCGCGAGATGATCGATGACTTCGGGAACCATCCCTGTATCGTGGTCTGGGTGCCCTTCAATGAGGGCTGGGGGCAGTACGACACCGGCCGGATCGCGGAGTTCGTCAAGACACGCGACCCGACGCGGCTAGTCAACAGCGTGAGCGGCTGGGCCGATCGCGGCGTGGGCGACATGCATGACATCCATCACTATCCCAACGCTGCCGTGCCGCCACGGGAGGATGTTCGGGCGGTTGTGCTGGGCGAGTTCGGTGGCCTGGGCCTGCCCGTCAAGGGCCACACCTGGCAGTCGGAAGCCAACTGGGGCTACCGGCAGTTTGCCTCCACGGGCGATCTGACCGATGCCTATCTGACGCTGCTGCAGGGATTGCGGCCGATGACCGGATCACAGGGCCTGGCGGCGGCGGTCTACACGCAGACCACTGATGTTGAGATCGAGGTCAACGGCCTGCTCACCTATGACCGGGCCGTCTGCAAGATCGACGAGGAGTTGCTGCGGAAGGCCCATGCGCCGCTGTACTCACCTCCCCCCGCCGGCCGGCATTTGACGATCCTGCCGACGGCCGACAAAGGGGCCCGCGACGACTGGCGGTATACGACCGACAAGCCGGGTGAAGACTGGATGCAGCCCGGCTTCGATGATCTTGGCTGGAACAAGGGGCCCGGTGGCTTTGGCACGGAGGGCACACCGGCCGCTGTGATCGGCACCGAGTGGAACACTCCCACCATCTGGCTGCGGCGGGAGATCGACCTCCCGGGCGACCTCCCGGCTGATCTCCTGTTGCGGATCCACTACGATGAGGATGCGGAAGTCTGGGTCAATGGCGTGCGGGTGCTCCGCGCGGTCGGTTACACGACAGACTACGAGGTGTTTGCCCTTGGCAACGAGGCCCGGGCTGCGTTTCGTCCGGGAAAAAACCTGGTCGCGATCCACTGCCGGCAAGCGGGTGGTGGCCAGTACATCGATCTCGGGTTGGAGGGCTTGGAAATCCTGCCATAAGGCTCTTTTCCGCAGAAAAACCCACGGTTGATCGAGCCGTTTGGAGTTACCTTGCCGGAAGTGTCTGTCGTGAAACGAGAACGGTTTGACGTGGAGATGGATTGCTGAGAGGGTTCTAAGCGTCTAATCTCTTGTTTGGTCGCAAGTTTTGTTTGTTGTCTGGGAGGGGTGGAGATGTCTCACACACTAGGTTTGTCCCGCGCTGTCGCTCTTGCTGCCGCTCTTGGCGGCTGCATCGCCTACGGGAGTCTCGGGATTCTCTTGCTCTGCGGAGAGGCCCGCGCCGCGGATGCCCTTTGGACCGCGGGGACCGGCAACTTCAATGACACCGCTAACTGGGATACTGGTGTCGTGCCTGTGAATGGTGATGTAGCGATCATCAATAACGGTGGCACCGCCCAGCTTTCCGTGTCGACGACCACATCCGGCGCTACCCTGCGGATTGGCGAGGACGGCACCGGTGCGATGACGGTCACCGGCACCGGCACCTATGAAACCTCGGCCGATACCTGGATCGGCCGCACCCAGGCAGCAGCGCCAGCCGTTGGCTCCGGTTCCCTAACGGTCGACGGAGGAGCTACGGTCCGCAAGATTGGTGGGTACACATACATCGGTGCCGGCAGCGATGCCCGGGGTGCCGTCGGAACCCTCGCCGTTGGCAGCGGTAGCACCTACTTCCACGACTCCGGGGATCGGTTCATTATCGGGGACGGCGCCAACGCTGGGAATTACGAGGGCACCGTGACGGTTTCCGGCGGCACGGTCGATGGCGGTGCGGGTGAGTTCTGGATCGGCCAGGACGGTGGTGCTGGCACGGCCCGCGGTGTGCTCAATCTCTCCAATGGCGGTTCAGTGACCACGCGGAACTGGACGGTCGTGGGGCGGTTCGGTGCCACTGGCGAACTCAACATCTCCAGTGGCACGTTCTCGAAGCAATCGGGGGGCAACTTCATTGTCGCCGACGGCAACGGTTCGGTCGGCACCGTGAACCAGACGGGCGGCACGATCAGCGTCAGCAGCGGCGAATTCTGGCTTGGGCAGGGGGGTGGGAGTTCCGGCACTTATTCCATGTCGGCCGGCTCGCTCTCTGCCAATAGTTGGTTTGCCGTTGGCCGCGACGGCGGCACTGGCACCTTTAATCTCTCGGGTGGCACCGTCACCAAGGGGGGCAATGGTGACATTGAAATCGGCGGGTGGAATGCCGGCACTGGCACGATGAACGTGACTGGAGGCCTCCTTGACGTCCAGGCTGGCAACGTGCTTGTTGCTGTCTCCGGGGGTGGCACCGGGACCATGACGATCGGCGGCACCGGTGAGGTTCGGGTCGGGAATCTGTATGTCGGTCGCTACGACGACAATACCAATGGCACGCTCAATCTTAATGCCGGGGGCACGCTCAAGACCGGTCAGTTGGCGGGCCGGGCTCCTGATCATGTGGCCAACCCTCAGTCGACGGTAAATTTCAACGGGGGAGTGCTGGTCGCCACCCGCGATGCCTCCTCGTTCATAAATTCGCTTACGACGGCGAATATCGCCGCGGGCGGTGCCGTCATCGACACCCAGGGCTATAGCGTCACCACCTCACAGGCCTTCAGCGGCTCCGGTGCCCTGACAAAGCTCGGCACTGGCACGCTCAGGCTCACCGGCGCCAGCACGAATACCGGGAACACGACCGTCTCGGCCGGCACGCTTTTCACCACTACAGCGGCAGCCGGTGGCGGTGCCGTGAGCGTGGCGAATGGAGCTGCCTTCGGCGTCGTCACCGCCGGCACGCTCGACTCTCAGTATGCGGCTTCATCGCTCACGCTTGGCTCGTTTTCTGAGATCACGGTCGACCTTGGCGATCTTGGGAATCCCACGGCCGCACCGCTGGCTGTCTCAGGTGCCTTTACCCTCAGCGGTGTATCAGCGCTCAACTTTGCCACGCTTGCGCCTGCCGTTGGCACGATCCCCCTGATCTCCTATGGCAGTTTCTCCGACTTCGCCAATCTCTCCTTGGGCACGCTGCCGGCTGGTGTTTCCGGCCTGCTCGTGAACAACACTGCGGCCAGTACGATCGATCTTTTGGTCACGAATGTTTCGCTGCCCCGCTGGAACGGAAACCTGAGCGGGGTCTGGAATGTGGGCACGACTGCCAACTGGGTCGACACGATCACCGATCAGCCCACAACGTTCGCGAACGGCGCTCCGGCGCTGTTTAACGACCTGGCCACCGGCACGACCGATGTCGTGGTCAACACCGCAGTTGCTCCAGGCAGCATGACCGTCAACAACGAAACGCTGGCCTACACCGTCGCGGGTACTGGCAGCATCGGCGGCGCCGGTGGCCTGACCAAGAGCGGCGCCGGCTCGCTCTCAATCAGCGCGGCAAACACCTACACCGGCCCCACGGTGCTCTCCGGCGGCACGACCACGATCGACTCGCTCGCCAATGTCGGTGCTGCGAGCGCCATTGGTGCGGGCTCAGCCGGCACCGGCAGTCTCGTGTTCAATGGGGGCTCGCTCGTCTATGTCGGGCCAGCGGTCACGACCAACCGTGGCTTCTCGGTGACTGGAGACGGTAGCAGCTTTGAGATTCAGGCGGATGTCAGCATGAGCGGCGGTGTTTCCGCCACGGCCGGCAGCTTCGTAAAGGCCGGTGCCGGCACGCTCACGCTCACTGGGGCGGCCAACTCGCTCACGTCTGGGGGCAATCTGCAGGTCTCCAACGGAACCCTCGCGCTGACGGGTCCCGGCCCTGGCGCTGATAGTCAGGTTAACACGGTTGGCGGCGAACTCTGGGTGGGTGACACGGAAGACTTCGGCGCCGGTCTCTCGGTCAGCAACGCCACGCTCAATGTCAGTAGCTGGCTGGTGGTCGGCCGCGGGAATGGCGTGTTGGGCAATACCGCGACGGCGGATTTCACAAATTCCGTGCTGACAGCTGCTAATTTCTCGATCGGCCCTGACAACAACCTTCCAGGCAATTTCGCCACCCAAGTGGTCACGTTTGCCGACACCGCCTTTACGAATAACGGCGACACGAATATCGCCGAGAGCTCCGGCTCGACTTCGACCATGACGCTCTCCGGTTCGTCGGCGATGACTTCGGCCAATCGGCTGCTGATCGGCGGCTCTTTTGGGTCTGAAGGCACGGTCACGCTCGAGGACAACGCGTCACTCTCCCATGGCGGCTGGCTATCGATTGGCCAGAATGGAACGGGCACGCTCACGGTCCGCGACAACGCCGCGTTCTCGATGAACGGTGACTTCAACGTGACCGATCTCGCCGGTTCAACTGGCACGCTCAATGTCAGTGACACGGCCACGGTAACGGGCGGTTCGACGTTCATCGGCAAGGGTGTGGGCACCCTCGGTACGGTCAACATCTCGGGTGGCACGTTCAACGCGGGTGGCTCCAATGAAGTTCAGATCGGGTCGAACGGTGACGGCAACTGGAATCAGACGGGTGGCACAACGAACGGCACCGGCTGGATGTCCGTCGGTCGGTACGCGGGTTCGTTTGGAACCCTGACGGTGGACGGCGGATCTTTCAATCAGGTTTCTGCAGACCGCCAAATGATGGTGGGCGAGGATGGCACGGGCACTCTCACGCTCAATGGTGGCCAGGTGAACGTGGCGGGCTCCGGCGGTCTCATGATCGGCTGGAATGCCAGCGGCTTCGGCACCGTCTATCTCAACGGCGGCACGCTGTCGGCCCGCCGATTTCGCGGCAACACGGGCGTTTCGGAATTGGCCTTCAACGGCGGCACCCTGCGGGCGGCTGCGAATGCCAGCCCGGCTGACTTCATGACAGGCATCGGCACGGTATCGATTCAGGCCGGCGGGGCCACGATCGATACGAACGGGCAAGACGTGACCATCGCCCAGGCCCTGGCCGACGGTGGCGGCGGCGGGCTGACGAAAATCGGTGGTGGCGTGCTTACTCTCTCTGGCCAAAACACCTATTCAGGTGCCACGACCGTGACGCAGGGGGGCTTGGAGATCGATACCGCGAGCTTTGCCGGCGGTGCGTATAGCTTGGCCAGCGGCACGACGCTCGACGTGAGCGTGGTCAATGCCCTCAACACTCAGGTCAGTGCGGCCGCGGTCACCCTTGGAGGACTCAACACCCTCGGATTTGATCTCGGGAACTTCGGCAATCCGACGTTGGCGCCGCTGAATGTCCTCGGTGCGCTGACCACATCTGGTGATGTGACGATCAATCTGGCGAGTAATCGGCCTCAGGTCGGGCAGTTTCCTGTGATCCACTATGGCAGTCAGACGGGAACCGGCATCTACACCCTGGGCACGTTGCCGACCGGTGTGACAGCTGAACTTGTCAACAACACGGCGGCCAACTCGATTGATATTTGGATCACGGCGCTGGCGAGTCGCACCTGGAACGGCCTGGCCGGTGGGGTTCCCTCTGGTACATGGGACGTGGGCACGACCGCCAACTGGGTGATCCCTCCGTCTGACCCGTCAACGTTCTCGAACGGTGACGAGGCCGTTTTCGACGATTCTGCCCTCGGCACGACCGACATTGTGCTCAACACCTCGGTCACTCCCAACGGCATGATCTTCGACAACTCGCTGCTGCCCTACGCGGTGAGCGGTACCGGTGGAATCACCGGCGCCGGTGGCGTGCTGAAGAAGGGCACCGGCGATGCCACCATGTCGACGGCCAACACATTCACTGGTGGCGTCCGGATCGAGTCTGGCCGGCTCGTCGTGCCCACGATGAGCAACGGCGGGGCGGCGAGTCCGCTTGGTGCCGCCCCCGCTGCCGCCGCGAACCTGGTGCTCGCCGGTGGCACGCTGGCCTACAGCGGGGTGACAGCATCCTCCGATCGAGGCTTCACCGTCTCGACCAACCCATCGTCGCTCGAGGTAGTGGAAGCCAACACCACGCTCACGCTTACCGGGCAGGCGCGGGGCACCACGGGTGAGTTTCACAAGTCTGGGGCGGGTACCCTCGCGCTCTCTGCAGCCACAAATGCAATTGCAAATGTCCGGATCGACGACGGAAAGTTGGCCTTCGTGGGCCCCGGCAACACTCCGGCCAGCCAGACGAGTTCGATCGCCGGTGAACTCTGGGTGGGTGGCAAGCCCGATCAGGGTGGTTCGCTTGAGGTCACGAATGCCACGCTCAACGTCAGTAGCTGGATGGCGATGGGCCGGGGCACCGGCACGTCGGGCGCCGTGTCGACTGGCACGGTGACCAATTCGATCGTGCGGGTGGCGAACTTCTCGATGGGTTATGCCAACGACATCGCCGGAAACTTCGGCACCCAGACGCTCGAGATCGTCAATTCGACATTTGCTAATGCGGGTGATACCAACATTGGTGAGAGTGACGGTTCCGGCTCGACGATCACGATTTCGGGAGGCTCGGCCGTGACGAGCACCAACCGTACACTGATTGGGATGGGCGGTTCGGCGAGCGGCACGCTGATCGTGGAGGACGACAGCTCGTATACGACTGGCGGCTGGCTATCGATTGGCCAGAATGGAACGGGCACGCTCACGGTTCGCGACAACGCGTCATTCTCGATGAACGCTGACTTCAATGTGACGGATCTTGCCGGCTCGACAGGCACGCTGAATATCAGCGACAACGCCACGGTCACTGGTGGTCCGACGTTTATCGGCAAGGGATCGGGCACCGTCGGCACGGTCAATATCTCGGGTGGCACGTTCAACGCCGGCGGCGGCGGCGAAGTTCAGATCGGTTCCAATGGTGATGGTAACTGGAATCAGACGGGCGGCACGACGAACGTCACGGGTTGGTTTTCCATTGGTCGGTACGCGGGTGCGGCAGGCACGCTGACGGTCGACGGTGGCTCGGTGAATCAGCTCTCGGTAGATCGGCAAATGGTGGTGGGTGAAGACAGCACGGGCACCCTCACGCTCAACGGTGGCGCGGTGAACGTGTCCGGATCGACCGGCCTGTTAGTCGGATGGAATACCGGGGGCTACGGCTCGGTCAACCTCAACGGCGGCACGCTTTCAGTCCCTCGCATCCGGGGAAGGGCAGACGGCGTCTCGGAACTGAACTTCAACGGGGGTACCCTGCGGGCGGCGGCGAATGCCAGCCCGGCCGACTTCATGACAGGCATTGGAACCGTGACCGTCCAGGCCGGCGGGGCCACGATCGATACCAACGGGCAGAACGTGACGAGTGACCAGGTGCTGCTCGACGGCGGGACTGGCGGTGGCCTGTCGAAGATCGGTGCCGGCACGCTCACGCTTTCGGCGGCGAGCACCTACA
>ERZ889217.1409-NODE-1409-length-12288-cov-18.916864_pt1 | contig 12288 bp, 6 predicted proteins | sample MGYA00521098_ERZ889217 | MGnify/ENA primary metagenome ERZ889217 (study PRJEB32303, sample SAMEA104408613) | aquatic metagenome | biome: Brackish water; feature: Pelagic; material: water | place: Baltic Sea | collected 2014-06-10T22:04:00 | depth 2,362 m ...
GAGAGCGCATCCGCTGCTGAGAGCGCATCCGCTGCTGAGAGCGCATCCGCTGCTGAGAGCGCATCCGCTGCTGCTGAAGCGATCACGACGGAGTGGATCTTCGGAGCCTACGGGTTGTTCTGGCTGCTCGCCACGGCAGGTGCCTGTCTGGCCCTCTACAAGGCCTGGGAGTTTTTTAAGTGGATGGAGTCTCAGCCAGTCGGCACGCCGGAGATGGTCAAGATCGCCGGGTATGTTCGCACCGGTGCCGACGCCTATCTCAAACAGCAATACAAGGTGGTGGCGGCTTTTTTCGTGGTCATCTTCCTGCTCCTGGCGGTGATGGCCTTCGGCCTCAAGGTGCAGAGCGCCTGGGTGCCCTTCGCCTTCATCTCGGGCGGCTTCTTCTCAGGCCTGGCTGGCTGGTTCGGGATGCAGACCGCCACGCTTGCGAGTAATCGCACGGCAGCCGGAGCCGAGCGGAGCCTCAACGACGGCCTGCAGGTAGCCTTCCGCTCAGGCGCGGTGATGGGCCTGACGGTCGTCGGCCTCGGTCTGCTCGACATCATGCTCTGGTTTTTGATCCTGTATTGGATCGTGCCGCTATTCGCCCAGCCACTCTCGCTTGAAGAGATCACCGTCACGATGCTTTGCTTCGGAATGGGGGCCAGTTCGCAGGCGCTGTTTGCCCGCGTGGGCGGTGGCATCTTCACCAAGGCCGCCGACGTGGGTGCCGACCTGGTTGGCAAGGTCGAACACGGTATTCCGGAGGACGACGCCCGCAATCCCGCCACGATCGCCGACAATGTGGGCGACAACGTGGGCGACGTGGCTGGCATGGGCGCCGACCTCTACGAGAGCTTCTGTGGTTCCATTCTGGCCACCGCAGCCCTCGGCGTGGCCGCCTATCAAGGCAACAGTCGGATGCAAATGGGGGCCCTGTTTCTGCCGATCATGATCGCGACGGCTGGCACCCTGCTTTCGATCTGGGGCATCTACCAGGTTCGCACCCAGGACGACTCGTCGCAGAAGAGCCTGCTGGCGGCCCTGGCCCGGGGGATCAACATGTCGACCGGTGCGGTCATTGCCGCCACGTTCCTCCTCGCGCCGATGCTCCTCGGCTGGCGGCAGGGCAGTTTCGGCGTGGCGATCAGCGTGATCGTGGGCCTCGTGGCCGGGTGGCTGATCGGCAAGTGGACCGAATACTCGACCAGCAACGAATACCGACCGACTCAGGAACTTGCCGACCAGGCCCTGACCGGCCCGGCCACGATCATCATCGGCGGTGTTGCCGAGGGGATGATGAGCGTCTGGGCTCCGGTGCTGGTGGTGAGCGGGGCCACGCTCCTGGCATTCGGCTTCGCCAACGGCTTCAACTTCAAAGATCCAAATCAATTCGCTCTGGGACTCTACGGCGTGGGCATCGCCGCTGTCGGCATGCTCTCCACGCTCGGGATCACGCTGGCGACCGACGCCTACGGGCCAATCGCTGACAACGCCGGTGGCAACGCCCAGATGGCCGGGTTGCCGGAGATCGTCCGCGAACGAACCGACGCCCTCGACGCCCTGGGCAACACGACTGCGGCCACGGGCAAGGGCTTTGCAATCGGCTCTGCAGCACTGACGGCCCTGGCTCTGCTGGCCGCCTACATCGAGGAAGTGCGGATTGGCTTCGACCGGTGGGGCCAGGCGGTGGTGGAGCCCGCCGCCGAGGGCGACGGTCAGCAGGTCGTGATCGACGGCAAGGTGCAGCCGCTGGTGGTGGGCCAGTGGGTCAAGCTGGCCGATGGCCTGGCTGTGCAGGTGGGCGCGAAGCGATTTCAGAACGTGATGTGGATGGTGCTCGACGACGAGGTGCTGGCAGGCCGCACCGACGCCGAGGGCAAGGTGACGGTCAAGCCGCTCATCGCCGGCCTCGATTCGCCGGGACGGCGGCAGGTGGCAGAGGTTCCACCCGCCGCGGAACTGATCACGGAACTCGCTGCTGCCAATCGGATTGTGCCGGTCAAGTCGGCGAAGATGGCAGACTACATGCGGTATTACGACGTCACGCTCATGAATCCGAAGGTTCTGGTCGGCCTGTTCATCGGGGCCATGAGCACCTTCGTGTTTTGTGCCCTGACGATGAAAGCCGTCGGCCGGGCTGCCAAAGGCATGGTGGAGGAGGTGCGTCGGCAATTCCGTGAGAAGCCCGGGATCATGGAGGGCACCGACATCCCCGACTATGCCGCCCCCGTGGCGATCAGTACCAAAGCCGCCCAGAGGGAAATGGTGCTCCCGTCCCTTCTGGCTCTGGCTGTGCCGATCGTGACCGGGTTGCTGCTCGGGGTTGGCGGTGTGATGGGGCTGCTCGTGGGGGGTCTGACGACCGGCTTCTGCGTGGCCGTCTTCATGGCCAACGCTGGTGGTGCTTGGGACAATGCCAAGAAGCACATCGAAAGTGGGGTGCACGGTGGCAAGGGCACAGAGGCCCACAAGGCGGCAGTCGTGGGAGACACCGTGGGCGACCCGTTCAAAGATACCAGCGGCCCGAGCCTCAACATCCTCGTCAAATTGATGAGCATGGTGAGCGTGGTGGTCGCTGGACTCGTCGTGCGGTATTCGCTCGAGGCCCTGGGAATCTTCTGAGACCACCAGCACTCCATCGATCGCCTGGCCGGCGAATCCCCGGCTTCCAACAGCGGGTTTTGAGACACTGTCCTGCGCGTGGAGTATGAAACCAGGCTTTGACTTCGCACTCGAAGCGGTCGATGGCGCGGCGCGGGCGGGAGTGCTTTCGACGCCGCACGGGAGCGTGACAACGCCGCTGTTCATGCCGGTGGCGACAGCGGCCACGGTCAAGGGAGTGGACATCGGGCGGTTGGCCGAGACCGGCGCGGGAGTGATTCTTGCCAACACCTACCATCTGCATCTGCGACCGGGAGAAGCCCTGGTAGAGCAGGGCGGGGGGCTGGCACGGTTCATGGGCTGGAATGGACCGACCCTGACCGACTCCGGTGGCTTCCAGGTGTTCAGCCTGGCCAAGCAGGTAAAGGTTACTGAGGAGGGGGCGTTTTTCCGCTCGCATATCGACGGCTCGGCAATCGCGCTCACGCCTGAGGCCGCAGTGCGGATCCAGGAGCGGATCGGTGCCGACATCGTGATGCAGCTTGACCATGTGGTTGCTCTGCCCAGCGACCGGGCGATCGTGGCCGACGCAATGCAGCGGTCACTCCGCTGGGCAGAACGCTGCCGGGCAGCGCACCGGCGGGAGGATCAGGCTCTGTTTGGGATCGTACAGGGAGGTCTGGATGCAGATCTGCGGCAGGAAAGCGCTGGAGCGCTGGTGGCCCTCGGCTTCCCCGGCTATGCGGTGGGCGGGCTCTCGGTCGGGGAGGGACCTGAGGCGATGCAGCGTGCGCTCGCCGCCACGATGCCGCATCTGCCAGCCGACCGGCCCCGGTATTTGATGGGCGTGGGCCAGCCGCAGGACATCGTGGCGGCGGTGGCGGCGGGGATCGACATGTTCGACTGCGTGCTGCCCACGCGTTGCGGACGAAACTCACTGGTCTACACGTTTGCCGGGCCGTTGCGGCTGCGGAACGCCTGCCATGCCGCCTCCCAGGGGCCGCTCGAGGAGGGCTGCCCTTGCATCGCCTGCCGGCACAGCCGCAGCTACCTCCGACACCTGTTTCTGGCGGACGAGATGCTCGGGCCGATGCTGGCCTCGATCCACAACCTCACCTTCTACCAGCGGCTGGTCACTCGCCTCCGGACTGCGATCCTGACCGGGCGATTCGCCGAGACGGCTGCGGCGGTGGCAGCCGTCTGGCCCAGGATCGAGGAGCAGTCAGCAGCTGGCGAATGAGCCAGGACCACGTCTTGGCCGGTGCGGACGAGGCCGACTTGTCTGATGCTTGGAATGCCCACTACATTCTCGGGTTTCCGAGTCCCGGTTTTTCCCCGGCGAAACCCCCTTCCGATGCCAGCCCCGCTGCCGTCCCTGACCATCCCGCACTGGACAGCCGTCTGCCTCGGGCAGGCCGCAGCAGCGGGAGACAAGCCGGCGATGTCTCCGATTTTTCAGTTTCTCCCCTTGGTCGCCATCGGGATCGCCGCCTATCTGCTCCTGTTTCGCCCCGAGCGGGAGCGGATGCGGAAGCAACAGGGCATGCTCGGCAGCCTCAAAAAGAATGATCGGGTGGTGACGTCGGCGGGAATGTACGGAATCGTGGCTGCGGTCGACCGCGATGCCGACCGAGTCACGCTCCGGGTCGATGATTCCAACAACGTCAAACTTGCCGTTACCCTGGCGAGCATCGCCCGGGTGCTGCGGGACGGCGGGGAAGGAACTGCCGAGACCAGCGGTTCCTGATGGTCCTTTCGGCAGCCGATTTTCTCCAGCGATTCCCGAGACAGAGAAGTTAGACAGCAATGAATACTCCGACCACCGCCCTGCTCCTCCTCGCTCAGGCCGCAGGCGAAGTTGCCACGAACCCCGTCGCCGGCCTGCCCTGGTGGCAGACCCGCTGGTCGGCCTGGCTGATCACGCTCGGCGTGTTCATGGTGCCGACGCTTCTGGCCTGGATGATCACAAAGAGCCTCCGCCTGGCGGATATGTGGGGCCGGCTGGCCACGGTTCTGGTCGCACTGGCCGCCGGCGGAGTGATCTGCTGGCTGGGCTGGCCGCCGCGGCTCGGCATTGATCTCAAGGGCGGGCTGATCCTGGTCTATGAAGTGGCCGCCGGAAAACAGGACCAGATGCGGGTAGATGACGCCGTGGCTGGGCTCGAACGAATCATGCTGGCCGAAGACGGCAGCAGGGCGTCGTTGGAGCAGCGGCCCGGAGGAAAGGTGCGGGTTCGGCTCGACACACCCGACGCCGCAGCCCGAGAGGCCTTTCTGGCCGAACTGAAGCAGACGCAATTTGATCAGGTTTTGGTCCGTGAGGTCGCCCGGGAGGCGGGGCCCGACGCGCTTGTGCTCGACTACGAACTCGTCCCGCAGGCCGCGGCCGTACCGATGGACAAACTCGTGGCCGCGATCAGTCGCCGCGTGAATCCGGGTGGCCAGAAGGAGGTGACTGTTCGCCAATTCGGCCTTGATCAAATCGAGGTGATCCTGCCGGAGGTGGAGCAGTCGGAAGTCGAGCAGATCAAGAAAATCATCTCGAGTGCCGGGGTGCTGGAGTTTCGGATCCTGGCCAACAGGGCCGATCCCCGGCATCGAGCTGCAATCGCGATGGCGGAAAAGTCGGGTGCCTCGACCATCCGCCAGGATGGCAAGCCGCTGGCCCGCTGGATCCGGATCGATCCGGTCAAGATGCAGGCCGACGAGCGAATGGTGACCCGGCCGACGGGTGACGGGACCGAACTGCTGGCGATGGTCGATCCGTACAACGTCACCGGCGGTGACCTCAGCCGGGTGAGCCCCGATCTCGACGATTCGACGCTCGCCCCGTGTGTCAGTTTTTTGCTGAAAAGCGAGGGAGCCCGGCGGTTCGGCGTGCTGACCAGCAAGAATCTGCCCGATCCGGCCAATGGGCTGGAAAGCCGACTCGGCATCGTGCTTGACGACCGGCTGCAATCTGCCCCGGTGATCCGGAGCACGATCACCTCCAGCGGGCAAATCACCGGCAACTTCGATCAGGCCGAAGTCGACTTCCTCGTGGAGGTGCTCAACGCCGGAAGTCTGCCGGCAGCGCTCGAGAGCGAGCCGATCAGCGAACAGCGCATCAGTTCCCAACTCGGCGATGACACGATCCGTTCGGCCCGCCTCGCGATGATGCTGGCTACCGTGCTCGTGCTCACCTTCATGCTGGCCTATTATCGGTTCTCGGGCTTTGTCGCCGACCTGGCCGTGCTCATGAACGTGGTGCTCGTAGTGGCTGTGATGATCTCCTTCAAGGTGGCCTTCACCCTTGCCGGCCTGGCTGGGCTCGTGCTTTCGGTCGGCATGGCGGTCGACGCCAACGTACTCATCTACGAGCGCATGCGGGAGGAGCTTGACCGTGGCTCGGCAGTCCGGATGGCGATTCGCAACGGTTTCCAGCGGGCTTTCTCCACGATCGTCGACTCCAATCTCACGACCCTGATCACCGGTATCGTGCTGTTTGCGATCGGCACCGATCAGCTCAAGGGTTTCGCGATCACGCTCGTTCTGGGCCTCGCGCTCAACCTGTTTACCGCTGTTTTTTGCTCGCGGGTGGTGTTTGATTTGGCCGAGCGATCTCGTTGGCTGCGAACGCTGTCGATGGGACGGCTGCTGGGCCATCCCGCCCTGCACTTCGTCAGCTGGGCCCGGCCGGCGACCGCCGTGGCGCTGACGCTGATCGCCCTGGGTGCGGTGGCCGTAGCCCGGCGGGGGGCCGAACTCTTCGACATTGACTTCACCGGCGGCACAAGCGTGCAGGTGGAGTTCAAGGAGGGACAGGAGCTGCCGATCGCCGAGGTGCGAAAGCTGGTCGCTGGGAAGTTTGAGTCAGCCACCGTCAGCGGCGTTACCCTGGCAGACGGTGTTTCGAACCGGCGGTTCAAGATCGACACCGGCAGCCAGGATCAGGATTCGGTGGAGCGGCTGCTCCAGGAAGCCTTTCCCGGCCGGTTGGCAACCCACACCATGTCGTTCGGTGAGATCGAAGTGATCCCTCCTGCCGCCGATCCTCAAGCCCAGGAGGGTATTCCAGCGGCCGGGCCGCAGTTTGTGACCGGTGTGCCCCTGAACTTCCCGGAGAAGATCGGCAAGCCGGCCCTTGCCGCCACGCTCAGCGAAGCGCTTCAGGCCGAGGGATTAGGGGACGCTGATTTTGAATTGGTGGCGACCGATCAGACTGCCGGGAGCGAGAAGCCGTGCGCAGCCTGGGCACTATCGACCTCCCTCGATCCTGATTCGACCCGCAAGGTGCTTGATCAGATGGTATCCAACCTGGCTGATACGCCGGTCTATCTTTCGGCCAATGCGATCGGTGGCAAGGTGGCCGGCAACACTCGGGTCACGGCCATCTACGCCCTGGCCACGAGCCTCGGGCTGATCGTGCTTTACATTTGGGTGCGGTTCCAAAATGTGGCCTTTGGCCTGGCGGCAGTCGTCGCTTTGGTGCACGACGTGGCGGTGGCACTAGCCTGTCTGGCCCTGAGTCGCTACGTGGCCCCCTTCATGGGCTGGGCCCTGGTGGATGAATTCCGGATCAGCCTCGACGTGGTGGCCGCGCTGCTCACGATCGTCGGCTTCTCGATCAACGACACGATCGTGATCTTTGACCGGCTGCGGGAGATCCGAGGCAAGGCGCGGTTTGTTACAGCGGAGATGGTGGACCGTGCAGTCAATCAGACGCTCAGCCGCACAATTCTCACGTCCGGCACCGCGTTTCTCGCCGTGCTCATTCTGTATCTGCTGGGTGGGCAGGGCATCCATGCCTTTGCCTTCACAATGCTGGTTGGTGTGATCACGGGCACCTTCAGTTCGATCTACATTGCTGCTCCGCTCGTGCTCTGGCTGCAGCACCGCTTTGGTGAGGCCGAGGAGCCATCCCGGTCGACCGCCATGACGCAGCCGGCCTGACGCAGCCGCGGGCCGAGGGAGCAGTGCCTGGTTGGTTCGGGTTTTTCGGGGTCCAGGGTGTGAGACTCTGCGGCCCACGCGGCCTGAATCGATTACGGGGTCGCGAGGGGAGGCGATGGAGCGGAGCGCGAGCCGCGGCGTTCCGTAGACCGTGGCATGCTTCCAATGCGGCCCCCATCCCTGCGTGGCGTTCAGGGCACGGCCGCGAGGAGATGGCAGTGGACGGACTCCTACGAACGCTCAGACTTGTGCTCGGGGTGGGCATGGTGGCCGCAGGAACGGCCCTGGCAGCCCCAGCCGGGATGCAGTTTCACGAATGGTGGCAGGGATTCTCTCGCCCACCCCTTCCAGCGATCCCGGTCGCCGTGATGCCGCCCCTGCCGGCGGGGGCGGTGGCTGAGGCTCTGCCGCAGGACTATTTCCCGGACGGGCGGAGTGGGTCCGGCAGTACTGCGGGGCTCGACCGCGATTATGTGATGCCTCCACCCCCGGCCCCGCTTCCGCCGGTCGGAGCGATACCGCCGCAGGCAGGGGCAGCCCTGGCAACGGCCTATCGGTCCACGCTCGAAGTGCCACCGCCACCACTTTTGGACGGCCAGCAGCCTCCGCCGTTGGCGGCCAGTTGGGGTGCCAGTCGCCAACCGGATCGGCCAGGGCCCCGTCCCGTCGCCCAGCCCTCGGCCGCTGTCTATCTCATCCGTGATGGGGACGATTTGACCGGGATTGCGATGCGGTTCTACGGTAACCCGGCTGCCGCGGCGGTGATTTGGCAGGCCAACCGAGGCCTGCTCCGAGACCCTGGCATCCTTCCAATCGGGGCCACGATCCTGCTGCCAAATCCTGAGCTCGTCACCGGGCTGACCCAGGCTGGCCCACGATCGTCCTCGATCGAGCCCGCCAGCAGTCCGACGAACGTCAGGGCCGTCGGACAGACGTGGCCTTGATGAAGTTCAAGATCAGGTACGCCGGGTCGGGCTGCTGCGGATTCTCGGAACGAAGGGCGGCGAAACCGTCACCGGTGATGCGTGCCCCCCGCCGATCCTGGCCCTTGAGCTCGACGTACACCAGCGTCGCCTCGCTGTCTTTGGCAGGTGAGCGACGCCCAAGCCGGCTGTCGAACCAGTCATCGGGTCGCCAGCGTTTGACCTGAGCGAAGATCTTGTCGGCATCGCGGCGGTCCGGACCGGCGATCACCATCAACGGCAACTTCGTTTTGACCGGCTCCTGCGCCAACGCCGGGAGGATGGAAAAACCCTTCGCCACGGACATCGGGTCAATGAAAACGAGTCCGTTGACGTCGCCCCCCTGGGGTCCACCGGTGATCGGAGGCCAGGCGGTATCGGCAGCCGTCCAGTTGGCCGCGAGGGCCGCCCCGAGCCCGGAGCCTACGATATAGAGTCGACTGAGATCGACGCCGCCTTTCGTGGCCGGTTGTTCTTTGATCCATCGTCGCACGCTCTCGATGTCTCCGTGAACGGAGGCCTGATCACGCACCAGGCCTCCACCCATCGCGATCATGGCCTGAAAATCCTGCGATTTCAGCAGTTCGGATGGCGGACGGCTGCCACTGGCACGTTCCAGTTTGGGATCAATCGATTCGCCATGCCCTCGGAGGTCTGGCGTGAGCACCGCGCAGCCCGACGCCTGAAGCGCGAGGGAGAGGGGCTCGACCGACTCGTGAGAGCCGCCGAGGTCGTGGAGCAGGAGCACGGTGGCCAGCGGTGTGTCCTGCTCACGGATCGGGTAATACCAGGTGGCGAGCTTGAGCCGATCACTGGTCTGGAGTTCAAGCCTGACCGGCGGGGGGAGTTTCGAGGCCGAGTCGGCGTTGGCAGGCTCGGCAGCCTGAAGACCGCCCGCGACGAGACCCACGGCCAGGCAGGCCAGGATCACAGTTGGCGATCCGTGTCTTCGGGTGAGATAAGCCTGATTCCACCGGGACTGTCGAGCGACAAAGCCCGTGGGCGGGACATGCATGGATGCTCCTCGTCGATGACTGACAAGTTGATGAGAGTTGGGCGACCGGTCTCCAAGGATATCCCAGCAGGCCGGTTCGATTCCATGTCGTCTGGCGGCGCGGTCAGCCGAGCCGATCAGCGGCGGCTGCCCGATGCCGGTCGGTGGCAACTGGATCGTAAGGTACGGTACAATAAAAGGTTCAGGCTTCTGCGTGTGGCCGGCACAGTGAGGAACTGACATGGGCGTTTTCGACCGGTTTCGCAGCCGCCCAGGACATCCCGACATCGACCATCAGCCTTCGGTCGATCAGGCCGCACCTGCCTGGATGATCAGCCTTGTCGTGCATGTGGTGGTGCTGCTGGGGCTCGCACTGGCTGGCTGGCAGCCACCGCTCGTAACCCCGCAGCGGATCACTGTTCTCGACACTTCAGCGGAACCCGAACCCGAGCTCATCGAGATTCGGGAGGAGATCGAGGCTTCTGACGAGCCGGCCACCGAGGTCGGCGGAGAGCCTGATCGTGGAATCGGCGCCGCCGAGTCGGTCGCGCCGCTGCCTGCCGTGGAGCCGATCGTGCATGTCGATCTTCCCGAGATCGACCCCGACGCTCCTGAAGTCGAGCTCAACGAAGTTCTGTCGGCCGATTCGTTCATCGAACCGATCTCGAGCATTGGCGGGGAGCAGGGCATCGGCGAAGCCCGCGTGGCTGGGGCGGTCGATCGGCTCACCCGGGAGATCGTGGCCGCACTGGACCAGCGGCCCACCCTCGTCTGCTGGGTTTTTGACCAGTCGGTCAGCCTAGCCGGCCAGCGGAGGGAGATCGCCGGCCGGCTCTCGCGGGTCTTCGATGAACTCGGTGTCACCGCCACAGGTCGGATCAATGAACTCAACAACCTCGTCTTTGCCTATGGGAAGCAGGTGACCGTAGTCACGCCTGAGCCGACCGAGGATGTCTCCCGGGTGGTGGCGGCGATCGAGTCGATTCCGATCGACGAGTCGGGAATCGAGATGACATTCACGGCGATTGGCCTCGCTGCTCGGCAGGGCGACAAGGCCAGCATTCCGGGCGGCCGCAAGAACGTGATCGTGATCGCCTTCACCGATGAGGTGGGCAACGACCAGCAGTTCGTCGATCCGGTCGGGGAATTCTGCCGTCGGCATGCGATCCGGGTCTTCGTGGTGGGGGTGCCGGCTCCCTTCGGCCAGCAGAGCGTGCGGTTCAAGTTCGTTGAATTCGATCCCCGCTACCAGTCGATGGAGCAGTGGGCCGCGGTCGATCAGGGGCCTGAAACCTTGTATCCGGAGGTGGTCCAGGTGCGGCCAAAGGACGCCCCCGATGAGCCGATCGATTCCGGCTTCGGCCCCTTCAACCTCTCCCGCCTCTGTGCCGAAACCGGCGGTGTCTACTTCGCGGTCCATGCCAACCGCGAGATGAAGGGGCGGGTGCGGGACGGCGCGGTAGCGCCGATGTCGGCGGCGCTGCGGTATTTCTTCGATCCGGCAGTGATGCGGACGTACGCCCCGGACTACCTGAGCACGGCCGAACTTGACAAGCGAATCAAGGCCAATGCGGCCAAGCTGGCCCTCGTCGAGGCTGCCCGCACTGCCGAGTTGAACCCGCTGGAAGGGGCAAGGATGGAGTTTCCCCGCGAGGATGACGGCCGGCTCGCGGGGCTCCTGAGTAAGGCCCAGCAGCAGGCGGCGGTGCTCGAGCCGAAGATCGAACGGCTTCACGGCATCCTTCAATCTGGCCGAGGGGGCCGGCTGAAGATCAAGCCCGAGGAGAAGCGATGGCAGGCGGGCTACGACCTCGCCCTGGGGCGGGTGCTGGCAGCCAAGGTGCGCACCGAGGCCTACAACGCGATGCTCGCCTATGCGAAGCGGGGAATGAAGTTCAAGGATCCCAAGAGCGACACCTGGAGGCTTGTGCCGAGCAATGAGGTGTTGATGAGCCAGGTGGGAGCCCAGGTAAGTAAGCAGGCCGACGAGGCGCGGGAGTTTCTCGATCGCGTCGTGGCCGACCATCCGGGCACCCCGTGGGCAAAGATCGCCGCGGAGGAACGAGCCACGCCGCTAGGCTATGAATGGCAGGAGGCCCACACCGGCGTGAATGACCCCAAGCCCTTGGGCGGCGGTGGTGGCAATCCGAATCGCAGTGACGACCAGAAGCGAATGCTCGCCCCGCCGAAGCCCAAGCGGCCAATCAAGAACCTTTAGAGCGCATTCGAGTTACGTGGAGCACCGGCTCGGGGGCGGCAAAAGTCGGTCGCAGGAACGCTCCTGCGGATTGTCGCGGGCGAGGATACGCCCCGATGCTCCTCGAGCGTTTGCCGACCCCCTCGCCTCCCCTGCAGAGTTTGCCCAATCGTCGCACCAGCTATCTCAGCTGCGCCCTAGGGTTTGTGGATCGCCGGACTGGATGATTTTTGCGCCGTGGCCGCTGTCCCGGCGTCGGCTCCGGCTTACGGTCGTCGGGCAGAGCCCGCTCCTGGTGCGGAAGCTGGAGTCCACTGGAGGTTGGGATTGCCCACACCCCATCGCCGGACGTTCGCTTCGGGCATCCCTGCCCTCCGCTCACTCGATGCCGGCTCCGGGGTATCGGCAACCCCGACCCATAAACGTAGTTGAAGTGCCCGAAGCCGCCCCCTCTCGTCGGCACGCAGCGAATCGCAGCCTCGCGCAGCGTGCCATCCGCGTCGCCCCGCCTCGCCGCCAATCCGCGCAGACAGGGCCACCATGCCGCGCGGGCCGCATGCCATCGGCCGCTGAAGTCAGAATGTCAGACTGTCCTCGGCAAACACTTCACGGCTCTC
>ERZ889217.1411-NODE-1411-length-12283-cov-18.036964_pt1 | contig 12283 bp, 13 predicted proteins | sample MGYA00521098_ERZ889217 | MGnify/ENA primary metagenome ERZ889217 (study PRJEB32303, sample SAMEA104408613) | aquatic metagenome | biome: Brackish water; feature: Pelagic; material: water | place: Baltic Sea | collected 2014-06-10T22:04:00 | depth 2,362 m ...
GAAAAGGTGGCGATACTCGAACTGGCGCAACTGCCAGCGCCAAGTAACTAATTATTTGCCGAAATTAAAAGTCGAAATTTCGCCGAGCGCTTCAGAGAAGTTAACTACTGCAGAAGCAAACATGCGAGCGCCAAGTTCAGCAGTGGCGTGAGTCGGGTCGCCGATGTGCCCCTCAACGAAAAAATCATTAGATAGCCAACCGAAACTAACCGAGCCACCAAACCGCACATGCTTGTTTGTTGACATCTTCTCAGGCACTCGTCGCACGGCTTTAGACATGTCAACTAGATCCGGTCGCAAATGCAACATAACCGAGGTTTCATCTGTTCCACCGTGAATTCCCATACCAAGTTCGCTTGCCGCCGAGGCACCACCCTGATCTGGTGGCATCGACGGATGAGCAGTAAATGTTTGCAGACCGTAACTTAAACGCAATTCTCGATTGACAACATTCAATAACGCCGAGTTGCCACCGTGACCATTCAAAAAAACAAGCTTTTTCGCATTGGTACTCGCGATACACCGGCCGATATCGTCCAGCACACTGAGCATCGTCGTGGCAGACAACCAGATTGTACCGGGGGCCCATGCATGCTCATTTGATTTCGTGTACGAAAGCGTCGGCAATAACCAAACATCGAGCTTCTCACCCACTGCGGCAACGGCGCCCTCTGCCACTGCGGTTGCAACGATCTCATCAGTGTTGAAGGGCAAGTGCGGCCCGTGCTGCTCAAGTGCGCCAAGCGGTTGGACGAAAATCGAGCGTGACGTAATTTTGCTTGAGATTTCTGGACCTCGAAGGTCACCGAGTCTGCGAATGGCGTTAGACATATAACTACCCTAGCGAAATGGCATTATTGAATATGACGATAATTGACCCCAACTCCCAACAGTTCGACGCAATCGTCATCGGTGGAGGCCATAACGGTTTAGTCTGTGCGGCCTATCTTGCCAAAGCTGGTCAGCGAGTAATCGTGATCGAAGCCAGATCGCAAGTTGGTGGCACGGCGTCAAGCGAACAATATGACGGTGTCACGGTGAATATTTGCAATTGTGATCACCTGACTTTTCGCACCACTGGCGTGATGCAAGATTTAGATTTGACGAGTCATGGATTGAAGTACCTCGATGCTGACCCGACTCAGTTGTCAACCTCATGGGATGACCGACGTATATGGCCACACTTCAATGATTTGAGTCGAACTCTCGAAGTGATCAGACAGTTTTTTCCCGATGACGTTGACGGATATCGGGCTTACGCCAAAGACTCAATGCCAGTGGTTGAGTTGATCCTTGAAGCAGCAAGCCAAGTTCCATCCCGCGCATCGCTAATCAGCAAAGTGATCGCGCGACGCGGCAAAGGTGTCACAACAATGTTGCGTTGGAGCAGGATGTCGGCATCACAAGTTTTGCGCAATTATTTTAAATCAGAACTACTTATCGGCCCCGCACTTGCCATCGGCCCGACAGTGTGGGGCGTCTCACCACACACGCCTGGCACTGGACTAGGCGCTCTGACATATGCGATGCGCCATGTTGCAAAAGTTGGTAGACCTGTCGGCGGTAGCGGGATGGTGCCGCTCGCATTGCGTCGCAGTATCGAATCGAACTCAGGCGTTGTCATGACCAGCACGCGTGTCTCTGGCATTCTTTGCGAGCAATCAAAAGTTCGAGGTGTGACACTAACCGACGGCACAGAAATATGCGCACCGATCGTAGTTTCGGCGTGCAACCCCCACGACACTTTTTTGAAATGGTTGAAGAATGCGCCATCGAGTGCAAAACCGCTCATTGAAAAATGGCGTGCTACTCCGCACTTTGAGGGCTACGAGTCTAAGATCGACGCTCGAATTACTTCGCGTCCGATTTATCGCAATGTAGACGAACAATTGATGCGCAACCTTGGTGTCGACCCGCTTAGCGCAACAATGGTCGTCAGCCCAACAACTCAAGATTTGCATCGCGGATTTGAGATGATCAGTCATGGTGATATTCTTGATCGCCCCGCGATGCTCGTGAACTTGCCTTCAGTACTCGACCCGAGCATGAGCAACGGACACGACGAAGTGTTTAGCCTTGAGGCATTGTTTACGCCGTTTTCGTTCAAGGGCGGTTGGCAAACCAACGCCGAACCCGAGCGATGGCTTCACAAATATGCCGAACTTGTTGAACCAGGTTTCATTGAATCAATCGCCAACTGGCGGTGTATGACCCCAGCAAGTTATGAAACAGAATTCTTTTTACCAAAGGGTCATGCAACAAGTTTCTCTGGTGGTCCTCTTGCAGCATTGTTAAATTCTCAACCAGAGCTGACTCGCTACACCACGCCAATAAAAGGCCTATATCTAACGGGCGCTGCCACGTTTCCTGGCGCTGGCGTCTGGGGTGCAAGCGGCAAAAATGCCGCCCAAACTATTTTGCGAGACTAAAACTCATTCATGCGTCGCGAACGTTAAATTCACGCTTAGCCACTGGCTCTTGATCGCTCCATGGAAAGTTGATCCACTGATCGGTCATCTTCCAGACATACTCACATTTGACGATTGATGCAGGCTTCTCGTATAAAACAGCAATTCGAGATTCTTTGACTTGTCCGTGACAAAAATCATTCACCAACTTAAGTGTGTGTCCTGTGTCGGCTACATCGTCAACTATCAAAATTCGAGAGTCTTTCAAATCGACCAGATTCGGCACAGGTGGCAGGACAATCGGTATTGGCAATCGTTCGTCAACGCCCGTATAAAACTCGACATTCAGTGTGTAAGTATTTTTAACAGATAATGCATAGCCAAGCGCCCCTGCGGCCATTAATCCGCCACGAGCAATCGCCAGAATAATATCTGGCTCGTATCCGTCATTGGCAACCTTGATTGCGAGTTCACGACTTGCAACACCGAACGACTCCCAAGTCATAATTTCACGCTCTGATGTCAAACCCATACTCCTTTGGACAACGAATTATAGAACATTTTCTTGCTGCACGACGATTCTTGGATTTATTTTTTGAAAAAACTGTCCAAATCTCGGAAGTAATTCGGCCAACTTTTCGAGACGACTTCGGGGTTCTGCACCTCGATACTCTTGATTCGCAATTTTGCAATCGCAAAAGCCATCGCCAGACGATGATCGTCATGCGTCGCCAAACTCGCTCCATGCATTACAACGGGCGTCACAGTAAAGCCATCATCATGTTCATCAATCTGTGCACCAAGTTTTCTTAACTCAAGAGCCAGGTCGCCAATTCGGTCACTTTCTTTGGCACGAATGAACCCGACGCCCGAAATCTTGGTCGGCGAATCAGCGAAAAGTGCCACCACCGCAAGTGTTGGAACACAGTCGCTAATCTGCGACATATCTACAGTCACACCATGCAAAGGTTTACCCATGTCGCGACTGATCAAAATGCCATCTGATTGCTGGCGAACCTCACAACCCATCTGCGACAGCACATCAAAGAATTCAACATCGCGTTGCAAACTGTTTCTATTTAATCCCTCAATAGTTAACCGCCCACCAGTAATGGCCGTTGCTGCACTCGGATAAGACGCAGATGAAGCATCTGGCTCAACAGCAAAATTAACGCCCTGATATACACCTGGGCTCACCCAGATCACATTGCCGGCAATTTCGGTCTGGGCACCAAATGCGCGCATCACTCCAACCGTCATGTCTAGATAGCCACGTGAAATCGCTTCGCCTCGCAATTCAATTTCAAGACCGTCGGGCAAGTATGGCGCAATCATCATCAACGCACTTATGAACTGACTTGAAGTAGTCGAGTCGATCGCGATGCGTGCCTGCCACGAACTTCCCCGTTGCACGACTACGGGAAGGTGCCCGGGGATATTCAAACTTTTGACATTAGCCCCAAGTGATAACAAGGCATCATGCAAGCCGTTCATCGGACGATTTCTTAGTGGTTCGTAGCCGTCAATAGTTGTCTGACCAGCACGCAACGAGCAAAGGGCCGTCAAGAAGCGAGATGTTGTGCCAGCGAGCCGAGTCTGCAATTGGCGCGGCTCAGTCGCTTCAAAACTAATTTGACTATTGATTCTGACAGTCGTGCCATCTTGCACAGTTTTGACACCCAGAGTTTCGAGCGACTCAAGCATCGCCTGCGTGTCATCACCAGGCGCGCAGTTCGAAATATTTGATTGACCTTCAGCGAGCACCGCACAAATTAAGGCGCGATTCGCAATTGACTTTGATCCAGGAACTCGTATTAGCTGTTCGTCACCCGACTCGGTCATGAAACTGCTTGTATTGTCGGGCGAAACTTTCGTGCCATTAATCCGCCACGAAACATCTCGGCACTGGCCTTATCAATAATCAAAACTAATATTCCGCGATCACCTTCAACCGAGTGTGACACCTCGAAATTGGCGATGTTCACACCAAGATCGGCGGCAAGAGTGAATATCTCTGCCGCAGAACCAGATCTGTCAGGAATCGGCACACGTACTTCGCAAACATCCATCAACTCGTGCACGCGACCTGGCAAGTTCGCCCGTGCCGAACGCGCAATCTGTAGTCGGCTCAAAAGTTCTTGATCGTTCTGTGTGTCGACGATTCTTCGCATCTCGGTCAGACCAGAAATCATCCCGTCTAAAGCATCAAGAATCGCATCTCGATTTTCGCGACAAATATCAATCCAAATTTGGGGCTGACCAGATGCGACGCGGGTCATGTCGCGAAACCCACCCGCAGCAAGTCGCAATACAGCGACATGCTCTTCTGCTGTCACATGCGCCAAACCCATTAGCGTCGCCGCCGTCAGATGCGGCAGATGACTCACCACAGCGACGAGACGGTCGTGACGCTGAGCATCGAGCACCACGACTTCGGCACCAAGCGACGTGATGATTTTTGCGAGAGTCTCGAATGTCGCATCGGCAGATTCGACTGAAGGCGTGAGCACCCAAACAGCACCTTCAAACAGCGATTCATCGGCGCCGTCAAGACCTGCGAGTTCGCTACCTGCCATTGGGTGCCCGCCGATAAATCTTTCGTCTCGCACCGAATCGACAACAGACGCTTTAACGCCACCAACATCGCTGACTATGCCGTTGGTTTGTGCCAGTGCGATCGCCGCCTGAGTTGGTATCGACGACACCGGTGTGGCGACAAAACTTATTTCTGCCAGCGGATCAACACCGATAGCACTGATGATCTCGCGATCCAATGCTGATTTCGAAGTCTCAGAGTTTTCATCGCTGCCCGAAACATGAAAGCCATTTTTCTTGAGAGCCAGAGCCAACGATCCGCCAATTAATCCGAGACCCAAAACATTGGCGCGACGCATAACCACTTTAAAATTCTACCTGTGCGTCAGTTTGCTGTTGCTTGATTTAATGCAACGACTTCAGCCGTAGTCAACGCGCGCCACGAACCAGGTGGCAAGGTGCGATCAATCAACGGGCCGATACGCACCCGCGCAAGTCGCTCGACCGGATGCCCGACAGCCTCACACATTCGACGAATTTGTCGATTGCGCCCTTCATGAATGATTATTCGCAAAACACCGGGTTGAAGTTGTCCAACTTGAGCAGGCTCGGTGAACCCATCGTCGAGTTCTACTCCGTCACGGAGTTTTTTTAAGGCAGACTCGCTCACACCGTTATGTGAACATCGCACATGGGCGAGATATTCCTTTTCGATTCCAAAACTTGGATGCGTCAAACGATGGCCGAGATCACCGTCGTTTGTCATCAGAATTAGACCCTCGGTTTCAGCATCAAGTCGACCAACCGGAAAAACCCGTGGCTCAAGCGGCACTAATTCGATCACCGTTGCCCGACCGTGCGTGTCTTTAGCGGTGGTGATCACATCAACGGGTTTATTCAATAAGTAATAAACCAGACCGGGAGAGACGCCGATTGTGATGCCGTCAACTTCGACTGAATCGTTTTCAACATCGACTCGCCGACCAAGTATCGCGACCTCACCGTTGACGCGCACTCGCCCTTCGTCGATCAAGATTTCGCATTCTCTTCGTGAACCCCATCCGGTCTTGGCTAAAACTTTCTGCAGTCGCTCACCGTCGTTGTTTTCAAACTCGCTAGATTCGTCGCGCGACACGTCTCTAAGCTTCTGGCGCAGGCGCATCATCAGATGTGATACGAAGACCGTTTTCAAGGGCTTCAACCACACTGGCATCAGGAACAAAATCGGCAATTGACGGCAAGTGTTCAATCGATGCGATACCTAGTCGTTCTAGAAATAATGGTGTAGTACCAAACATCACCGCTTGACCTGGTCCGTCATCGCGATCGACTTCGGTGATGTAACCACGTGCCTGCAAAGTGCGCATTACTGCTTCGGGGTCTACTCCACGAATTGCGGCAATTTGCGAACGCGACAAAGGTTGTTTGTAGGCGATGATCGCCAAAGTCTCGAGAGCCGCCGAAGAGACTCGAGATTGTTGACCGTCAAGCACGAATCTTTCAACATAGGGTGCGAGATCTGGATGCGATTGAAAACGAAAACCGCCCGCTACTTTTACTAGTTGAAAGCCGTGACCTGCTGCTTCATATGTCGCCGCTAGCCGCTCACAAAGTTCTTCAACCAAAGTTTGCGAGACCTCAAGTAATTGTGCAAGCAGCGCCGGAGCGACAGGCTCCATAGCCACGAGAAGTATCGCCTCAAGTGCTCGAACGATCTCAGGGTCAAGGTTGTTATTGTCGGTCATGGTTACAGATCATCCTTCGTATTTGTCAATTGCGAGTTCGTCGTCTTCAACACCCAACCAAATCACATCAATTTCGCCAAAGCGTTCAACCTGGTCAAGATCAACACGACCTTGCTTATACAACTCAAGGATTGCAAGAAACCGAACCACGACCTCTATTCGGTCGGTGATACCGGCAACTAGTTTTCGAAAGGTCGACCGACCGTCGATTCGAAGTTGTTCAGATACCGTAACCAATGCATCGGCAACACTGGCACGAATTGGCGCCACATGTTCTAGACCGATGACCTTGGGTGGTTTTTGTGCGGCGGCACGAAAATAAGCGCGCTGCAATCGCAAAGGGCTGACACCTTCCAACAGGTCTGGCATCAGTGTCGCGAATCGTTCTTCAGGGCCGGCCATACGCGGGAAACTTAAATCGGCACGACTCACCAAATCACTAAACACCGACGCGACATCTTTGAAAGTCTTGCTGTCAAGTAATCGCGCCAAGAGTAAATCCCGCTCTTCCCACAATGCAAGTTCTTCGTCTAGGTCACCATCGTCTTTTCCTGGCAATAAGCGACGAGTTTTAAGCTCGATCAGAGTTGCCGCAATAAGCAAAAACTCGGTCGCTAAATCTAAATCGATCGTCGACATCCGCGAAACCTCTTCTAGATACGCCGTGACGATATTTGAAAGTGATACCTCATGAATATCTACTTCTTGTCTAAGGATAAGGTGCAGCAATAAATCAAATGGCCCATCAAAGGTCGGGGTCGAAACTGCGTATTTCATCACTGCGAGATTACCTCCCGTGGGCAATCATTGGCGACTACTAAGGTTGTTGCGTGACAAGAGTGCTTTCGTGCATCCAGCCCACTGGTGAGGTCCACCTTGGCAACTATTTGGGTGCCCTACGAAACTGGGTTTCGGGTCAACATAAAGCCGATGTGTTTCATGGGATAGTTGATTTGCACGCCTTGACGGTGACCGAAGAGCCAGGCGTAATCGGCAGAAATACTTTGCAACTCGCCGCCGTTTTATTCGCGGTCGGACTCGACCCAGACATCGCCACTGTGTTTGTTCAGAGCCATGTACCCGAACACAGCCAACTGGGCTGGATTATGGAATGCACGGTTTCATTCGGCGAGTTGAGCCGAATGACCCAGTTCAAAGACAAGTCGGCGAAACGAGAGGCCGAGTTCGTTTCGGCGGGCCTATTCACATATCCCGCTCTGCAGGCCGCAGACATTTTGCTTTACGACGCAAACGAAGTGCCAGTTGGCGATGACCAACGCCAGCACATCGAAATCACACGCGATATCGCAACACGATTCAACCACCGCTTTGGCGAAACTTTCGTGATTCCAAAGTCGGTAACCCCACCAAGTGGCGCACGAGTAATGGATCTTTTGAATCCAACATCAAAGATGTCTAAATCAGGTGACGATGATACTGGTGTGATTTATTTGCTGGATGACCCATCAAGAATCGAAAAGAAATTCAAGCGTGCGGTAACTGACAGCGAAACCGAGGTTGTTTTTGACCGCGAACGCAAACCTGGCGTCTCAAATCTGCTTGAGATCTTGGCCGCAGCAACTGGCACGACACCTCAGAAGGCGGCTGAGACATATACGAGATACGGCGACTTGAAATCAGCCAGTGCGCAGGCAGTGATCGCAATGCTTGAGCCGATACAGGCTCGCTATTTTGAACTATTAAACGACCAGGGCGAACTAATGCGATTGCTACACAAAGGTAACGCCCGCGCAAAAGAAGTTGCCAGCAAGACTCTCAGTCGAGCACAAAAGGCAATTGGTTTTCTCTCTGCCGAATAAAGATAACAACTGATAAAAACTTTTAAATATTGTCAGCCGCGCGCAAGTCTGACAATGCATCAGCAATATCTTCACCACTAGCGCTGGCAACTAACCGAATCGTGACGAGATCGCTGTTGATGTTTTGCAGCATCTGACTACCAATTTTCTCGTGATCGTGATACGTAGTGAATCGTTCACCCCTTCGTCCAACCAAAGTCGCAACCACACGACCAAGAATGCCAAGATTCGCCTGAATTTTGCCAATGTCATGCAATAGCGCCGAGCGTATTTCGGGCAATGACGCATTGGGCCGTAAATCTTTGAATCGATGCATCACCGCAATGCTGTGGCGTTGGTCCATCGTCGGCATCGTGCGCCATAGGTCAAACTCATCACGAAGTAGTAGTGACTCAACTTCTGTCAGATCTTCTGGCAACGGCTTTGCCCTCGAGACAGCGCCGAAAAATCGGGAAATCAAATGATTTAAATGTCTCAACGGCTTATACGCGCACGCGGATGCGACTCTCGATACATCTCATAAAGCACTTCGTTTTCGACTTTCGTATAGATCTGAGTAGTGCTGACAGATGCATGACCAAGCAGTTCTTGAACTACGCGCAAATCAGCACCGTGAACCAACATGTGAGTCGCACATGAGTGCCGTAACGCATGGGGTGATAAATCTTTGATTTTGGCGATTTCGCCATATTTGCGAACAATGTTGTAGGCCGCCTGACGCGACAATCTTGTGCCGTGCACACCAAGAAACACAGCATCCTGATCTTTGCGCGTCGCCCATTGTTCGGGTGCAAGTGTTGGTCGCCCACCCAAGTCAAAATAATCGGTGAGTGCCTCATGACAAATTCTTCCAAACGGCACGATTCGCTCTTTTGCACCTTTGCCAAATAGACGCACCAGCGAATCTTGCATATCTATATCACTCATTGATAGTCCGCAAACCTCGGCGACTCGCGCGCCGGTTGCATAAAAAAACTCAAGCAATGCGCGATCGCGCCGTGCAAATGAGTCAACACCAGTCACGCTACTCAAGAGTCTTGCAACATCTTCTTCGGCAAGTCCTTTTGGCAAACTGCTCGGAACCTTCACGCCGTCAACCAGTGCCGCTGGATTATCAGATCTGATTTCTTCTTGGGTCAGATAGCGGTGAAACATTCGCACGGCTGCTAGTTGGCGAGCGATTGATTTTGGTGCGCGACCCGACATGCGAAGGTGACCAACGAATCGCTCAAGGTGTTGAACAGTTACTGCAAGAATCGTCGTGTTCTGTGTCGTTAGCCAAGCCACATAGCTAGCAAGATCTAACTTATACGCACTTAAAGTATTGCGTGACCTCCCCTGTTCAACTCGCATCCACGTCATAAACGTGTCAAGCGGATCAGACGCCATGTCTCAAATATATGTATCAGCGAGAAGTGCAACTTGCAATAGACCGATCACAGTCTTGCCGTCTACTATCTCGCCACTTTTAATCATCGCCATACATTTTTCAAATTCAATAAGTTCGATCGTCATAAATTCTTCTTCTGGGCCATGTCGATCTGTCTTCGTTTCTTTCAAATCTGTCGCCAAAAACAAGTCAACCGAAGAATTACTGATACCTGGCGCTGCAATGTGTCTGCCAAGAGTCGTCATTGAGCCGGCGATCAACCCAGCCTCTTCTTCTAGTTCGCGACGAGCGGTGAGTTCTGGTGCTTCGCCCTCGAGGTCACGCATACCGGCAGGTATCTCGAGAGTAGTTATGCCTAGTGGTGGTCGGTATTGACGCACAAGCACAACTTTGCGCGAGCCTTTTTCGCCAACGAGAGCAACCACGCCGACGGCTCCGGGCGAACGCACAAAGGTTCGCACAAACTCTTCACCATTCGGGTCGATGAACTTGCCTTGTACCAGCGACCATACAGCCCACTCATGTACCAGCTTTTCGCTTTCACAATGAAACTCTTTTTTCATCTATGAGAACAAACAGCGACTCAGCGCGCTACAGATTTTTGAGAATCGTGTGCAACTGTCGAATCGACTGGATGCTGTGCGAGATTCGCGAGACGCTGTGTTCGATATTTAAGCGCCGCGCCAATTAACTCACGAAACAACGGGTGTGGACGGTCTGGGCGGCTCTTGAACTCTGGATGTGCCTGAGTGCCTACCCAAAATGGATGATTCTCAAGTTCAACAAACTCAACAAGTGTTTTATCTGGCGAAGTGCCACTGCACAACAGACCTGCTGCTTCAATGCGCGCACGATAGTTCGAATTAAATTCATAACGGTGACGATGGCGCTCACTGACAACTGGCTCGCCGTAGGCATTGGCGACTTTACTGCCTGGCGTCAGAACTGCATAGTAAGCACCGAGTCGCATTGTGCCACCTTTATTTGTCACTTCACGTTGATCAATCATCAAGTCGATAACCGGATGTGGCGTGGCAGCGTTGAACTCGGTCGAATTGGCATCTGCTAGCCCGAGCACATTGCGAGCAAACTCAACTGTCATTACTTGCATACCCAGACACAAACCTAAACACGGCACAGTGTTTTCGCGTGCAAATTCGGCGGCACGAATCTTGCCTTCGATTCCGCGCGGGCCAAACCCACCAGGAATCACGATGCCGTCAAGCGAACTCATCCGTTCGTCGGCCAATAATCCTTCAACATCTTCGGCCTGAATCCAAATGACTTCAATCTGTGCCCCATGATGAAAACCAGCGTGCTTCAGACTCTCAATAACCGAGAGATAAGCGTCGTGAAGATCGACATATTTGCCGATCAAACCAATTCTCACTGGCGAAACCGAAGCTTCGATGCGATTTACAAGGTCACGCCAAGGAGTTAAATCAATCGGTGAATCAATTCGCAACACATCACAGATGACCGTGTCTAATCCCTCGTCGTGAAAGATTAACGGCAACTCGTAAATGTTTTTGACATCAACAGCATTGATCACGGCACGATTGTCAACATCACACTGACTCGAAATTTTGCGCTTCAAAGAATCACTAAGTGGCTCATCGCTTCGACACACAATCACATCTGGTTGAATTCCACGACTGCGAAGTTCGGTGACGCTGTGTTGAGTTGGCTTGGTTTTTTGCTCACCGCTTGGCCCAATAAACGGCACCAAAGTTACGTGCACATAACAGACATTGTCTCGACCAACTTCGTTTCTAAACTGACGAATCGCTTCAAGAAACGGAAGAATCTCTATGTCGCCCACTGTGCCACCGACTTCGGTGATCACAACATCAACTTCATCGCTAACTAATCTTCGAATTCGTCGCTTGATCTCATCAGTCACGTGCGGAATCACTTGCACTGTTCGCCCGAGATAATCTCCGCGTCGCTCGGCGGCAAGAACAGATTGATAAATTGACCCCGTCGTCGCATTCGATGCGCGAGTCAACGGTTCATCTATGAAGCGCTCATAGTGTCCGAGATCTAAGTCGGTTTCTCCGCCGTCATCGGTAACAAAAACTTCACCATGTTCAAATGGATTCATCGTTCCTGGGTCGACATTGATATACGGATCGAGTTTTTGCATCGTCACGCGCAAGCCACGCATCTTTAAGAGCCGACCAAGTGAACTTGCAGTCAAACCTTTGCCTAGTCCACTAGCAACACCGCCCGTAACAAAAATGTGCTTTGGCACTTCGGGCTCCCGTCTGTGTTAATTAGTGTGAGAAAAACTCACAGTTGGTATGACGGAATTAAAGTATATCGGAAGGCTCAACCCCGAGGGTTCTTCCCGTAGTTGGCGCTTAAAAGATCACGCGCATGTTC
>ERZ889217.1413-NODE-1413-length-12281-cov-171.241207_pt1 | contig 12281 bp, 11 predicted proteins | sample MGYA00521098_ERZ889217 | MGnify/ENA primary metagenome ERZ889217 (study PRJEB32303, sample SAMEA104408613) | aquatic metagenome | biome: Brackish water; feature: Pelagic; material: water | place: Baltic Sea | collected 2014-06-10T22:04:00 | depth 2,362 m ...
TACTGGCCACATCCAGGGCCAGGGAGATCTGGTCGCCGGGGCGATAGCCGGCCTTCTCGATCGCCTGGATCAGCAGCTCGCCGGCCGCATCGTTGCTGGCCAGGTTTGGGGCGAAGCCGCCCTCATCGCCAACGGCGGTGGAGAGGCCCTGGCTGCTCAGCAACCCCTTGAGCGTGTGGAACACCTCGGCGCCCATGCGCAGGGCTTCGCTGAAGCTGGCCGCGCCGTGGGGCACCAGCATGAACTCCTGGAAGTCCATGTTGTTGGAGGCGTGGGCGCCGCCGTTGATCACGTTCATCAGCGGCACCGGCAGCAGGTTGGCCAGCGGCCCGCCCAGGTAGCGGTAGAGGGGCAGGCCGACGCCGTTGGCGGCTGCCCGGGCGGTGGCCAGGCTCACGGCCAGCACGGCATTGGCGCCGAGGCTGGATTTGTTGTCGCTGCCGTCCAGTTCGGCCATGGCGGCGTCGACGGCACTCTGGTCGAGGGCGCTGAGGCCGCAGAGGGCCGGCGCGATCCTCTCCTCGATGTTGCTGACGGCCCGGGTCACCCCCTTGCCGAAGTAGCGGTTGCCGCCGTCGCGCAGTTCGTGGGCCTCATGGGCGCCGGTGCTGGCGCCGCTGGGCACGATCGCCCGGCCACTGGCGCCGCCCTCCAGCATCACCTCCGCCTCCACGGTGGGGGTGCCGCGGGAATCGAGCACCTCCCGGGCCACCACGGTGTCGATCACTAGGTCGAGGGAGTCGATCACGTGGGTCGTCGGCTGTTGTCTTTGGGGCGATCCTATAGTTGATGGTTGGCAGCCAATCGGGTGGATCGATGCGAATGCTGCACACCATGCTCCGGGTGGGGGATCTGGATCGCTCCCTTCTCTTCTATACGGAGGTGCTGGGCATGGACCTGCTGCGCCGCAAGGACTACCCCTCGGGCCGGTTCACCCTGGCCTTCGTGGGCTACGGCGACGAGAGCGACACCACCGTGCTGGAGCTCACCCACAACTGGGATACCAGCCACTACGAGCTAGGCAGCGCCTACGGCCACATCGCCCTGGGGGTGGATGACATCTACACCACCTGTGCGGCGATCGCGGCCAAGGGGGGCAAGGTGGTGCGCGAACCCGGGCCGATGAAGCACGGCAACACGGTGATTGCCTTCGTGGAGGATCCTGATGGCTACAAGGTGGAACTGATCCAGATCTCTGCCCCAGGCTGATCCCCAAGCCCATGTCCCCAAGCCTCACCAGCGACCCCGATCGCTTCAGCGATGACGGCTGGGAGCTGCTCCTGGCTGCCCAGGACACTGCTCGCCGCTGGCGCCATGGCGCCATGGACGTGGAGCACCTGCTGCAGACCCTGCTGTCGGAGCGGCGCTTTGACCGCTGGCTGGATCCCCTGCCCCTCGATCCCGACCGGCTGCTGGATCGGCTGGAGAGCTTCTGTGCCGACCAGCCCAGCGCCAACGGGCCGGAGCTGTACATCGGCGATGCCCTGGAAGATCTGCTGGAGGCTGCCGAGCGCTGCAGGGTCGCCTGGGGAGCCCCCTTGCTGGATGTGCCCCAGCTGTTGGTGGCCCTGGTGGGGGATCCCAGGATCGGAGCCTCCCTGCTGGTGCCGGAGGGCCTCAGTGAAGACCTGTTGCGGCGCCAGTTCTGCCCGGACGACTGGATCGACAGGGCCCCGCTCCCCACCCCCCCAACTGCTCCTCCAGCGGCTCCTCCAGCGGCTTCTCCTCCTGGCCCCGCTGCTGGCCCTGCTGCCCCAGCCCCCGAGCTGCGCCTGGAACCCGAGCCCCCAGGATCCTCCGAGCCAGCCGAGGCCTGCGCCCTCGAGCGCTACGGCCGCGACCTCACCGCCGCCGCCCGCGCCGGCGAGCTCGATCCGGTGATCGGCCGCGACCTGGAGATGCGTCGCCTGATTCAGGTGCTCTCCCGCCGCAGCAAGAACAATCCGGTGCTGATCGGCGAGCCCGGCGTCGGCAAGACCGCCGTGGCCGAGTTGCTGGCCCAGCGGATCGTGGCCGGCGAGGTGCCCGATTCACTTCTGGGCCTGCGGCTGGTGGCGCTGGATCTGGGCGCCCTGATCGCCGGCGCCAAGTTTCGCGGCCAGTTTGAGGAGCGCCTGCGCGCCGTGCTCAAGGAGGTGCGCGACGCCGATGCGGTGGCCGGTGCGGCCGGCGTGGTGCTCTTCATTGATGAGCTGCACACGGTGGTGAGCAGCGACCGCTCCACCGCCGATGCCGCCAGCGTGCTCAAGCCCGCCCTGGCCCAGGGGTACCTGCGCTGCATCGGTGCCACCACCCCGGAGGACTACCGCCGCAGCATCGAGAAGGATCCAGGCCTGGAGCGGCGCTTCCAGCAGGTGCTGATCAAGGAGCCCGGGCCAGACACCAGCGTGGAGATCCTGCGGGGCCTAAAGGAGCGCTATGAGCTGCACCACGGTGTGGCGATCACCGACCAGGCCCTGGTGGCGGCGGCCCGGCTGGCCGATCGCTACATCACCGACCGGGCCCTGCCCGATTCGGCGATCGATCTGGTGGATGAGGCGGCCGCCCAGCTGCGCATGGAGGTCACCTCCAAGCCCCAGCTCGTCGAGGCGGCGGAAGCGGAGCTGCGCCGGGTGGAGCTGGCCCTGCTCTCGGCTGAGGCGTCACCCCAGCAGGAAAGGGTGCAGTGGCAGGAGCAGCGGCGCCGGGCCACCGAGGCCCTCCAGCAGGTGCAGCAGCGCTGGCAGGCCGAGCGGGAGCGGCTGGCGGAACTGCGGCAACTGCTGCAGCAGGATGAAGACCTGCGCACGGCGATCGCCGAAGCCGAGCGCGAGGGCGACTACGAGGAGGCAGCCCGGCTGCAGCACGACCAGCTCTACGGGCTGCAGCAGCGCCGCGAAACCCTCGAGGCCGAGCTCCAGGCCGAACCAATCCTGCGGGAGCAGGTGGAGGAGGGCGACATTGCCGATGTGGTGGCCCGTTGGACCGGTATTCCGGTGCAGCGGTTGCTGGCCGGCGAGCGTCAGAAGTTGCTCGAGCTCGAGGCCCGGCTCGGCGAGCGGGTGATTGGCCAGCCGACGGCGGTGGCTGCCGTGGCCGCGGCGATTCGCCGGGCCCGGGCCGGGATGCAGTCCCCCACCAGGCCGGTGGGCTCCTTCCTGTTTTTGGGTCCCACCGGCGTCGGCAAGACCGAGTTGGCCAAGGCTCTGGCGGCGGCCCTCTTCGATGAGGACGAAGCCCTGGTGCGGCTCGACATGAGTGAATTCATGGAGCGCAACGCCGTGGCCCGGTTGGTGGGGGCGCCGCCCGGCTACGTGGGCTATGAGGAGGGAGGCCAGCTGACCGAGGCGGTGCGGCGCAGGCCCTATGCGGTGCTGCTGCTCGATGAGGTGGAGAAGGCCCATCCCGAGGTGTTCAACCTGCTGCTGCAGGTGCTCGATGACGGCCGCCTCACCGATTCCCAGGGCCGCACGGTCGATTTCCGCCACACGGTGGTGATCATGACGAGCAACCTGGCCAGCCGCGCCATCCTGGAAAACGCCAGGGCCGGCGGTGACCCGGCCGAGCGGGAGCAGGCCCTGGAGCAGGCCGTTGACCAGGCCCTGGCGGCCCAGTTTCGACCGGAATTTCTCAACCGCATCGACGAGGTGATCCGCTTCAGGCCCCTGGCCCCGGCCGATCTGCAGCGCATCGTGCGCTTGCAGCTGGCCGAGCTGGCCCGGCTGCTGGCGGAGCAGCACCTCGAGTTGGAGGTGCCCGAGCCGGTGGTGCAGGCCCTGGCCGAGCAGGGTTACGAGCCCGAATATGGGGCCAGGCCCCTGCGGCGGGTGCTGCGCCGCCAGCTGGAGAACCCCCTGGCCACCGAGCTGCTGGCGGAACGCTTCAGCGGTGCCCTGGGCGTGCGTGTGGTGGCCGGCAACCCCCTTACCTTTGAGCCCCTCGGGTAGGGTGTTCGTTTGCCGATCCGCGCGGACGCCACCGTGCGCAAGCGCCAGTGGATTCCGACTCCCCCCAACCCGATTCCCCAAGCCCTGAACAGGCCACCCCGGCTGCCGAGTCATCGGCCGTTCCCGGGGGCTTTGTCGCCGCAACCCTGGCGGAGTTGCGCAAGGTTGTCTGGCCCAGCCGCCAGCAGCTGTTCAGCGAATCGGTGGCCGTCATCTTGATGGTGAGCATCTCGGCTGCGGCGATCGCTGCGCTGGATCGTTTTTACGGCTGGGCGTCCAGTCAGGTGTTTGGTTGAACCCTTGTTGCTTGCTGTCCCGTCCGTCGATTCCGTTCCTGCCGTGAACCCCGTGTCCGAGCCCTTAACCGAGCCCATTAGCGAGCCCTTTAGCGAGGTGGTGAGCCCCCTCGATCTTCAAGAAGCGCCGGCCGCTGGCGGTGAGAAGCTCCAGGTGGCTCGCTGGTATGCGGTGCAGGTGGCCTCCAGCTGCGAGAAGAAGGTGAAGGCCACGCTCGAGCAGCGGGCCGTCACCCTGGGCGTCGACAACCGCATCCTCGAGATCGAGATCCCCCAGACCCCGGGGGTGAAGCTCAAAAAAGATGGCACCCGCCAGAGCACCGAGGAGAAGGTGTTCCCGGGCTATGTGCTGGTGCGGATGGTGCTCGATGAGGACACGATGATGGCGGTGCGCAGCACCCCCAATGTGATCAATTTCGTGGGGGCCGAAGAGCGCCGTGCCACCGCCAAGGCCCGGGGCCATATCAAGCCCCGGCCCCTGAGCCGCAACGAGGTCGACCGGATCTTCAAGCGGGCTGCCGAAAAGAAGGCCGTCGTCAAGGTGGATCTCACCGAGGGCGACCAGATTCTGGTCACGGCAGGCCCGTTCAAAGACTTCCAGGGCGAGGTGATCGAGGTGTCGGGCGAGCGCAACAAGCTCAAGGCCCTGCTCTCGATCTTCGGCCGGGAGACCCCGGTGGAACTGGAGTTTTCCCAGATCAGCAAACAGAGCTAGGCCCCGGCCCCGCCCAGCGGCCGTCTCCCTGCGGAGGACGGCCCTCACCCCACACCTCCACTACCTGGGGGTCATCCGCAGATCCGCCCCGTAGCCTCAGACGATGGCCAAGAAAATCGTAGCCGTGATCAAGCTGGCCCTCCAGGCCGGCAAAGCCAACCCCGCGCCGCCGGTGGGCCCTGCCCTCGGCCAGCACGGCGTCAATATCATGGCGTTCTGCAAGGAGTACAACGCCCGCACCCAGGAGAAGGCCGGCTATGTGATTCCGGTGGAGATCTCGGTCTTTGAAGACCGCAGCTTCACCTTCATCACCAAGACCCCGCCAGCTTCCGTGCTGATCACCAAGGCTGCCGGCATTGAAAAGGGTGCCGCCACCTCCGCCAAGGGGGCGGTGGGTGCCATTTCCCGTGCCCAGCTCGAGGAGATCGCCAAGACCAAGCTGCCCGACCTCAACTGCACCAGTGTGGAGTCGGCCATGCGCATCATCGAAGGCACCGCCCGCAACATGGGCGTCGCCGTAAACGACTAATCCCGACTAATCCCGACTAATCCCCACCTATCCGGGGGAGATCCAGGCAACCCTGACCAGTCCATCTGTTCAACGGCCACGCCCTGAATCGCCCGTACCCCATCCTCACCATGCCGAAAATTTCCAAGCGCTTCGCTGCCCTCAGAGCCACGGTCGAAGACCGCAGCTACGCCCCCCTCGAGGCGATTGAGCTGGTCAAGACCACCGCCACCGCCAAGTTTGATGAAACCGTCGAGGCCCATGTGCGCCTCGGCATTGATCCCAAATACACAGACCAGCAGCTGCGGACCACCGTGGCCCTGCCCCACGGCACCGGCCAGACCATCCGCATCGCCGTGATCGCCCGCGGTGAGGCAGTGGCTGCCGCCAAGGCCGCCGGCGCCGACCTGGCCGGTGACGACGATCTGGTCGACCAGATCGCCAAGGGCGCAATGGACTTCGACCTGCTGATTGCCACCCCGGACATGATGCCGAAGGTGGCCAAGCTGGGCCGGGTGCTCGGCCCCCGGGGCCTGATGCCAAACCCCAAGGCCGGCACCGTCACCACCGATCTGGCTGGCGCCATCAACGAGTTCAAGGCCGGCAAGCTGGAGTTTCGGGCCGACCGGGCCGGCATCGTGCACGTGCGCTTCGGCAAGGCCAGCTTCGATTCGGCCAAGCTGCTCGAAAACCTCAAGGCCCTGCAGGAGACCATCGACCGCAACAAGCCCAGCGGCGCCAAGGGCCGCTACTGGAGGAGCCTGTATGTGACCTCCACCATGGGCCCTTCGGTGGAAGTCGACTTCTCGGCCCTGCAGGACATCAAGCAGGACGCCTGAGTCTCCGTTCCAGCTGCTTGAACAGCAGCGATGCGGCGGTGGTCATCACCAGGTACACCAGGGCCACCGCCAGATACACCTCAAAGGCCCGGTAGCTGGTGGCCACCACCAGCTGCCCCTGGCGGAACAGTTCGTTGAAGCCGATCACCGCCGCCAGGCTGGTGTCCTTGATCAGGGTGATGAACTCATTGGCCAGGGAGGGCAGCACCCGCTGCAGCGCCTGGGGCAGGATCACCATCTGCAAGCTGGGGATGGGCCGCAGTCCGAGGGCTTTGGCCGCTTCCCATTGGCCGCGCTCAATCGAGCTGATCCCTGCCCGCAGGGTCTCGGCCAGGTAGGCCGCCCCGTTTAGCCCCAGGGCCAGTACGGCGGCGGCGAAGCGGTCCATCTGGAGGGTGAGCCCCAGCTGCTGGGCCAGGGCCGGCACGCCGAAATAGATCACGAACAGCTGCACCAGGATCGGTGTGCCGCGAAAGAAGTCGACGTAGACCCGGCTGCAGCGCTGAACCAGCGGATTTGGTCTCAGCAGCCCGGTCGCCACCAGGGCGGCACCGATCAGGCTCACGCTGAAGGAGCAGAGGGTGAGGGCCAGCGTCACCCCGGCGCCGCGGAGCAGATTGCGCAGCAACTGCATCAAGTCGAGCCCCGCACTGCCGCTGCGGCTGTCGAGGGCCGGGGCGCGTTGCGGCAGTGAAGGCGGAGCCTGGCCAAACCAGCGCTGGTAGATGCGGGCGTAGCTCCCATCGGCCAGCAGCTGGCCCAGGGCCCGGTTCACCGGGGAGCTCAGCGGAGAGCCCTTGGGGAAGGCGATGCCGTAGAAGTCGGAGGTGAGGGGCTTGCCGGCGATCTCAATCCCCTTGAGCTCAGCGGTTTCAATCGCGTAGAGGGTGGCGGGCAGGTCATTGACGTAGGCCTCCACATTCCCGTTCAGCAGTTCCTGCAGGGCCAGCGGGCCTGAATCAAAGGTGCTGAGCCTGGCGCCGGGTACGGCAGCCATGGCCTTGGCTCCGGTGGAGCCGATCTGCACGGCGATCGTGCGACCTTCGAGATCCTTGAGGGTGGTGATGCCCCGGGTGCCTTCCCGCACCACGATGCCCAGGCCGGCGGCGAAATAGGGCCGCGAGAAGTCGACCGTCTCGGCCCGCTCCGCGGTGATCGTCATGGCGCTGATCGCCAGGTCGAGGTTGCGCACCTGGAGGGCGGGGATCAGGCCATCGAAGGGCAGGGGGGTGAGCTGGAGGCGGTGACCACTGCGTTTGGCGATGGCTTCGATCAGCTCGATGTCAAAGCCGCGCAGTTTGCCGCTGTCCCCATCCGTGAAGCCGAAGGGGGCGTAGCTCGGATCGGTGCCCACGTTCCAGAGCGGCTTGGCCCGCCCCGGCGCAGCCAGAGCGAGACCCAGGGCCAGCAGCAGGGCCAGCAGCAGGCTGGGCAGCAGCACCGCCATCCGGCGAGCAGGAGGGAGCATGGGGTCGGGGATTGGTTGGGGAATGGTCAGGGAATGGTCGCTGTGTAGTGTGGATGACTGGCTTAGGCCAGAAGGGCACGCGCCCTACCCCAGACAGCAGGTGGGTTCACGCCCGTAAGTCCTGCCGAGGTGATCGCGACAGGTTTGGCTCCAGGCAGGATTCGTCCGACCGGGTGGCAGAACAGGCAGCGGCCTCGAGTTGATCCCCCCCAAAGGAGGGCTTCAGCGTCCCGGGCTGCGTTCCCCGCTTGTTCCCCCGATCCGTTCCTTCCCTATGGGCCGCACTCTGGAGAACAAGCAACAGATCGTCGAAGAGCTCAAGGGGCTCCTCGGCGAGGCCGAAATGGCGCTGGTTCTTGATTTCAAGGGCCTGACCATCAAGGAGATGTCTGATCTGCGGACCCGTCTGCAGGCCAGCAACGGCGTTTGCAAGGTGACCAAAAACACCTTGATGCGCCGGGCCATTGATGGCGATAGCGCCTGGTCGAATCTCGATTCCCTGCTCACCGGCACCAATGCCTTCGTGCTCGTCAAGGGCGACGTGGGTGGTGCGGTGAAGGCCGTGCAGTCCTTCCAAAAGGACACGAAGAAGTCGGATGTGAAGGGCGGCCTTTTCGAAGGTCAACTCCTTTCCCAGAACGACATCAAGGCCATCGGGGATCTGCCCTCCAAGGAGGTGCTCATGGCCCAGATCGCCGGTGCGATCAATGCCGTGACCACCAAGCTGGCCGTGGGTATCAACGAGGTTCCGTCCGGTCTTGCCCGGGCGCTCAAGCAGCACGCCGAAAGCGGCAGCTGAGCTCAAGCGACTTCCCCTTTCTGTTGCTGATTCCCAACCATGACTGCTACTACCGACAAAATTCTCGAATCGCTGAAAACCCTTTCGCTGCTTGAGGCTTCCGAGCTCGTCAAGCAGATCGAAGAGGCCTTTGGCGTGTCTGCCGCCGCATCCGCTGGCGTGGTGATGGCAGCAGCTCCTGCAGCTGCTGCTGAAGCCGTTGAAGAGCAGACCGAATTCGACGTCATGCTCGACAGCTTCGACCCCGCCGCCAAGATCAAGGTGCTCAAGGCCGTCCGCGAGGTCACTGGCCTCGGCTTGGGCGAAGCCAAGGCCCTAGTTGAAAGCGCCCCTTGCGCTATCAAGGAAGGCATCGCCAAAGGCGACGCCGAAACCATCAAAAAGGCCGTTGAAGAAGTTGGCGGCAAGGTCACCATCAAGTGATCTAGCCCCAGCTGATCCAGCCCTGATAGCTCGGCCGGCCCCCAAGGGGGCCGGTTTTTTTTGCCCTGGTTCTACAGCGAGCCCCAAAAAAACCAGCGAGCCAAAAAAAAGCCCCGCCGAAGGCAGGGCTTTGAGTTGGAACGATTCTGGGAGTCTTGCCTCGTTTCGACCCCGGAAGAGCGTTCCCACTCCTCACACCCCAGAAACTTAACGGTGGGATGGGCGTGGGGCCAGGTCGGGGAGGCCTCTCTGCCAACTGTCACTCGCGGAAGGGGATCACCGGCAGGCGGATCGGCCCCTGGGCGAGCAGCTTGCTGCGCTCAGCCCTGGTGGGCTCAGGCGGCAGCGGTGGGGGCGCCATCGGTGGCTGGGCTGTCGTCGCCAGGGAGCCATTGGCACTGGCCAGCAGCAGGGGCAGGGGGATCGGGTTGGCGAAGTAGACGTGGTTGAGGGTCTGGGCGTTGAAGCTGCGTCGCTGCAGGTCCCAGCCAGGTTCGAGTGTCAGCGCCACAAAGCCATCCTTCTCTCGCAGGGGCACCTGGGCCCTGCCCACCACCAGCACGGTGGCATCGCTGGGGGTGCTGGCTTCCAGCCGCAATTCCGCTCCGCTCTGGCGCAGCTGCAGCCGGTAGCGGCTGGCCAGATCCTGATCGCCGATGCGCAGGGAGTAGCCGTTGCTGTCGAGGTAGCGGTTGCAGATGCCGGTGAAGTTGAAGCGGTTGAGGGCCGGCTCGGTGAGCCCGTCAGGACGCTGCTCCCAGCAGAGGGGCTGGGGCCTGATCTGCTCCAGCACCAGCAGGCTCCAGCTGTTGCTGCCCACGGGCCTGGCCAGCACGGCGAAGCGGCTGGCATCCAGGGGCTGGCTGGTGAAAACGTTGGCCGCCTGGGCCAAAGGGCTGATCGCGGCCAGGCCCAGGGCGGCCAGGGCCAGGTAGGTTCGATGGGGCTGGCGACTGGCTGGGCCTGGGGCGGGGGAGGCCATGGCGGGGCGGGGATCAGGCAGAAGCGTTCTCTAGCGAACTTTCGGGGGTTGTCCAGTGGCTGCTGAGCCGGTAAAAGTGGTGGCCGCAGCCTGTGACGGCGCCTGCAGTGGTAATCCCGGCCCCGGGGGCTGGGGGGCCTTGCTGCGCTTTGAGGACGGCTCGGTCCATGAAATGGGCGGGGCCGAGCGGGCCACCACCAACAACCGCATGGAGTTGACGGCTGCCCTGGCCCTGCTGGAGGCCCTCAGGGAGCTGCCCCACGATTCCGGCCTGACGATCCGCACCGACAGCCGCTATCTGATTGATGGCTACAGCAAGTGGATCCAGGGCTGGAAGCGCAAGGGCTGGCGCACGGCCTCCGGTGGCGTGGTGCTCAACCGGGACCTGTGGGAACAGCTGGATCAGGCCCGGCTGCCGGGGGTGGAGCTGGTGCATGTCAAAGGCCACAGCGGTGATCCCGACAACGACCGCTGCGATGCCATCGCCGTGGCCTTCTCCCATGGCCAGATGCCGGCCATGGCGGCTGGGGAGGTGGTGGCCAGCGCCCGGATCGAAGCCGATGTGCCGCCGCCTGGCCTGCAACAGCTGCTCAGCCGGCTGGAACTGGCCGACCGCCTCGCCGACCAGGGCTACGGCCTCAATCTGGTGGAGCTGGCCCAGCTGGTGGAGCAGCCTTTGCAGCAGCTGGAAAGCCGCAGCGACCCCTGGGTGTGGCGGGATTGGCAAGTGCTGCCCCTGGGGGATGGGCGCTGGCGTTTGCAGAGGAACGCGGGAGGATTGGCGGATCGGGAGTAGGCGGCGGGCGATGGCGAATCCAGCTGGGGCAACCAATACAGGTGCTCTCTATCAGCGGTTGCTGGGCCCCCTGCTCAGCCGCGATGAGGGCGCCGATGCCGAGCAACTGAGCCAGCTCACCCTCACGGCCCTGGGCCAGGCCTCCTTGCGGCGAACCTGGCCGATCGTCAGCGGCGCCCTGGCCGGCCTGGCGGCGGAGTTGCAGCACCCCGATCCCAGGCTGGAGCAGAGCCTGTTCGGCTGCCGCTTCGCCAATCCGGTGGGCCTGGCCGCCGGTTTTGACAAAAATGGGGTGGCGGCTGCCATCTGGCACCTCTTCGGCTTCGGCTTTGCCGAGGTGGGCACGGTGACCTGGCATGGTCAGCCGGGCAATCCCAGGCCGCGGCTGTTTCGGCTGGCGGCGGAGCGGGCGGCCCTGAATCGGATGGGTTTCAACAACGATGGGGCCCAGGTGCTGCGCCGCACCCTGGAGCGCCAGCAGTTGCCCCCGCCCGGTCGGCGCCCCGCCGTGCTGGGGATCAACCTGGGCAAATCGAAGCTCACCTCGCTGGAGCTGGCTCCAGACGACTACGCCTCCTCGCTGGAGCTGCTGTCGCCCCTGGCCGACTACGCCGTCATCAACGTCAGCTCGCCCAACACGCCCGGCCTGCGGGAGCTCCAGGAGGAAACCCTGCTGCGGCGCCTGGTGGAGCGGCTGCGGCGGCTCCCGGCCTGTCCGCCGCTGCTGGTGAAGATCGCCCCCGACCTCGAGGATGACGCCATCGATGCGATCGCCCGCATCGCCTACGAGGAGGGATTGGCCGGGGTGATTGCCGTGAATACAAGCCTCAACCGCTTCGGCCTGGAGCAGCGCCGCTTGGCCCAGACCGGCCGCACCCTGGCCCAGGAGGCCGGCGGGCTGAGCGGTGCCCCCCTGCGGGCCCGGGCCCTGGAGGTGTTGCGGCGGCTGCGGGCCACGGCCGGCCCTGCCCTGCCCCTGATCGGAGTGGGCGGCATCGATTCGCCCGAAAGCGCCTGGGAGCGGATCGCCGCCGGGGCGTCCCTGGTGCAGGTCTATACCGGCTGGATCTATTCGGGGCCGGCCCTGGTGCCCCAGATCCTGGCGGGTCTGGCCTGCCAACTCGAGCGCCATGGCCTGGCCCATATCGGCGCAGCTGTGGGCTCCGGCCTGGCCTGGCGGTGAACTCTCGATAACCTTCAGGCGGTGGTTCGGGAGTCCCGTTGGTCGTTGCACGCTTGCAGGAGGAGTGGCAGACGCTGCGGTCTGAGCTGTTTCCCACCAAGGTGGTGCTCGATCTCAGCGACCTGGTGCTCACGGCCCAACGCCTGCCGAAGGCCAACCAACCCCTGGACGCCCCTTGGATAGTGCCCTTGCCGGCGGCCACCTGCCGGGGGGGCAGGCCCCTCCAAACGGAGGCCCTGGGCGATTTCATCGGCGACCTGCTGCTGAGCTACGGGGAGATCAAGGCCCTTTTGAGCGTGGTTTTGCCGGCGCCGGCCTGTTACTGGCGGGCATTGCAGTGGCCCCT
>ERZ889217.1414-NODE-1414-length-12280-cov-9.544867_pt1 | contig 12280 bp, 9 predicted proteins | sample MGYA00521098_ERZ889217 | MGnify/ENA primary metagenome ERZ889217 (study PRJEB32303, sample SAMEA104408613) | aquatic metagenome | biome: Brackish water; feature: Pelagic; material: water | place: Baltic Sea | collected 2014-06-10T22:04:00 | depth 2,362 m ...
TCTGATCTAGGCGCTGGGTGCTCAGCCATTGCAGCCGTTGCATGGCCTGGGCGGGCTGGAGGAGCCAAGGGTGGTCTCTGAGCATCTTGTTCAATTCGTAGCTGCGGGCCATCACCCAGGCCACGGCTTGTCGCGCATCAGATTCGCTGAGCTCTTTGGTGTAGGTGCTCCAGCGCCCTTGTTCAGCATCGATACCCAGACAGCGCCCGAACAGGCCCGCGTTAAACCAACCCAAGGCAGCCACCATCCCCATGCAGTCTGCGATCAGTTCGTCGAGCAGATTGAGCCGCATCTCACCCAGGAGACGTTTGGTTGCCAGATGGGTGAGTTCATGCTCAAGCCTTAGTGCCGTTGAAGCGGCCAACCATTGACTTTTGCTCAGGTCAACGGGCAGAGCATTTGCGAGAACGGAGCCATAGGGTGCCTCGTGCAACACGATCAGCCTCGCACGGCTCTGGCGTCCGAATTCTCTGATCAACCCCCAGTGGATCAGCCCACTGATCGCCTGTGCATGCACACCATCGTCGAGCTGCAATGGCTCACAGCGGTGTGCCAAAGCCCGCACCAATTGAAGAAAATCATGCCAGCTGGGCGTTTGGAGCACCGGCATGGCTCCGCAGGGGTGGGGGGCAATCCACATCTTGAGCGCGTCTGCCCCTTCCCACTGAAGGGGTGGTCCTGCTGCTGCAAGCATCGCTGCATCTGCTGCTTCACCTCGCAGCACAAGCATTTTGTAGATCTCACGGCCACTGATGCCCTCCTGCTGTGGCAGGCGCAGTTGCGGCATGGACTGTTCCAGCGCTGAGAGCAGCCCCCGACCCTGGGTAATCCCGTTGGCGGAGTTGCCAATCAACCGACGCCACCAGTCCAGTTCAGGCCGGTCTACCAATGGCAGGGGCGGCCAGTCTTGTGACCCGTGCGAAAATCCCTTGCAGTAGGTGCGGAGAGCTGGGGACATATCCTTGCCGACCTGGTTCAGCATCGGCCAGGAGAGAAGAGGTATCCCCCAGGGGTGTTGGTGAGCTCGCGATAGGTACCCAACTCCTTCACCACTCCCTCTTCCATTACGGCGATTTGATCAGCTGATTCGATCGTGGACAGCCGATGGGCGATGGCAATTCGGGTGATCGGCAGAGTTTCGAGGGTGCGCGTAATCGAGGCCTGGGTTGGCGCATCCAGAGCGCTGGTGGCTTCATCCAAAACCAGCACCCGAGGCTGACCCAAAAGGGCACGTGCCAGGGCAATACGCTGGCGCTGCCCTCCGGATACCGCGCCGGCTCCGTCGCTGATTATCGTTTCCAGCTGCATGCCCATGGCCATCACGTCGTCGGCGATGCCGGCTTGCGACAGGCTTTCCCATACTTCCTCACGGCTGTAAGCCCGCCCGGCCCGCACAATTTCGTAAATCGAGCCACTCGGCAATGGCGTGTTCTGCATTACGACGCCGAATTGGCGGCGGTAGGGGCGAACGGAAAGGTCGCGGATATCAACCCCATCCGCGCTGATTACACCTGCTTGGGCATCAATCAAGCGCAGTAGGCAACGTAACAGGGTTGTTTTACCGCAGCCGGAGGGCCCTGTAATGGCGGTATAGGTGCCTGAGGGGATCTCCAGATTGATGTCACGCAGGATCGCTTCGCTACCTCCTGGATAGATGAGTTCCAAATTCTGAATGGAGAAGTTGCCCTCGAGGCGATGTTGGCGGCTTGTGTCTGACTGGCTTGCCTCTGGTGCAGCAAACATCACCACAGAGGATCGCTGCCAGAGAACAACCAGTCTTGCAACGCTGCTTGCTAACTGAGTGGCCATGGCCGACAGTTGCGAGTTGAAAGAGAGGTAGGCAGCCTGGAACGACACAAAGGATGCGACCAGTTGATTGGCCCCCAGACCACCGATCCCGCCAGGCGCAGCTCCTGCAGTCTTCTCCTGATTAAGCAGAATGACAAAGGCAGTAAAGATGAGAGCTTGCCCCAGCGGGTTGAGCACACGTCCGAGGATCTCCAGGGCGTTGGCGAAGGCTTCGCCGCGACGTTGTAAAGAAGCAAGAGACGACACATCGCGGTACCAGCGTTCGAACACGAAGGGTTCGTTACCACCCACTCGCACCTGGGCCATTCCGGTGACGGCCTGCAAGCCCAGATCAGAAACCTGAGCCTGGCCTTCCTGCAGTGGCCCTTCCAGCTGGGCGTTGCGCCACACCAACAATGCCATCGCAAGTGCACTCACCAGGCTGAACAGACCTGCCACCAGTGCCAGCTGAGCCTGGTAAACCACCATCAACCCCAGATTGCTCAGGGAGAACACCATGGCCAGACCTGTGCTGAGCAGGCCGTTGCTCACCAGTTGCCGCATCTGGCCAATCGAGGCCACGCGGGTGATCAGGTCTGCCGTACCGAGCTTGCTGAAGAAAGGAAGTGGTAGTTGCAGCAGGTGGCTCCAAAGGGCTGCTTCCACCCGAAGATTCAGCTGGCTTTCCATGTGCACCTGCGCCAGGCTGCTGAAGAATTGTGCTGTAAGAGTGGAGAGAGCTACCAGCGCCACGACCAGCGAGGTCTCAACTATTAATTGTAATTGCCCGATAGGCAATACCGTACTCACGAGATAATTAGTGAGTATGGGAATGCTGAGATTAAACACAGCAACCACTAGCGATCCAAATAGAACAGCCAACAAGGGGTTGGTGTTGCTATGGAAGCTGAATTTCATCAACTGGAGTGCTGAACGCAGCTTCTGGGGCCATCCTGCGTAAAGCTCAAATGCAAAGGGTTTGAGCTGTAGATCACTGGTTAGCGGTTTGAGGATGCCACCTTTCTTGGGGTCAAATACCATCGGCCTGCCGGCTTGGCGATGTACAACCAGAGGGCGAGCGTCGCTGGCACTGAGAACGATCAACAAGGCGCGGGTGCTAGTGGTTATATCTTCTGGTGTTCGTACTTCACGAAAAGCGATGCTGTTGGCTTCCAGCACATCGGTCACTCCTCCTTCTGCTGGGATGATCTCGCGGCGATCGCCAAGCTTGGTCATGGCGAAATCCAGGCAGGCCAGTAGCGGATTGCTGTTGGTGCTGTGTGAGGCGGTATCGTTGTCGAGAGAAGTGTGTTGGGCGTCAACAACCCGCAGCAGTGCTGCCTGGCGGCTCCGAGCAAGATTGTTTGAATCTTCGTAGTTGCCGGTCATGCGGTTGTGGTCGCCTCAGCCATGAGCAGGCGGTGGTAGTAGCCATTGGCCTGTTCGGCTAATTCACGGGGATGCCCAATTTCCACCGGCTCACCTTGTTCAAGGACCAACACCAGGTCGCTGACCTGAGCAGAGTGGAGGCGGTGGGCGACGGTAATCAGACTACGCGGGGTTTTTTTAACAGCGGCAACCACCTGCCTCTCGCGCCGCTCATCAAGAGCGCTGGTGGCCTCATCCATCAACAACAGACTCGGATCACGAAGCAGAGCTCGGGCAATCTCCACTCGCTGGCGTTGACCGCCACTGAGGTTGCGACCGCCCTCGAGCAACTGGTGTTGGAGAGAGGCTGCACCTCCCAACTCCTCCAACAGGCCTGCTTGCTTGAGGGCGCTCAATGCTTCGGCCTGGCTGAATCGTGGATCCCAGAGAGTGAGATTTTCATACAAGCTTGACTTGAACAGAAAAACATCCTGAGAAATTAGAGAGAGTGAGCGTCGCAGACTGGGATCGTCCCAACTCATCCAAGGCCTGCCGTCATAAAGAATGGTTCCTTCCGTAGGTTGCAGCAAGCCGCAGAGGATACGTAGTAGAGTAGTTTTGCCTGACCCACTGCCACCAACGATGGCTAAATGTTGCCCAGGTTCCAGCGTCAGGCTGATCCCACCGAACAATCTTGGGGTGGTGTGACTGAACTGGAAGGCCAGCTTCATAATCTCAATACGGCCTTGCAGTCGAGTTTCGCTGTTGTCTGCATCCCTCCTAGCCAGGCTGAAGCTGCGCACACTAGGGTCTACTATGGTATCCACCACATCGTTGAAGCGGCCCATCTCACCATCAAGTTGTTGTATTTGGCTGGTCAATAAATTGAGCTGTTGCAGGGGCGTTTCAATCATGCCCAGCAGAAACTGAAAAGCCATCAACTCTCCCAGGCTTAGCTGGCCAAGGATGATCAATAAACCGCCCAGTAGAATCACGCCGGTTCGAAGAAGAAAACCGCTTGTGGTGCCTACTAGGCCCACGAGCGAGTTGGCAAATGATTGCTTTTGTAGTTCTTCGAGTGCTTCGACAAAGCTGGCTGACCATTGCACAAAGGCCTCGTTTTCAAGGCCGCTGGCCTTGACACTCTCAATGGCCTGCACCACAGACATTCCAACACCCATGGCCTTACCCTGCACCATAGCCAGCCGGTAATTATCACCTTTGCGGAATTCCCGTATCCAAAGACTGAATGCGGCGTTACCGCTAGATAGGAGCAATGCGAATAAGGTGAGTGGCGGAGAAATTAAAAGGCCCACTACCAGTGCTAATAGGCCAGATCCAAGCGACAGGATAAAATCTATTACGCCATTAATACTAAGTTGTACCACTGAGAAGGGCAAAAGCAAGCGCTGAGACAGCTCTCCTCGCATTCTCTGCAGAAAATAACGATAGGGTAGACTAAAAAGAGACATGTAGATAAGGCTGGCCGTCCGCCGGGTCAGCAAATTACCAAGTGTTCGTAGTAAAAGTTTCTTCAGGTTTAGAATCGCAATCAGCACGATTGTTGCGATCACAGTGATCCATACAACCGGAATCGCAATGTTTTCACGACCTTCCTGCAGAAACGAATCGATAAATTGTGCTGTGGCCCCTGCGATGAACAATTCTGGCAGTGCTGCAACTCCCGCCACCAGGAGGAGCCATGGCAGCAGCCAGGCGTAGGGCCGCAACAGCTGCGGCACTCGGTGATAGAGGCTTGGATCTTTGCCCCCAGATATAAAGCCTTTATCGGGCTTAAATTCCAGCACAACACCAGTGAAACTGCTCTCAAATTCTTGCCAAGTAACTGTGCGTCTGCCGCTAGCAGGGTCGCTTAGATAAGCCTTGTTGTGGTCAAATCCCTCTAGCACCAAGAAGTGGTTAAAGTCCCAGAACAGAACTGCCGGATAGGCCACCGCTTGACGTAGCTGTTCTGCGGAACAGCGGTAGGCGCGAACCTCAAGCCCGTAACTTTGAGCAGTCCGTTTAAGCTGAATGGCGGTTACCCCGTCGCGGCTAATCCCGCAGCGCTCGCGTAATTCAGCCAGTGGCACCACCCGGCCGAAACAACCCAGTACAATCTTGAGACTGGCAGCTCCACACTCCACCGCTTCATATTGCAGCACGGTGGGTGCCTTGATGCGCTGGGGCTTAGACCTGTTCATTGCTTAGCGGTTCTCTACAACTAGGCCAAGCGCCTGTCGCAGGGCTGGCATCACGAACTCGATCGGCCTTCTGTATTGCACATTGATCTGCACATCAGCAAGGGTGCCAAGCCGCACTGGGAACGGAGGCCGGCGGCTGGTGCTCCAGCGGTAACAGCGCATGGATAGCATCTGCTGACAATAGGCTGGTTCTGCCAGCTCTAGTTTGACGCGCGCCAGATAGGTTCCGCCAGCGGCCTGTTGAATACTATCGGCGAGGGTGCGGCCGCCAGCAAAGGCGGCAATACCTTCGCTGGGCAGGGGTAATTTTCCTACTCCAATCACGACGCCTGGAATCCCACCATATTGGGCTCGGGAGATGCCCCTGGGGGTCACCAAGACCTGCATTCCTTGGCTGAGTTGCTGGCTAACGGCAGCATCAACAAAGATAGGAATGACCTCAGGTAGGGTAGGTTTTTGAGTGCTGTAGGTGAAGAGTTCGTCGCCGGCCCTAACTTGCATGCCATTTCGGGTGGCTTTAGTCACGATGTACATCCCTGACGGTGGAGTAATCGTGTAAACATTACTGATGTAGGTCGCTAAGGCGGCTTGGAGCTGGTTTGTTGTTTGTAGCCTGTTTAAGCTTGATTGGCCGACCTGTTGGCGCTGATCGGTGCTGGCAAAATTGTTATTATGGCGTTCAATATTGATCTGAAGAAGCTGGTTTCTGAGCCCGTTGATCACGGATTCCTCCTGCAGCAGCTGAGCTGTGGAAACAAAACCATTCCTCCAAAGGGCTTGCAAGCGATTCAATAGGGCTTCGCGCTCCTTAAGCTCTTGCTCTTGTACTATATACTGAAGTGAAAGTGTTTTGTTGATATCATTAAAGATGCCGAAACGTTTTTGTCGATCACTAATAATTGAGTCTTCGATTTTAAGCTGCGGCAGAGTTGCGCGTCGGACAGTATCCAACTCTTCCATGGCACCAGCATTGTCTATGCGGGCGATTATCTCGCTATTGTTAAAGTTGATGGCTTGGTAAGTTGCTTGGCTGATGCGCAGATTATCGATGCTTCGTTCCTGCCTCTCTGATCCTGGCATCGCCAGATCTTGGCCAGGCAATGGTGCCATGGCGCTGAGGGCCAATTGAGTGAGCCGGCTATAACTCTGGATAGCATCATTTTTTACAACGGCCTCGCGCCAGAATTGAGCAAGAGCTTGGTTGCTACGGATTTGCGTGGGGCTCAACAGGTTGGGGTCTACGCCACTCACCTGATAGGCCAGCACACCATCAACTCGAGCGAGAGCACTGCTCACCTGCGCTTGGGGTGCAATGCTGGCGACGCCATTGACCTGCACCGGCACCCGTGCAAGACATGCCCAGAGCACACCAAAACCCGAGATCGCAGTCGCTGCTATTACGGTTAAGCGAACCGGTAAGGGCAGAAAGCCGATGGGCTTGTGGCTGTCAGCGCTGCTGCGCAGGCGTTCGAGCGCAATCTGCTCAAAAATTTGATGGCGATCGGCCGCCGGCTGATCGGCATCAGGTTGTGGAAGAATCGACATCCTTGCGACCTTACCTTGCCTTGCAAGAATTGTCCAATATTTGTTGATCTTCGAAGATGAAGAGGGCATAATGACTCTGTCGCGTCATGTTGCAAAGGTGGTTTCATGCCCCATGGGGTTTGTTCATGGTGCGCGGTAGCGGCAAGCATCAGCATTCTCATAGGGGCACAGCCTTTGGTGGTAGCGCCGTCTTTTGCTGTACCGGCCTCCCAGGCCTACAGCTTCCGTGGTGCTATGGCTCCCCAGGTGCATTCTAATCCCCTTGCTACTGAGCTTCAGCAAAAGCTCAAGCTTTTACAGGCACAGCTCACGGATCGTTCCATCCGGGTCTCATTGTCCGATGCAATTGAACGGAGCCTCCTTCATAACCCTGAGCTGGCACAGGCTTACGGCCAGATCCAGCAAAGGCAATGGAATCTAGTTGCCATTCGCCGGCAGTGGTACCCATCACTTTCGGCGTCGGCTGCAGGACCAGCTGGCGCTCTGTGGGGATACAGGCGTAGCAGCACTAATATTTCTACTACTACGGCAAACGATACAGTTGACCAGCAAATTACACAGCGTGAATCTCAGCTTTTCCCTGTTGTTAGCTTGGGATGGACTTTTTTTGATCCCAGTCGTGGGCCCCAAATCAATGCCGCTGGCGAGAGTCTTCGTAGTCAAGAGCTGTTATTTAATGTAGCGGCTCGAAATCTCGTGCTGCAAACTCAGCTAGCCTATTTCAATCTTCAGGAGCAGCAGCAATTGCGTGTGGCATATCAAGCTATCCTTAATGCCTCGACAGATCAGGTTAGGCAGTCCGAGGCATTGTTCAATGCTGGTGATGCAAGTATTGCGGATGTAGAGCAGATTCGTACGCAACAATTTCAGACTCTGACGTTGTTGATACAAACCCACCTTCGTATTGTTGCTGCCGCTGCTTCTCTGGCGCGCGCGATGGCCTTGCCGCCAGGACAATTAGTGCTCCCAGACACTGCTCTTGAGCGTTACGGGGAGTGGGATCTCTCCGTAGCGTCCACAATTGCTCAAGCACAATCCCTTCGTGAAGAGATTCAATCAAGCTTGGCGGAGGCAAACAGCGCAAACTGGCGTGCCAGCGCACTCTTTAACAGCTATTGGCCGCGTTTCTCGCTTTTGGCCAATGGATTCTATGCAGATGCTAGTAGGCGAAGTGAGGTGGCGGGTGGCTCCCCGGCAGATGTACAGCAATCACGTACTCTAGATGGATCGGTTGGGATTGGTTTTACATGGTCCATTTTCGACGGTGGTATTGCTGCCGCACAGGCGCAGGCTGATAAGGCTCTCGCGCGGCAATTCTCTGATCAAGTTGAAGTGCAGAGACTTCAAATAAGTGAAGAGGTTGAACAAAGTTATGCGAGTTACAGCGCAAGCAGGCTTGCTGTGCTGAGCAGTCGTGAGCAGGCTGACGCCGCCCTGAAAGCGGCAGATGCTGTTCGTGAACGGTTCAAGGTTGGGTATGCGGATATGACGACTGTTGTCCAGGCTCTCAATCTAGCTGTTTCTGGTGCAAATGCCTATTCAACCTCTTTGCGAGAATATAACAATGCTGTCGCTAGTCTTTATCGTGTTTCGGCGCAATGGCCGCAGTATACCTTTGCACTGCTGCGGCGCAGAGAGGATTCTTTGAAGCACCGTTGATTAAGTTTTGGTCTGGCAATCTAGTTTCTGTCTGCCTTTGCAGAGAGTCTTATTGCTCGGGTAGTTTGCAAGCCAGTGCTTTCCGTCTGTCGCTTTACTTTTCCTGAATTGTACTTTAGAGAATTGGCCTATTGTACGGTAAATATCCTCATCGAAACTCGCTGACCGCGCTGGACTGCGTAGGCGAAGGAGTCCAAGTAGCGGGAATGAAGTTGTAGTATGGTTTTGCTTGTCAGGCTGACTAAGCATCGATAGCGGCCGTCAGCTCGATTTCGTCTAGCACGAGGCTCCTTCCCATGGCGGCATGACCGATTCGCTTCTTGACATCAACGAAGCGTTAGTTCTGGATCAGGGAAAATCACAGTACTGCGGCTTTGGCATTCAGTCCTGAGTAGAGATCAATGCCGCTAAAGCTCTGGAGTGGCTGGGCGAGAGAGGCCTCCAGCAGGCTCACCCAGCGCTTCAGACCAGCCGGCGACAGATCTCCTGGTTCTTGTTGAGCACCCGATCCGCAGTGGTCTGAATATCAGCCGATGGTTGTGCAACCAGATCCCGCACCGCTGCAGCAGCGAGTTTCAGCTGGCCGGGCAGGCGCGGAGGGATGCAGCAAGTCCGCGGGGGGTGGAGATGGCGCAGGGTGCCTCGCTCTGCAGCAGGGCCACCAGTTGGTTCTCCAGAGCGATGCGCGCCATTCCCGCCAGGCGCCTGCGCTGCGCTACTTGCCGTGGATCGCCAGCCAAAATCGGACTAGACTATGGTGGTATAAAGCGAAAACGGATAAACTGTCCGAGCTCGAATGCTTGCTCCAGTAAGCAATCTGCCCAGTGAAGCCAATTCCCTTAATCGTCTTATGCGGAAGGAGGAATTATAAGAGAGAGTTATGCGGATCCGTCCAATCAGCGTTGGGCGAACAAACTTTGATTGATTGAACCCGAGATTGACTGAACCCGAGATTGACTGAACCCGAGAATGACGGACACGTTAGTTAACTACAGCATTTTCTCTGCGGCGGATTCAGAGGAAATGTCCCGACTGCTTGGCGAGGTGTTCGCGGAGCAGGACCCGCCGGCATTGGCGGTTGGGCTGACGGTGGTCGAGTTCGAGGCGTTCGTCCGCCTCTATGGACCCAAGGCGGATGCGGAGGGACTGTCGATCGTCGCGCGCTCCGCGGCGACAGGCAAGATGGTAGGCGCGTTACTTGCTGAAGATTCGGCGACCGAGCCACCGGCCGGTCATGATCAATTGAGCCCAAAGTTCGCTCCGATCTTCGACATTCTCGGTCAGTTGGACGCGGAGTATTCCGGGGGCCGGTCGAAGCAACTGGCCGAATCCGTTCACCTCTTCTTGCTGGGCGTGGCACTGAGTCATGCCGGTCGGGGCGTCGCTAAACGGCTAGTCGCGGAGTGCCTCGCGAACGGCATTTCAAAACGCTTTAGCATCGCCTTGACCGAAGCCACCAACAAGAAATCACAGCATTTGTTTCGAAAGCAGGGGTTCATTGATCGGGTGCGGCGGTCCTACAAAGACCATCGATTCGAGGAACGCGCCTTCTTCACGTCGATCACCGAACAGGAGGGCCCGATACTGATGGAGAAATACCTCAGCCCCTGAAGCAGCTGGGCACGGACCAGCAGCTCAACAAGCGCATGCAGCCGACGGCGGCCTTCGCCATTCTGTGCCGCCTCGGCTGAAGCGTAAACCTGGAGAGACATTAAAGCCCTGTTTCAGGAGCTTGGTGGCGATTTCACTGAGAGGGCGGGCAGCCAAGTCGCGGTCGTTCTGTTTGGCGAAGTCAGTCTCTTCCATAGACCCCCACCCATCGCTTGATACAGACAAGGATGCTGTTGCTTCGATCCGCAAATAGTTTGAAGATCACGGAGTGACACTATCAATCTCACGAATGTGGATGGCTACCACGCCAAAATTGACTACAGCGAGGAAGCGGATCAGTTTCACGGGGAAATTCTCGAGCTTTCTGGTGGAGCGGTCGGCGGCCTCAGCCGTGATTGAGGATGCCGTCTATCTGGCGACGGACTGGTCGTAGGCGTGAATCAGAACATCGCCCATCCCTGCCCGGTGGATGAGGATTCCCGCAAGAGGCTTTGGCTCTCCCTGTGGGTCTCCCACGGGGAGATGGCGTGCTGATTCGCTTAAGGCCTGGGCCTGTTAGTCACTGAGCTCGATCGCGATTGCCACCGGCGCTCGCCACCTGAAGGTTGAATGCCATACAGAGCAATGATCAGGCTTAATTCTGTCATCGGCCTTCCGGGTGTGTGGCGCATGATTGCAGCGCATCGCCAAAACCGTTCTCAGTACTGGTAAGCAAGGTGAGTAGCACCTCACGTTTGCGCGGTCCATCTAACTCAACAAAGAGCACGGATTGCCAACGTCCGAGGCCGAGCCGACCTGCCACCACGGGCAGGCTGAGCTGATTTCCCAGCATCAGTGCAATCAGATGGGCGTGGGCGTTGCGCGGTTCATCAGCTGGAATACCTGGGCGCAAATGAAGGTCGTTGTGAAACCACGGGCGATCTGGTGCTGCCAGCTCGAGGAAGAAATGCTCGATATCGGCCAGCAGTCGCTCTTCGTTCTCATTGAGGGCAAGGGCGGTGGTGGTGTGCTGGCCCACAGCCACCAGCAGGCCATCAATGATCCCGGCGCGATCGATTAGCCCCTGGAGTTCTGCTGTGATGTCGTGGCAGCCGAAAGAGGCCTCCGTTTGCAGTTGCAGGCGGTGATGTAGTAGATGCATAATCGGTAGCGTGTCATGCCATTTCCAATCCATTGATAGTTTAGTCGTGTGTACCAGCAGCCATGTGGGAATTTTTTGGCGGTGAACTCTCGGCAGCCAGCCGCTGAGTGGGGATAGAACTTGAGGGAAGAGTATTGGGGCTGCGGGAGCTGAGCATCGCCAGATACACGGCGATCAGCAGCAATCTGTTCATTTCGCCCTCATGGATAGGGTTGGGCGGCTGGTAGTGACGGCAGTAGGGCAGCACACCCAGATTGCCGAAATCGTCAGCTCCCCTTTGCTGGTGAGCGCCGAAGGGTTCTTGATATCAGCATAAGCGCTCCGTAAGCATCCATACTACTAAGAGACCCTGAGTGATGGTGCCGTTACCCACTTGTCATTGCCGGTAACCGTTCCGCTGTCGCTTGGCTCGAAGCAATAGCCTGTAGCACTGTGCGTAAAGCTCAGAGAATGTCTTTTTGTAATTTAGTCGGGACGGATGAAGAGGATGACCTTATTTCGTCATCGTGTCTAAATGCTGCCAAGCCGGATGATTTTTTTCAAATCGTGACAAGAGCTCCAGTGCGGTGGTGAGAAAGTAGTTCCTCGCATGGATGTTTTCTCCCCATGCAGTCCAAATCACTGGATTCGGTTCGGCGGCAACGAACGACTCAAGTTGATTTAAGTTTCCGGAGTATGCTTGGCTGTCGGCATCAAAGGGCAATGCATCGACATTGGTTGATCGAATGGGGTAAAGAATGAGCATCTTAAAGCGGTTGAATCCATTCCATCTTGCGACGTATTCAACCTTTGCAACTATCGTGTCTGACCTTTCTTGGGTTGCCGTGCTGGGATTCAGGCCAATGGTGAGTAGATGTCATACATGGTGATGGTCGAGATCTGCTCTAGCAATCCAGGCTCCAGCTCCGTTCGGTGTCGCTGATGTCGCCGCGCTCGCGCTGCCATTGGCGGCAGCGCAGGTGCT
>ERZ889217.1415-NODE-1415-length-12268-cov-17.324408_pt1 | contig 12268 bp, 8 predicted proteins | sample MGYA00521098_ERZ889217 | MGnify/ENA primary metagenome ERZ889217 (study PRJEB32303, sample SAMEA104408613) | aquatic metagenome | biome: Brackish water; feature: Pelagic; material: water | place: Baltic Sea | collected 2014-06-10T22:04:00 | depth 2,362 m ...
AGCTCATGGCCCCCAGGCCGCTGTGGCCGCTGATAAGCCAGTGGCACGGCGATGTTCTCCACCACGCTGAGCTGCTGAATCAGGTTGTATGACTGGAACACGAATCCCAGGTAGCGGCCCCGCATCCGCGAGAGCGACTCGTCGTCGAGCGTGGCCACATCCCGGCCACCCAAGACATACTGACCCGTGGTGGGCCGGTCGAGGCAGCCGAGCAGGTTGAGGAGCGTGCTCTTGCCCGATCCGGACGAGCCCATGATCGCCACGAAATCCCCCTGCCGGAAGTCGATCGACAGCTCGTCGAGCGCCCGCACGTCGTGGCCGCCCAGGCGGTAGAGCTTCGTCACATTGCGGACACTCGCCACCACATCCGACTGCAACCGGGCCGGCTCATTCATGGCGGAGTGCCTCGATCGGATCCATATTGGCCGCCCGCCGGGCCGGGTAGATTCCAAACACGATTCCGACGGCCACCGAGATCCCGAAAGCGGCGATGATCGACCAGGGAGCCAGCCGCGGCTCGAGGTCACGGATCACCGGCGGGAGGTTCGACCAGACTTCCGGCAGGAGCCGAGCCACTCCGGCCCGCACCCCCAGCACGGTCGGCCCGCAGAGAAAGCCGAGTCCCACCCCGAGCAGGCCGCCCGTACCCGCGAGCACGACCGTCTCCCAGAGGAACTGCTGCACGATCTCCCCCTTCGTCGCCCCGAGCGCCCGCCGGATCCCGATCTCCCGGGTTCGTTCGGTCACGGTGGCGAGCATGATGTTCATGATGCCGATGCCGCCGACCAGGAGCGAGATCCCGGCGATCAACAGCAGGAGTACGTTGAACATCAGCCGGGTCGCCTCCGCCTGCTCGAGCAACTCCTTGGGTACGACCACGGCGTAGTCAGTCTGCTTGTGATACCGTCCCAGAAGCTCGCGGATGATGTCGGCCGAGGCGTCCACGGCGGCGATTTCATCCACCACCGCCGTCACCTGATCGAGCTCCACGGTCTCGTTCTGAAAGGAGCCGCCCCGGATGGTGATCACCCGGTCGCCGATCCGGGTCCGGAAGGTGGAGAGCGGGATGTACACGTCGCGGTCGTATTGCCGGGCGGCGAAGCTCCCCCCGATCGCTGCGGCGCTGGTCCGTGGCATGGCCACCCCCACCACCAGATAAAAGTCGCTGCCGATCTGCACCGTCCGTCCGAGCGGGTCGGCGATGGGAAACAGCCCCGCGGCCACCTCGTGGGCCAGCACGGCCACGTTGTCGAGGTTCTTGAGGTCGGCGTCGGTGAGCAGACGGCCGCGGGCAACTGGCAGCCGATTGATCTCGAAGTAATCAGGACTGCAGCCGATCAACTGGGCATCGAGAGCGAGCTCGCCATGCCGCACTTCCCGGCTAATCTCCCGCATCGGTACCGCCCGGCGAACATTGGGCAGATTGGCGAGAATCCGTTCGTAGTCCTCCCGCAACAAGCCGTAGGCGATTCCCATACTCCCGCCAGCCTCCCGATTGGCTTCCTCAGTCGGCTTGATCGTGCGGACAATGATGCTGGTCGCGCCGAGATCCTTGATCTGCTGCTGGGCCTGGTAGCTCACCCCCTCCCCCATCGCGACGAGCCAGATCACGGCTGTCACACCGATCAGAATCCCGAGCACGGCCAGGGCCGAACGGAGCTTGTGGAGCAGCAGGCTGCGAAAGCCGAGCCGGAGCTGTTGGAAGAGGTTCACGCTGCGTCAGCAGGCTCGGCGGCCGAGTCCTCGACTGGCGGCACATCAGGAAGCAGGCCGCGGGGATTGAGCACGAGCGTCTCCCCTTCCGTGAGTCCCGTCAGGATTTCCACGAGCTTGTCGTTGCTCTGGCCCAGGGTCACCAGCCGCCGCTCGACTCGGTCGCCCTGCCGCACCGCTGAAACATATTCTCCCTGCTGCTCGATCACCGCTGCCACTGGCACGGCGATCACGTCTCGCAGGTCGGCCACGATGATCTCGACCTCGGCCGTGAATCCAGGCCGCAGATCTTCCGTGTTGCCGTCGATCCGCACCGCGACCACGTATTTCTTCGAGGATGAGAGCCAGTTGGACTGGGGCCGATTGGCAACGTCAGTAACCTCCCCGGTAAAGGCCCGACCCTGAACCCGGATCTTGGCCGGCATCCCGGGGCGGATCCTGTCGACCTTCGACTCGTGGACCTCGACGTCGGCCTGCATCTTGCTGAGATTCGGGAGCCGGAGAATCGTCTTTCCCTCGCTGACAATTGCTCCCGCTTTGACCTCGCTCTCGCGGTCGCGATTCCGCTCATTGGCATAGATCACCAGCCCATCCTTCGGCGCTTTGACAACGCACTTGGACAGCTGCGCGTTGAGTCGATCGAGCTTCACCTGTTCCAACTCCAGGGCCGCCGTCTCGCTGGCCAGCCGAGCCCCGGCGGCATCCCGAACGCTCTCGAGTTCGGTAATCATTTTTGGCTTCGTAAACCGCTTCAGCACGTCGAGCGCGATCTCGGCGGTGCCCAGGTCGAGTTCCGCTCGCTCAACGGCCGACTTCTGGGCCTCGAGCTGCTGCGGTGCGATATAGCCCTTGCGAAACATCCGTTCCCCGTAGGCCAGCGTGTTGCGGGAAGCCTGGAGCCGCTCCGTAGCCGCCGTCACGCTCGACTCCGCCATCCGCAGCTCCTTTTTGAAGGTGCCCTGCTTATATTCCTCAACGGCGATCGTGCCCGCGGCGTGGTCCTTGTCAGCCTGGATCATGGCCGCCCGGGACTTCTCGAAGGCAATCCGCTGAGCCGTGGCATTTTCCGCGAGCGTCGAGTCGTCGAGCCTGACGATCTCAGTGCCTTCGGTGACTCTGGCCCCATCGTCGATTAACCAGACAATGGTCGCGCCGCCGGCCACTCCGCAGACGATGTCGACGTTTTCATCACTTACGAGGCTGCCTTCCTCGGTGACGGAGATCATGAGTTCGCTCCGGCGAACGACGGTGGTGGGCAGCGCTGCGATGGCGGCAGAGCCCTGGGAATCGAACCGCAGCGCCGCGAACCAGGAATAGGTGGCAGCCGTGCCAGCCACAGCCCCGAGCAGCAGGACCAGCCGGAGGGGAAATCGCCGGCGGCCGGGCCCGACGGCCACAGCGCCGGACGGGCTACCGAGGATCTCGGCGATCGCCGCCACTTCGGCACGGCCATCGGCCGGGTCTGCCAGCCGCTGATTCGCGATGCTCGTCGGCATGGTCAACTCCGGCCTTCGGCTTGGCTCTTGGTGCCCGACCAGACGGGTTCGAGCCGCTTTCTCCCGAATTGGGCGAGCCTGGCCGCGGGCGTGTGCCTCACGGCAGTATCCCATCTCCGCCCAGGGAGGTCCACCACGTCTTGCGGGCTTGTGCGGCATCGTCCAATTCAAAGTCTCGCGGCAAGGGCGGCGGAGTGTGGATCTGCTCGAGGTGTTCGAGCCATTCCTGGGGCACCGGCGGCGGCAACGGCAGCTCGTCGGCGGTGGCCCGGTCGGCATCCGAGAAGGGCTTGTCGATCCAGAGCCCGTCGTCGGAGAGCTCCATCACGCCCAGCTGCTGCGCCAGCGCCGCCCGGGTGGCGTAATAGTTGATCCAGATGCTCGTCAAAGCGTCCTGCGAGCTGCGCAGATCATTGAAGGCGTAGATCAGATTGAGTGTGGCTGTCGGGCTGAACTGGGCAGCCGTAGGTTCGACGGCGACCGTTCCGTCAGGACCCGGCAATGGCGGCGGGGCGGCGGGCTGGCTCAGCGTGAGTCGGGTCTGATCGACCCGGCGGATCGCGATGACCACTGCCCGCCGCTGGGTCTCGAGGTTTTGCTCGTCAAGCTCCAGTTGTCGCAGCGACTGGCGGAGCGAGAGCTTGATCCGATCCTCGTACTGGATCTGCTGCCGACGAACCTGCTGGTAGTCGACGATCGCCTGGCGGAAATTATTTCGCTCGATCAGCCGCGTGAGGGGTGCATCGAAGCGAAGGCTTGCCCCCATCGCCCCGGTCGGCGCTCGGAATCGGGCCGGGTTGTTGCCCGTGGTCCTGAGATCACCGGCGATCTCGACGTCGAGGCCGGCCAGGAGCGACATCGCGTTGTATTGGATCAGCCGCCACTGGTCGACAAGGGCCGCCCGGTTGTTCATCCAGTCGAGCCGGTTGGCCCGGGCGATCTCGAAGGCCAGGTCGGGGTCGAGCCGCTCCGGCACCACCGCAATCGCCTCCACCCGGGCCCGGGCCTGGATCAGCGACATCTCGTCGACCGCGGCCGAAACCTGCCCCACCAGCCGGGCCACCGCATCGGCCGACTCGCGGCGATTGCCCGGCGTGAGGCCCGCGCCGATCCGTTCGATCTCGCCCTCCGCCTGCCGGATCTCACCGAGCAGCCTGGCCAGGTCGGCAGCCAGCAGCCGCATCTCACGGCGGAAGGTCTCGCGGTCGGTGGCCCTCATTCCGGCCAGCCGAGCCTCCGCCGCCGAGGCCGCCCGCTCGAGGTCGAGCGCGACCTCCGCCGCCTGCTTGACCACTCGCTCCCGCATGCCGTCGAGGGCCGCGAGCGCCGCCTTGATGAGGCTCTGATCGACTTTCGCTTCCACAGCCTCCGTGTCGGGAGTGATGAGTTGCTCAGCGGCAGCCTCGGCCCGCGGTGTCGGCAGCAGTTCGGGCGCACCGGCCACTGCCGGTGGCACGAGTTCCAGGGCTTCGGGATCCTCGCCCGGCTCGTCCTGACGGGGATCCTCTGTCTCACGGAGTGGCTCTTCAGCTCCAAAGGTGTAGGTGGCCAGAAAGTCGCCCAGGTCGTTCTGCAGCGATTCCATCTCGGGACTGATGAACTGAAACCGCTCCATGAACTCCTCGTCGAGAGCCACGGCGGTGTCGGATGGAACGCAGAGCACGTTGACCTTGAAGCTCTCCAACTGGTTGGTGAGCGAGGTCTTGGCCTGAAGCAGCCCGGCCCGATTGGTCTCGATGCTCTGCCGCAATTGATCGACCTGCTCGAGTCCCACGAGCCCCGCCTCGAGGTTCGCCTCGAGCAGCGAAAGCGCCCGCTCCTGAGCGGCGAGGTTCTGCTCGGCGTTGCGGATCTGCTGCCGGGCTTGCAGGATGCCCAGAAAGCCGCCGACATTGCCCGCTCCGCCGCCGGCGAAACCCGCGCCCGTGGCATTGCCGCCGAACTGGAGCCCCACCCCACCGCCGCCAAAGAATACGCCGCCGAGGTTGCCGAAGCCGCCGATGCCCGTCCCGGTGAACCCGGCGAAACCCGTGCCACCGAAGAAACCGCCCCGCCGCTGGAGGCCGGGGGGATTGTTGGCTCCCACGGCCACGCTGAGAAAAAACCCCTGCCGGTAAAACTGCAGCCGGCGGAGATTCGCCAAGAGCGCTCGCTCCACGATCGTGAGCCGCTCCAGGGCGATCGACCGACCCGCATTCCGCAACAGGGGCTGGAGGAGCGTGAAGTTGAGCAGCGATGCGTTGGCGTATTGGTCTGAGCCGGCGAACTGCCAGACGATTGAATTGAGCACTCCCACCACCGCCTCGCCGGCCGTGGCGAAGTATTTCCGGGCCTCGAGATTCGTGTCGGTCTGCCAGCTGGTGCTCTCACCAAGCGGGCTGAGCGGCCCGCGGTTGCGGTAGGCGGTGAGGTTGCCACCGTAGAACTGCACGTCGAACTGAAACCGCTCAGTGCTCACGTCAAGGGCCGAAAGATAGAGCGTCTCGAGCTGGTCCTGCCAGTCGAGCGAGTTGAGATAGGCCAGCCGGACAGCCGAATCGAGCGTGAGCACGACCGCCCCTGCGTCGCTCAGTTCGACCACCTCGTGCAGCCGGCTCCGCCAGTCGGGGTTGTCGAGGCTGGTGCGGTCGCCGTTGACATGCCAGCGCGGAAAACCCTTCTTGCCATCGACGCAGTGCATGTAGCGATGCGCTGTCGGATCGTCGGGGGGCATCGGCGGAAGAACCTGGTTGTAGGAATCGTAGAACCGGCTGCGTTCGTCCTGCCGGACGGTGTAGTTGACCGGCACGGCCCAGCGGGGATCGCACGACTTCTCCACCAAGAGCGTGCTCACCTCCCGGTCGGCCTGGAGGTAGTAGCGGCCGCGCGTGCATCCCGAGAGCGCAGCAGCCAGCATCGTGGTCACCACCATAAGGCGGGTGAGCGACGCGGCGGGATGCGACAAGGCCATCGGGCAGTGGTCCAGGCCCCCCTGGAGACACGGCGGTTTGAGTGGCGGGCCGGAGAGCGCAGTCCGATCCCGGCCGCCGATGAGGTATCGGCATTGTGAAGGTCTCGACTTGAACGATCGTGCAGCCTGGGAAATATGCGGTGTTTACGAAAACATCCCGCAGAGATCACTCAGGCGGAAAGCACTTCGGAACCGATACAAACCACCAGGACCATGCTCTTTGCACCGAGGCGGTGATGGACTCAATCGGCCTCCGGCCACCTCGCGCAGTATCCGTCGCCCTGGCTGCAATCGGCCTGGCGACCGGCTGCGCCCTGACGACCCAGGCCGAGGTAGGCGCGGCCAAACAGCCTGATCCGCTCGGTTATCCGCTGTCGGTCGGCGATGAGGCCGATGCTCGGGGTCGCGAGTCGACCTGGACAGCGCCCAAACGGGCCGACGAGCCGCAGCTGCCAGCCGGGCTCGATCCCTACCGCTTTCCGGGCGACGCGGAATCACCGGCCGGCCTGCTCGCCTGGCATTCCGAACCGGTGCCGGCCTCGTGCTGCGATCGCAACATCGTCGACGAGGCCTGGATGGGCCCCGGCGAACTCGCCTACCGCCTGGCCACCAACCGCTGCTCCTGCAGCCGCGACCACACCCGCGTGTTTCGCACCGAACTCCCGGGCCGGGCCTGGCTCTCCGCCGAGTATTTGCTCTGGGCAACCCAGGGCGCGAGCCTGCCTCCCTTGCTGACCGCCAGCCCGTTCGGCACGCCCAGCGCTGACGCCGGTGTGATCGGCACACCCGGCACTCGGATCCTCTCCGGCAACGGCGGCGTGGACGGCACGATGCGGTCGGGGGCCCGACTTGCGGCAGGCTACTGGTTCACGCCCCGCCAGGAACGAGGGATCGAGGCCAGCTGGATCGGCCTGGCGCATACCACCGAACAGGTCACGGTCGCGTCGGTTGGCGCAGCCCCCTGGCTGGCGCAGCCCTACGTGAACTCACTCTCCGGTCAGCCGGCGGCCGTCGTGGTGGCCAAGCCCGGTTCGATTCCCGCCGACCCGCTGCTGCTCGACCAATCGTTCGACCTGGCCCTCACCACGCAGTTCGGCAGCGTGGACGTGATCTACCGGCAGGCAATCGCCTGTGAGAAGTTTCACCGTCGCTATCTCGTGGGTGGCTACCGTTATCTGATGCTGGAAGACCGGTTGACCACGTCGGCTACCTCGTTCATCGCAAGCGACGGTGCCAGCGGCTACCCGATCGATGGCTTCAACACGAGCGATTCCTTCCGCACGCTCTCCCAATTCAATGGCGGCGAATTTGGCCTGATCGAGCGCTGGTGGCGAGACCGCTGGTCGCTCCAACTGCTGGGCAAGGTGGCGCTCGGCGCCAGCTCGATCGGCACGACGATCTCCGGCTCGACCACCACCACCCAGACGACGTCGTCTGGGGGCGGCCCGGTGACGGTCGTGACCGGCACTTATCCCGGCGGGGTGCTTGCCCAGCCGACCAACGCCGGCCGATTCGACGATTCCCTGTTCGCAGCGCTGGGGGAGTTTGGGGTCACAGCCGACTACGCCCTTTGGTCGCAGGGCCGGTTCATGGTGGGTTACACCTTTCTTTACTGGACAACGGTCGGCCGGGCAGCCGACCAGGTCGATCCAGTGGTCAACCCGAGTCAATTCGGCGGCGGCGGGCTCACAGGGCCGGCGGCTCCAGTTTTTGACCTCTTGACCACCGGCTTTTGGGCCCAGGGCCTGTCGCTGGGCTTTGAGTATCAGTTCTGACCTTGTCCCGGCATACTTTGTGGGTCGCGTAGCCGCGGCCTGCTCCCCGTCCTCTTTCCGCCCTACTCCTCCATGCTTGAAGACATTCGTGGGCGTCATCCCCGCATCGATGACGTCCGGATCCAGAACCTCCGGCCGCTGATTCCACCCGCGATCCTGCTCGAGGAGATGCCGGTCACCGACGCCATCGCCCGCTCGATCAGCGGCCATCGCCAGGCCATCCAGCAGATCCTGCGCGGTGACGATCCACGGCTGCTCGTCGTGGTGGGCCCCTGCTCGATCCACGACGTGGTGGCCGCCCGGGAATATGCGGCCCGACTGGCCCCGCTGGCCCGCGAACTCGCCGATCGGCTCGAGATCGTGATGCGGGTCTACTTCGAGAAGCCGCGCACGACGATCGGCTGGAAGGGCCTGATCAACGATCCCGATCTTGATGGCTCGTTCAAGATCAACCGGGGGCTCCGCGCCGCTCGCGGCCTGCTGATCGATATCGCCAACCTCGGCCTCGCGGCCGGCTGCGAGTTTCTTGACACGATCACCCCACAGTTCATCGCTGACCTGGTCAGCTGGGGAGCGATCGGGGCCCGGACCACTGAAAGCCAGGTGCACCGCGAACTGGCCAGTGGACTCTCCTGCCCGGTGGGTTTTAAAAACAGCACCGATGGCCGGGTGGGCGTCGCAATCGATGCGATCCGGGCGGCCGCAATCGGCCACCAGTTTCTCTCCGTGACCAAACAGGGCATGGTGGCCATTGTCGAGACTGCCGGCAATCCCGACTGCCACCTGATCCTGCGGGGCTCCGATCGGGGCCGCAACGACGATCCCGAATCGGTGGCCGAGGCGGTCGCAGCCCTGCGGCAGGCGGGCGTTGCACCACGGCTGATGATCGACTGCTCCCACGGCAACAGCGGCAAGGATTACCGCCGGCAGCGGGAGGTCGTGGCGAATGCGGTGGCCCAACGGGCGGTTGGCAATGTGCCGATCACGGGCGTGATGATCGAGAGCCATCTGGTGGAGGGTCGGCAGGATTGCCGGGAACCAGCGGCCCTGGTGTACGGCCAGTCGATCACCGACGCCTGCGTGGGCTGGGATGAGACCGTCGAACTGCTCCACACCCTGGCCGGTTCGGTAGGCGTGGCCAGCTGACTTACGCCACAGGGGCGAACCCCTGATCGATGCGGCGGGGATGGCTGCCAACAGGCCCGAACTCCCGCTGGCAACCCTACCCTGCCCTGAGCGTTTCGAGTTCCCCCCAGCGGCGGAATGCTGTTTCGAGCTCGGACTGAAGATCGGCGGCTCGGGCTGAGACGGCCGCGATCTCCAGCGTCGGACCCTGGTAGAAGCCGGGGTCCGCCATCTGAATGTGGATTGCAGCCAGGCCGGTCTCCAGCCGTTCGATCTCGGCCGGCAGCCCTTCAAGCTCCCGCTGGAGCTTATAGGAGAGCTTTTTGGAATCAGCCTTCGGGGCGGTCTCCGACCCAGACGCGGCTGATCTGGACTCGCGGCCGGCCGCCGGAGCGGCATGCGTCGATGCCGACACGCCCCGCTGCCGCACCCAGTCGGCGTAGCCACCGACGTATTCCTTCACCCCCTCGGGTTCGAACACGAGCGTGCTTGTGACCACATTGTCGAGAAACTCTCGGTCGTGGCTGACCACGAGCAACGTGCCGGAATACTCCACGAGCCGCTCCTCGAGCAGTTCGACGGTCTCGGCATCGAGATCGTTGGTGGGCTCGTCGAGCACGATCACGTTGGCTGGCTTGGCAAACAGCTTGGCTAAAAGCAGCCGGTTGCGCTCACCACCCGAGAGCCGCTTGATCGGCGTGCGGGCCCGCTCGGGCGTGAAGAGAAAATCCCGTAGATAGCCGAGCACGTGCCGCGATTGTCCCCCGACGGCGATCGTGTCGTTGCCATCGGCGATGATCTGTTCGGGGGTCTGCTCGTCGTCGAGCCGGGCTCGGAGCTGATCGAAGTAGGCGATCTGAAGGTTTGTGCCGAGCCGCAGGCGGCCCTGCGAGGGCGCGAGTTCACCGAGCAACACCCGCAGGAGCGTGGTCTTGCCCGCCCCGTTGGGCCCGATGATGCCCACCCGATCGCCCCGCATGAGCGTTGTCGAAAGACCGCGAAACACCGGTGGGCTCCCCGGATGCGCAAACCCCACTTCCTCGAGCCGGGCCACAAGCGCACCGCTCCGCTCCGCCTCCTGGATCGCCAGTTTGGCGGTGCCCTCTCGCTCCCGCCGCGACTGCCGCTCCCCGCGCATCGTTTTCAGGGCCCGCACCCTGCCCTCGTTGCGGGTGCGGCGCGCCTTGACCCCCTGCCTGATCCAGCGTTCCTCCTCGGCCAGTCGCTTGTCGAAGAGTGCGTTGTGCTTCTCCTCGGCTGAAAGGGCCTCGTCCTTCCGCTGGCAGAAGGCGTCGTAGTCGCAGGCCCAATCGAAGAGCCGGCCCCGATCAAGCTCGATGATCCGGGTGGCGATCCGCCTGAGAAAAGCCCGGTCGTGGGTCACAAACATCACCGTCGTGGGCCAGCCCAGGAGCAGTCCTTCCAGCCATTCGATACTCGCTAGATCGAGATGGTTGGTCGGCTCATCGAGCAGCAGGAGATCGGGCCGGCCGACGAGAGCCTGGGCGAGCCAGGCCCGACGCTTGAGGCCGACCGAGAGTTCAGCGAGCGGTGTCTCGCTGCCCCGGGGCAGCCCGTCGAGCTGGGTGGCCGCAAGCAGCCGGGTGATCTCTTGGTCGAGCCGCCAGGCCTCGTCCACCGGGCCCCGCCAGCCTTCTCGAACCAACTCGCCCACGGTCACCGTAGCCGGCACATTGTTCGGAGGCTCTTGGGCCTGGAGTGCCACCTTCGCCCCGGGAGCCAGACGAAAGCCCCCGCGATCGGGCTCGATCTCACCCGCCAGAATCCTCAGGAGCGTGCTTTTACCCGTTCCGTTGCGGCCGAGCAGCCCGATCCGCTCGCCTGGCTCGACCACCGTAGAAACCCCGTCGAGCAGCAGCGGCCCGCGAAATCCAATGGAGAGCGATTCAAGCGAAACCAGCGGCATGGCAGGAAATCAGGACGGCAGGGATGGCACGCGACGGTTCCGTAGCCTACCGGACGATTCGGTCGTGGGGCGAAATCTCCGACCCGGCCGCCAGCCTGTTCGGGGCCGGGGTGGGCGGGGATACTGGTAGAGGCCGACGAATAGCATTCTGCCGGTCCCTCGCCGTTCGCCCAGGAGCATCCGATGCATCGCCTCACCCTGTCCGCCGTTGCCGCGGTTGTTCTGATTCAAGCCGCTCTGCCGCCGGTCCGCGGGGCCGAACCGACCCCGGGCGAGTGGCGGTCGCTCTTTAATGGTCGGGACCTGTCCGGCTGGACGCCCAAGATCCGGGGCTACGCGGCCGGCGACAATTTCGCCGACACCTTCCGCGTGGCCGACGGCATGATCCAGGTTCGCTACGACGGCTACGACCGCTTCAACGACCGATTCGGCCATCTTTTTTACGAAACGCCCTTTCACGATTATCGGATCCGGTTCGAGTATCGCTTCGTCGGTGAGCAGTGCCCCGGGGGCCCGGGCTGGGCGATCCGCAACAGCGGCCTGATGGCCCACGGCCAGACCCCGGAATCGATGGCCCTCGACCAGGAATTCCCCGTGTCGCTCGAACTGCAGCTCCTCGGCGGCGATGGCGAGCATGTGCGGCCCACGGGCAACCTCTGCACCCCCGGCACCCACGTGGTGATGGAAGGAAAGCTCCATACGCCCCACTGCAAAAATAGCTCCAGCGACACCTACCCTGGCGACCAGTGGGTGACCGCCGAGTTTGAGGCCCGCGGCAACGGCACGATCCGCCACTTCATCAACGGCACGCTCGTGCTCGAATACGAGAAGCCGCAGTACGATCCCAACGACGGCACCGCCAAGCCCTTGATCGAGGCGGCTGCGGGCGGGCTCACCCTGACGGGCGGCACGATCTCATTGCAGTCGGAGAGCCACCCGGTAGACTTCCGCAGCATCGAGATTATGGACCTCTCAAACCCCGGCCTGCCATCCGGTGGAGCAGCAGAGTAGACTCGCGGCATGGTAGCGACTGTGGCAGAAGCCGACCCAACTCCCGCGGCCGAGCAGTGTGCCCAATGCCGGTTTTGGAGACAGGGTGGGCCCGCCGGTCGCGACCTCGACTGGGGGGAGTGCCGGCGAATGCCGCCGGCGCTGCCCCGGGTGGATGAGGACAAACTTCTCCACGTGGGCCTCTGGCCCCACACCGCCGCCAACGATTGGTGCGGCGAATGGGACACGGCTGCCACCTGACGGCTGCCACCTGACGGCTGCCACCTGACGG
>ERZ889217.1417-NODE-1417-length-12258-cov-17.355322_pt1 | contig 12258 bp, 14 predicted proteins | sample MGYA00521098_ERZ889217 | MGnify/ENA primary metagenome ERZ889217 (study PRJEB32303, sample SAMEA104408613) | aquatic metagenome | biome: Brackish water; feature: Pelagic; material: water | place: Baltic Sea | collected 2014-06-10T22:04:00 | depth 2,362 m ...
TTCATGGCTTCATTCTCTCAGGAATTGAAGCCTCCTCCAAATCCGGGGCGATTCACAACCCGAGTGAAGCGCTTGGCGGATGCGCGTCAGCGAACGTCACATTGGCTGATGCGAGAGGCGTTCCGTCAAGATACATTAAAAGCTTGGGAAGATTTTCGTGAAAACGGATTGCATGTGACCGCCGATGAGGTAGATGCCTGGATGGCTCAGCTCGAACAAGGCAATGACGTTGATCTGCACTCATGTTGCGCAAGCAAGTGATTCACTTGCTTCATTTATTGCACTTGGTGTGCTATCCTGCGTGAGATAACCACGGCTGTGACGTGTCAGACAAGACAGGAGAAAACATGCGTACGATTGATCGTGTTCGGGAGGTCGCCCCCCAGCCGCTGAATGCCAAGGACAAGGAAATGGTCAGGGTGGCTCAGCGCTGCATCATGGCGTCTCTCGACCATTCGCGTGCTGCAGCCATCACGCTGACCACGGACACAGGGGAGCATCCCACCGTTGAGCTGCCGCCTGCAGCCCTCAAGCTGATTGGGCAATTGCTGGGCGCCATGAGCGAAGGGCGCCCCATCGTGCTGATGCCAACTGAGCAAGAGTTCACGACGGTTGAGGCAGCCAATTTTCTGAACGTCTCTCGGCCCTTTGTGATCAAGGAGATGGAGGCTGGGCGCTTACCGCATCGAAAAGTGGGCTCGCACCGCCGTATTGCCTTAGAAGATCTGATGGCGTACGCACAAAAGACGCGCGCGCAGCAGGCAAATGCACTGGAGCGAATGGCTAATAACGCCCGAGAGTTAGGATTGGATTACTGATGGCTGGGCATGCCCGCTATACGGCGCTGCTGGATGCATGCGTCTTGTATCCGCTGGCGATGACGGATGCATTGATGAGTCTTGCTACGGCAGGTTTCTTCGCTGCAAAGTGGACCACCCGCATTGAAGATGAGTGGATCCGCTCCCTGGAAAAGCAGCGTCCTGGGCTGGTTGGCAAGCTTGGGGTTCGACGTGATAGCATGCGCGACTCTATCCCTGATTGGGAGGTACCTGAGACTGCATGGGCGGCGATCACACAAGGACTTGAGTTGCCCGACCCCAATGATGTTCATGTTCTGGCCGCCGCAATTGCGGGTCATGCTGACTGCATCGTGACATCGAATTTGAAGGATTTCCCGACGCCGAGCTTGTTGGAATTCGGTATCGAGGCTGTCGACCCAGATACTTTCATCATTAACCAATGGGATCTGGATCCCGTCAATGCGATTGCAGCATTCAAGCGGATGAGAGCGCGTCGCAAAAAGCCGCAGTCAAGCCCAGAAGATTTCGCATTCGCTTTGGAGCTGGGTGGTCTGCCAACGACGGCAGAGCGGCTGAGGCTCGCGGCAGAATTGATCTGATCACCCCTGCTAATTTTCTCAACAGTTCGCAAGTGCATTCAATTGTCACTAACTCTCTATGATCAGTCGTTCGAAACCAATCGCCTGCTCACTACCAGTAAACGTAAATGCCACCCTTGAGGGGTTGGCATTTTTTTGCCCGCCGTTTTGGAGTTGGTGCGGATCTGTGGGTAATGTTTCGGACTTCGGATACGGGAGATCTAAGCGGCGAACTTAGCACCAGGACTTACTGCGCCGTGGTGACATTTTCGTTTTCTTGAGTCAAAACATTTTTTAGAGGCTCGATTTGCCCGCTTTTTTGACTATGTTGAGTTCAACTGACGCAAACTATCTAGCCACATACATTTGCTTCGTACGTGACACGCATTAATGGGTCTTTTATGTCTATTAGCACCGTTTTCATTCACAACCGCACCCAAGCCGTTTGCTTGCCCCTAGACGTCCGTTTGCCAGAGGGTGTGCGTAAAGTGGAAATACGAGTCAGAGGGCAAGCGCGCATCATCACACCCATCGGTCAAACGTGGGACAGCTTCTTTTTGGGCGGACCGCGTGTTAGTGATGACTTCCTACTCGAACGCGCAACCCAACACCAAGCGCAGCGGGAAGACCTTTAATGCTGAGATATCTTCTCGACACCAACATCGTCAACTGCATTTTGAAGCGCTACCCTCTTGAGGTGCTTTCGGCTTTTAACGCCAATGCCCATCTCTTCTAACTTAAAATGATATTAATGATTGCTTAATGGTTTGTGCACTAATTCCCAATAATTTGGTGTTATTGGGTGCTTAGCGTCAATTACTTTGTGAAGAGTATGGCACCGATGCCAACAGCCCATGGTTGTTATTGAAATTACAACCGCTTGGCTTAAGTACAATACATAAGAGGGCACGGTCAAACGATTGCCATTTGGTCTGACCTCAGAGTCCGAGTTCCGAATGTGAACCAATGCTCACCAACTGAAGGGTTTTTGCATCGGGTATTCGATTAATTAGGATCAAATCGGGCTTCACATGACAATGTCGATGGTCCGACCAGTTGCGAGTCAATGCATGATCAAAACACTTCTGGGGCAACGGTTGATCCGCTGCTAATCGTTCGACGATTGTGATGAAATCCGTGGTTAGTACGTTTTTGTAGCGTCCTGCCAATTCACTTTTAAGGTCTCGTTTGAACTGGTTGGTTCTGTCAATCGTCCGCATCAAGGTCTGCCAACATTGCTTGAACGTTCGTGTAGGACTTCACTTTGCTTGCTCGAGCCTCTTTCATGGCAGCAATCGTGGTTGGGTTTGGAACCAGGGGTTCAAAGGGTAGACTTTTTTCAGCTGCAATGCGGGTCATCATCATCCGAAAAGCGTCTGAGGCCGTCAGGCCCATTGCCTCTAGCACGGCGGTCGCTTCTTGCTTCACCTGCTCGTTGATCCGAGCTCGAATCACAGCGTTTGCTGTCATGGTATTTCTCCTAGTTCTTGTATGTTCATCGCTTTGGGCTACATTGCAGCCCAGTGACAGTGGAATTCAATGGCCTTTTGACCTTAATCGGGATCAGTTTGATGGTGAAGGTTTCTTAATCCCCATGCCATCTAAAAATTTCCTGTCTTAAACACTCGAACCATCAACACTGACTGGGTTTTTGGGATTCATTGTCTTTTTTAAGTTTCCACAGGCCGCCAAGTCGCTCTTGGCGTTAGATGGTCAAATTAGTGATGTCTTGGTTTCTATCGCGAAACACTCATCGCAACGGTTCAAGCGGTTGTCTAAGGGCAGTTAAAACCGCAGGCTCGCATGATATCTAAAATCGCGCACGGGCTCGTCGAAGGAGCCGATTGCGATGCCTTCATTCAAATACTGACTGACGAACTTCGTCACCTGCACGAAGGGAACATTGCCCGGTATAAGCTACGACGTTCAGCGTTTTGGGCTTGGCACGCATTGGTACATGCTGAGCGCGATTGATGATGAATAAAAATCCATAAGCCACCGCCTAGGGCAAAGTGAACAGCTAGTGCCCACCAGGTGCAAATAGGGACAAGATCTCAGCCTCGCTCATGTCCACTGTGCTGGTTGACTCAGGGTCAAACACCGAATCCATCAATGCCTGTTTGCGGGCCTGCATCTCAGCGATTCGTGTTTCCACCGTGCCTTCAGCAATCAATCGGTGAACAAACACGGGTTTGTCCTGCCCAATCCGGTGGACCCGATCCATTGCTTGTCTCTCAATGGCTGGATTCCACCAAGGATCATACAGAATCACGGTATCAGCAGCCGTGAGATTCAGGCCCACACCACCAGCCTTTAGACTGATTAAAAAAAGCGAGGCTTTGCCAGACTGAAACGCCTCGACGAGTTCACCGCGTTTTTGTGTTTGTCCCGTTAGCATCAGATAATCCCAACCTCGGACTTTGACATCGCTTTCGATCAAACGCAACATTTCTACAAACTGAGAGAACACCAGCACCCGCCGGCCTTCTGCAATCAGGGACTCAAGCATTTCCATCAACCGGCTACGCTTGGCACTGGCTGTGATTGATGCTGCGCTGGCAAGTTTCACAAGCTGTGGATCACAACAAGCCTGGCGTAATTTCAAAAGCGCATCTAAAACGGTGATTTTGCTGCTGGCAAGCCCCTTTTGAGCGAGCGCCTTGCGAACCCTCTCGTGCATGGTGCTGCGAACCGTCTCGTACAAAGCGCGCTGTGGCCCAGTCAGTTGAACTGTTTCAATGATTTCTGTGCGTGGCGGCAGATCCGTGGCGACCTGGTCCTTGGTGCGACGCATGATGAAAGGGGCAATTCGTTTTGACAAGACGACTTGGCGGTTTAGGTTTTTCTCTTTCTCAATGGGCTTTCTGAATTGATCAGCAAACGACTTACGGTTACCTAACAATCCCGGAATCAGCCAATCAAACAAGCACCACAATTCTTCTAAGTTGTTCTCCATCGGGGTACCCGTCAATGCCAACCGTTGTCTGGCGTTTATTTGACGGATCAGCTTGGCCACTTGTGAGGCTGGATTTTTAACATGCTGGGCCTCATCTAGGATCACCGTGTCATATTCCTGAGCAAAAAGGATCTCGCTATCCCTGTGCAGTAAGGGGTAGGTGGTGATGACCAAATCATGTTGTGCAATCTGATCAAAAGACTGCTTTCTATCGGGGCCATGTAACGACAATACCGTCAGCCCTGGCACAAAGCGAGCGGCTTCACGTGACCAGTTACTGACCAGCGACGTGGGTACCACTAGCAGGTAAGGCAGTCGCTGTGGTGGCTGATGATCACTACCGCTCTGAATTGCTTGCTCGGTTGCCTGCTCGCTGCTTTGCTTTCTGCTGGCTATAAAAGCCAACGTCTGCACGGTTTTCCCCAAGCCCATGTCGTCGGCCAAAATGCCGCCAAACCCCGTGTCAGACAGGGCAAGCATCCATGCCATGCCCGTCAACTGATAAGGTCGCAGATCGCCTTTAAAGTGATGGGAAACAACAGGCCATTCGCTAGAGTGACTATCGACACTGAAATTGGCATGACATTTTGCAAGGTCACGCAGGCGCGCACCGAGTTCTTGGAGTTGTTGTCCCCCCGTAAAAGGGATGCCGCAACCAGCCAGTGCCTGCGCGAAATCGCTGATCGTACCTGCCTGCGCGGCATGCATGCGTTGGTTTAGGTCTCTTATAAATCGTAGTGCGGGTATTAAGGGTTCGATGGGCAGCCTAGCGTATCGACCATCTTTCAGGCGTGCGACAAATCGCTTACCGGCAAGCGTATCGTTTAATTCTTGCTCATTTTCAAAGACGCTTTCGGGAATCGATTCGACCAGCGTAGCAAGCACGGGCAAAAGATCAAACTCCTGACCTTGAACTTCATAATTCAATCCAACCGAGAACCAAGAGTCCTCTTGCTGCTTGATGCCACCATTGATTTGTGGTGTGCCCTCAAACACGGGGCACGGCCAGGAAGGGTCAATAATGACCTTCCAGCCTTGCGCTGTTAGCGCTGGCACAACCTCCTCCATAAAGTCGAGCGCCTCGTATCCACCTCCCTCTGGCGACAGGGGGTTTGTGTGGTCAAACGGCCAGAGCACCAAATCGTTTGGCTTAAAACCAGCCATGTCAGAAGTGCCGTCATAGTAATTGACTGTGTGAAAGCCGTATTCAAGGCCTTGATCAATCAGTGCATCCAAAAGCGCCACTTCGCTTTCTCGGTGGCGTTCAATCACCTGTAACTGCCCATTTACCACCTGTCGAATGTTGGCCTCTGCCGTATCCGATGTGATTCGATGACCAGCGTAATCAAACGACAGGCGCAACATTGGCGCAATCTCATGGGGTTGAAACTCAATTTGGTAGGTTCGGTAGAATTGGAATTGTCGCCGCCGAGCCTTGATAGCGCCTAACGTCACCACGGCAACGGGCTTGAGGTCAGTGATCCGTTGCTGAGCGACCGGCTTAGGCCGTGGCAGGTCAATATTGGCTTGCGACATGGCAGCCAACACCTGATCGGTCTGAGTGGCTGGAACAAGCGGGGCACTGGCCAACCATTTAACCTGCTGCGGCGAATAATCGGTCTGGAACGGTCCACATTTGCCAGTGACCACATCAAGACACCAGGCCGGCATCAAGGGCAAAGCGACGCGCCAACCGTCCTCGCTAACCGTCTCGCTATTTTGTGGGTTGGCATCACCTTGATCGGTGTCTGCCTGAGTTTTTTTTTCCTTAGCTTGATCCTTACCGTCCACTTTAACCATCAATTGCTGCGTTTCACCAAAATCGCGCCAGGCGAACCGACCGATGCTTGGTGTATCCAGTTCTAACGGCAGGCCATACACGTCACCCCAATACGCACGACCAGATTCCAGTACTAGCCTAAAAAGCGTCTGACCCTCTTCATCGTCTGCGATCGTCGTCGAGAAGCCGTAAAAGCCTTGCCGTGAGAGACTTAACAACCGAAAAATTCGCAGATCAATCGGTAAAACAAACCTCGGCGGGCTGTCCTGATTGACGTTGCTAAAATCGTAACGTCTTGGAGTGCTTGCACTTAAACTGCCGTCTTTACGTACTGACACCTTCACCGCATCAATGGTGACGCTCGAGCGAGTTTGGTTTACAACATAACGTATTCGATCCTTGACGGTTAAAGCGTATTGATTGGGATTGGCTTCAGCCCGATGACCTCGGTGGCGATTTAACTGTTGGTTTTCAAATTGGGTTAGCCAGCGCTCAAGCTCCTTGTCCAATGGTGGTGGCATAGGTGTTCCCGATGCGTGGGATGACCCCGTGACTGTTGAAGGTGGGGCTGTTGACTGCAAATGTGTTGGCTGTTGATTGGACAAGCCGACGCTGTGGTGAGGACCATTCCAAGCAGGGGACTGGCTAGAGGCAGTGATCAGGGCGCCTGCGGCATCTGCTACCAAAATTGCAGCGACGACGTGTTTGCAATTAAACCCCATTGGACAAGAGCAGTGGCCCCAAAAACCAGACAACCCACCCAGAGTCGACCATGTGAACTCGACCTTTAGTCGATATCTTGAAGTGCCACGAACGGTGGCAGTCATGGTTTTCTGATCAGGTGCCACTTGCCAAGACATCACCCGTCCCGCGTTGGCGTAAGCCACACCGCGAGCCAGTGAGGTGCTATCGGTCAAATGTTTAAGCGCGACTAAAAGGGATTCGGACACGGATGGGTATGGGTTTTTGGATTTTGGTGGGGAAAACGCTTCGCAGATCTGTCTCGCACGGTGACGGACTGAGTTGCTTACAAGGTTAATCGTTCAAACGGTTACTTGGCTAGTGTAACGAAGCGCATGACCAGTGCATTGACTGATGACTGAGAACCCTGAGTTCTCATGAGCTTTGCTAGATTGACAACATTTGAAGTCTTTTATAAAAATATTCCAATCAAACAAACCACGCCTTAGGCAAGAGATGCGCATCCCGTACAAATTTAGACGCCGGACCCAAAGCATGATGGTCAACCTAAAATGACCTGCTTCGCGACCCAACACAGCAACTTCCCATCAATGGATGAGGGTGACGGCATAAGGCATTGGCAATAAATCCCACATCAAAAGCTGTCACCACTTAATTAGAGCAACGACGTCGATCCGCCTGCGCCACGCCACTGAAATGGTCTCTCCAGGCGCTGCCCAATGTGCAACGCCTCAATCAATTTTTACCAGCACCAAAAATTCAGCGACGGGAAAAAAAGCCCGGCTAGTTGTAAAGGTCTAAAACTACTGGCCCTGCAACTGGAAATGAAGATGCCAATCGAAGACTTGGACAATAAGTTTCGAAGTTGGGGGATTGATTTGGGCGACAATGAGGGGATGGTGTTTTGGCGACTTTTCGCTAAAACTTTGATCCTGCCGTTTCGGCATCCGAAAAGAGCAGGTCAGCCTTAGTGTTTGTGTTTAAGCCGACTATTGAATGACAACTTGCGGCAGGCACATCGTTACCAAGGACCATCCTCTCTAACCCATGCCTAAAATTTGTTGTTTACCGTACATATCGCCGCTGGCGTGGTGGTTTGCGATCCATGCCTTTGTTAACTGACACATCTTAACCCACCATTGTTTTAATTATTCTCGATTTTAGCTATTTTTGGTAACTATTTTGGATATTAATTAAATATTTGATTGAATAGTATTTAATTATTTCTTAAGATAATTACCATGACTACTAAAAAATCTGAAAAGTTAAAGTTCCTTTTAAACACTGTGCCCCCTGGGTTTCTGGTGGACGGACGGTTTTTACGGACTCATCGCTTCCAATCTAAGTCCATCGGCGACTACGTAACCCAAGGCTGGCTAGAACGCATTGGTTGGGGGGTGTTTCGACGACCCATGCCGAACGACATCGTCAAGAAATTATCGAATAGCTTTTCTGATGCTTTATCGGAAGACTTAGTATCGGTTGTGCCAGCAACCGTTGCTGTTGTCTCTATGCAGCGAATCATGGGCTATGACTTCCATGTTGGCGGCTTCAGTGCATTAAGTCTATTCGGCCATGAGCACGACTTGCCGTTGGGTGGCAATGGCAAACTTCACTTGTACGGTGACACCCCATCTTGGGTCACGCGTGTGCTTTTGGATGCTCAACCCGTGAGTCACACACGAGCGCTATTCGCAGGCGACCCAACACTTGGCATAGTGGATGCAGACCGTCATGTATTGACCAAGAACCCTGAACTGTCGGTATGGCATTACTCGATCAAAGCGTCTTCACCAGAACGCGCAATCCTTGAGGCTATTGACGAGCTACCTCAACACACCTCGTTTGATGCTGTTGCTAAAGTCTTTGAAAGCTTGTCGATGTTGCGCCCAAAACAAATCATTCAGCTTTTGCAGGCATGCCAAAGCGTCAAAGTTAAACGCCTTTTTTTTGTTTTTGCCGACCATCATCGGCACGCTTGGCGTGACTTTCTTAATATGGGTGACGTTAGCCTTGGTTCTGGCCCTAGGGCACTAGTTAAGGGCGGCAAGTTGCACCCGCTGTACCAGATTGCTGTTGCTCAACCATATTTGCCAAGCACTGACACACACTCGAACCACACTTCAGAGCCACTTAACTTGACCATTGATAAAAAAAAGGACCTTTAACGTGATAGAACGTTACCGCCGACAGGTGCAACTGTTAATGAATGTCTTGCAGGACATTGCCACCGAAGATGTGTTTGCTTTAAAGGGCGGTACAGCGATCAACATGTTTTACCGTGCCATGCCGAGGTTGTCGGTGGATATTGATTTGACTTACTTACCGATTTTTCCTCGCGAGCAATCACTTGCTGACATTGATGCCACTCTTTCGAATTGTTAACAATGTCTTAAGTCGTTTGCCACGAGTTCGAGCACAACGAATTGCTGGTGGCGGTAATCATGACACTAGGATCTTATTTTCTGATGGAAATACGCGTATCAAGATTGAAACGTGAGTGCGCTTCTAAGGTGTTGCGCTTCCCATGCATCCAGCTCTTGATCGTTTGCTGCGTATTCGGTCAGGGCAGCAATGGCCAGATCTGCAACGGCTGATTGTTTGTCGCCTTTGGACATGGTTGCCCAGTGCGCATCATCTGGGGCATTTGTAAATATTAATTCTCTGTTCATGATCTTGAGGTCAGTAGTCTTGCGGCGTCACATTGAATTCAGATGCTTGCCGATGCGGTCAAGTAGCTGATCGAAATCCGGCTGTCCTTGGTAGTAGAGCGCAGAGGATTTTTTGTATTCCCGAGCAAAAAGATCTCGCTGCCCAGAATCGTTCAGGGTGAAGGCTGGATTCTTGGCGATCACCAATTCATCACCAGACCGAAAGCGTTGCACTTTTCGGTCCTGATACGCCTGCTCCTGCATGAAAGCATTAACTTCGGTTAGATCGAGCAAGCAATACACGTCGTAGTAGTGGCGCAGAAAGTTGCCGGGAAATTTTTGAACCTCAGCTAAACGGCGGTACTTGGTCGAGATGGTTTGGAGCTTCTCGACGAACGTGTGTGTCGGCGCGTAGCAGGGCACGTCGGTGGCACGGTTGTCGACAACTTCAACGCCCCGGTTAAAAGCGAAATCTAAAGCCCAAGAGGAGATGGTGACGGGTCGGTTGGGTGCAGTATCGTCGAACCCCAGTTCTAACAGGATGCCATCTTTCAAACCGGTTACGGTGGCCGCACGGGGCGAGTAGACGAGCCGAATGCCTGCGCTGCGCATTTTCTCATCGTCAAAGAAGGTGTCCCGCTCAACACTGTCGATACCCGGGATGCGGATGCGTTTTGACAACGCGTCGTAATAAGCACGCCGCGAATCGATGTGCGCAGGTTTGTCCTGGTTGCGCCCTGTTTTGACATCCATGTCAGCAGGTGGCTCGATGCGGATGTCAATGTCTTCTGAGAAACGATGGATGACCCCGAAACCTTTGGACAGCGAGGTGCCGCCCTTTAATTCGAACACAAAGCCTTGTGCCTGGAGTCCCCACAGGCTGTGCATGATCCAGTAGTCTTTTTCGACCAGCATGGGGTCGAGCGCGCGCTCGTTTGCGACAACCGCAAGCAATTGATCGAAGTCACGTCGTTCGTGAAGAAAGTCAGCCACCGACCCACTCCCGAACGCGTTTGCGAGTGGCCATGTTGCCGTAGCTGTCCAATGCCTGTTGGAGTCGGGGTTGATTAAAAGACATCAGCTTGGTGCGGGCCTGGCTGAGCACAGCGTCGCGGTCTTCGGCCAATTCCTCCAAGTTGTTCAGCAGGTCCACATACAGGAACTCGGGAGTTAGTTTTTTAGGGAAGCGAGGCTTTACTCGGAAATTAAACTGTCGGTTGCCCAGTTTGAAAACGCCATGACGTTTGTGGTTGTAGACCAGTGTGCTGTTGTAGAGCTGGGTGGTGCCCAGGCCCACCGTGTTGTATGACGACGGAGAAAACACCAAAAATTCCTTGTCACGCAGAAATCCTCTCACCACCTGTTCGTCAGTGGGTGGCAAGGGACCAAAGTTCGATTGCTTGGGTGCGTAGTAAAGCCCCTGAGCCAATTTTTTGAGCACCCCAGTGGACACCAGTTCATTCAGATGTCGATCAACTGCATAACTCAGGCGAGCAAGCTCTTCACGCCGATAGACACGGCCAGCTTGCAGCTCGTCCACAAGGCGCGCTTTGGCACCCCTTAGGGGGGGCGTAAATGGTGTGGCAGCGGCTGACATAGAGGCTTTTTTCATTGAAGTTTAATGCATTTTAGCGTTTCTTGCCCGACGTGTCACCCCCCTTGATTTGAGTGCAATGTTGGGCTGCGGACTCGGATTCAAGGGTGATTTACGGAATTGAACCCCAGTCCGCAAATCGATAGAATTGGGTGCATTGGAATGGCTGTTCCCAGTGTGATGGCGTAAGAATTGGGGATAGCTAGCTGTGGCTAGTCAGGACTGGGGATCGCTATTCCCAGTTCGTTTGCCCTCTGGTAGCACCCCACCACCAAATACCGCAAATGCCACCCTTGATGGGGTGACATTTTTTTGCCTGTAGAGCGATGATTAAATTAGTTCGCTCGAAGAAGCAAGAACCCACCGAAGCGACTATGCAAGAGGTTTCTTAAGAGTAGAGTTGTAGGAATCCTCGCCATTCAGGGCGGGGAGAATGTCAACGCCAATGCCCATCGAATGACCATCTCTTCTACCTTTAAAAGGCAATTAATGATTGCTTAATGGCTTGCGGATTAATTTGCGATAATTGGGCGTTATTGGGTGTATTACTGGTTTTATGCTTCGTACCGACACCCTTCAAATCTCAAATAATGTCTTGAACTTAATCGCTCGGATTGATGAGTTCAAGGGCGCTTGGAATGCCATGGGCACACTTGCGCCAGATCGTCTGTCTGACTTGCGCAAAGTGGCCACAATCGACTTACCGTGAACATCGACTTCCTCATCCCTAACTCCTGTTGGAACGGAAGTCTCTATTTTCGCTTTGTTGCTCAAGAAGGGAAGTCTACGAACTCACTTAAAGGCGTCAGCTCTAGGATGTTTGCAAAAGAATTCGGTCGAATTCATCGGTGGTTTTACAAAGGTGTGCTTGGGTCACCCAGTTATTTTGCTGGTAGTGTTGGTGGCGCACCAATATCCGTACTAAAGCAACACATTGAACAGCAAGCTAGACCTCTTGCATCCCCCGCCTGGACGCGGGGGTTTTACGAGGTCATTGAGAACTGGCAACAAAAGGGTAAGGTTTTCAGCTACAAGCGTTATGTCAAAGGATTGCCACCCTGAAGGCGTAGCTTTTTTTCAACACGACCCATCAATCAGTTTTAACATCTGTTTAAAGAGCTATTGTCAAATCTAGTGTTTAGCAGGCTGTTAAGCGGCTTTCCGTTTTGGCTTGTCAGTTGCTTCCACACCGTCTAC
>ERZ889217.1421-NODE-1421-length-12238-cov-22.777559_pt1 | contig 12238 bp, 9 predicted proteins | sample MGYA00521098_ERZ889217 | MGnify/ENA primary metagenome ERZ889217 (study PRJEB32303, sample SAMEA104408613) | aquatic metagenome | biome: Brackish water; feature: Pelagic; material: water | place: Baltic Sea | collected 2014-06-10T22:04:00 | depth 2,362 m ...
TTACTTCATCGGTCAATGCAATCGGTGGCAACATTGGCGGACCGTCAGGGTCGCCACTGATTGCAGCCAGACCAGCCATTGACTCGGCAATCGAGGCAAAACCTGGTCGGTCTTTATAGGGGCCAGTTTGGCCAAAACCTGAAACGCGAGTGATCACAAGTTTTGAGTTGCGTTGTAACAAAACATCTGGTCCGACGCCGAGTCGCTCGAGAGTACCTGGTCGAAAATTTTCAACTAGAACATCGGCGTCATCGATCAGTTTCAGAAAAACTTCACGGTCATAATCAAGTTTTAAATCGAGAGCAATATTTCGTTTGTTGCGATTGACAAGTTTCCACCACAAACCTGTTTCATCACGCGGATCACGCCACGCCATGCCGCGCAGGCTGTCGCCAACGCCGGGTTTTTCAACCTTGATTACATCCGCGCCAAAGTCGGCGAAGTATCTTGCGCAATTTGGTCCGGCTAAAACTGTTGATAAATCGATAACCCGCAAATCTTTTAGCGGCGCCGACATTTTGAATTTTACTAGTTAGGTCGGTTACGGCGAGCGATTGTCGAATTAGTCCACGAGCGACCACTGAACCGCCAAGATGTCTGAACCGTAACTGCCGAAGTCGGTTGCGGTTTTGGCCACAACAAGTCAAGTGCCGTAGTAATTGCGACCGCTTCATCTGCAGATGGTGAAGGCGAAACTGAATTTTGGATAGTCACAAGGGCATGTTGCCGTGTTTGCGGCGTGGTAACTCTTCGCGTTTTGATTGCAGCATTTTTAATCCGGCAATTAGTTTGCTGCGTGTTTCGGCTGGGTCAATTACATCGTCGATATATCCGCGTTCGGCAGCGGCATATGGGTTTGCATATTTTGCGCCGTATTCGGCAACGAGTTCTTTGCGACGTTCGGCGGGGTTTGCCGCCTGCTGTAACTCTCGACGATAAACAATTTCTACCGCACCCTGTGGCCCCATCACTGCAAGTTCGGCAGTTGGCCATGCGTATGCCAGATCTGCGCCAATGGATTTTGAATTCATAACCACATATGCGCCGCCATAGGCCTTGCGTGTGATGACTTGAATTCGTGGCACGGTCGCTTCACAATATGCATAAAGTAATTTCGCACCGTGGCGAATAATGCCGCCGTATTCTTGATCAACACCCGGCAAGAAACCCGGTACATCAACAAAAGTAACCAACGGAATATTGAAGGCATCGCATGTGCGAACGAAACGCGCTGCTTTTTCGCTTGATTCGATGTCTAGAACACCCGCCAAGACCATCGGCTGATTGCCGACAATGCCAACTGTCTTGCCGTCCAAGCGTGAGAAGCCGCAGACGATGCTTTTTGCCCAGTGTGGAAAGTATTCAAAGAATTCTCCGTCATCGACAACTTCTGCGATCACTTTCTTCATGTCATAAGGCTGGTTCGCGGACGTAGGCAAAATTGTGCGCAACGAATCGCACTGACGCATCGGGTCGTCGCTTGGCACAATTGATGGCGCTTCGGCCATGTTGTTTTGCGGCAAAAAACCAAGAAGATAGCGCACATCTTCGAGACAGGCTTTTTCATCGGCCGAAACAAAAGTTGCAACACCGCTCTTTGATGCGTGACTCATTGCGCCACCTAATTCTTCAAGCGTTACATCTTCACCCGTCACTGTTTTTACGACATCTGGCCCCGTAATAAACATGTGGCTTGTTTCGCGCACCATAAAAATAAAGTCGGTCATCGCCGGTGAGTAAACCGCGCCGCCGGCGCATGGTCCGAGCACAACACTGATCTGCGGTATTACACCCGAGGCTTGAACATTGCGATGGAAGATGCCACCGTAACTAGCGAGGGAAACAACTCCCTCTTGAATGCGCGCACCGGCACCATCGTTCAGACCAATAAGCGGTGCACCAACTTTGAGTGCGAGATCCATCAATTTGTGAATTTTTTCGGCAAAGACTTCGCCTAGTGCGCCGCCAAACACGGTGAAGTCTTGACTGAATACGAAAATTTTTCGACCATCAATTGTTCCCCATCCGGTGATCACACCATCGGTATATGGGTGTTCTTCGAGTCCAGCAGCCTGTGCGCGGTGTCGGGCAAGAAGATCAAGTTCATGAAAACTGCCTTCGTCAAGCAAAATTTCAATACGCTCTCGGGCGAGAAGTTTGCCTTTTTCATGTTGTCGCTCAATTGAGCGCGGTGAGCCAGCAGTGAAAGCGGCAAGTTTGCGGGCCTTGAGGTCGGCAAGTTTGTCATTCATTGAGTTGCTAACCATTGGATAAACGATACTGCCACTTACTCGAATAGCTGAACAACTGAATGGTTTTGGACATTAACCACCGACGATTGTTGTTGCCGTTGGCAGCGTGACTACCGACGGCAGGGTTGTTGCCGTTGGCACTGTGGACGCGTCAGGAATCGCAATTGTTGTGGCCAGTTTTTCTAGTTCGCCAGTTGTTGTCGTGCCGGATATCTCGATATTCCAGATGCCTGGAACATTGAGCAAAAATGTTCCGTCACCCGAGACAATTGCCGCACCCTGACGAGTAAGCGGAACATTGATTTGAATTCCGCTGTAGCCGATTGCCTGTGGAATTAGTTTTACCGTGAAATTATTTATTCGCCGCGGCTCAATGAGTTCAATGCGCATTGCATTGATACCTGTTAGGCCAGGTGTCAACGAGATCACAACGCGAAATCGATCGTTGCGGAGTTCTTCTCTAAATGCATATGTCGCAGTCGGTGCACTGAGTTGGGCGACAGCTTTTGGAGGTTGCGTCGAAACCATCCACGAAGTAATTGTTAATGCCAAAACAGCGAAACCAAGTTCAACTGTCACGGCGCGCCGAAGACGCCATGCCATTTTTCGACTGAGAGGATTATTGTCAGCAAAAATTTTATGAACAAAACTCTTGAACGCGAATACGATGAAAACCATAACCGCTGTGATGATTATCTTTAAAACTCCGAGCCGACCGTGTCCACTGCTTAAAATTGACGAACTGTCAAGAAGATAAATCTGCAAAAGACCTGTAAACAAGGTGACCCCAAAAGCGAGTACTGAGTGTTTTGAGAATGCCACGACGGCGCCAACTAGGTCGTCTCCACCAGGTCCGATGAGGATCACTCGCGAAAGTAACATCAATCCGCCGATCCAATAGGCCACCGATATTGCGTGTACAGCACCAAGGATGTATGTGAAAATTGCGACATCTTGGCCCAAACGACTAAAGCCAAGGGTGCCAATCATTAGCACCAGCAAAACCATCGCCGGCAATTGTGAAGAAGGGTCGTTGGCGCGCTCTGGAAACAACGCAACCCAGCCACAGGAGGCGACTAGGGCAAAACGAAATATCAATACGATGCCACTGCCTGATGTCAGAGAACTTAACCACTCGAACGGATTTAAAGAAGTAAGAAAATTTTGTGCAGTTTGCTGCATCGTCGTAAGAGTGAGAATCAAATAGAGCGTGGCGACACAGGCAATCCAAGAAAGCCGAATGTAACGAATCATTACGCCGTAAGTCGGACCTTCAGGCCAAGCGGTAACTACCAGAGCAAGTCCACCAAATATTGCGGTCATCAATAAATATTCAAGAATTCGTAACAACCCGATTACACCACCCACCCGCGGTGCAGATTTCTGCTCCCCGATTGTTTCGCCAATCAATACGGGAGCAGTCGTTTCAGTAGTTATAACTTGACCACTGGCGTCAGCAATCGTGGTTTGAATCGCGACTGCCGAAGTAAAATTAAATGATCCGCTACTGAAATCTGGTAGTGACCAACTGACCACGCAAAGCCCAGCCGGCGGAATTTGCGTCAATGCGGTCGAAACGGTTTTAAAGTCTGTGCCTAATTGTGCTTGACCAAGACCAACCGGAGTGCCATTGCAGGCGAGCGATAATCCCATGTTGGCAGCGACGTCAGGTGAAGTCAGCGGATCTCTAAAAATGAGTTGCAATTGTGTTGGCGGCATCGATACCACTTGGTTTGCCGCAGGGTTCGAAGAGGTCAAGATGTTTGTGCCCGAGGCAGTGTTTGGGGCATAGGTCGCGCCAGCCTGAGAGGCCCCGAAGCCACAAATGAGAGCCAGCGCCCCAAAAACAACCGTCGCCAGCCGTTTACGTCCTGGCGATTCGGTTATTGCCTTAGACATATATATAGATTACTAATTTCAGCCCCTGTTCAAGCATGAAGCACCCTATAGATAGGCTCGCTACGAAATGGCAACGCAATCCCTCTATCGAAGATACAGACCACGCCGCTTTGACGAGCTAAAAGGTCAGGACCATGTCGTGCGCGCTCTGCGCAATGCTGTGATCAATAATCGCGAAGGTCAGGCATATTTATTTTCTGGGCCTCGTGGAACGGGCAAGACATCTACTGCCCGAATTTTGGCAAAAGTACTCAACTGCGAAAAATTAAAAGACGGTGAGCCATGTGGAAAATGTAATTCGTGTGTTTCGATAGATGTCGGTTCAAGTTACGACGTACTTGAACTCGATGCTGCAAGTAACAACGGTGTAGACAACATGCGCGATCTAATTGAACGCGCCGCGCTTGGCAACCCGGGTCGACATCGTGTTTTTATTCTCGACGAAGTTCACATGCTCTCGAAACCCGCCGAAGCGGCATTGTTAAAAACTCTCGAAGAACCGCCTGAGCATGTTGTATTCGTGTTGGCGACTACCGACCCACAAAAAGTCAGTGAAACGATTCGCAGTCGCACGCAACATTTGCAGTTTCATCTTTTGCCAATGCAAGAATTGAAAGATCACGTCAACTGGGTCGTAGCCGACGCAAAACTAACAATTAGCGACGACGCAATTGATCAAGTCGTAAAACTTGGTGGTGGTTCTGTGCGCGACACGCTCTCGGCACTTGAACTCGCGGTCGCTTCTGGCGGTGAAGTTGATGAGCAGATTTCTCTCGACGAATTTATTGAGGCATTTATTGATCACGATCCTGGACGTGCTCTTGCTGCTGTTGGTGCATCAGTACAATTCGGCGCCGACCCACGTGCGCTCACCGAAGACATCGTGAGAACTTTACGCGATTTGTTTTTATCGTTGATGGCCCCAGAACTTGTTCAACTGCCCAAAGAACGCGCCGAAATAGTCGGTGACCAGGCTCGACGCATGGGTGCAAGCAGTGTTGTTCGAGCGATTGAAGTTCTTGGAGAAGTGTTGATTGAAATTCGGCACGCACCAGATGCGCGATTGTTGCTTGAAGTTTCATTGGTAAAGCTCACGCGGCAAAACTCGAGCACTGATATTGCCGCGTTGATGTCGCGAATCGAACGATTAGAAGCAGGTGTTGTTGCCAATCGAGACCCAACTGGGCCGATCACCAGACCAGTTCTGGTTGATTCAAATACCGGTCGCGCAAAACTGGGTGGACGAGCGACTCCACTTGTTGTGGTGCCAAATAGTGCTCCCGTTGCGGCGCCGGCTGATAAACCAACCAACACTTTGGCGAGTGTGCCAGATGTCGTGCCTGAACAAAAACTTGGGGCAACTTCAGTTCTGGGTGACGAAGAAATCAAACGGCGTTGGCCCGATGTTGTCGCTGCGCAAAAGCCAATGGTTCGTGCGCTGTATAGCGCTATGAACTTAATTGATAACCGAGATGGGACAATCACCTTGTCGGCGCCGAGTGATGTGCATATCGCAAAGTCAAAAGAACATCTTGAGGCAATATCAATGTCGCTCAAGACGATCGCTGGAAAACAAATCGATTTGAACTTTGTCGTGGGCGAGTCAAAGCGCAACCGAAACATCAAACAAAGTTCAACCGAATTAATTGACGAAGAAATAGAAGAGCCTGTTGATTTATCAGAGACAACAAAAGCGCCAAAGAGCACTCGCTCATCTCCGATTGATGATTTGGCAAAAGCATTCCCGGGTTCGCGAATAATTGACGATAAAAAGTAGGCATTAGTGGTTTCGGCGTATACACAACCGATGCAGGCGCTTATCGATGCGCTCTCTCGACTGCCGGGAATCGGTCCAAAATCGGCACAACGAATCGCTTTCTATTTGATCAAAAGTGATGACCGAGATGTTGAACATCTTTCAGATGCGATCACCAAAGCAAAAGCAACGGTGCGCTTCTGCGAACGATGCTCGAATTTTGCAGAAACTACTCTTTGTCACTTCTGTAGTGATGATCGCCGTGACTCGACAACAATCTGCGTCGTTGAAGAATCACGCGATGTAGTTGCGATAGAAAAAACCGGTGAGTTTCGTGGGCGATATCACGTCTTGCTTGGTGCAATTAATCCACTTGACGGTGTTGGCCCGGAGCAACTTAAAATTCGCGAACTACTGGTTCGAATCGAACCCGAAAGCGTCAAAGAAGTTATTTTGTGTATGAACCCAAATACCGAAGGCGACGTGACTTCAATGTATTTGGCACGAATTTTGAAGCCACTCGGAGTAAAAGTCACGCGAATCGCCAGTGGACTACCAGTCGGCGGTGATTTAGAGTACGCCGACGAACTTACTCTTGGTCGCGCACTTGAAGGTCGGCGCGAAGTTACTGGCTAATGAGCTAGTTAATAAGTTCGCGAGTGAGCTAGATAATTAACTAGCTAGCACGAACAATCAGCGCATCACCCTGACCGCCGCCGCCACATAACGCAGCCGCACCAAGACCGCCGCCACGCCGTTTAAGTTCGTGCAGCAGAGTTAATGCCAAACGATTGCCGCTCATACCAATTGGGTGACCGAGCGCAATTGCGCCACCGTTGACATTGACGATTTCATCAGAAATTTTTAGTTCGCGCATTGACGCAATACCAACTGCTGCAAATGCTTCATTGATTTCGAACAAGTCAACATCAGATATTTTTTTGCCGACGCGCTCAAGGGCTTTAAGAATGCTGCGACTTGGTTGATGTAACAACGATGCGTTGTCCGGGCCTGCGACCATGCCATAACTCACGAACTCGCCAAGTGGTTTGACGCCACGCTTTTCTGCAGCTCGTTTAGACATCATTACGATTGCCGAACCAGCATCACTGATTTGACTGGCGTTGCCTGCGGTGACCGTGCCATTTTTGTCAAATGCCGGCTTGAGTGATGCGAGTGACTCCATTGTGGTTGAAGCACGCACACCTTCATCAGAACTAATCACAACAGGATCACCTTTGCGTTGTGGAATCGAAATTGAAACAATTTCGTCGGCAAGTCTGCCGGCTGCAATTGCCGCTGCGGCGCGCTGATTGCTCTTCATTGCTAAGTCATCTTGGGCATCACGACTAATGTCGCCTGCCGCGTATCGCTCGGTGCCAAGACCCATCAGGCATGCATCAAACGCACACCATAAACCGTCGCGTTGAATTGCATCAAGTAATTGAACATCTCCGAATCGAAAACCACTGCGTGCACCCATCGCAAGGTACGGCGAATTCGTCATGCTCTCCATGCCACCCGCGATAACGATGTCAGCGTCACCGTTTGAAATCATTTGGTCTGCAAGATAAATCGAATTCAAGCCAGACAAACAAACTTTGTTGATATTGATACTTGGCACGTTCATTGGGATACCGGCTTTTACGGCTGCTTGTCGCGAAGGCACTTGACCCTGGCCTGCAGTTAAAACTTGACCCATGATTACGTGTTCGACTTCGTGCGGTGCAACACCTGCGCGACGCAATGCTTCGGCAATTGCGAAACCTCCGAGTTCTGCTGCGCTAAATGAAGCCAATGCTCCGCTCATTTTTCCGATTGGCGTTCTTGCTCCCGCGACTATGTATGAACCAGGCATGGTGACTCCCTTTAATGTGTCGTTCTCTTGTGCTAGTTAAGAGTAGAGCCCAACGGGTCAGTTATTTCATTTGAAATAACTCCCAGGTTTATATATTGGCTATTTCGCTTAGTAATCTCAATACATGCAAGAAATCTTAAAAGCGATCATGGACGATGCCGATAGCGAGACATTCGCTAATTTGAAAATTCCGGCGACCTATCGTGCGGCGTATATCTTAAAATCCGAAGAGGCAATTTTTGCCGGGGTTGCTTCAAAAGATAAAGACCCAAGAAAAACTGTGCACATCGGGCAGGTGCCAACACCAGAACTCGCACCCGACGAATGTCTTGTCGCAGTCATGGCCAGCAGTATCAATTTCAATACAGTGTGGAGTGCTATTTTCGAACCCGTCAGCACCTTTGGCGCACTCGCTCGACTTGCTCGTGAAAGTCAGTGGGCTAAACGACACGATTTGGATTATCACGTTCTTGGTAGTGACGCCGCCGGTGTAGTTTTGCGAGTTGGCACTGCGGTGCGCAACTGGAAGCCTGGCGACAAAGTCACTGCACATTGCAATCACTTAGATGACCAAGATCCATCTGCACATGATGACTCGATGATGGCTACCAATCAGCGCATCTGGGGCTACGAAACAAACTTCGGCGGGCTGGCAGAACTCGCAGTACTCAAGGCAAATCAGTTGATGCCCAAACCGAAGCATCTTTCATGGGAAGAATCAGCAGTCAATGCTTTGTGTAACAGCACGAGTTATCGCATGCTCGTTTCGAAAAATGGTGCGGCGATGAAACAAGGTGATGTCGTATTGATCTGGGGAGCAACGGGCGGCATTGGTGCATATGCCGTGCAATATGTTCTCAATGGTGGAGGAATACCTGTTGGCGTTGTGAGCTCGCCAGAAAAAGCAAAAATTCTTCACGAACTTGGGTGTCATGCGGTTATCGACAGAAAAACCGCAAACTACAAGTTTTGGAATGATGACAATACGCATAACGAAAGCGAGTGGCGTCGCCTTGGCAAGGACATTCGCGGACTTGTTGGCGAAGACCCGGATATTGTTTTTGAACACCCAGGTCGATCAACTTTCGGCGCGTCAATGTATGTGGTCAAGCGCGGTGGAACTGTTGTTACGTGTGCTGCTACCAGCGGTTTTATGTTGGAGTTTGACAATCGTCACTTTTGGATGCGTCTGAAGCGTTTGGTCGGCTCGCACTTTGCGAACTATCGCGAAGCATGGGACGCGAATCGATTGATTAGCAAGGGCATGATTCATCCGGTGATATCACAAGTTTTTTCTCTTGAAGAAACTGGCACAGCGGCTTACCAAGTGCATAATAATTTGCATGAAGGCAAGCTTGGCGTGCTGTGTCTTGCACCAAAAGAAGGTTTGGGTGTCACAGATAAAGAGATGCGTGCAAAAATTGGTGAAGACAAGTTCACTGTATTCAGACGAGCTAAATAGTTTGCCCCGAGCGAGACGAGTGAGATGAGCGAGATGAGTGATTCACCAGAAATGTTGTTGACCGAGATCGACCATGTGGCGATTGCGGTTCACGATCTTGATTCTGCGATTGATTATTACAAGCGAGCATTTGGGGCAACGGTTGCCCATCGCGAAATCGTCGAACAAGATGGGGTCGAAGAGGCGTTGCTGAAAGTCGCGCAGAGTTATGTGCAGTTGTTGACTCCAACTCGGCCAGACTCACCGGTAGCAAAATCTCTTGAAAAGCGCGGTGAGGGTTTACATCACATTGGTTACCGTGTAGCGAATTGTGCGCAGGCTTTGCAGTCGATGATTGCTGCCGGTGCAAAACCAATCGACCACGCACCTCGCAAGGGTTCGCGCGGCACAACCGTTGCGTTTGTTCATCCAAAGGGCAGTTTCGGCACACTAATTGAGTTAGTGCAGGAATAAAACAAAAGTCGTGGTTTTTGTGCTGACGATTTTCGTCGGTGCTGTAGTTGGTGCACTCGTTGGCGTGGCTGCCAAAAAATTTATAGTCGAAATTGATTCGCAGGTGGTTATCTCGCGACTAAAACTTATTGCTGTTGGTGCAACCCTAGGTGCGCTCTTTGTATTTTTAATTCGCGCACGATTTTCAAGTTGGGATCTTCAAGTTTGCTATGCATTTTTGTGTTTCGGATTAATTCTGCAGACGATGATTGATGCCCTAACGCATCGATTGCTTCGAAGCATCACACATTTGATGGGGTTGACCGGAGTTGTGTTTTTGATATTCAACGCAATTCGCTCAGAAACCGATGACTCGATTGTCATGGCGTCGGTCTGTGCTTTTGCGAGTGGATTGTTATTTGCAATAATTAATAAAATTGCTCCAGGAGGGTTGGGTGTCGGAGATGTGCGGCTTGTGCCGGTTCTCGGTTGGCACTTGGGTTTTCTCGGATACGACGAGGCAATATGGGCGATTTTTATTGCGTGCGTTGGCGCAAGTGTGGTCGGGGTGAGCTTGATTGCAGTTGGGCGCGGGTCGTTGAAACGCAGGCTTGCTTTTGGTCCATATCTTGCGCTCGGAACACTGGCGTGCGTATTTGTTGGTGATTCATTGCCAAGTGTTTTTATCTAGCGATCTAAGTTGGCCGGTCGCCTAAGTTAGATAGATGCAAGTTCATCTGATCGATGGCACTTATGAAATGTATCGACAGCACTATGGCTCGGCGATTCGCGATAAAGAACCGCCACCATTTGCAGCGACTATTGGCATTTTGACTTCGACCCTGCAACTTCTTGCAGAGGGTGCAACACATATTGCAGTGGCGACTGATCATGTGATTGAAAGTTTTCGCAACGAACTTTATAGCGGATATAAAACGAGCGAGGGAATGGAGCCAGTTCTACTTGAGCAGATACCAATAGTTGAAGATGCGCTTCGAGCAATGGGAGTAACGGTTTGGGCAATGGAAAAATATGAAGCAGATGACGCTTTGGCTTCTGGTGTGGTTGTGGCGTGCGATGACCATCGTGTTCACCAAGTACGCATCTTGACACCCGATAAAGATTTAGGTCAGTGCGTAAGTGGCAGAAGGGTCGTTCAAGTTGATCGTCGCAACAATATCGTGCTGGATGAAACCGCTGTTCGAGAAAAGTTCGGCATTGGTCCAGAATCAATCGCCGACTATTTGGCACTAGTTGGCGATACTGCTGACGGGTTTCCTGGGTTGCCCGGTTGGGGAGCCAAGAGCGCATCAACTGTGCTTGCTCGGTATATAACGCTTGATGCGATACCTGATGATCACGAACAATGGAAAGTCGATGGCTTAACGACTTTGCGTGGCGCAGAAAAACTTGCGACGACACTTCGCACTCAACGCAAAGATGCAGAACTGTTTCGCACCCTTGCGACATTGGTACAAGATGTTCCTGTCGGTTCTGTAAATAGTTGGAAGTGGTCTGGTGTCAAACCAGAATTCGCCGGGATGCTAGAAAAATTCGGGGCGACACATTTGCTAGATCGACTTGAGCGAATTAAAACCCTTTCGCAATAACTCGAACGCAACCAAAGGAATCGCCCAGAAGTTTTGAATCAAAAGACCAAATGCACGAATGACTTTTCGTGCTTGCAGTGATCGCCACGCATACAGCAGACCATAAAGTCCGACTGTTCGCTTTCCGTTTAGTTTGTCGAGCAAAGTCAAGCCCGAAAGATTTTGTGCTTGGCGATATAGCTCATAGTTATCGGCAGTGAGTATCAGACTGTTGCTTGAAGTCAAAGATAATGATGATGTGACGCGACGAATATCGGTCAGAAATTTTGGCAGAATCGCGAACTCGCCAACACGTGCTAGAGCAAGCCAGAGTGCGAAATCTTGTGCGTATAGATATTTCTGGTTATAGCCACCAACTGCACGGGCGCTTTCGGCTCTGAACATTGCCGACGAATTAACAATTGGGTTATCTGAGGCCATTTGTCGTATGACATCGACACTCGTAGTTGGTGTTTTTACTTCGTTTATCAGGTTTCCGTGTTGATCGATGTTGCGATACCAACTTCCAATGGCAACGATATTTTTGTTGCTGGTCAGAAAGTCAAATTGCTGTTGCAAGCGATCTTGGCTCGAAATGTCATCGGCGTCAAGAATCGCGACAAATTCTGCGCGAGCATGATCTAGTGCAATCGCCAGTGCTGGTGTTCGGCCATGATTTTTGTCGAGTGCGATAATTTTGATGCGATCGTCATTTAAATTTTTAACTACAGTCAAAGAGTCGTCAGTCGAGCAATTATCGACTACGACAAGTTCCCAGTTGGTGAAAGTTTGGCCGATGATGCTGTTCACACTTTGGTGAATCGTTGACGCGGCGTTGTAACAAGTCATCAACACTGAAACTTCTGGAATGGCTGTCGATGCTGAAGTCAGATTTGTTTCCAAACGTTTATCGTTTCCGCCGACTGAAGTGACGACCAGGCGATCTGCGGCACTCGAATGGCTCCGATGAAGGCTGCTGCCTTCCGGCTC
>ERZ889217.1426-NODE-1426-length-12212-cov-10.655014_pt1 | contig 12212 bp, 15 predicted proteins | sample MGYA00521098_ERZ889217 | MGnify/ENA primary metagenome ERZ889217 (study PRJEB32303, sample SAMEA104408613) | aquatic metagenome | biome: Brackish water; feature: Pelagic; material: water | place: Baltic Sea | collected 2014-06-10T22:04:00 | depth 2,362 m ...
GTTTAGCTTATAACCGGACAGTAGTGATGCTGTGAATAAAAATAATTCAAGATGGCTTGAGCCTTTATTGGCCAGGGCGCTATCGGTTTTTCCTGTGGATTATTCAGATATAGTCGAATAATTATTCGATAATGTTCGATAAAAAAATAAAAATACTTCACTGGTGTCCGTTCCACTTTGAAAGAGCGTCTTGCTGAGAAATACTCTGGTCTCATTCAGTTGCTTGTGAGGCAGAGGCAGGTTTGCAAGACGACGCTGCTATTGGAGATCGCTTCGGAATGGGCGGGGCGTTCTGTGTATGCTTCGGCGGATACGCTTGAGGCGGCATTGCCAAATTGGCGGAAGGGAATCTGGCGTCGGATCGAGGCTTTGGCGCGCGATGGATCGCCGACGGTCCTTCTTCTTGATGAAGTTCAGTATCTGCCCGATTGGTCCCTCTGGTTAAAAGCCAATTTGATGAGATTCAGCGGCTTGGGCAGGGTCGGTAATGCAGGGCAAGTGGCAGGCTCGAACCTTCAGCACCTAAATAAAGACCACGCATACCGAGGGCGTGCTGTCGTTCTTTTGCGGGTGAGGTTGAGCAAAGAGTGTAGAGTATATACTATGAGTCCGGAAAAAGAAATATTGAAATCTGCAAACAAATATTGCAATATTCAACAATGATCAATCGGACCAAATATCTTGATCGGGTGCAATCTGGCTTGCGGCGGAGCTCGGTGGTGGCGTTGATTGGTCCGAGGCAGTGAATCGGCGTTTGGGTATAGAGATCAAGCGGAGGGATGTGCCCCGAATGAGCCGCTCGATGGAAATTGCGATCGAGGATTTGGGGTTAAAGGAATTGATGGTGGTATATCCGGGTGAGAGGTCTTTTGAACTTCATGGAAAAATTAAAGCAGTTTCACTTCAGACTGCAGTTTCCGAGGTAGTGACTTTTTAGAAAAAGCTGTAAATGCTCCAGATTTTCGACCGATGGAAACGGGAAAACTATTCGAGTACGTTTAAAAAATTGTTATAGCAAAAAATATTTCGTGAAAATAGCTGTCCATTTTGCGAGGCTTGGGCCGTACCATCTAGCACGGATGGAGTCGGTTGCTTCGGTGTTCTTGCCCCTTGGGTGGGAGGTTATTGCCTTAGAGACAGCTGGGAGTGATGCTACTTATAATTGGGAAAAGACAGATTCTGACGCCAATTCTTTTAAGAGAAAAACGATTTTTCCTGATCGGGTTTTTGAAGAAATTTCACCTTCTGAAATAAGGAATAAAATCTACGATGTGTTGAACGAACTTCGCCCCGACTTTATGGCGATTGCGGGATGGGGGACCGAAGATTCGAGGGCGTGTTTGGATTGGTGTAAAAGAAATAAAACCAAAACAATCGTGATGAGTGAAACGCGGGAGATCGATGGAGTTAGAGTCTGGTGGAAGGAATGGTTTAAATCGAGAATTGTCCGGAAATTCGATGGCGGACTTTGCGGGGGGGAATCGCATAAAAAATATTTAATGAAATTGGGTCTCCAAGAAAACAGGATTGAATTTGGGTATAATGTTGTCGGTAATAGATTTTTCTCTCAAAAACAGAATAAGTGTTCAGGTAGTGCAAACCTTCAGATCCCAGCACCATATTTTTTGGCTTCGAATCGATTTGTTGAGCGAAAAAATTTGGCAAGATTGATTCAGGCTTATGCGAAATATATTAATAGTTTTCAGGGTTCAGATTTCAGTTCTCAGGAGAATTCCAACGTATGGCCATTAGTTTTGCTTGGTGATGGGGAGTTGAGGGGGGGCTTAGAATCTCTTTGCCGAGAGTTGGGAATTAAAGTTTTCAGTTTTCAGGATTCAGTTTTCAGTCATAAATTCCAAAATGAATCAAAATCTTTAAATATTAAATCTCAGGCTGAGAGAGGGGGTGTGGTATTTGCGGGGTTCCGTCAAATTAAGGAATTACCATCCTTCTACGCTGGGGCTGGGGCATTTATTCATCCTGCGCTGGAAGAACCATGGGGATTAGTGATTAACGAAGCAATGGCAAGCGGACTCCCTGTTCTTTCTAGTAATAATGTGGGCGCGGCAGAGACGCTTGTGATTAACGGTAAAACTGGATTTGTTTTTGATCCAATAAATATCGCTCAATTATCAGAATTAATGAAACGCATTTCTTTGATGCCCGAAAATGACCGTCTCCAGATGGGATCTTCTGCTCAAAATCACTTGGAAACGGTGCTTCCTTTGAATTCATTTGGGGAGGGATTGAAAAATCTCTGGAATAAAATTAATTCACCGAATTAATCGATTTCGATATTTAATAATGAAGACTCTTTGCCTTCTTGAATCTATTTCTCGTGCTGATGGCGGTATTTTTGAAGCAGAACTGGCTTTGCAACGTGCATTGGATCAAGAGGAAGGGGTACAAGTTTCTGTTGTTGGATTACGTGATAATTATACTGAAATCGATACGCCAAGGTGGCTGCCACTCACTCCACAAGTAGCAACTGTTTTTGGCCCCTCAGGAATTGGATATGCTCCGGGATTATCTTCGCTTTTTCCTCATGATGTTGATCTTGCCTATGCTGCTGTTCTTTGGAAATACCCTTCGAAAGCTTTGCTGGATTGGCAAAAGAAATTCAATAAGCCCGTCATTTTAGCTCCTCACGGTTCTCTCGATGCTTGGGCATTGAATAATTCCAAATTAAAAAAGAAATTGGCCGCATTTCTCTACAAAAATGACCAACTTCGTTCTGCGTCTTGTTTTCGTGCTCTTTGCCAATCAGAAGCTGATTCAATTCGAGCTTATGGACTCAATCAGCGGATTGAGGTGGTACCTAATGGGGTTGTGCTACCAGATGAGAGGACTTTGCCGCACTCACATGCCCGAAAGCGATTGTTGTTTCTTGGACGAATTCATCCCAAGAAAGGCCTTGTTGATGCCCTGAGCGCTTGGGCTGAATTAAAGTCGCATGTTGCAAATGTGACGTTTGACGCATGGCAATTTGTCATTGCAGGGTGGGACCAAGCTGGGCATGAAGCGGAGTTGCTTTCGCTTTGTGGGCAAATGGGGTTAAAAGTGTTCAAGCGGTCTTTGTCTCATGCCTCAACATGTAATTCTGACAATGTCACAACGTTCACGGCTACTCTCGATGAAGCAGATGTCGTTTTCTGGGGCCCATCGTTTGACAAGGAAAAGGAGGAGCTTTTGAGAAGTGCCGATGCTTTTATCTTACCCAGTTTCAGTGAGGGCTTGCCAATGTCTGTATTAGAAGCTTGGGCCTATGGGCTGCCAGTGATCATGACTCCGGAATGTAACCTACCAGAGGGGTTTGCGGCTCATGCGGCGATTGAAATCCGAAATGAAGACAAGAGAGTCGGAAGTTTTCAGGCCTCGCCCTTTAGTTTCATAAACGGCCTCCAAACCCTCTTTGATATGAGCGAAACCGATCGTATAAATATGGGTCGAAGGGGGCGGTTATTGGTTCAAGAGAAATTTACTTGGCGCAAGGTTGCTTCCCAGATGCACATGCTATTTCGGGAGTTTGTGTAGCCGGTCACACAAAACATATTTTTTGCAGTCATTCGTTTTCATCTACTATGAAAACTATCTCATTAGATGATTGCAGCTTATAACCGCATAAAGTTTATGGAAGAAAACTTCTCGCCGTCTTTTTCATCTGTTATTAACCGCGTGATTCCTGAAGTAGGATCATTAGGGGCCTTTCTGTCTTTTGTAGAGTGCCGCAGGACTGATCGCCTGCCTTGAAATGATAGGATGGAAGAGGCTATTGAAGCCCGTTCGCTCAACAAAAATGATCCATGGCTTTAATTGCTGACACAAGCTACTTGGTCGCCCTATGGCCTGTGTAACTTTCTTTGCCGCTGTGATCTAAAATAAAACTACTAGCCTACTCTGATTAGTCCTTGGGGAGCTTCGTCACGGCACTGCAGTGGCAATGCATGATCCGTTTGAGGTCGCTGAGTTTTAGGTGATAGCCGTTCATCTGCTTGATGCCACATCTGTCGTGCCAGCTTATGCCCGAATTTGTGCTGCTTTAGCATTCTGCCCAGCGTATCGATTGATAGGTCAAGATGATTTATGGATTGCCGCCGTCGCTGTTAGTTTCAACAAGCCTCTTCTAACGAGTAATCGATTTCATATTAATTTGATCGACGGTTTGCAGTTGGAACTTCTTGAGCCTTAATTTTACCTGAAATCTCTTAAGGCGATAGCCGCACGTGGAACCACGTGCGGTTTTTTTTTGCATATCGGATGCGGTCGTGGAGTCGATCGTGGCCGCCTTGCCAGAATTCGATGGTTTCGGGGATGACGCGGAATCCGCCCCAGAAGTCGGGGCGGGGGATGGAGCTGCTGGCAAAGCGCCGCTCAAATTCTTCGTTTCGGTCCAAAAGATACTGGCGTGAGGGAATTTCAGCGCTTTGGTTCGAGACCCAAGCGCCGATGCGGCTCCCTCTTGGACGGCTGTCGAAGTAGGCGGTGGATTCTTCCTCGCTGAGCTTTTCAACGGGGCCGGTAATTTCGACTTGGCGCTGGAGGGCAATCCACGGGAAAAGGAGGGCGGCGCTTGGGTGTTCGGTGAGGTGTTTCCCTTTGCGGCTCGTGTAGTTTGTGAAAAACACAAAGCCCCGTTCATCAAGGCCTTTTAATAATACCGTGCGGCATGCGGGCTGCCCTTGCTCATCCACGGTGGCCAGTGACATGGCATTTGGCTCGGGAATTCCACTGGCGCTGGCCTCATCGAACCAACGCTGAAATTGCATGATTGGGTCTGGATCGAGTTGTGCTTCAACGAGTGGGTCACGCCCGTAGTCAACGCGGAGGTCCTTGAGGTCTTTGGCGGGATTCATGGGTGGAAAAGATCAGGCACCTATCGTGGCGAGGTTTCGCAGAAATTTATAGGAGTAAATGCCGGTCGCGTGCCCATCCGCCCATTTTGGCAGGACTGCATAACCGCCGACGGCCTGCCAGCCGACAAGTTCAAAGCTTTTGCTGGAATACTCGACTTTGGGGCGCACGATTTGCCCCATGACATCGGGTTCCCCCCCACATGCGGCGCAGGGACAGTGTTTCCGGAGGAATTCCAACGGGAGGTATGTCTCAGTGTCATCATTCCATGCGATGGCGAGTTCATTTCCGATTTTTTGAATTGCTGTGGGTTGGAGAGTTTCGGTCATTTCGTAGGAGTCGTAATGTGTGGGGGCTTGAGGTATAGAGGCTCGGCTGGGCCTGATTGGTCCAAGCGCAGGGCGAGCGATGCCGCTGCTGGATATTGGGTAGTGGCAGAGACTAGCAGATCGGAGGTGGAAAAAACCGGGATGCTCCCATCGATCAGCTCCCGGACTTCCTGGGCGCGCAGGAGTTCGACCGGCTTGGCCAGTGATCCGCCACGAATTCGGCCCAGAAACCATTGACCGGCGCGAGCATCACCGATGACATCGTAGTCCGTGGGGGAATAACCAAGCAAAGAGCAAATACCATGGAGCGGAATCCCTCGTGCGCGAGCGATTCCCCATGCCGCAGCGATGCTGGCGCGCAGGGCATTGTAGCTTCCCGGGCCGGTGCCAACCAGAACGCGGGTAAAATCAGTGTGGGCTCTTACAATGGCTTCCAATACCGAGAACAATTCGCCTCCGCGGCCTCGGGGATTATTGAAAACGCGTTCTTGGACAAGTTGACCGCCCTCGAGGACTGCCACACTTCCATTGCCACTGGAGCATTCGATCACAAGAGTCTTCATGGGATGAGGCGGATACGCCGTTGCTCGTTGTGTTCTATGGAAAACCCGAGCCGGATGGTGTCCGGAGGAAGGGCATTTAAAAATTTGTCTCCCCACTCGATAGCGGTGAGGTGTGACTCCACGAAGAGGTCGTCGAAGCCCAGAGCCTCCAATTCTTCAGAGGACTCTAGGCGGTAGAGATCCATATGCACAAAAGGGAGCGGTCCATCCGAGTATTCGTGGATCAGCGAGAATGTCGGGCTTGAGACGCCCTTTGGGTCGCACGCCAACGCCTCAGCGAGGCCTTGGACAAAGCATGTCTTGCCGGCACCAAGGGGCCCTTCGAGGCTCAGGATGGCACGCTTTCCGGAGAGTAAGGCAACGAGATCCCGCGCGGCTTGGCGAGTGTCGGAGACCGAGGGGCATAGCTTGCCATCGGCGGGAAAGAGTTGTTCCAATTGCGTGTCCGGCATGCTTTGTACAATTTACTGCCCATATTCCGTCGATGACAATATCTTCCCACAGGCACTCCATGAATCGACTCTCAACGCTTTTGGCCATAATTTTGCCAATGATTCTAGCTGCCTGTGATTCGCCCAAGGCGACAGTTCGCGAGATTCGTGAGAATTTGAACGACTTTCAGCGGCAACCAAACATCATCACGCTCGACACGCTCGCCAAGTCATTCGAAAAAATCGAGGTTCAGATCGAGGATCTCAAATCCCGTGATCGTATCGAAGAGGCCGATCTATACTTGCGGCAAGCCAAGCTCATGAGGGAGGAATACCTGCAAACGCGGATTAATTTCCTCAAATGGAGTGAACGTCAAAGTCGGAAGTCGGCTGAATCCCAGTAAGGCGGGTCTCAAGGGATCCAAGATTTTTTGCCAGTTGGTCCAAGCCGAATCGTTGCACGTTTTTCAAAGCCTCCTCGCGCATGGCTTGATGGCGTTCGGGATCCTCCAAGACTGTGCGAATCGCATTTGCCAAGGCTGTCGCATTTGCCGGGGGAATGATCAACCCATCGATGCCGTCCCGGACTACCTCGCCGCAATTCGGCGTCACGATTACCGGAAGTCCGTGGGACATCGCTTCGAGTTGTGTCAGTGCAAATCCATCCGAGATCGTCGGGAGTACAAAGATGTCCGCCATTTCATAGAACTCGCGCGTGAGCGAACGGGGGGCCGCGCCGTGGAAACGCACATTTGGCGGGGCTGACACTACATGGCGATCGGAGATGCCAATCGGGCCGACGATATCGATTTGGACAGGCTCACCACGCAGTTGAGCGGCCGCTTCGAGGAGGTAGGGGATTCCCTTGCGCAGGTTTGCCTGACCGAGGAAAAGCACGCGAAGCGGTTCCGATTCGGAGCGTATCGGCGGAGGATCCTCCGAGAGATTCTCGACCTCATAGGCGAGGGGAATGATGGCGATTTTGTCGAAGGGTACTCCGAGTTTCACTAAAGCATCACGCGTCCATGCCGAGTTCACCATAACGATATCCGCCAGTGCCCATTCGGTTTTTCTCCAAGTGAAATACTCTTCCGGCACTAGGAGTGGAGCCTTGGCCCAGCCTCTCCACTTTTGCTCCTCGAGTTTCACCAAGTCGACTTCCACTGATGAGGGATCCATTTGGCAGACGACGCACTTCGCGCCACGCTCTTTCACCCAGCGTGCGGTTTCAAGAAACCCGGTGTCGTAGCCAAAAAAAATAGTGTTTTCCCAGCGTTGTTCGCGACGTTTTTCAAGCCTTGCGCGGACTCTCCGCCCGAATCTTCCGCCGATGCGTAGAAAGTTTGAGTAGGGATCCGGAAGTGGGCGGATCTTATTGGTCAGTGATTCAAGGAAAGTTGAGGTATTGAATCCATAGACTTCTGCCTCCGTGAGATCCTCGTGCTTGCGCCCGACCAGCCGTTTGGCGCGAAGGATTCCAGCCATGGATTCCCATGCTCCATGAGACCAGTAGTCGGTGTACAGTGCCTCGAGCTTTCCTGCGCGGTGGAGGACTCGAGGGATCGCATAATGCTCCCGAGCCCCGATCTGCGAGCAGATCCAGGAGGTGCATGGGGCATGAACTTTGAAGCGTTGGCGGGCGATCCACTATAACAACCAGCTTCTTTCCTATGAGTGGAGGCAAAAAAACTTCACATTTTTTGAGTCAGAAATGCGGAGGGGATTTTCGCATGCCACACCGAGCGGAATCTGATTTATAGGAAGCCATGCGAGCCCTCCATTTTTTTCAATGCAGCCTAGTGTGCTTCCTTGCGGCCACAGCATCAGTTTCGGCAAAGTCGATTGTCGATGCTGTGTACCGTGAAAATTGCGCATCATGTCACGGCGCGGAGCTGGAAGCTGGATCCGGTGGTGCCCTTGCCGACGGGCTCTGGAAGCATGGGGGCTCAGATCACGCAATCGCCGACTCGATCGCTGCAGGCATCCTCGACGCTGGCATGCCGGCGTATGGAAAAACACTTTCTCCCGAGGTGATCCGATCCTTGGTGGTTTATATCCGCGAGAAGGAATCAACGTTTCAAGCCAAGGAGGTGCCTCCCGTGATGCCGGTTGGAGTGGTCAAAACGCAACGCGGATCATTTGTTGTGGAAACGGTTCTTGCCAGCGGATTGGAGACCCCATGGGCCTTGGCTTTCTTGCCTGACGGGAGAAAGTTGGTCACCGAGCGGCTGGGCCGGTTGAGGGTCATTGATGCTTCATGGAATCTTGTTCTCGAACCAGTCAATGGGACTCCCCAAGTCGTTCAAAGCAATCAAGGGGGACTTCTCGATGTCGTGCCTGCACCGGATTTTGCATCCAGTGGCTGGATTTATCTTTCCTATGCCGCTCCGCTGCCAAGGGGTGAGCCGGCATCCAAATCCTCCATGACAAAAATCTCACGGGGACGCCTGATTCAGAATCGTTGGGTGGATGAAGAAACCATCTTCGAGGCAGACCCGGTTCACTTTTCGACAAGTGGCGTTCACTTTGGATCGCGCCTCGTGTTTGATCGTGGGGATCTCTATTTTTCTATTGGAGACCGGGGGCAGTCTCCGGCAGCTCAGGATATCGCAGCGCCTAACGGCAAGATCCTGCGCTTGCATTCGGATGGATCCATCCCCGCAGACAATCCCTTCGCTACGCGTATCGATGCCCTCGCAGCTGTCTGGAGTTACGGGCATCGGAATCCTCAAGGTCTAGTTGTTGATCCCAGATCCCATGAGATCTACGATACCGAACACGGGCCGCGCGGTGGCGATGAGTTCAACCTCATTCGCAAAGGTGCAAACTTCGGCTGGCCTCTCGTTTGCTTCGGCATGAACTATGACGGCTCACCGCTGACAGCCTTGACAGAATTGGATGGCATCGATGCGCCGCTTTATCACTGGACGCCATCGATTGCCACGTGCGGCCTTGCTTTTTACAGCGGCGATAAATTTCCAGATTGGACACATGATTATTTTGTCGGGGGTCTGCGCGCGGGAGGATCTGCTGGCCCTCGCAAAAGCGGCTGTCTTCAACGCCTCAGGATTCGAGCAGGCAAGGTGATCGAGGCGGAAACCATTTTCGAAGGGTTGGGGAGGGTGAGGGATGTGCGTTGTGGGCCAGATGGCTTGATTTATGTCGTGCTCAACCAGCCTGACAGCATCATCAGGCTGGTACCTGTGTTGGCGGAGCCTGCTGATCCCATATGAGAGACGGCCGTTTTTGCCTGGCTTTTACTTTGGTCGAGCTGCTTGTCACCCTTGCGATAATGGGAGGTTTAGCCGCTGCGATTTTGTCTGCATCCGGGTATGTGCGCGGTTCTGCCGACCGCTCGAAAGCAATCTCGAACATGCGCGCCATTGGCAGCGGAATTGGCCTTTACGCCGCAGACCATGACGGACTGTTGCCTGGCCCGCTTTGGCCAGGCCAAATGCCCCAACTCGACCCCAATCGTGATGGCCGCCTCGTGCGCGAGTTGGCTCCCTACCTAGGGATCGAAACGCCCTCGCAGCCCGTGGTAATCGACCTTTTTGTGCCTCCGGCGTATCGAAGGGTCATGGGAAACGATGCTCTTTCAACGGCGCGCACTTATGTCGTGAACATGGACGTCGATGACGCAGGATCGAGCATTAATCCCTGGGGAACGCTTGTTGGAAATACGGGATCCACGCCTCTGCGGTTGTCCTCCGTACCCCATAATGCCTGGGCGTTTTCCGATGCCGATCAAGGTCACCCCCGCGTCTCTGCGGCCTCATGGGCGTCGAACACCCCAGAAAAGCCCATCCACGGCAAACGCCTAGCCTGGTTTTTCAATGGGTCGGTTGAAGGTGTCAATGAGGAGGACTTGCAGTAACCCTTGAACAAGCGCTCTGCTGATCGCTCTCAGTTTGCAAATTCGAGATGGCGTTTGTAGCCGTTGATTTCTGGGAGCTTGTTTTCAGAAATGCCGTGCACTTCGATTGAAGCGTTGGCGATCTTGCCGGTGACTTGAAGTTCCATGTCTTGGTTGCGGAGGGGGGCGCCTCCTGAATGCCAGGCTTGCGTGGTGTTGCCTGGCTCGAACGTGAATTTGTGAAGTGCCTTGTCACGATGCCGTAGGGTCACGGTGACAGGTTCGTTGGCTTCGACTTGGAGTGAGAGGCGATCGAAGAGAAAGGGCGACTCAGCGGAGACTCGCAGGATGGTTTTGTCGTCGGTTCCAGGAACAATGTTGGCTGGTACTTGCTGGTAAATGGCGTCAGTGAACGCTGCGGACGATGGGGTATTCTTCGATTCGGTGGGGGGCTTTGCAGTGAGGCTTGCCAGATACTTCGAGATCAAGCCACGTTCCTCCTCGTGCTGGAGGCGCCGCTTTTCCTCAAAATAATCGTAGAATCGCATTTCATCCTGGCTCCATTGGTTGGCCTCCCTGTAAGTGCCGCAAAATGGAACAAGCAGGTCCATCCAAGTCGCAAGCTTTTGGTATTCAACCTCGTTGAGAGAGACGCCGTGATGTCCTTTATCCAGCATTTTCAACAGCGGACTTTGAATCGCTCCGGAAAACTTTGGAGGCAGTTCCGTGGGCCGTGACATTTTAGAAATCCAAGTCACAAGGCCGCCTTCGGGTGTGTTGCTCTGGTAGTTTCCCGCCCGTTCGATCTTTGCGTTGGTGAGGTTCAGGTATGAGCGCGACCAATGGCGCTTGTTCATGGTGGCGTCTGCGACGGGAATGTCGCGCAAGTCCATGAGGTCGGGAGTCGCGCCGTTGTGGCAGTCTACGCAGCTTTTATTCAAAATTGGCTGAATTTCATTGGCGAAGCTGAACCCCCGGGTTTCTCCGTGGAAGGGTTGCAGCTTCTGCACGCCATGTTTCCAAGCGAGTGTGGGCTCTTTCTGGAACGGATGGTAGTTGGCGTTTCCTTTGTCATGGCAACCGACACACCCCTTTTGCTCGCCAGGGCGCACGGTGTCCCAGGTGCGCGTTGTTTGGAGGACTCGCCCGCGCGCATCCAAGACCTGAAGGTAGATCGACTCATTCGCAGGCACCTCAAAGAGGACTGAGCCATCGTCGTGGATGTCTGCATCGCCGATGATTTCTTTGATATCCCAACTGCCATTTCCAATGCTGACAGGAGAGCTATTGATCGAACCTCCTCCTTCGCCTCCGTTAATTGTCTGACCAATGCCAGCGGCGCGGTAATTCAAACGCACAACACGAAGCTTTTTGGCCTCGCCGCGGGGGACGCCATTCAGCCCGACACCCTTGTAGACATCGTGCACATAGAGTGTCCCTGTATTTTTGGTGTAGTCGACAGTATCGGGGATGATCGGTTGGGGGGGCTTGTTGCCGATGGCCACAGGACGTTGGATGCCGAGTGTCGTGTCGCCATGGAGATATTCCCGTTCGCCATCGAGATTCATCCAATAAAGGGCGTAGTCATTTTGATCGGCATGGCGTGGGACAGGTTCAAATCCCCAGTCCGGCTTGTAGCTGATGAGGAGTTCCGTTTCCGACAAGGGGAATGGATATCGAAACTGGTCAGCATGTTGTTGCGCCCTGTCCACGCGCTCGTAAGCCACCTCACGCACAGGCGAGACAAATTTCATTCCGATGCCTTCATCTCGACCTTCGCGCACATCAAGCACAACCAATTTCCCGTGCTGGCAAGTGTGGTGCCCGGCGGCGATCGCCATGACTTTGGGTGACCCTGGAATCGCCCGCGTGTGCAGAAGCGAGTTCGGAAACCATGAGTTGCCGCCATAGTAAACACGTTGTGCTTGGCCATCGGGATTCATGGAAAAGACAGGATGCGGGTAGTTTTGGCCCCGGTCGCTGTAGTCCCAGCGCGTGTAACTGAGGCGGCCGTCATTCAAGACTTGAGGGTACAGCGTGTGAACTTGGTCGATAGCCAGTCGGCGGATGTATTCCCCGTCCGGGTTCATGCGGTAGAGATTCGAGATTTCCGTATACCAGCAGGGCACACTTTGTTCCGGGCGTGTCGAAGTGAACACAATATCTCCATCCGGCAGATAAA
>ERZ889217.1427-NODE-1427-length-12212-cov-5.657893_pt1 | contig 12212 bp, 8 predicted proteins | sample MGYA00521098_ERZ889217 | MGnify/ENA primary metagenome ERZ889217 (study PRJEB32303, sample SAMEA104408613) | aquatic metagenome | biome: Brackish water; feature: Pelagic; material: water | place: Baltic Sea | collected 2014-06-10T22:04:00 | depth 2,362 m ...
AGAATAGTTTTCAGCTGATTTTAAAATGGGATGGTTTTATCTCGCCAACCCAGACCCCTTATTTTAAAACACCATCAACCTCAACACTCAACCCCTGTATCTTTTAAAATCTCCTCTTAAGCTTTAAAACAAGTGCTATTTGCAATGCTGATCTAAATCAATTCAACCGACTTCTCACGGGTAAGATTTTGCTTTGGGTTTAAAAATGAATGGAAAAATTAATCCTTTAGTTCTGAGTTGCCCCACCATTCCGCCTGAAGATGCAGCAAATAGCCAATTTGGGGCCCCGATCAACTATTGTTTGAAATCGATTTTCAGAAATGTTCGGTACCATTTATTACTCTCTAATTGAAATTATGGGAGCAACGAAATGTTATTGGCACAAATGAAAACAGAGGGATCTGGATAACCAGACCCCTCTGTTTAGTGGAGGCGCGGGGAATTGAACCCCGGTCCCGAAGCCCTTCCATGCCGGCGTCTACGTGCGTAGCAAACTGATTTGGCAGTCTTACTCTGCCGCGTTCACTCTGGTGGATTCAAATTGCAAAGCCACTTCAAGCTAACCGAGTGTAAAGTCTAGCAGGGGTTGCCCTCAGTATCAGCCACTTGCGTGACTTCTAACCCCCACGATCCAGATTTAACTAGCGCGCTAAAACCTCTCTGGCTAAGCTCTCAGACGCGCGACTGCTATATTATTAAGCAGCCATAGAAAACTGCGGTTCTGCAGTTAAGTTTGATCAGATATTTACGTGGCCATCTGATCAACCACGGCACGCAACCTGCATTTCCGTAAGCCCGGTCGAAACCGGATCGCCCCCGAAAAATACAAATCACCATCTCTTCCTATTATATCTCTCGAATTACTTCTCGAGATATAGTATTTTTCGTAATTACGGTATTATTATTTCAACTATTCTCTCTTTTTTAGGAAAAATCATGATTTCACTGCCTACTTTCCTCACTTTTGCCCTATTGGCAACACATGTTGAACCCCAAACCATCCCGCTTTGGCCTAATGGTGCGCCTGGCGCAATGGGTACCGAAGATAAAGATAAACCCTCTCTAACCATTTATTTGGCTACTAAGGAAAAAGCAAACGGCACCGCGGTGGTAGTTTGCCCTGGTGGTGGATATGGTGGTTTGGCAATGGGCCATGAAGGAAAAGAGATCGCAGAATTCCTTAATCTTCAGGGTATTTCTGCATTTGTAGTTAAATACAGACTTGGGCCAAAGTATCGACATCCCGCACCCTTGATGGATGCGCAACGCGCAATACGAACGGTAAGGGCGAATGCAACCAGCTATGGGGTGGATTCAAAAAAGATTGGAATCTGGGGTTTTTCTGCGGGCGGGCACCTTGCATCCACTGCGGGCACTCAGTTTGATGCTGGCAACCCCAATGCCGCAGATGCCATCGATAAAGCCAGTTGCAGGCCAGATTTTTTGATTCTTTGCTATCCAGTGATTACCTTTGAACCACCTTTTGCGCACATGGGTTCTAGAAATAATCTTTTGGGCAAAGATGCAGATGCCAAGCTTGTAGAAAGCCTTTGCAACCACACCCGCGTAACCGCACAAACCCCGCCGACTTTTCTTTTTCACACGGATGAAGATACCGGGGTTCCGCCTGAAAACAGTATCTTGTTCTACCTTGCTTTGAAAAAACACAAAGTTCCTGCAGAGCTTCACATCTACGAAAAAGGCAGACATGGCGTGGGGCTTGCAACAAAGATGGGTGAAACAGCAAGTTGGCCAGACCGGTTGGTTGGTTGGTTAAAAAACAGGGATATGATTCCCTCTAAGTAACAAACCAAGCAACCCTTTTATCTAGAACAGATCGGGGGATCTTGTATCCCTCTTGACGAACTTCCTTATTAAGAACTAAAATTCGACAAGTCGAAATAAGGTCTTGAAGTATTTATGTACCATTTGAATTAAAGCAAAAGGTACGAAGTACTTGGGTGGTTGGTTTCAAGGATGAAAGCAGCTTTTGAAATGCGCATGGTTTCTATTACAAATGGGTTGCAGGTTTGGGCTAATGCCAAGCTGAATTTCTATTTGGAGATTTCAGGCAAGCGCCCCGATGGTTATCATGAATTAAGTACCTTCATGGTGCCTGTGCGGATACACGATGTTTTAGAATTTCGTGAGGATACCACAGGCTCGATCAGGCTCTGGTGCGATTCGAAAGAGTTATCCACGGGGCCAGATAATCTGATAGTTCGTGCTGCAACCTTGCTGCAGGAAGAAAGCAAAAAGCCATTGGGTGCTGAAATTCGTTTATTCAAGCACATTCCATGGCAGGCAGGATTAGGCGGTGGTTCTTCAGATGCAGCTGCCACACTTAGGGCTTTGAATCTACTCTGGAAGCTGAATCTAACTGAAAAAACATTAGAAGAAAAAGCTGCAAAGCTAGGCAGTGATGTGCCATTTTTCCTTCAAAAGAAGGCAGCTTGGTGCACTGGCCGGGGCGAAAAAATCTTGCCTTCTGCTTTTCGATGTGATCTAAGTATCTTGATTGTAAAGCCTGTTTTCGGTCTCTCCACAGCAAGTGTTTATTCGCATTTAAAAATCCCCACCTCTCCAAGGGATCAAGCGGAAGCCAAGTGCTCATTTGTTGGTTCAGAAATTAGCAAAGTGAACGATGGGTTATTTAACAGGTTGCAGGAACCGGCACTTGAATTAGAGCCTGCACTTGGGGTATTGTTCGAAGCCTTACGAAAGGCCGGGGCTAAAAAGCCCTTACTATGTGGTAGCGGGTCTGCAATTTTTGCGCTTTTTGAACACGATGAACGAGCTCTTGAAGTCGCAAAATCTCTCATTCATGGCCCTGCTAGGAACTTTATTGCGCATACTTTTATCACTAGGCAGGCAATAAAATCCTGCGACAATTAAGGAGAGTTGTTGTGAAAATCACGGAAGTTCGAATCAAACTCATGGAATCGGGTAACGACAACGAAAAACTTCAAGCATTCTGCTCCATCACCTTTGACAATGCTTTTGTCATCCGCGACTTGAAAATCATTGAAGGCACCCGGGGTTGGTTTGTGGCTATGCCGAGCCGTAAATTAATGGATCGCTGCACCAAGTGTTCAGGCAAAAATCAACTCCGTGCCCGTTTCTGCAACCAATGCGGATGCAAACTCGCAGAGTTTAGGGGCATGGGACGCGACTCTAATGGCAAGCAGAAAATGCATGCAGACATTGCACACCCCATCAACCCTGAATGCAGGGAAAACATTCAACAATCTGTCTTAAGTTCTTTCCATGCTGAAGTTGAAAAGTCTAAATTGCCTGGTTATGTTTGCAATTATGAAGACATTGATCATGATTTTGAACCCGCGAGCTACGCTGACGAAAAAACGAGAGAAACTCGTGGCTACCAAACCGGCGACCCAACCTAAAAATCACTCCGACAACTCTTCCCCGAATTCCTATTTTCCCTGCTTTAACAACCTCTTCGAAAAAACTTTTAAGTTCAGTAAATCGTACAGTGTCAGGCACCCCTCATCCTTAATTGGATAGATTTACCTTTGCACCAAGTTGCAAGGAGAGGTTCGGGTAAGGTACTCGAAAAGGGCCCATGCCACTTCTGAGAAAGGGTGGAGCAAAAGTGGTCTGGGTCGGGCAATGTTCATGAAGTTTGGGGTGCATCAACTTCATGGCTCTTTCTGCTAAAAGAGAATCATTGCCAGTTTGGTTTGGCTGGCCCTGCTGGGAAATGGCGTACCTGAAAATAACGAACAACAGGATGATCTCCTTCAGAGAATTCTGGCTGGGTTTAGCTTTGGAAAGGCCGGGAACCTTTCTTAAAATTCCGATTATGCGCCTGCGAAAACCCCTTCGCTCGCGAATAATCGGTTTTTTTACGCAAGTTCCTTTTAAAACACCGCTTTTCTCTTGCCTGTTCTTTCGGAAGATGGAATATTTAAGTAGATAATATTTTGGCCATTACCAAGGTTACAAACATGACACACTTTAAATTTAAAGCTGGTTCACTAGCCCTACTCATCAGCTTTTCGACTTTGTTAGCAGTTCCTTCTTCAGCCAAGGCTGAAAGCGAACCCATCAATTTTCGGACTCATGATGGCGTATTGCTCTCAGGGAAATTTTACCCCAGCGCCAAGCCTAAAGATGGCGCTTCCATAATTCTTTTGCACGATTTCACTTACCGTAAAGGCGGCGATAGTTCGCAAGACGGTTGGGAAAAACTAGCGCTTGATCTTCAGGCCGCAGGCCAAAGTGTATTAAGTTTTGATTTTCGTGGGCATGGCAAGAGTGTTGGCGTGTCCCCAAACTTCTGGCTACAGCCACACAACCTGGTTTTGCCGGGCGCCAAAATGCAAAATAAACCTGCCAAAATCAACTCGAGTGAATTTACCACTGCTTATTATCCAAACCTTGTCAACGATATCGCTGCAGCCAAGTCCTTCCTTGATATTAAAAATGATGATGGCGACGCGAACAGTTCAAATATCATTGTTATTGGTGCAGGTGAAGGCGCAACTCTTGGGGCGCTGTGGATGGCAAGCGAATGGCGCAGGCTTTCTTGTACTGTTGAGGATATACCCCAAAATGGCGGAATATTAAATCTCAAACCTGTTGGACCAAAAAAAATATATTTGAAAGCAAATGCAGCAGAAGATGCTGAGGGCAGTGCGCAACTTGCAGCAATTTGGCTTTCTATCAGTCCAACCATTGCAGGCAAAAATTATTCCACTCAAATTCAAAGTTGGCTGAAGGATATCACCATGCCTAGGACTCGAAGGGTGCAAATGGCATTTGTAACCGGCACAGACGACAAAACTAGGGACGATTTTTCCCAGAATTTATTAAAGAGGGTAAAGCGTGGTTATACACGCGATGAGAAAAAAGCTGATCCGAAAGCAAAATCTTCCACTTCGCCTGATCAAAAATTTACAGGCGAATTCAAATACAAATCTAAGAATGTGGGAAGTAAGTTATTAGAGGAAGCCAACGATGATATTGTCAAAAATTATGTCATGCTAATGACAAAAAAAGGTGAAAACACCTTGCGCACCTTTAGTAGAAAAAGGATTGAAGATGCCTCCTACAGTTGGTTTTTTGGCCCATTGGATCCCAAAACAGGAAATCCAAATATCCCTGCCAACCAAATCGGATTCCCTGCTAAGTTCACCTACGACCAAGATAGAATCCAGCCACTGCCTCTTTGGTTTATGGGCGTCCACTAATTAATTCATTACTTTAAATAAAAGAAGGCTTCCCCGATATTATCTGGGAAGCCTTCTTTTATTTCCAAACCATCTTAGCTTGCAAATTCTGTTCGCACGGTTTCCAACAACTTCTTTGTTGCTCGAATACCATCGGCTTCACTTAACTTGCTTCCTTCGTATTCAATGCCAACAAAACCATGATAATTAGCATCCATAACAATCTTCATCATCTTGCGATAATCAGTTTTGGTTTCATTACCCTTTGCATCAAAGTCGTGGGTTTTAGCACTAACGCCCTTGGCATAGGGCATCAATTCCAACACACCTTTATACCGATCGTATTCTTCATCCTTGCTGACGCGGAAATTCCCAAAGTCGGGAAGTGTACCGCAACCAGGATGACCAACCTTTTTAATGGTTGCAGCAAGCCATGCGCCATTGCTTGATAAACCACCGTGATTTTCAACAATCACATTAATCTGCATTTTCCCTGCCCATTCGGAAAGCATACGCAAGCCATCCGAGGCACGATTCATCTGCTCTTCGTAGGAACCGCTGCTGCCCGCATTCACCCGAATGGAATGGCAGCCAAGAGTCTTGGCCCATTCAACCCAGCGGTAATGATTTTCGACTGCGAGTTTGCGTTTCTTTTCATCTGCATCACCCAACTGACCTTCACCATCGCACATGATCAAAACGCTTTTTACATTAAGGTCGTCGCACTTTTTGCGAAGTTCTTTTACATACCCATCATCTTTTTTCTTGTCTTTATAAAACTGGTTGACATACTCAACTGCGTTGATACCAAACTCTTCCTTGGAAACTTTAGGGAAATCGCCTGCATCCATTTTCTTGCCAAAGATCGCCTTATGAAGCGACCATTGCGCAAGTGAGATTTCAAACAGTTCTTTTTTTTGTGAGGCAAATGCAAAGCTGGAACCAATGCCTGCCGCAGCAAGGCTAGCAACAAACTCTCTACGATTCATGTTTTGTCCTGTAAAAAGGGGAGATAATTACTCAATCAAACCAATTACATTATAAAGTAGTGGTAACGGGATGCAACTAATAAAAACCCCTAAGGAAACGATCATGAAACTTACACCCTTTGAAGAAAGCTGCATGCTCGAAGCAATTGATGAAGCAAAAAAAGGGCTCACTGAAGGAGGCATCCCAATAGGTTCTGTAGTTGAACACGATGGAAAAATCATTGGGCGTGGCCACAATCGCAGGGTACAAAATGGCAGTGCAATCCTCCATGGCGAAATGGATGCCTTGGAAAACGCAGGCCGCTTGCCTGCGAGTGTTTATCGCGAATGCACCTTGTACACCACGCTTTCACCCTGCCCCATGTGCACCGGGGCAATTCTGCTTTATCAAATCCCAAGGGTCATCATCGGGGAAAACAAAACCTTCATGGGGGATGAGAAACTTCTCGAAAGCCGAAATGTGAAAACCATGGTTCTACAGGATCACCGCTGCATCGAAATGATGGAGCAATTTATTCTGGAAAAACCAACACTATGGAACGAAGATATCGGAGTCTGATACTTTCCTGACAACTTACTTTTGCGCTTTTTTCATCATCTCTGCAATTTGAACATTGACGCCATTCTTACTTTTGCTTTCATGCGCAGCTTCCATGAACGCAAGGATTTCCATGGTCTCATTGGCGCTAACGGGAACCGGGCCTCCCTTGAAAAACTTGGCTATCTCGATCGCTATCCCCTCATAACCCATGTATTTATCATTCGTAGGAACAACACCTTTCACGGGAACGCCATGGCCATATACTCCAGCAACCGAAACGCCTTTTTCCCCAAACACGGTGCCACTGTATTTGATAGCCCCTTTTTTGATGCCCCGATAAGTTGCAACCCTGCCATCCGCCCAGGTTCCGGTAATCGATTCCGCAATCGGGGTTGATGTACAAGATACCGAAACACATCCCGCCCCCATGATGCTGTAAATTGTTTCGATGCTATGCAATGCATGCCAGTAAAGTTCTGAATGGTGCGGTACCGTAGGGCAACCACCATACATTTCGCAACCCAGAACATTACCAACCTCTGGATGATTTTTCATACCTATGAAACCTGGGCTGAATCGATGTTGGGAACTCGTCCAGCAAGGGGTTTTTGTTTGTTCAGAAAGGCGGATGATTGAAACTGCATCACTAAAATTGGCAGCAATAGGCCGACCAATGTAAAGTCGTTTCCCAGCTTTTAAAACCAAAGATGCTTCAGCAAGGTGCCTGCGCCCATCCAAACTCATGATCATCACCACATCGCAATTTGCAAGCAACTCATCTACAGAAGCAACCATTTTTACACCGTATTTACTCAGTGCCTCTTTCCATTTGGGCAAGCTATCAACACTCTCGGGAATATCATTGCTAGGAGTTGAGGGAAATGCCGCAACCACTTTCAGGCCACCGAGATCGCCTGTCGCCTTGGCATCATTAAACAACTGGGTGTAAGCAACAGACTGATAGTTATCAATTCCAAGGATGCCTACCCGAACCGGTTTCGATTCCTGGGCAACGAGAGTTCCAAAGGAAAGGGCCAAAACAAGGAAAGCTGTGAAGCGAACGGGATGAAAACTAAGCATGATGAGGATCTCTTAATACAAGGGAAGGAACATTTAGATTAATGGCAATACGGATCGAACAAAAGCAAAAAGAGTAGTTATTTTCAGATAAACAGACAATGTTTGACTAAGATAAGGGTCAATAACAAAAAAAAGACGGTATCTTTGACGATTTTTAATTCTTTCGGCCTTCAACATACGATATATTTATGAGATAAGTTATTCATCCCGCCTAATGATTCTTTTCGTTTTCTGGAGCAGACTTATAATGCCAACCCAATCCAACCATAAGCTCGCAAGAAGAAGTTTCCTTAAAATAGGTGCCTTTGGGGCTGCAGGGTTTACATTACCCCAACTTTTGCAAGCCGAAGCTAAAGCAGGAATCAAGTCTTCGCAAAAATCAGTCATCCTGATTTACCTTGTTGGTGGCCCGCCCCATCAAGATATGTTCGATCTAAAACCTGACGCCCCAAAAGAAATCGCTGGACCCTGGAAACCAATAGCAACTAATGTCAACGGCATCAAAATCTGCGAAGCTTTCCCTCTCCTTGCTGGGATGATGGATAAATTAACCATCATTAGATCCATCGTTGGCAATCAAGATGGGCACGATGCGATTCAAGTTTTCAACGGGCACCATCCAAAAAAGATGACCCCTGCAGGTGGATGGCCCCAATTTGGATCCACCGTAGCAAAAATCCAGGGCCCTGTTGATCAAGCAACTCCGCCCTTCATCAGCATGTGCTACACCTGCACCCACGGCCCTTACAATGAACCCGGCCCAGGCTTCCTCGGATCTTCCTACACACCTTTTCGCCCAATGGGCCCCTCACGAAAAGATATGATCCTTCAAGGGATTAACCTTAACGGCCTTGCGGAAAGAAAAAACCTATTGCGCAGCTTTGATCACATGCGCAGGGATGTCGATGCCAAGGGCATGCTCAAAGGCATGGATACTTTCAACGAACAAGCTTTTGGTTTGCTGACATCTTCGCGTCTTGCAGATGCGCTAGATTTATCCAAGGAACACCCACACACCGTTGAACGCTATGGCACAGGCGACCCGACCAAGTTCATCGATGGTAATGGCGCACCACGAGTTCCACAAAGCATGCTAATCGCCCGAAGATTAATTGAAGCTGGCGCTCGCGTTGTTACCCTTAACTACAGTAAATGGGATTGGCATGGCGGAATGAAAGCAGAAGGCCGAGACAACAACTCGATCTTCGTTAGAGAAAAAGAAGACTTCCCGATCTTTGATAAATGCGTCAGCGCACTGATTGAAGATCTTCACCAACGCGGCATGGATAAAGATTGCAGTGTGGTCATCATGGGCGAATTTGGGCGTACGCCTAAAATCAGCAATATCGTAGGCCGCGATCACTGGCCTCAAGTCAACTGCGCATTAGTTGCAGGGGGCGGCATGAAAATGGGACAAGTAATCGGTGCAACCGATCGCATCGGTGGAGAAGCATCTCAGCGCCCCGTCAAGTTTGGCGAACTTTATTCCACCCTTTACCACAACTTGGGCATCAATACGAACGAAGTAACTTTGAACGATATCAACGGGAGGCCTCAATTCCTAGTCGAAGATAATGCGCAACCGATGCCCGAACTGGTTTAAGCTTAGTCTCATTCAAACCCCGTCTTGCTGTTAATGCTTTAATCAGCAAGGCGGAAAATCGAATTGTGTATCACTCCGTTAAACTTCTGCCCATCTGCAGCGACCAAAGAATACTTGATTTCCATTCCCCAAGTAGGCTCGATGCCTTCGATTTGTAATTCAATGGTCTTATTATCTGCAGACAACTTTGCTGATGTAACTTTGAGCGTTCTCTCATCAATATGTTTGGAACCGTATTTCTCGCTGCGTTTTAGCCCCCATATCTTGACGGCATAATTCTCTGGGTTAGTGGCAGACTTAGAATCAACTTCTCCGCTTAACTTAATCGAAACACCTTTCTTCATCGCATGTAATTCAACAGGGAGTTGAACAGGTTTACCTGTAAAACGAATTCGGTAGAACCCGCCCGGAGCAGTTTGATTACCCGCCCAAGCAAACATACCACAACAATAAAGCTGGCCATCTTCAGGATTGAATCTGCCCCGCGAAACACCGGTGGGGAATTGAGGTAAAGGTAATGCGCACATTCCGCCCTGCCATTCGCCATTAACTTTTTCGTGGGGGACAACATACACTTTCCCGTAACCATAGGAAAAATTTAAAAGCGAACCCTTAAGAGGCCCCCAACCATTTCCGGTAACCCAAAGCAATTCAGAAGGTGATCGATCAAACTCATTCGTGATCCAGCAGAGTGGGTTTTTCATTGCAGCATCGGATGAATCTGTAACATCGTGATAGCCCCAGAAATTTCCATGGTAACTACCCTTCTCAACAAGATTGATGCGGTTCTTGGGCATCCAAAAACCCTCTTGATCCGTTAAGAAGAAAGTGCCATCGGGGTTTAGGCACACGCCGTTGGGCGCTCTAAAACCAGTGGCCAAAATTTCTGTCTTCGAACCATCCTTGCTAACCTTTAAGAGTGTTCCATGGTGAGGAACCACGGCTTTTAGAGCATGGCAAGCAGCCTTGGCATAATAGAAGTTCCCCTCTGCATCAATTTGCAGACCCATCGCAAACTCATGAAAATGCTGGGTCACCTGATGATCATTATTAAAGCATTCGTAGAAATCTGTTTCGCCATCGCCGTTGAGATCGCGCAAGATTACAAGTTGATCCCTGCAAGTCACATGAACAACATCGTTCACCAGTTTAAGCCCAAGAGGCTGAAATAATCCAGATGCAATCCTTTTCCAAGTAAGGCCTTTATCAATCGCATTCAAACCATCCACAAGCCAGACATCGCCATCCCATGTGCAAACCGCCGCACGCTTTGCATCTGCATAAAAATCAAAACCCGTCAGCCTCATTTGGCAATTCCAAGGGTTGTTCGTCGGATGGTTCAACACATCGATTGCAAAAGCTTGATCATTAGAGCCAACAACCGCTTGGGTCTTAATCAAATCTGGCCAACGCTTCGGCCCACCTTGCATAAAAGGTTCCAAAGAAACTGCGCTAGTAGCCCCCTTGGCAAACGCTTGTAAAAGATCCAAAGGGCCATCTGATTGCAGTACTTTAATAAGCTGGGGTGTATTCGATGCAGGAATTTGAAGCACCGTATACCCATCTTTTTCCACAAGCTTGGCGTTAGCTGCTACGATCGCACAAGGTGTTCCCATAGGTGCTACTCTCAAGGTTAAATCACGAGAGGACTTGCCCACATTTAAATTGCGGGTGTAAACAACCTTGCCTGATGAAGCGATTTCGTATGCGGGCATCTCCAAAATTTTGGCATCGCCCACGCTATAAGAAATAATGGATTGACTACCATAATGGTACATGCCCAAATACTTCGACCATGAATTAGGCAGCGGGCCATAAGGTTTGCCATCACGACCTTTAAACCTTGGATCTTCAAAAGATCCAGTTTCCGGATTGGCCCAACCAGGCCCCACAGGGTTTGCGAACTTCACATTCCCCACAACCCTTGGATGCACCTGGTGTCTGCCATTGAAATTGATGCCGTTGTAATCCATGAACCCTTCACCCTCCCATGCTGCAGCCATGCGCATGGTATCGTGATCAAACATCATCCAATGCCTGCCTCGGGTGATTCCGCCCGGGCCATTATCCAACCGCAATGCAATCCCCTTGTAGGCAAAATTCCCTTTATCACCAACCTCTAAAGTTAACATTAAACTAGGGCCATAATTCATCATCACCCATGGTTCAATATTGGAAGGTTTGGGCCCGCGAGTGGAGCCCTTAGGCAACGCTGCGATGTAAGTTTCATCCACCTTTGCATACTGCTCTGGGTTATAAGGCTTTAAAAAAGCTTCGCGGATGTAATGAATCACATCATACTTCTGCTCGGGGACCATCCAAGCCTGCGGAGTCATAACCGCATAACCATGTGTCAAAGTTTGATACATGCGAAAAGGATCTGAACCATTTTTAAACTTGCCCTCTGCAAACCTTAACGAAGTAGGCATGGAACCGACTTGATCTTTGGTGCCATGACAGTTGGCGCAAACTCGCAAATAAATGGCTTCACCCCTTTTGAAACTTTTCGCATCAATCGATTTCAAGAAGCCAGCATGGTCAATATCTTTTTCATATTCAGGCAGGGGAAGAGCCGCAAAGAGAGATGATGCTGGGCGCATTTGTTTAGCATATTCTGGCCCCTTTTCAGCCACCTCCATCAAAAACCGAGCCATGTCCAAAAACTCTTGTCTGCCACTAAGGACATTAATCAAACCATCAGGCATCAATGATGGCCCCTTATCACTTCGCTCTTCAATTTCGTTTTTCGAAATCGTGATGAGTTTTCCATCGATTGCATTATCACGGATGACAACCGCATCACTTTT
>ERZ889217.1429-NODE-1429-length-12196-cov-6.773660_pt1 | contig 12196 bp, 5 predicted proteins | sample MGYA00521098_ERZ889217 | MGnify/ENA primary metagenome ERZ889217 (study PRJEB32303, sample SAMEA104408613) | aquatic metagenome | biome: Brackish water; feature: Pelagic; material: water | place: Baltic Sea | collected 2014-06-10T22:04:00 | depth 2,362 m ...
CAGGCAATCGATTTGGTCGTTTTCGTGCGCCGAACGAGAAGCGCTCGAATTCTGAAGGACGGTCGTTTTCGTGAAGATACCGGAGGACGTTCAAGTGGACCGTTTCCGGCAGCGAACGAACGCGCGCAGACGAATCAATATCCGTAGGTACTCCAATCTCTACGCAATAGTTGATGATTTCAAGATTACCTCGTTCTGCTGCCTCGTTGCTCGTCTTCCAATCCCAATCGCAGTTCTTCACCTCTCGAGCGCATCGAACGAACTCAACGTTATTCGTTATATAACGACTTCTTCAATGAACCATTTCCTGTGTCAACTCTCTTCCAATATCTTTCACTTCTGCCCATGGATAATTATCTAACGCTACTTCTGACATCGATATCGACGACATCTCTTCTTATTTGAATCTCTTTTGTAACTCAATCTTCGTTCTTTTAACCGCATCGAGGTTCGCTCGACATAAACCTTAAAAGATCTTGATCTCGATTCCATTTACTTTCGTCAAAACTTCCTCTTCGAAAACAAAAGGCAAACCGATTCATGAAACGAACCCACGACGGTGACGGTTCATCATCATCGTCATTTACAATCGTTTGTTTCTCGTTTGCGCTGGTCCATTATCGCGCGTTTTATATATTTAAGCGGTCGATACTGTGTCGCTTATATCGGTCAAAGTTTTATTCACAAAGGAAATTCTTTAATTCTCCTCGCGGCTTCGAGAATGGTTTCGCGTCGTTTACAAATCGCGAATCTGACTAAATCGGTCGGGTTCGAATCGCCGTTATCAGGGTTATAGAACGGCGTGAGCGGTACGGCTGAGACTAAAGCGCCTTCTCTAGCGAGCTTTTTGCAATACTTCACTGCGTCGCCTTGTATTGATTTGATATTTTTCACGGAAGCGACTAAGAAGAACCCACCTTCGCAAGGGTAGACTTTACATCCAGAAGAAGTTAGCGCTTCGGCTAGAATCGTTGCGTTTTCTTGTAATATTTGAGCGTTTTCGTCGGGCCATACTGCTCTCTTTTTCTTCTCTCGCTCACGTTCGTCGCATATCGAATTTAAAGCTTCAGCGACGCCCGCTTGCAACGGCGTAGGAGATGAAAAGCTCGCATAAGAATGAAACGTATTGCACGAATCTATTAATTTCCTGTTACCGTATATCCATCCAATGCGCCACCCAGATAAGTTGAATAATTTACTCGCAGTTCCAATAGTAACCGTTCGCTCTGGAAGGTAATCTCTTAATCTCAAATGCGGCTTATTCGTGAAAAAAGTCGTTCGTTCGTACACTTCATCTGCTAACGCGACTACGTTATTACGCCTACAAAAATTCGCAATCGCTTTCAGTTCCGCTTCGCTACTCACGTGACCCGTTGGATTATGCGGCGAACAATGAACGAAAATCTTAACCTTCTTCTCGCTCTTCTCCCACGCTAAATCTAACATCTCCTCAGTTAAAACGAACCCGTCCTCGGCTACTAACGGTACATCAATCAGCGTACTTTCGGTCACAGTAGCGTGCGCTAAATACCAAGGGAAAAACGGACTACAAGTCATCACTTCATCGCCTCTATCCAACAACGCTCGAAATATAACGTACAACGCTTCCGTCGCCGACGTCGTCACTAACGCTTTATCTCGTTCACAATCGATCAAAATTGCATCACTATCACCCCTATCGCTCGTCGTCGTTTCCTTATAATACCTCTCCACCGCTTCTAACAAATCTGTACTGCCCGGTATTGGAGCGTACTGATTCGCTCTCGGATCTATCACTGCCCCAGTTAAGGTCTTCTCATCCGAAGATATCGCTCGTTTCGCGTGTTGTTTCGCTATGGACGATGCCCCGAAATCTGGATATCCTTGCCCTAAATCGATCACGCCCGGTTCTCTAGAGAGCGCAGTGATCTCGTTCCAAAGAAGGCCTGGGCCTTTGTTTTGTGTTTGAAACTTAAGCGCGAGTTTGGATAGTTCAAAGCAATCTACGAACAAGGCGTCCTCTTTGCTACTCATCGGCACGTTTTTGAAGAGATGTTTTTGATGCAGATGATTTTGTTTTATGCACGATTTCTTATCAGTACTATTGAATGTCCTACGCGTGAAACTTTTAAGCGCGTTGCTTTGCATTCGTTGGATTTAATGAAGTGATGGTCAAACGAAAGACAGTAGAGAGAGAAAACAAAACCTTCGCCGTCGTCGGAGGAATAACGAAGGACTGGGTAAACGGGAAACAGAAGGTTTAAGATGACGATGATGATGAACCGACGAAACGACTACAGCTAAATACATACACACACGTATACAACATATATAAACATCACTTTTTACCGAGCGATGATCTGCCGCTAGTTTCTTGCGAGACTTTGATTCTCGCGAATGAGTATAGACCGAAGCCGCCTAAGGCGATCAAAGCGCCAAAAACCATCGATAAAGTCCAATCTTTTGTTTCGCCGAACAAAACGCGCGAGCATAAGATCAATAACGCGACTTTGATATTCCCAAGCACGGTTGTCGTGACTGCAGACGTATGACCTACGAGTGCGAAATGAACAAAATTATAACTCACGGCGTTTAAACATCCTCCGAAAACTAACAGTAATACTTTAAATGGGGAAACGTAATCATCGCCGTATAACAATTCTTCCCTCGACGCTGTATTGAAATCGAGATATTTCTTCACGAACCTATCGCCCTCTAAAAACAAAGCCACTGGTAACAAAGCGCAAAGAGTCACGGGAGCGGTATAATACGTCAATCTCAACGCGTCTAATTTCTCGCCGCCCATAATCTTCCCCGAAAACGTCATCATCAACGCATTCGAAATCGTCGCCGTAATACAATACACTAAACCAACCATGTTCTTCTCGCGCTCGTTCGCGCTCAAACTCTGACTCATTTGCCCTTGATAACTCCCTGAAATACAAAACATTACACCTCCGGCAACGCATAACAATCCAACCGTCTCGATACTCGACGGCACTCGTCCCTCAACGAACACGGCGCACACGGCGCAAACGACCGGTATACTCGCCCTAATAACTTGGTTCAACGATAACGGCATGCTCACTAAACTCGCGTTATTCATTGCAATATTCAACGACATGAACAACCCGATCTTCACTACGCCGTTCTTCACTTTCTGCAAAATCTCCGCGTGCGAGTCCCTATACGCCTTATTCGCGAGCATAATCGGACTTAAAGCTATCACCGAAAACGATAAGTGCGCGCAAGTCAACAGGATAGGGAACGAGAACCCGGCGTGTCCAAGCGTATACCTATTCAGCAAGTTCAACGACGAGTTTAACACTAAGTACAAAATAACTAAAATAATCGTCATCGTCCTGTTATTCGCGTTCGCATTCATCGCGTTCGTTTGTTGTTTATCGCTCTTCTCTATCGTCTGTTCTGATGCCATGAAGATCTGTGCGTATCACTCTCACTCTCTCTCTCACTAGAAGCGCTTATAAATGTGTATAGTATGATAGGTATGTAAGTTTTATATCAAAACAAATAACAGTATGGACTGTTTCAGCACAGGTCTTCTCTGTTGAATGAGACGACTTTTCCTGTCCTGATGAGGATTCGAACGCGCGACAAAAAAACGTCGGATTTAGGGTTTAACGGTTTATTTATTAGTTCAAAAAACCGAACATAAAACACCAAAACTTGATTAAGAGAGAGAGAGTGTAAGTAAGAGAGTTGAGGGAGATTCTTTGGTAGTAGTAACAGAAATGAACGGCACTGCTCGCGATGAATCGGGACCTCTAGCGCTGAAACTTTCATCGATCGAGCGATTCGTGCTCGAGATCGAGACCGCGCAAAACGCGTGCGACAAAACCGGAGAACGGTTACAGAAATCGCTCGAAAGCTCGAACTCGTTGTTCACGAAACTGTGCTCGTTGAGGGCATCGATGATCTCAGAAAAGACGAAAGGAGCAATGAAACGAGAGCAAGAACGCGTGGAGCGAGTGTTAATGCGAGTGATTTTGACGGCTCGGATTGGGAGGAGCGCGAGAGCGATCGCGAGGGATTGTTTAGTTCTCTCGTTCGTGTTCGGGAACACTTTGGCAGTTTTCGCGTTTTTTAACCAACTCTTGAACGCAGTCGAGGATTTTATACCGAAGAGGAGGAGCGTTTTTAAGGGCGGTAATGATGGGAACGCGTCGGAGCGAGAACGCTTTGAGAGGTTTTTTGGGGTCTGTGAATGCGTTGAAGCTATCGTGTGGACGTTCGGGAAGACGCTAGGGAAGAGTTTGGACGTATGCGTGAATAATTGTATGAAAGTATGCAATCAAAGGGCGCATAGTAACGACGTGGATGGGTTAAAGTTGACTATGTGTGCATTAAAGTTAGCGACGAGATGTGTTGCGAGTGAAGATGCGAAGTTTTCGCAGAAAACTTGCGATGACGCGAGGAAAATGATCAAAAGAGTCTTCGCTTTAGACGGAGGGAAGAGACAATCGACGGAGGTTTCGAGAGCGACGCAGGAGGCGAAAAGGAGAGCTTTAGAGTTAAGGGCTGCAATGTTAATGAACGCGAAACGAAATGGGAGCTTAGAAGTCATGAAGCAAGAACTCGAAGCGTTTAACGGTCAAGCGAGTAGTAGCATTAGTGAAGTCGAGATGTATACAAAAGGTAAAAACATGCTCAATTTGATTGCAGAAACGAAAAATTTAGGTAATTCGGGAACGGAAATTTTATCCGCGTTTGCAACTTTAGCAACTGCCGTGGAAGATTTAGAATCCAATAGCAGTAGTAGTAGTAACAGTGCGAAGAAGAAGAAGAAGAAAAAGAATGGTGATGGTAAAAGTAACAATAATGGAATAGATGGAATAGGTCATAACGATTTCGACGACGAAGAAACCTACGAAGAAGATTATTCGAAAAATGCAACGAACAACGACGTATCAGTTTCAATTCAAACATGTTTCATTTCTCCTTTATTTGAAACAAGCGAAGTTTCGAGTTCGAGAGATTTCATTATAATTAAGGACACGATCGCTCGAGCTTGGATGCGCTACTCGTCTAATATGGCGTTTAATTCAAAGTCGTATTCCGTGGACGATTGCACGCGCGATATCGTACAAATCGGATTCGCCTCAAAACTTCAAAAAAATGACTGTTTTGCTGCCGCGTGCGGCTTAGCCGTTTTGCGCGTCGCTGTTTTCGAGAAGCGAATCGATGAAGGGACGAGAAAGCAAACTTTGAAGTTGATTCTTGATATTCTTAGAGGTCAAATCGTATCCGATACAGATGAAAAGAAGATCATCTCGAAGAAAAAAAGTATTTCAGTCGACGATAATACGAACGATTTGAGGATTGTTTCTATTCTAAGGGCAGTTAGGGATGGAATTGAAGCAATCGGTTACGTCGATACGGAATCTTTCCTTTACATTAAAAGCATATTTTCGAGTAAACATGGAGACGCGTTGTTCCGAACGAAATGGAGAGTAAACGAGCGCGCTGGCGCTTTGGCGAAAGCCGCCCTATCCGCCGGACACGAGATGGCAACGAGAGAATTAGCAAAAATACTGACAAAGCTCGAGAGATTTGTTAAATTTCCATTGACTAATTTCACCGCGATGCGTGACAAAAATTATGACGACGAGGAAGCTCCGGGTTGTTCGTCATCGTATAGGTTTGATGACGAACTAATTGGAGACGCTAGATTTGTGTGCGCGCTAATTGGTGAAAAAACTGCAAGTTGGCCTCTTGGCGTACCAATTGACGTCATTGATCGAGTCGAGGAAGCGGGTGCTAGGCTCGCAATGTTAAACGCATCAGCAAAAGCCAGAGAAGCTGGATTTATTTGTCTCTCGGCATCATCTTTGGCTCGCTCGAGTATCTTTATATATTCAAGAAGACGCGACGTTGAAGCGCAAAAAAAGTTTGAAAATATTGCGTTTGTAATATCATCCACTTTTGATGAAATTGCAGATAATATAAATAATATGAATGTTAATGATTTGTCGACTGCATGTGCTGCAGCAGAAGCTGTTGAATCTTACGTCAGGTTTGCCGGTGCTGCTGAAGAAAATGGTCGAGCGACAAAACTGATGTTAAGCTCGCTCTTATCGGCTTGCGAAAGAATGAAAATCATAGAAAAAGAAGAAGAAGTTGACAGTCCGAACGTCGAAACTGTAAGATTGAAAGTAATCTTTCGTTTACGTGGTATGAATGCTTACGCAAGCTGTTCGAAAGATGTTGAAGAGTTGAGTGGATTCAGGGAATTGACTCCACAGGTTGTTGATTTGATTGGCAACTTACAAAGCTTCATAACTGATTCGCAAGAGAATGAAAAAAATATGTTGCACATGCACGAAGAAATCATCGATGATGATGATTTTGATAGGTTCGATTTTGGGCGTTCGTCGTTCCTTTCTATCTTCTTAGATGACTCTGAGCGCGAATTACTCGCTAACAAACACGTCGTTACGTTTGAAAATGGTGACGAGACTGTATCCGAAGCGTTTCAAGACTTGCGATTATATCGAGGTGAATCGAACGCCCCCCCGTATTCGCCGTCGCACGCGTATGATAACAGTAAAGAAGTTGATAATATTGATCGAAAAGACGTTTTCCCGTTCGCCGAACCCATGCTTGAGCAAATTGATCAAGCGCACCGCGCTTGTTTCACTCGAGTTGTAGAGGTGGTGCTAGCGAATAAGAAAGATGATGTGTTACAAACCACATTGTCAAAACTACTTTCTGTTTGGGAGGAAAGGTGCGTCGCGGTCATCAATGAAAGTGAGATGTTAGTGAACAATAACTCGTCTGAATATAGGAAAAGACACGTGACCTTGTTCAATCATCCGAGGAAGCCATCGGTGACGGATTTTTTGAGATGTGACGCTGCTATCTCAAGGCTATTCGCTGATATTGTCAGCGTTTCAAATCTGCTTCGCTCTGATGGCTCTGAAGGCTCAAAAAAGCATTTGGAAATGCTGTCAAGACGTTCAAAGATGTTGCAGGATGCGCTTTCTGCTTACGCGCCACTTGAAACTGCCCTTTTGTGCGCGAAATGCATTGAGCGAACATCCACGGATGAAGAAGTCCGGCAACGTGTGTATAATTTTCTAGATTTCTATACAACAGAAACAGAGTTGGAACAATGTGGAATGAAAAAGCGCTCATGGAATAGAGCCATTGAATGTGTCTCTTTATCAAAAGCAATCGAACGCATCGGCGCAATTTCTATTGGAGAGAAAACTTTAAGACGTTTTATCGATGGTCTTTCAAAACAAGCTTTGGAGATTGATTTCACGCATAGATCGACGCATGCATTTGCGGTTCGAGCGCTGGCAAACGTTGCAGAGGTGTGTGGTAGTGGATTCGCGCGCGATTCAGACCGTGCAGCAGATTTAGCTTTGCATCTGTTAGATTCTGCCGCTGTGCAAGAGGCTTTATTAAAAAACGTCGTTTCTGTCATCGCCGAGTGCGGTCATTTAGCAAACGCGGCGGCAATAGCTATTGGACCAGATTTATCGGATGTACATAAAGTTTTCATAAAGTCAATGAATGTCGCTGCAATAATCAGAGATATGCAGAGCCATTCGCGTTTTCAAAACTTCCGATTGGCTGTAGATAAACGTAGAGCGAAAGCGTTTGAAGAAAATACTCTGAAAGCCTCAGCTACTTCAGCGGAAGAATCACAACCGGAAACGAATTTGGCCGTGGCGGATAACGAGTTCACCGGCGGTGATGATGTCGTTTATGCTGAAGTTGTGTTTATTCAACACATGGCAATGTTTGCTCCAAATGCAATTGATTTGACTACCATTGCCACTACCTTGAGAGACGCCTTGCAGTATTATGCGACTGTCCCGGTTGCTTTGGAGACGCTCTCTTTTCTAGCTGTAAAAAATGCACAGAAATTGTTATTTCCGTATGACAACGACGATACTGGCATGACTGCATATACAGGAATGACATCTTCTAAATCATGCAATAAGTTTGCAGCTCATATACTAAGAGACGTCGTCAAGTGCTTAACAAAAGGCGCCTCCAGGCGTGTAAAAGCAGACGCGAAGAACTGTGCAAGAGTCTTGGCGAAAGAATTATCAATCATTGATCCAAGATGTGCAATTGCAGCTCTTTCTGCAATTTCATTCGACGAACATAGATTGTTAGATGAGCATTTAGACGACGCGTTGTCTGAAGATGGTTATTCGCGATCGAATACTAGTGGAGACGAGATTGATAGTGGAGACGACGATGGTGACGAAGCAGACGAGAAGGAAATTGACGAGTCGGATATCGATGCTGAGCGCGCGAATAACCATCCGCGTCTCCCTGCTCGTATATTTGCATCGACTTTGCTCTCAAGGGTACCGTTTTGGGTTCAGGAAAGTAATATTCCTGAACATCGAAGCGTACGGCAGAGTCGTTTGGCTGAAACGCCAAACGCGTATTTACCGACGCACGCTCAAAGATGTTTTGAAGTAGCATACGCGCTATCAACAGCAAGTGCTTCTAAATTAAGGGCGAGAGGTTTGGAAATGATGTCGTTCTTAGTAAAGCTTTGGGAAAACGACGATGATCCCGACGCGTTTTTCGCCGATGAAGAAGAAGGTTTTTCTGAGAATGAAAACGAAAGCAGCTTTCAAAATGGAAGATTTGCGCAAAGAGGCAAAAACGAGAAGAAACGAAAGACTATCAAAACACTCGAGCAGTTTCAAGCTCAAATACTTTCTGCTGTGCGAGCTTCACAGAGTAATGATTCTCCACTTGATGTGCGCGTTGCTGGGGCACGACTAGCCGCGAACGCTGTAGCAGCTAAAGTGCACGGAACAGATTTGTCCGTCGTAAAGCGATTGCAGGCATGTGTAATTGACTTTGCGAATGAATGGCCTCCAATTTATGAAAAAACTACTACAAAATCTGTTGAAACTAAGCCAAAGCGAATAACTGCATTGAACGCATGTTGTGAAGCTGTGATGTTCAGGGCTAGAATGGCCGCATGTACATGTCTCGCCACTGTTTACATTCAAGATTCGGAGAACGAAAATATCCCAAGCGATATCGTTGATTTATTTATACCAGCTTGGACGTACCTTTTACACGATATGCAAATTATTAAACAAAGCTTGGCGTTAACAGACGGTGCTGAAAAGCAGTTTCTTGATGATTTTCTTATTGACAAGTGTGAATTTTTACCAGCCGAGCTCGTCTTAGCGTGTCCGAGCTTACTACAAGACGTCTCAGAGGCTTTTTTGCCATGCATGGAAGCTTCAGCGCAAGCGACTGTGAAAGACAAAAGTCGTTGGGAGACGATTCGTAATGACTTTCTTTTGCCATCCTTACTAGCGTCGTTGAAGGAACCATTCTCTTCGTGTGTGCGAAGCTCTGCGGATGAAAGTTCAAACGCTATTGAACGTTTCAATCCAACTCCGGATACTACCGACGGCGATTCGGCTTCAATTCCGGAAAATTTCCTATTTAACACGCGTCCAAGCGAAATTCGCCAAGTAGAAATCGCGTTTGGTGCTTTGCAAACGTATGATGGCATGATGCAAGGCTTTATTGAATCTACTCAGGCTTTTTTGAATGAAAAGCTTGGAAAATCAACTTTTGATTGTAGGAAATCATCAGAGGCTTACCGTCGAATCAAAGACGCTGCGATTGAATTCCTTAACGCTTCCGCTTCTTCAGCTTCAGCTTCATCGTTTATAGGAAAAACGAAGACACCTTCAACAGTGAATGCTTTTATTGCCGGCATGTTGAAAGAATTAATTGAAGACGACGTTGTGGATGCTTTGCTTCCGATCGAGGAAAAGGAGAAGAAATTTACGAATTTGGCAAATCTACTCGTATCCCTCGAAAAAGTCAATCCCGAAGCTTTTGAAGAAATTGTTATCGAACGGCTAGATTCTCAAGATTCTATTAAAGCGAACTTGAACAGTGCTTTGATAGCCTTGATGGCGTTGGACTCGTATGTTACTTCGAGACAAAATTCAAATTCTGAGCAAGATGTAGTACTGTTGCAAAAACTAGCGCCTCCTGTTGCGGTATTCTCAAGACGAGTTGCGAGAGAGGAAACCAATGACGAGGATTTAATCGTGTTGTTCGTTTTCAGTGCGCTCAAGTTTTTAAAAAAATGTGCCGAGAACGATACGCAGAATTTAGCCGCGAACAAAATCGCGGCTATGTTTACGATTGCTATTGAGACAATTGGTAACGAGAAGATGGTTACGGAAGCATCGATACTATCAAATGCAGCAGTGCGCGAACTACCGCTCGCCTCTAGACAAGCAGTATTAGGGATGGATTCATCTACGCGCTTGAAGTTCAAAACTTTGCTCGATTATTCGGTCTTTACTACACAAGTACGAGCAAAAAACAACGACGATTTCACAGAAATCAAAACGCCCGGGAAAATTGCTTTAACAGCTTTTCAATAGAATTTGCGCTTGTATTTATATTTGTATTATTTACATACTATGTATTACTAGGACGACGACAACGATGATCCGTCTTCTTCATCTTCTTCTTCTTCATCATCATCGTCGTCGTCTTCTTCATCCCTCGCGGCCCAAGGATCGTATTCTTCTTCCTCTTTTTCCTCTTCTTCCTCTTCTTCCTCTTCTTCCTCTTCTTCCTCTTCAACCTCTTCTTCATCCCCTTCATCCCCAACAGCGCCTCCTACGCCGGCGTCTCCTACGCCGGCCGCGAGCATCCCATTAAGCATTCCCTGATACCACCCCTGAGGCATTCCCTGAGGGAGCTGCCCGCTTTCCATCATCTCCGAAATCATTCTCGATGCGGCATTTTCGATCGCCATTTGTCGCATATGATCTAACGACTCTGGATTTCCTTCGTATTCGCCGAACGGGCAATACCCACGCGTTTCGTGGCAATACCCACCGTGCGTTAAAATCGTGAAGCCACTTGCTATTAAGTTTCTAAACTGCTCCGCGCACGTATACGATAATCTTTGAGCAAAGTTCAAAAAGTAACGCTTCGACTGTTCGTCGGCGAAGAAATAGAGCAAATTATTTGGCGTTCTCACGAAAATACGTGGATTTTGAACAATAAATAATCGATTCGCACAGCAAGATCCCATGTTTTGTGAAAAGGCACATCCTAGCGCACAAAAACCACCACATTCGGGAAACCACTTATGCGGTTCATTTTGGAACTTGACTTTATTTCTGCCGCTTAGAAAATAAAACGTGGCGGATACTCGTACGCCGTTCGGATGTCCGCACGTCAACGTAACCGAATGCTCTCGCTTTCCCCGACACACAAAGTCTTCGCCTAAAACATCTCCTACATATTCCCACTTTTCAGAACCATAAAACGACACTATATCCCACCCGCCAAACGCGATCCCGTCCTCGTCCACGCACACTAAACTCAAAATATTAGTCTTTAAAAACAACTTCGTCGCATTATTCCTATTATTCTCTCCCTGCGTTTCGTCCTCCACAATCTTACTCGCATCGACCCATTGCGGTGCTTTATATTCTTTACTCATCTTCATCGCGTTCTCTCTTTCATGCTCTGATTCATCCGTGGCCTCTTCATCGCTCGAGTTTAATAGACCTATTTTCAAATTTATGACGCCCTCTTCCAAAACTTCCGAAACGGATTTCTTCTTCTTCTTCTTCGGCTTCTTCTGACCGAAATTCGGCATCGGCAAAGCTGAAAGAATTAATGTAAAGCACACAGGATAACGACAAATGCGCACTTACGCGTGATCTCGTGATCTTCGTTCGCACGTTCTGCGCGTGTTTCTTGATCGACGCGTTGATCTGCGGAAGAAGTTACGTTTTAACGCGTTTTCTGTTTCTTTTCCGTTTTGAGATTTGTGAGAGATTTTAATTGACCGTTGAAAGTGCGCGCTGATCAGGTTTGACCGCGACTGTAAAATCTTCAAAAGAGTAAAGAGTAAAGAGACGCGACGATTTTGAAGAGCGCGTGATCGAGAGAAATGAAGGACAATTAAGACAGAGAAGGTTTGGAGACGACGATGACGATGAACCTGTGCCGCCGCCGGTCGGTTCGTTTCGTGAAATCGGTTTGCGTTTTGTTTTCGAGCACGAAGTCTTTGACGAAATTAAATGGAACCGAGATCGAGATCTTTTAAGGGTTATGTCGAGCGAAGATTGAGTCACAAAAGAGGTTTAAATAAGAAGAGATGTCGTCGATAACGATGTTAGAAGTAGCGTTAGATAATTATCTATTGGGAGAAGTG
>ERZ889217.1432-NODE-1432-length-12179-cov-15.857143_pt1 | contig 12179 bp, 13 predicted proteins | sample MGYA00521098_ERZ889217 | MGnify/ENA primary metagenome ERZ889217 (study PRJEB32303, sample SAMEA104408613) | aquatic metagenome | biome: Brackish water; feature: Pelagic; material: water | place: Baltic Sea | collected 2014-06-10T22:04:00 | depth 2,362 m ...
GCACACCTGTGCAAGTCCTACGGATTCAAGATCGCCAAGGCCAACCTGCGTGGCCACAAGCCAGCCGACGTTGCCAACTTTGCAATTCAAAAAGTAATCCGCAACGTGCAGCGATTCATGAGTCGCTACCCAACTCCAGACCATGCAGCCAATGCGGTGGCACCCAACGCATTCGTCGACTACTGCCGTCGCGACAACGCCCAAAGCGGGCGCGGCGCACGCGGTACGCGCACCGTCATCGGTGACGAGCCTGGCAACTTCGGCGACAACTACGCAGAGTCGGTCATCACTCGTCAACCCGGAGTGGTGGCAGATCCCGAAGCGTGGGTCGAACGCGACTACCACGAGGGAATCATCCGTGAAGTCCGCGAGAACATCTCGCCTCTGGCGTGGGAAGGGCTCGTGCTGACCGAAATCAATGGTCTCACTCAGGAAAAAGCAGCGAAGTTGCTCGGTGTTGGCCGCGAACACCTGAATCGCGAGATCAACAAGGCGAAGAAGATCGCCAAGAACATGCTCAACGACAACGATTGGGAGGTCAACTAATGGAGTATTTGCAGCAACTCATCACCGAAATGGTTTCTGACCTGCACGGCGACATCGAAGTGGGCGAGGAGTTCACGTTCAACTACCACGACTTGGAATTTTCTGGTCGCGTGTATGAGCGCTTCAACGGGCACTTGGTCGTGGTGTTCTCCGCAGAGGTGTGCACCACCAAGGTCGGGCGAAGCAAGCAAGATCTCATCAACCGCTTGAACGGCCAGCTGCCATTCACGGTGTTCAAGGTGAGTAAGTCCAACAATGGCGAGCACAGCATCACAGCGACACATTCGTTGTCGGTGGCCAGCATCAACGCTGAGCAACTCATGGAGTCGCTCGACAGCATCGCATTCCAGGTGGGCGAGCAACGCCCGGTGCTGTTGCGCTCCACTGAGTTGTCACCGAAAGTGGAAGAGCTATTGCGCAAAGAATCCAAAAAGCGCACCACCGAGCGTTCGCAAGAACGCATCAGCGATGACGTCGTCGACGACATTGACGACCTCAACGACATCAACGACATCAACGATGTGGAGAGCGAATCCACCAGTGCTGCTCGGGCACGTGCGCCAAAGGTGCGTTCAAGCGATGCATCAACAGCCGACATCCTTCGCGACCTGCGTCGATTAGTGGGTTTGGAGCCGGTCAAGATCGAAGTAGAACGCCTGGTCGCTGCACGCGAGTTCACCAACGCGCGCGTGGCTGCTGGCAAGCCGGCAATCGAACAATCACCCCACTTGGTGTTCACTGGCAACCCTGGCACGGGCAAGACCACCGTGGCTCGGATGGTGGCCGACCTCTACAAGGCGTTGGGAATCCTCAAAAAGGGCCACGTCGTGGAAGCCGACTGCTCCAAGTTGATTGCGGCATACATCGGCCAAACACCAATCAAGACCCAGCGACTCTGTGAAGAGGCACGCGGCGGAGTGTTGTTCATCGACGAGGCCTACGGACTCACGGGGCATCAGCACCAGGGTTATGGCCCAGAGGCCATCGAGACGCTGCTGAAGTTCATGGAAGACAACCGCGGTGACATCGTGGTGATCGTGGCGGGGTATCCCAAAGAAATGCAGGGATTCCTCGACGCCAACCCGGGGCTGCGCAGTCGCTTTGACGTGGTCATCGACTTTCCCGATTACGCCACCGACGAGTTGGGCCAGATCTTTGATCTCTACCTTCAGGAGTACGAACTCACGCTCACCGTGGATGCACGCCAGAAGGTGATTTCCTACGTGAACTCACTTCCGCGTGGCCGAGGTTTTGGTAACGGTCGTGCGATGCGCAACTTCTTCAACGAAGTTGTGCGGCGTCACGCAGTGTGGGCCACCCGTGATGGTGAGATCAACGCCGTTGACCTCACCATGATTACTGCTGAGGTGATTCCTGCACCAGTGACGGCTGGTGAGTTAGCAACTGCCGGGGCCCACCGCGGCAACTATCTGTAATTAACTCTCGTGTGCTGACACCCGCGAGGTGAGCAGTGCTGCGAGAGCCTCGGGGTTGCCCTGGCACGTTTCGAGTTCAGCGGCCGTGACGAACATAACCACACCCGAGTCGGTGCGGGCCACCACAGCCGGTAGTTGATTGCCAATGCATGCCCGCACATCTGCTGGTTGATCATTGCGATGAAAGGCAGCGAACGGCACAGGTAGTGCGGCGGCGCACGTCTGCCACTCCGATTTCTTGGTGAACATGCCATGGGTGATGTCGCACAGGCTGCAGTGCCGCTGGCCGAGCCGGGCACCCACCCAATACGACACTTCGCCCCACAAGGTGGCGTCGGCGTCGTAGACACCGATGAGTTCACGCACCGCCATGCGCCGAGGCTATGGGAATATCGAGACCGACAACTACCGTTGGGGCGTGCTGATTGCCACGTGGAACGTGAATTCGCTGAAGGCCCGCCTGCCACGCGTGCAAGCCTGGTTGGAGGATGTGCAACCCGATGTGCTGCTCATGCAAGAAACCAAGATGGCCGACAAAGTGTTTCCTGCACTCACATTTAGCGAAATGGGATACGAGTCGGCGCACTTCGGGCAAGGTCAATGGAATGGCGTGGCGATTTTGTCAAAAGCCGGGCTCACCAATGTGCGCAACAACTTCGTGGTGGGTGAGCCCGATCACGAAGCTCGCATCATCACTGCCGACTGCAGTGGTGTGACGGTGGTGTCGGTGTATGTGCCCAATGGGCGAGCCCTTGACCACGAGCACTATCAATACAAACTCAGCTGGATGGATCGACTGGCGGCGCACGTGGCAGCGATTGCCAAACCCACCGACAACTTGGTGGTGGCAGGTGACTACAACATTGCACCTGCCGACGCCGATGTCTGGGACACCAAAGCACTCGAAGGCTCGACCCATGTGAGTGCCCCCGAGCGTGCGCGCCTGCAGGCCCTCGCCGACTGGGGCTTGCGTGATGTGGTGCGCGAACAGCACCCCGAGCCCGGCATTTATTCGTGGTGGGATTATCGCAACGGCTCGTTTCATCGGGGTTGGGGAATGCGCATTGATCTCGCACTCGTGACCAAATCTGTGGCTGACAACACCACGTGGTCGGCAATTGATCGCAATGCCCGCAAAGGCGAACAACCCAGCGATCATGCACCCGTGTTGATCGAGGTGTCGACTTGACCGAGTTCGCCGGATTTCACATTCAGGCGGGGCCACTGTCAGAGCTCGATCGCGCTCGGGTGGAACTCGCCGAAGAAATACGGGCGATGATTCGTGAAGTCATCTCCACCGAAGCAACTATCGACGAAGTGAAACGTGTTCGCGATCAGGTGCGTGCCAGTGTGGAAGCCCTCGTGGCTAGTGCTCATGGCACTGCACAGGGCACCACAGATCGGGTTGGTGAAGCAGCCTTGGCCGATCGCGGCCGCAACTTTTTGGCACGCAGCCCGATGTTGGGGTCAATGAACCCCATTGCGGTGCCGCTGGCGATTCAGGTGCTCCAAGAAGGTGCGCAAGCAACGGTGGAAGGCCGCATCACTTTTACTGCGCCATACGAAGGTGCGCCGGGGTGTGTGCATGGTGGTTTCATCGCTAGCGCGTTCGACGAGGTGCTCGGGGTGGCACAGTCGGCGTCGGGCCAGCCTGGCATGACGGCCAATTTGACGGTGGACTATCGCTCGCCAACACCGCTGTTACACGAGCTCGTGTTTCGTGGTTGGTGTGAAAAAGTCGAGGGCCGCAAAATCTTTACCCGCGGCACGCTACATAGCGGCGACACATTGTGCGCCGAGTCGAGTGCCCTTTTTATCTCTATGCGACCGGAGTTGTTCGCTCGGCTGCTCGCGCTGCGCGATGGCCAGAGCTAAATCAGCAGCAACTGCCAGAACTACATCGGTGCGACAGGTTGCTGGTCGGCGGAGCCGGCCGACATTTCGCCATTGCGCAGGTTGCGATACTTCGCACTGCGCAATCCCACTGGGGCAGCGATGGTGAAGCCAGCAAGATGGCGTTCTTCTTCGCTTTCAGCGCCCCACAAGCCGTATTCGTGATTCACCCGTGCGTAATCGCGACAGGTATCACGCACGATGCACACGTCGCAAAGTGAGCGAGCTTTGGCCTCGCGTCGGGCGCGAGCCTGGGGGCGTTCGGCCTTTGGCGCGAAAAATAAATGTGTTTTGCCCTTGCAGTTAGAAAATTGGGTCCAGTCGATGTCGCCGATGGGCCCACGAAATTCGAGGTCGTCGACCTGGTTGGGGTTCGGCGTTGGCGCGCCATGGACTGCGGGTTCAAGTGGAACTGATGTAGCGGTGCGTGTGTCGAAGGTGGTCATGGTTGCCTTTGCTGAAAGGGTGGAACAAAACTCTTCACATAATTTGGGCTGGTGGCTTCCCACGCTGGAAACCGGTTTTTCATCCGACCCGAAAGGGGGCGGGGCCGGATGAAAAGCCTTATCTGTGTGTTTAACACTAAATAGGGCAGCGACGAAGTGTCAAGTGAATATGTGTGACGTTTGACAAACCGAGCGCTGGTGGCCGGCCCGAGCGGGCAGCGGCCCTAGAGCAGTTCAGCAGCCAGGCTGGCGACTTCAGAACGCTCGCACGATGCCAAGGTGATGTGGCCAAATAGCGACTGGCCAGCAAAGGCGTGGATTAAGACGGCGAGGGCGTTGTTGCTTTCGCCCATGTACGGGGCATCGATCTGGCTGGTGTCGCCGGTGAATACCACCTTGGTGCCCTCACCAATGCGGGTGAGGATGGTCTTAAGGGTCGTTGGCTCCAAGTTTTGGGCTTCATCCACCACCACAAATTGGCCCTGCAACGAGCGACCGCGCAGGAACGTGACCGACTCCAGGGTCAACTGGCCGCGGTCCGTGAGGTCCTCAATCAAGCTGCGCGCGTCACGACTTGAACGCTCTTCAGTGAGTGCCAAAATCGCGTCATGAATCGCTGACATCCACGGGTCGAGTTTTTCTTCCAATCCGCCAGGCAAGAAACCAACGTCGGCGCGACCCACTGGCACGAGGGGGCGATACACCGCGAGGCGTTCAAAGCGGCGATGTTCAACGACTTGCTCAAGTCCGGCAGCAATTGCCATCACTGTTTTGCCGGTGCCGGCGCGACCGTCGAGGGCGATAACCGAGATGGCCGGGTCAAGCAGCAGCTCGAGGGCAAAGCGTTGCTCTTTGTTGCGCGGGCGCAAGCCCCAGGCTTCGGGGGTGTTGCTGTTGAGCACGCGCAACTCACCATCGCGCACCCGAGCCAAGGCTGACTGCGACCCGTGACGCAAAATCGCGAAATTGTTGTTGTAGAGCAGTTCAGCACCAGCAACTGCCGAGGCCTCGGCCACTTCGTTGGAATACAACGCATCCACTGTGGCCGCGTCGGCCTCGAGGGTCACCCACCCCATGGCTCGGTCGCTGCTCGCGCGGGCCAGCGGATGGTGCTCTTCGGCAGTTAGCCCAAGGTGGGCTGCTTTGATACGTAAGGCCGCATCGTTCGACACCAAACACGTGGGAGCAATTTTTGACTGACCAAGTGCTGCACCAATGATGCGATTGTCCGGAATCGACGGGTCGAGCCCGTGGTGCTCTAAGCGTTCGCGATCCACGTTGTTGACTTCGATGTGCAAGGTGGCCGAATCGGGGTCATCGCTTAATGGCGTGGGCTCGGCGAGTGAACCGCCCGCGCGGCGACGCAACTCTTCGATATTGCGCAACGCTGTGCGCGCGGCACGGCCCACGTCATCCATGCGAGTTTTCAAGCCGTCGAGTTCTTCCACGACCGTAAGTGGAATCACTACGGCGCAGCCGGCGAATGCGTGTATTGCGGTGGGGTCAGCAATCAATACAGATGTGTCGAGCACAATGCGTTGAGGCACCAGAGCGAGCGAAACATTTGGTCGATCGGCCGCGACGTGCGCGTCAGATTGAGGAAGGTGTTTGGCAACGTAAGCAGACAACGTTCCTAAGCATGGTCGCTCGAGTCAGGGGGGTGGTGGATTGTTGTGCGATTTTTTGGTGAATTTTTTGCTATTTACGAAATTTTTTTTGAAGCTCATCGCAAAGGGGTGCATCGGTGGTGGGCAGGCGGTGCCGAGTCGCTGTGGTGAGCGACGGCAGACCATAGATTTTCTGTCCTCGCGCAGCCGACTAAATGACTTTGGCCATGGTCATGGAAAAATACGTGATCATTTTGACAAAGTAAGAAAATCAAAAATAGTGCCTAATTTATTGACTATTTGTGCAGGCCGCCAAGGGCAGCAATTGGGGAATGGCGTCATCTAGCGCTGTTGAGGATCAAAAAAAGTCGACAAATTAGCGAATCGACATTTCTGAAAATCGCATTTTTGCAGCGATGTGCTTTCGTTTTCATCAGCCACGCGCTCTCGGCGCAACACTCGTGGGGATACTTGCATTTTGCGTGCGTATCCAGTCAAATTGATGTTTACGGAACTCCGATTCCGAGAAAGCAAGGAAATAGCAATGACAAAAGCAGACCTTCTCGCAGCAGTAGCAGCGAAGTCCAATGTCTCGTCGGCGGAAGCTGATCGAGTCATCCAGGCATTCGTTGATCTGGTCGTAGATTCTGCATCGAAGGGTGACAAAGTGTCGTGGCCGGGCTTCGGTTCGTTCTCGACATCTAAGCGCCAGGCGCGTACGGGCCGCAATCCCCGAACGGGAGAACCGGTTCAGATCGCCGCTTCAACAGCGATGAAGTTCAGCCCAAGCTCAACGCTTAAGGCTGCACTGAATCCAAACAGGTAATACCGAAAGCAATACATCAACCAATAAAAGGAGCCATCATGGCAAAGAAGCGCAAGGTCGCAAAAAAGGCGACAAAGAAAAAGGCACCTAAGAAGGCAGCAAAGAAGACAGCAAAGAAGAAGGCTGCCCCTAAGCGTAAGAAAAAGGCTGCCAAGAAGAAATAACTCTCTCCCTTCGGGGCGAAGTTATATCGGTTCGGAGTACGTAACGACCGGGGGGCGAAAGCTCCCCGGTTCGTTCATTTCTGGGCCGAAGTTGGGGCACTAGCCCGTGTGGCTACAGGCCCGCAGCGCGCAGATCGTCGAGTGTGTCGAGATCGAGCGCCAAATCTGGGCGATTCTCCACCCGCAGTGACAAACCGAGTTGCTGTGCTTGGGCGCAGTGGGCGTCAAACGAGCCTGGCCCGTAGCAAAACTCAAAGGCCCCGTCACTGGGCACCAGCAGGGCGTTGGTGCCGTCTTGGTGACGATCGGGCACCACGATGACCGCCGCTGAGTGGTCATCGAGTGACGCCAAGTCGGTGGCATTGGGCAGGTCGCTATGCACGACAAGCACCCGGGCGTAGCCGGCGCGGTGGGCTGCTTGGCGGCCGCTAGCGACAGCATGGTTGAGACCGCTGCCCGTAGGGGTCACCACGGTGGCACCCTGGCTAACGGCCCAGCTGGCCACGGCTGCATCGTCGCAGACCACAAACACCGGTAGCGGACGAGCCGCGGCGAGCACGGTGGTGGCACAACGCAGGGCCAGCTGCTCGCGCTCAGCGGGGGTGAGTGCGCCCGCAAGCCGAGCCTTGGCTGTGGCCCAGGATTTGATGGGCACCACTACCGCCAATCCCGCGGGTGTGATCACTCGACTGAGCCTACGATTTGGGCGTGGGATTGCCTTATGCCCGCGTGGCAGTTATCGGTGCAGGTTCGTGGGGCACCACGGTGGCGTCGCTGCTGGCGCACAATGCTCCGACGGTGCTGTGGGCGCGACGACCCGAGTTGGCCGACGAGTTGCGCACCTCGCGGATGAACTCGCGTTATTTGCCTGGGCAACGTGTGCACGACGAACTCGTTGTCACCAGTGATTTGGCTGACGCAGTAACCGATGCTGCGCTCGTAGTGGTGGCAGTGCCGTCGGCAGGTTTTCGTGATGTGGTGCGATCGTTTGCCTTGCATCTAGAACCGCAAGCAGTGCTCATGAGTGTGACCAAAGGTTTGGAACGCGGTACAGGTCAACGCATGAGCGAAGTGCTCGTTGACTTGGCGCCAGACCACGCAGTGTCGGTGTTGTCGGGGCCCAACTTGGCATTTGAGATTGCGGCTGGTCAACCTGCAGCAAGTGTCGTGGCCTGTGATGATCAACGAGTTGCCAGCCGGCTGCAAGAGGTTTTTTCGCGACCGCTGTTTCGGGTGTACACCCACGATGACGTGATTGGTTGTGAAATTGGTGGGGTAGTAAAAAATGTGATTGCGATCGCAGCTGGAATGGCTACTGGGATGGGTTTCGGTGATAACTCTCGAGCCACGCTCATCACCCGCGGTTTGGTGGAGATGAGTCGCCTCGGGGCCAAGCTCGGTGCGAACCCCGGCACATTTTCGGGTTTAGCCGGGATGGGCGACGTGGTTGCCACGTGTTCGTCGCTGAAAAGCCGCAACACCACGGTGGGCACGCGGCTCGGCCAAGGCGAATCAATCGCTGACATCAATGCGTCGATGAATCACATGGTGGCCGAAGGTGTAAAGAGCGCAGGCACGGTGGTTGCCTTGGCGCGCAAAGTTGGTATCGAAATGCCGATCTCTGAGGCAGTGGCCGAAGTTTGCGAGGGTCGCTTGACTGCAGCCGAAGGCATGATGAAGCTCATGACTCGCTCACGTAAATCTGAGCGCGACTAAACCGATGGAAGGTATTCGCATCGGGTTGCAAGGCGCGGGTAGCGCTGTGGTGGATGCCTATGGGGTGGTACACCCCGACGGTTGGCGTGCCGAAAGCTGCGGTTGGTGGTTGGCGGCCAGCGATAAGTGGCACGACCCGCGCACCTCGCCGAGTGTGCGTCAACAGCGCATTGATGGCACGCCCGTGGTGCAAACCAAAATTGGAGTGCCGGGCGGTGACGTCGTGCAACGGGTGTTCGTCGTAGCCGACCGTGGTGGACGCCTAGTGATGCAGGTGTCGAACGAGTCGCCCGAACCCGTGGCAGTCGCCGTGCCCACTCGCGAGATGTCGAGCACTGCTGCGGCTGGTGCGAGCCGTCCGCAAGGCATCGACACACCGGAGCAGGTGATGGCGTTTCCGCTGTCGCATCGCGGGAGCATCACGTTTACGTGGCCGTTGGCGCTGGCGCGTTTTCGTAAAACTGCACCGATTGATGCAAGCTTGCTGCCATCACCCGACCAAGTGGCACGAGGTTGGGTGCTCACGAGCGATCGCGCCAGCCGGGTGGCACCCGAGGCAGCAGCCTTGGTGGCAGCGCGCTGTGAGATATCGCTACTGACTGCCCACGAAATTGATGAGCTGTTGGATGCTGACCCAGCCCGCGGAATGTTGACGATTGCTGAACGAGTTCGGATGGGTGACAACCCGCAAGAGTGGACATCGCAACTCGCCGACGCAGCGCGACGGGTGGCAAAACATCCGCAGCGCTCACCGTGGGCATCTCGTGCCTTGGTGATGGCTGCGCGAACACTGCTGGCGGCGAGTGAAACATTGGCGGCTGAAGATGTGGTCGAGCTATGGCAGCGCACGAACGTGAGCCATGGCAGTGCTGCTGCAGACAGCGGTGATACAGCCGGTGCTATCGACCGTGTCGCAGCCATTGAGCAACGCTTCGTGCGCGCGGTGAGTCGCACGAGTGCTGCGGTGTTGCCAACAGGTATTCCTGACGCATGGCGTGGGGTAAGTGTCGAAGCCCACGGCCTGGTGGCGTCGCCGCACCATCGAATTTCGTTGGCCTTGCGTTGGCACGCTGCCAACGTGGCGTTGTTGTGGGAAATTGACGGCCCGCCCGGGTTGTCGCTGAGTGCACCGTTGGTCGACCCCAAGTTTCAGACCACCGAGTTGCAAGGCGAAGCACTGTTGCAGGTGGCCTCGTGAAGCCTGCTTCAGCACCACGAGTGGCCAAAAAGCGTCCATCGTTGGGTTTAGAGCGTTCATTGCCGGGCGTGGTGTGTGGTGTGGATGAAGTCGGCAAAGGTTCGTGGGCTGGGCCACTCGTGGTGTGTGTGGCCGTGTTGTCTAACGATGTTGCCGAGGGCGATTTTGTGGCCCGCGACTCCAAGTCGTTGACCGAAACTCGCCGCGAACAAATCTTTGACGAAGTGGCACGGCAATGCGCAGCGTGGGCGTTGGGAAGCGCAACCAACGAAGAGTGCGACGCACTGGGCATGAGTGCCGCCCAGCGCTTGGCAACGACGCGGGCCTTTGCCGAACTCGCAGCACAATCGGTGCAACCAGATTCGGCCGTGGTCGACGGGCGCTGGAATTTTGTGTCGCCGAATGTGCCGCAGGTGCTCATGCAAGTAAAGGCCGATACCGAGTCATTGTCGGTGGCTGCCGCCAGCGTGCTGGCAAAAGTTTCGCGAGATCGATTGATGCGTGAGGCAGCCGAAGTGCACCCACACTGGGCCTTTGCCAGCAGCAAGGGCTATCCGTGCCCCAAACATCGCAGCGGTTTGCTTGAGCACGGCGTTTCGCCTTTGCATCGCACCAGTTGGGCGTTCATGGCCAACCTGGGTCTGAGTCCAGTTCGCTAGACGACACGGTTTCGCCCAAGTGGCCTAGCCACAAAAGCGCAGCTCAGTTTTTCTGGGTGCCGACCTTGAGTTCGCGAAACGGCGACTTGGAGTCAATACCAGGTTCTTTTTGCAGGCCAAGCACACGCTCACCCACGATGTTGCGCATGACTTCGTCTGAGCCACCAGCAATTCGCATACCCGGTGCACCAAGCACGAGCTGGTGCCAGGCGTAGGTGCCCCATTCGCCAGTGTCGGCTTGCAGTTTGGCGCCGAGCACGTGGCTGACCAGGTTGTTGAGCAACTGTTGGTTGTTGACCAACGCCATTTTCGAAATCGACATCTCGGGGCCTGGTGTTTGACCCGCCTTCATTTTGTCCATGGCTCGTTTGTTATTGAAGTTGGCAACCCGATAGTTGATGTACAAGTTGGCCACCATGTCACGCACGAGTGCGTCGTTTTCGAGTTCATAGTGGCGCACCATTGCGTTGATGCGTGTCATCATCGAGACTTCTCCGCCACCGCTGCCCGCACCAATTGCCGCTCGCTCGTTCATAAGAGTGGTGAGAGCCACACCCCAACCCGAGTTCACGTCGCCCAAGCGGTACGAGTCGGGCACGTGCACTTCGTTGAAGAACACTTCATTGAAACTCGCCCCACCAGTCATCTGACGAAGTGGACGAATCTCGACACCAGGCGCGTTCATATCCACCAAGAAACCCGTAAGGCCTTTGTGCTTGGGCAGGCTCGGGTCGGTGCGACAGATGACTTCACCGATGTCGCTGTAATGAGCACCTGACGTCCACACTTTTTGTCCGGTGATGACCCATTCGTCGCCGTCACGCTCGGCTTTGGTTTGCAGTGACGCTAAATCGCTTCCGGCACCTGGTTCGCTGAACAACTGGCAGCCAACAATGTCGGCGCGCCACATTGCGCGCAAGAACTTTTCTTTGGCTTCAGGCGAGCCGTGGGCCAAGATGGTCGGCGCCACCATGCCAAGGCCGATGGTGAAGATGCTTTGATTGGGCACTTTGTAGTTGGCTTCAACGGCGGCGTACGCCTTTTCGTGGGAGGCGGTGAGCCCGGCTCCGCCGAATTCACGCGGGCCGGTGATCCAACCGAAACCCGCATCAAACTTCTTGCCGCGCCACGCTTTGGCCGATGCAACCATTTCTTGTTCGGCCTCGCGGGATTTTTCTTCGAACATCGACATGTTGTCAGAGCCCTCGCCCCAGACGAACTTCTTGTCGGTTTCTTTCGGCTCCAGATTGGCGTCGAGAAAGGATTTGGCTTGTTGAGTGAACTCGGTAATTTCCACGACATTTACCGTAGTTGCACGGGTGCGTTGACTGCTAGCCGAGCAACTAGCGTCTGGTGAACCATGGGTCAACCAGTTGCCGTTACGGTCACCCGCTCGCATGAGCCAGGCCGCGTGCGATATGAGCTCAACCGTTCGCTGACGGGCCAGGAGCACGAAAACTACGAGTCAACACCCCACCGCACCGAGACTTTTGGTGCGGTGCTAGCGGAGCGGCTGTTTGCCACCGGCTTGGTGCGCGCCGTGCATATCTATTCCAGCGTGGTGACGGTGGATCTGGTGGTTGGTGCCGATGCCCAAGCGTTGACTTCAATCATTCAAGATTTGTATCAGTACTGGAAGCCAGGCATGGTGCCCGTGGTGCCCGGCGGTGCGGCGAGCACACCAGTAA
>ERZ889217.1434-NODE-1434-length-12143-cov-10.818167_pt1 | contig 12143 bp, 12 predicted proteins | sample MGYA00521098_ERZ889217 | MGnify/ENA primary metagenome ERZ889217 (study PRJEB32303, sample SAMEA104408613) | aquatic metagenome | biome: Brackish water; feature: Pelagic; material: water | place: Baltic Sea | collected 2014-06-10T22:04:00 | depth 2,362 m ...
CCGGGGACGCCAGGGATGTTGTCTGAAGAATCGCCAGTCAACGCCAACACATCAGCAATGCGCGCGGGCGGAACGCCCCATTTTTTTGAAACATCCTCTTCTCCGAGCAAGGTGAATCCTGCATCCTTCGGTCCTCCCTTTATCGTGGAATAAATCGAAATCCCCTCACCGACGAGTTGCATAATGTCCTTGTCGTTGGTTGCTATGACGACATCGGCCCCGTCCCGCCGGGCGGCGAGAGCGTAGGAGGCAATAAGATCATCGGCCTCGGTATTTTCGATCCATAGGCTTTGGAGACCAATCAATGGCATCTTCTCCTGCAGCCAATCCTCTTGAGGACGCAAGTCGTCAGGCATCTCCGTGCGGTTTTGCTTGTAAGCGGGCTGAAGGTCCACGCGGCGCGCGGGCATGCCGGCATCCCAGGTCACAGCGGCACGGTCAGGCTTCACGTCAGCGATCATTTTTCGAAGGGCTTTGATATAGCCGTATATGGCATTCGTCGGTGCGCCCTTAGAATTTTTCAGGCCACGGATTGCGAAAAAGGAACGGTAGAGAAAATAGTGACCGTCAACGAGAAGAAGGCGCATGTGGCAGCGAGTCAGCTGGCGATTGTGCCGATTTCCACTGGCTCGACCTTGATGCCGAGCTCTTCAAGCCAGGCGATTGCTTTTTTAATTTCCTCCCGCTCACCATCGAGTTCGAGCGATACCACGCCAACTTCTTCGTTGACGCTTGCTTGGCGAACATTCGTAACAATATTAAATTCCTTCGCGAGTTCCCACAGTACTGGACGTGTGATCAGGCGGGAGGGAAACATGAGCCAAAGTCGTGTCTTTTGCATGTCTGCATTGTTACCTGCTGAATTCGACGCATGCCACTCCTAAGAACGATCAATCGGAAGAGCAGGATTTCCAGCAACTATCGAGTCAGGCCCGGCATCACGCACCACCACTGAGCCAGCAGCGCAAAGTGTATTGTTCCCGATCCGCACGCCAGGACCAATAAACACACCTGCAGCAATCCAGCTCCCTTCGCCAATCTCGATGGGCTTTACAACAAGATCAAACGCCCTACTGCGAAAATCATGAGACCCGGTGCAAAGAAATGCCCGCTGGGAAAGACAAACACTCCGGCCGATTCGAACCGGAGCGAGGCTCAGGATCGATACTTCATCACCAATCCATACATGGTCACCAATTTCCACACGCCATGGAAAAGTGATATTCACGCGCGAGCGAATCACCACCCCCCGGCCGACCTTGGCTCCAAATGAGCGGAGGGCGATGCATTTGAGAGCCGATGGCAGCGGGCACCATGGCGCAAATAACATTGAGCGCACGACCCACCAAAGCACCTCTTTAAAAGCGGAGGCGCCGCGCGAAAATTCCGGATTCTGAAAACGGGATAAATCCATGTGCCAAGGATCACTACACACTCAACACCGGAAACCCAATCGCGGCGATCAGAATTCCAGCGAATTTTACCCTTGACGCTCAAGACACCAGCAACGATACCCCACATATCTTATCGAGAGTGGTTGAGGGACTGGCCCGATGAAACCACGGCAACCGCCAAGTGAAAGCTTGGGACCAGGTGCCAAATCCAGCTGGTTCGTGCAGTAATGCCGATCCAGGAAAGATGAGAGGGACATTCGCTTATCGCGGGTGGTCCGTCACTCATTCGCTCTCGATCGGAGCAACTATACCTATGAGTGAACAAAAGACCTTTTTTTCGAACCTGAAATGCCGCGAGTGCGGTCGTCTTTACCCTAAAGAGGCGATCCACATTTGCGAGTTCGATTTTGGCCCCCTTGAGGCCGCTTATGATTACGATCTCATTGCAAAACACATCAACCGCGACATCATCCAATCGCGGCCGCAAACGATGTGGCGCTACCGCGAGCTGCTTCCGATTGATGGAGACCCAACCGTTGGATTTCAAGTTGGATTCACCCCGCTCGTACGAGCCGACCGCCTGGCACGCCAACTCGGAGTCGAAGAACTTTATATCAAAAATGATACGGTCAACTACCCCACCCTTTCATTCAAGGATCGCGTGGTATCGGTAGCCCTCAGCCGGGCCCGAGAATTGGGATTCCAAGTCGTTGCCTGCGCTTCCACAGGAAATCTGGCGAACTCGGTGGCTGCAAATGCCGCCGCCGCCGGTCTCACGAGCTATGTCCTTATTCCGGCGAACCTCGAAAAAAGCAAAATTGTTGGCTCTCTTGTCTATGGCACTCATGTGATCGGCATCGAAGGGGCTTACGATCAAGTCAACCGGCTTTGCTCTGAAATCGCCGGCAAATACGGCTGGGGCTTTGTGAACGTGAATCTGCGTCCCTACTACGCTGAGGGATCGAAGAGTATGGGCTTCGAGATCGCCGAACAACTCGATTGGAAACTGCCAAAGCATACCGTCATTCCTATGGCCAGCGGCTCGCTCCTTACGAAGATTCACAAGGCCTACAATGAGTTTATCAAAGTGGGGATTCTGCCTGATCAATCATTCTCCGTTCATGGTGCTCAGGCCAGTGGATGCTCGCCGATCTCCGAGGCCCATAAAAAGAAGACAGACATCGTCAAGCCGGTACCCAACCCCAATACCATCGTCAAGTCCCTCGCCATTGGCACGCCGGCGGACGGCTACTATGCCCTTCGCAGCATGGAACAAACTGGCGGCAGCGCTGAAGATTGCACTGATGAAGAGGTGATCCAGGGCATTCGAGACTTGGCCGAGTACGCCGGGGTCTTTGCTGAGACTGCCGGGGGCGTGACAGTTGCCTGCGCCCGCAAATTGATCAACAGCGGCAAGATTCCGCGCAACGAAAGCATCGTCCTCTGCATCACCGGCCACGGCCTGAAAACCCAGGAGGCCATCCACGGCCAGTGTGGTGAACCTCGCATTATCAAGCCGAGCCTTCGCGAATTCGAGGCCCTCGTGAAAAATGACCCGGCGATCCAACCCGCTTGATTCCAGCAAACCCACTCACATCAACCCAACCAAATAACATCACATGCCAGCCCAAGTCCGCATCCCTTCCCCTCTTCGCAAACTCACAAACGAACAGGAACTTGTTCCCGCTGAAGGTGCCACCATTGGTGACATTCTCGACAATCTGAATGCCTCCTTTCCTGGCCTCTTCGAGCGCATCTGTGACGAAAAAGGCAATGTCCGTCGTTTTGTGAATATCTTTGTCAATGACGAGGACATTCGCTTCCTCCAAGAAAAAGCCACACCGGTCAAGGAAGGCGACGAAATCAGCATCGTTCCAGCCATCGCTGGTGGGTAGACCCTGAATCATTGCAGTTCGTCGGAGGGTGCTGCCCATGGTTTCTCAAGAAAAAACAGAGATCCGAGGCGGCAGCCTACCACCTTCGAAGTATTGCCGTAGCCGCAGGCAAGAGTAGGATCATTAATTGATATGAATCCCACTTTCCTCGTAGCAGCGATCCTCTTCTTGGTTGCGTCCAACGTTCGGGCGCTTGAAATTGTTTGCACCACTGGCATGGTCGGCGACCTTGTGCGCCAAATTGCCGGGGATCGTGCCCATGTCACAGACCTCATGAAGGAGGGCGTTGACCCTCACCTGTATCGCCCTACCCGGGATGACATCGCGAGACTTCAGAAGGCAGACCTTATTTTCTACAACGGCCTTGGCCTGGAAGGACGACTCGGGACAACGCTAGGCAAGTTGGAAACTCCGAACCGTTCTGTCGTTGCGGTTGCCGAGTCGCTTCCAAATCACCTCATTCTCCGTGAGGGAAATGCTCCAGATCCCCATATCTGGATGGATCCCCTCCTTTGGTCATCATGCATTCCGTCAGTTGAAAAAACCCTCTCGGCAAGGGACCCTGAAGGCATCATGGATTTTACAAGGAATGCCCTTTCTCTCCAGCAGCAACTCGCCGACCTTGCCATGGCTATCCAACAAGCCACTCAGACCATCCCCGTCGGCAAACGCACCCTGATCACCGCCCATGATGCCTTTCAATACTACGCTCGGGCAAATGCCCTTGAAGTCCTCAGCATTCTAGGACTAAGCACGGAATCCGAAGCCGGCGTGGCGGACATAAACCACCTCGTGGACGAGATTATTCTTTTTCGCATCCCTGCGATTTTCGTTGAAAGCACCCTCTCGGATAAGAATGTGCGGGCTATCGTGGAAGGTGCAGCTTCAAAGGGCCACGCCTTGCGCATCGGCGGGACCCTCTACTCGGATTCTCTGGGCCCCGTAGGCTCGTCTGCAGACACAACGATTGGCATGCTCCGCGAGAACACACGAACAATCGTTCAAGCCCTAGGAGGAGATCCGACAAATCTCACTTCTACTCCATGACAACACCCCCCCTCCAAATTAATTCACTCAATGTGTCCTACCACAGCAAGTTGGTTCTTTGGGATGTCGGTGTATCTATCCAACCCGGACGGACCACTGCGATCGTTGGACCAAATGGGGCCGGTAAAAGCACACTCTTAAAAGCCGCCCTAGGACTGATTCCTGCTTCATCAGGCGATATTTCCTTTTACGGTGGCCCCCTAAGAAAGTGCCGCTCACGAGTGGCCTATGTGCCTCAACGCGAAAGCGTGGACTGGGATTTCCCTGTCAATGCCCGTGATGTGGTGGCCATGGGCCTCTACCGCCGCATCGGGTGGTGCCTGCCTGTTCGCTCGATCCATCGGCGCATGGCCGATGAGGCACTGGCGGATGTCGGCATGGCGGACTTCGCCTGCCGTCAGATCAGTCAACTCTCTGGCGGACAGCAACAACGCGTTTTCCTTGCGCGCGCTCTTGCACAAAAGGCCGACCTCTATCTCATGGATGAGCCCTTCGCGAGTGTCGATGCCGCCACCGAGCAAGCGATTCTTGCCGTGCTCGAGCGCATTAAAAACGCTGGAGGCACCGTGGTCTGTGTTCACCATGACTTGGAAACTGTGGCTCAATATTTTGACGATGCCGTCCTTCTGAACATGCGCATTGTCGCGCAAGGATCTGTCATTGACGTCATGACTCCCGAAAATCTTAGGAAAACCTACGGTGCACGCCTTGCCCTGGTGGATGAATTAGAAACCAACCTTTCCTCCAGCATTCCGGCGAGGAAATAATCGTTGCAAGGCAGCCCATGGCATACCCAACACTCGAAAACGTTCTGCGTATCCTTACCTTGCAGGATCACAATACCCGCATTGTTCTGGCTGGGGCCTGCGCCTTTGGAGTTGCTGCAGGCCTGGTCGGCGCCTTCCTTCTTCTTCGCAAGCGCTCCTTGCTTGGTGACACACTTGGGCATGCGACATTGCCGGGGGTGGCTATTGGATTTCTCATCGCCTACGGCACAGGCATCGACCCCAGATCATTTCTCCCCTTGGCCTTGGGCGCGACGCTCACATCAGTAGCCGGTATTGCCGCACTATTGCTGATTCGCAGATTCAGTACGATCAAGGATGACGCAGCACTGGCCATCGTGCTGAGTGTATTCTTCGGTTTTGGGGTCGCTCTCCTGAGTGCTATTCAGCAACTTCCTGGAGGCTTCGCCTCTGGGCTGGAACACCTCATCTATGGAAGCGCCGCCACCATGTCCTCGACAGACACCTCATTCGTGCTTGTCTCATCGCTTTGTATCGCTGTCATCTGCATTGCCCTTTTCAAGGAGTTTTCACTTCTTTGCTTCGATGAGCCCTATGCAAGAAGCTCAGGATGGCCAGCCACCGCTCTCGACCTCCTACTCATGTCGTTGGTCGTTTGGACCACTGTCGTAGGGATCCAGACTGTTGGCATTCTTCTGGTTGTTGCCCTGCTTGTGATTCCTCCGGCGTCAGCCAGATTTTGGTGTGATGGCATGGGTGCCATGGCCACCGTTTCCGCGCTCTGCGGGGGCCTCTCCTGTCTTTTTGGCGTCTTCCTCAGCGCGCTCTTTCCAAAATGGCCCACTGGAGCTCTTATTGTGCTCTCGGCGGGGGCAATCTTTGCAGCTGGGCTGGTTTTTGGTCCCACTCGCGGGATTCTGATCCGATCCATTCGCACTCGGAGGGAAGAATTAAAACTCCGGCGGGACCACATGCTAAGAGCGGTTTTTGAATGTGCTGAGAACAGCTCTGAATCCGTTCCTCTTAGCCAATTGCTCACGAAGCGTCCTTGGTCTCGAAGGCACGTGACTTCCGAAATAGCCCGCCTGGCAGATCGTGGCCTTCTGACCTTCTCGTTGTCAAACGACTCGGTTCAACTTACCACCACCGGCCTCAGCGAAGCCCGACGACTTGTGAGAAACCACCGACTTTGGGAACTGTATCTCATCCAACATGCGGAAATCGCGCCGGCCCATGTTGATCGTGATGCGGACCGCATTGAACACGTACTCAGCCTCCGCATAGTAGAGGAATTGGAAGACATCCTAGACCAGCGACCCCATGATCGCTTGGTCCCTCGCGACCCCGAGAAATCGCATCTATGATTTGGACTGAACTCGACACATGGATCGTGATTGCCGGCGCGCTCACTGCCATGTCCTGCGCCCTCCCCGGTGTGTTTCTTCAACTCAACAAGCAAAGCATGCTGGGTGACGCAATCAGTCATGCAGTTCTTCCCGGCATAGCCATCGCATTTCTTTTGTCGGGATCTAAAGATACCCTCCCCATGCTTGCCGGCGCGCTTGCCGCCGGAGTCTTGACAGCCATTCTCAGCGGAACAATTCAGCGTATCGGCCAAGTAGAACAAGGAGCCTCGCTCGGAGTCGTATTCTGCGTCTTCTTCGCCGTAGGAATCCTTCTTGTGAGGGTAGCCGCAGACCACGTCGACCTTGATCCCTCGTGCGTCCTGTTCGGTTCACTTGAGCTTGCCGTCATCCAATCCAGCGGAATCCCGAAGGTCGTTTGGACCTCATTAATAACTCTCGCCGTGAACTCGGTTCTAGTGGCTCTATTTTTCAAGGAGCTCCGCCTCTCTGCGTTCGACAACCGCTATGCAGCAAGTGCTGGAATCCCTCCAGAAAGCGTCCGCCTTGGGCTAACAATTCTGACTTCGATCACCTCAGTAATGGCGTTTGAAAGCATAGGAAGCATTCTTGTCATTGCCATGCTCATAGTTCCAGGAGCGACAGCGCTCCTTTTTTGCCGCAGTGTCGGCAGTGTTCTTTTCGCAAGCCTCGGATTCGCAGCATTGGCAAGTGCGGGAGGACATCTGCTCGCAATTTCAACAATCCCCGCAATGCTTTCCTACCTTCTGGATAATCCTGATATCGGCTCGGTGAGTTCAGCAGGCATGATGGCTACCTGCGCGGGACTCATGTTTTTTTCCATTCTTCTTGGCAAGATCCTTAGCAAGCCAAGAGGAGCATCGGTAACTCAAGTGGATACGCAGTAGACGCATGCGCCACAATCTGGCGTTAAATTTATCGGCCGATTAATTCCTCCAATTCCGCCACGCGCCGGGAAAAGAGATCCAGAGTAGCCTGCACAGGCGCAGGCGTTGACATATCAACACCGGCTTCGCGGAGCGTTTCTACAGGAAATTTACTTCCCCCGCTTCGGAGAAAGTCGAGATACCTCGTCGCGTCACCGGAATCGATCACTTGCGTCGCCAAGGCGACTGCTGCCGATATTCCTGTGGCGTATTTATAAACATAAAACGCATTGTAAAAATGCGGAATGCGGAGGCATTCCAACTCCAGTTCACCGTCGATAGAAAAGCGGGGCCCAAAGTAATCTGCGAGCAACTTGCGGTAGATTCCTGTGAAGCGTTCGAGCGTCAACGCATCACCTGATTCCTCGGCGGCATGCACTTCCCGCTCAAACTCGGCAAACATTGTCTGCCGGTAAAGAGTCCCGCGAAGGTCATCGATCTGTCGGTTCAAGATAAAGGCACGGAGATTTGGGTCATCTGCAGTTTTCAACAGATGCTCGGTCAATAAGACTTCATTGAATGTCGATGCGACCTCTGCCAGAAAAATCGGGTAACCATAATTCTGATATAGTTGCGCCCCACGCGAATACCAGGTGTGCATGGAGTGACCGGCTTCATGCGTAAGCGTATAGACATCAGAAAAAACGTCTTCCTTATAATTCATCATGATGTAAGGGGGGCTCGTGTAGGTACCGTAGGAAAAAGCCCCGCTCCGCTTGCCTTTATTCTCGTAGCGGTCACACCAGCGGCCCGCACGCAGACCATGGGCAAGCGTGTCTACATACTCCTTTCCCAGGGGGGTGAGCGAAACAAGCACCTGCTCCACAGCTTCATCCCAGGGGATATTAGATTTCAGGTTTTGCACCATCGGCACATAGGTGTCGTACTGGTGGATCTCTCCAAGCTTCAGCACACGTTGACGCAACTCGAAATAACGGAAGAGTGAGCCCAGATTCGCACGCACTGTGGAGATAAGGTTATCGTAGATAGCCACCGGAACATCGTCGGAAAACAACGCCGCCTGCCTAGCGGATGCATGGTTCCGAGCCCGGGCGTAAAACACATCCGCGCGAACTGAACTGGCCAGACTTGCGGAGAGTGTGAATTTGTGTTCGGAAAACTCTTTGTAGAACTGATGGAATGCCGCCTTCCGCACCGCTGGATCACTCTGCTGGAGAAACGACGAGAATGAACTCTGGGTCAATTCACGCTCCCGACCCTTATCATCGTTCAATGATCCGAACCGCATATCTACATTCGTTAATTGTGAGAATGTTTCGCTGTGCCCTCTCAACGCTGCTGAACCAAGAGCCATCAAGCGTTCCTCGCCGGCACTCAAAGTATGAAGCTTTCTGCGCCGCAATTTGCGCATAGAAATCACCCAATCAGAAAGCACGGGATCCTTCAGAAACCCCTCAAATTCGTCATCACAGATGGCCTGGATCTCCGGCGACACAAATGAGAATGCCTCGCCAACTTTTACCAGCAAACTGTCCAAACGCGCCTCGCGAGACAGAGCCGTCGCGTCAGAACTATCCCCGGCCACGATTAATGCCGCATATTGATTTAATTGATCCACCTTCAAATCGAGTCCCTTTTCGAACTCAAGACACTCGGCAAGCACCGCTGGCGATTCACCCAATCTGCCGCGAAAATCAGCAACCCGCGCATATGTAGACTGAAGATTCTGAAAATCCGACTCCCATGCCTCCGGGGTTTGATATAACGGAGATAGATCCCATGTGTTGGCTTCAGGAACTTCAGAGCGCAGTGGCGTGTGTGATTCAATCATACGGAGAAACCTTACCAACCACTCTCCGCCATGCAATGAAGGACAAGATCCAAATGGGGTAAGATTTTTTTTCGATTCAGGATTGCATCTCGGACCAAAGAATTTACATTTTTCAACTCTTCCGTCCGGGTTGGTAGCTCAATGGTAGAGCAGTGCCCTTTTAAGGCATTGGTTGTGGGTTCGAGTCCCACCCAACCCACTCCCCCCAAAACTCGTCAGAAATAGCCTGTTATTTTTAAACTCACCTTGGCGGTGAAACGATCAGCGTGTTGATCATTGAGGCGTAACTGTATCGTGCATTGATCGAGCGCAGGATGCCCCTCTGATCAAGAAGGAAAACGGTGGGAAGTGCGTTGATACCACAGGTTCTGGCAACTGGGGATCCCCACCCTTGACCATCAAATCCATTGACCCAACTATTGATTCCCAAGCTGCTGATCGCCTCGACAACCGGGCCACTCTCGGCATCCAGAGCCATCGTCGCTATGGCAATTTTGCGTGAAGGCATTTTTGAAAGTGCGCGTCGAAAGTTGCGCATCCACAGGATAGAAGGCATGGACTCAGCAGACCAAAACACAAGGACTCCCACTTTTCCGCGCATCGCAACCACATTAAATTCGCCACCACCAAGAAGGCTGAATCTTATATCTAAGGGCTTTCCAAGCAGATCAAGGCGTTTTAGATCATCCGCAATTCGAGCTTTGAGTGACTTGTTTCCCGGATAGGAATCGGCGCGTTCGAGCAATTCTCTTTTCAGACTTGGATCCTCGTCACAGATGGTAGCGACCTCGACAAGAAGGCGAGGAACACGCGAATCTCGTGGATATCGGATCTCAAAGTTTTTTGCGGCATTCACAAAATCCCCTCGTCGCAGGTCTTCCATGCCGTCGAGACTTTGCAGCAGAAGACAAACACGCCGGAATCCGGCTTCCGCACGCTTTTCTAGAGGGATAGCGGTGTCCCTTTCGATCGCTTGAAACTGGCGCATTGCCTCGTCAATGAGCGATTGTTTTTCATCGATTTTTCCGGATGTTGCTTGAAGCGACGCCAACCGAATACGCGCATCAATCGTCTTATCGACTTGTGGGTACTTATCCAGAAATCCCTTCAATGCTTGGCGCTGTTTTGCGAGATGCTCGAGCGCAAGTAACTTTGCCTCTCGCACACTCGCCGGTTGCTTGGATGGTCCATTCTCAAGAGCCAGAACTCCCTCCCAGTCTGCCTCAGGGGAAGCCATGGCGTTAGCTGCCAAGGCTAAAATTATCATAAATAGAATTCTCATTTCTCTAGAGAAAGGGTGGTGAAAAGTGGTCGATGGTCACTTGCTGTCCTCCACTTCAAGTCGGCTCCGAGACCGCTTTTCTTGAAGTTGACCGCTGGCCACAACGCCTTTGAGACCATGAAAAAATCGATGCGTGAGTAAGTATCCGAAAGCGCCCAGTAGTGGGTCCAAGATTCGCCATTTGCATCCAGAAGCGGAATCACTCTCAAGCTGGACGGATCACCGTTTGGGCCTGCGATATGTTTCACAGGAAATTCGTTTTTTGTATCGTTGAGATCACCGAAAAGAAAAACTTTTTCGATGGGGTTCATGGAGAAAATCTTGTCAAGATACCCGCGAACAGCAATCGCCTCTTTCGCGCGAAATTTCGCCTCGTCATATTCAGCCACTGGCCGCCTGGACTTCAGATGCAAGCCCACGAAGCGCAACTGCTCACCGCCTATCTCAATGCTGGCATCCAAAATACCGCGCCCCATTCGGTGGCGTTTGCCGTTGAGTTCGACTGGCACATTGGATTGAGAAGTGCGGACCACAATGGGATACCTGCTGAGCAAAGCCAGATGCCTCGCATCGTCGAACCCCTGCACCCACTCGGTGTAGAGAAAATCCATCCCCTCATTATTGAGTCGCCGCTGGAAATCCAAGAGCATGGATTGGTCACCAATCTCTGCAACCCCGAGGATATCGGGGTTGATCGCCTTGAGCATTGAGACAATAGCGCTGACTTCCTCGACAGGTTTTGCCAACCGGGCACTTACCCCGTCGCCCCTAGACGGGTTCATGGATAAATAGTTTTTAAGGTTGTAGTACGCAAAAACAACCTCTCCACCTTGGACTAGTGGTAGAAAAAGTAAGTAGAAACTAGCTGCTAGGCGCACTCCCCAAGCGCCACACGAACTCACGCCGGCTTGTGCGGCTGCTTCTCTGCGGGTTCTTTGACTTCAAGTTCGACAGCAGACTTGTGAATCTCACGCTCGAAGTCCTCTCGCGCTTTCTTAAATTCACCAAGGCTTTGTCCAATTCCACGGGCCAACTCCGGAAGCTTCTTCGCTCCGAAGAGTAGCAACACGATCACGAGAATAAAAACGATCTCAGGCCATCCAGGCATGGCCAAGGCTAATAACGGTTCAATCATAAAAATAAAATAATCAACTTTTCCCCGAAAGCGAGCAATTAAAAACGAAGAACTCTTGAGCTACTTCGTTTTCTGGTTTGGAAGAAGCTTTCTGAACAAAAGTGCCCCACCCGAAATCAATTCGAGTGAGGCACAAACTAGCCCCCCCTTTTGAGATAAGCGAAGGGAGATTTTAGAAGTACAGTCTTAATCCAGCAAATAGCGTCACTTGGTCATACGAGTTATTGCTGGCTAAATCCATATGTGAGTATTCCAAGCCACCCATGAGCTTCAACTTGTCTTTATAGATGTAATAGTTCACACCAGCGTAAAGGGCTTGATAATTGTTACCCTTACTGGTGGGAAGATCCGGAGCGGTACGCTCATAGCGCTTTTGTAAACTAACCCCGTTATCGTCATTGCTTGATAGGTATTGATATCTTGCAACCAACTCTATTGAATCAGTTAATTTATAGGATGGCATAAAAATAAAGCCGTAAAGATCGGCTTGATCATCTTCTCCAATAGCCATTACCAAATCAGATTGAAGCGAGAGTTTTAG
>ERZ889217.1435-NODE-1435-length-12141-cov-15.561062_pt1 | contig 12141 bp, 11 predicted proteins | sample MGYA00521098_ERZ889217 | MGnify/ENA primary metagenome ERZ889217 (study PRJEB32303, sample SAMEA104408613) | aquatic metagenome | biome: Brackish water; feature: Pelagic; material: water | place: Baltic Sea | collected 2014-06-10T22:04:00 | depth 2,362 m ...
CTGCTGACGCTCAAGCGACAGTGAGGCCAGTTCATCGGTGAGACGTTGTGATTCATTCAAAGTGAGCCGTTTGGGCCCGTAGCTGGCCTGTAGCATCAAGACACCACCGCCACCAATGAGAATCCCGATTACCAGCAAAGTGAACCAGCGTGGCAACCCTTTCGAACGGCGTCGTGTGTCGTACGGCGACGGCTTAAAGACCTGGCGACGTGATCCCCCGAAAATTCCCATACGACTGATTCCCTGACATGAATAAAAAAGTGCAACACCGCTACGCAGCGATTGTTACAGCTGTAAGGATAACGCCAAGCGGCCGTTGCTGTCCTAGCACTGCAACAAGTGGTTGCAAATTAATTCAGCGCAGCAGCTGCTCAAGCGCGCTCAAGCGCTCGACCGTGCCGACATCCATCCACTGACCGGCATGTCGCTCACCGGTGACCCGCCCTTGCGCCATGGCTTGTTTGAGCAAGGGCGCTAGGGCACTGGGCTCATGGCGCGCAATCCCAGCAAAAAGCTCAGGGTAAAAAATACCCAAACCGGCGTAGGTCAAAAGAGGCCGGTGGAGAGGACTTAAGCGACCTTGTGGACCGATAGAAAAATCGCCTTCGGGGTGATGGCTGGGGTTTGGCACCATCACAAGGTGCGCCAGTGGATCAGTGGGTGTCGGCGTCTTACCAAACCAATCCAATGCTCGCTCAAGCGGCCAGTCACACCAAACATCACCATTTAGCACCAAAAAGGGATCTGCACCTAGGAGCGGTAAGGCGTTTGCGATGCCACCAGCCGTTTCTAGGGCGGTCTGCTCGGGTGAGTACTGAATACTGACCCCCCATGACTGGCCATCACCGAGCGTGGCCTCGATTTGTTCGCCCAACCAAGCATGGTTAATGACCACGTTATGAATCCCGGCTGCGGCCAGGCGCCTTAAGTGCCAAACGATAAGGGGTTGGCCCGCGACCAACAGCAACGGTTTTGGTGTGTGGTCAGTGAGTGGTCGCATGCGCTCGCCACGGCCAGCCGCCAAGATCATTGCTTTCATATTAGAAGGTCAACTTGGTCTGGGGCTCAATGCCTTCAAGGCGATCAAGCAGTCGTATCAACGGTCTGAACACAACATAGCGGGTGCTCACTTGGCGCACGTACTGCAGCACCCGTGGCAAATGATTCAGGTAACCCGGCTTGTGATCGCGTAAATTCAAGCGCGCGAAAACCCCAAGAATGCGTAAGTTCCGTTGCAGACCAGCCCATTCGTATTGTTGGTAAAACACCGCAAAATCAGGGTCTACAGGTAACCCTGCAGCACGTGCTCGCTCCCAATAACGGATGGCCCAGTCAAGCTGTTGGGGTTCCTCCCAGGTGGTGCGCGCATCAAACACGAGAGAGGCAATGTCGTAGCTGATGGGGCCAAGCAATGCGTCTTGATAATCCAGTACGCCCGGGCTTGATCCCATCGCGGGATCATCACACACCATTAAGTTGGGTGAGTGGAAATCTCGATGCACCAAAACTTGTGGCTGATTGGCGATCTCGTTTGCCAGCGTTGCAAAAATCAATGTCAGTTGGGTGTTTTCTTGGTCGGTTAGGGTCACGCCATGGTGTTTTTGTACAAACCAATCAGGAAACAGCTGCAACTCATCAATGAGGCGTTGGCGATCTAGGGCGGCCAAACCTCGCCCGTTGGCTTGCTGTAACTTAACCAAGGCGTCTAACGCGAGCAAGTAATGGCTTTGTCGCGTTTGATCCGCCCAGCCTTCGACGATCTTGTCGTAATAGGTGTGTTGACCCAGATCGGTTAAAAGCAAAAAGCCCTGCGTAACGTCGTTTGCCAAAATCTCGGGCACCGTCACTGAGGCGGCTTGCAAACGCTGTGTCACATCGATGAAGGGTTGGCAATTTTCTTGAGGCGGTGGCGCATCCATGACGATGAGTGTTTTTTGTGCCGCATTTAACCGAAAATATCGCCTGAAACTCGCGTCACTTGAGGCTGCCCTTAAAGTGCCTATATCTAGTGCAAGTGATTGATCCAAATCGCTTAACCATTGCAACAAAGCATGGTCTCGGTCGGTGTGAAGGTGGGGTTTGGCAGTCGATTCGGTGTGTCTCATGGGTGGTTTTGTTTGGCTGTTGTGTTGACGGTTTAACCGGTCTCTATAATAGAGCGTCTTTCGCGCTACTGGGCGCATTCATTGTTTGAGAGTGCTTTGATGTTGTTGCTTGATTGGGGCCCCGTTTGAGGGGCTTGTTACTGACACGACCTTCTTTTGTCCTGCTTTGGCTGGCAACGTCAGCGTTCGTCTGGGCTCAGGCGCCAGAGCCGGTGCTTGATGTGTCGACTCAGACCATCTTACGGGGTTTGACGGTGTCACCGATGCTCAGACCCGTTACCGTGCCTGACAACGAATTGCCTGTGTATCTTGGGGCTGACGCCATGCAAAGCGACGTCGAGCGCAACGTAACCCTCGACGGGCAGGGGGTGGTGCGGCGTGCCGATGGTGTGCTCAGTGGTGATTTTTTGTATTACAAGCAAAACACAGAAGACGTCACGGCCATTGGTAATGCTCGGCTGGTGCAAGACGGTAACATCGTGATTGGCCCGTCGATGCGTTACAACCTAGATACCGATGTTGGTGATGTCGACTTTCCGCAGTTTTGGTTAGACAACGGCGGTGCTGGCGTTGGTACCAAGGCGGAAATGACCAATCGTAACGAAATGACGATCACAGATGTGACCTACAGTGGCTGTCCTTGCCCGGATCCCGCCTGGTACATCAAATCGAGCAAGGTCGATCTGAATTACGACGAAAACGAGGGTGTGGCTCGCAATGGCGTGCTGTTCTTTAAAGGCGTGCCAATTTTGGCTTCTCCTTACCTCACATTCCCACTGCGGCCAGAACGCAAGTCAGGGTTTTTGTTGCCAACCGTTGCGACCACCAACCAGACCGGTTTTGACCTGACCTTGCCTTACTATTTGAACTTGGCGCCCAATTACGATGCCACCTTGGTGGTGCGCCCCATGAGTAAGCGCGGCCTCATGCTTGGTGGTGAGTCTCGTTATTTGGGTGAAACCTACAAAGGCAAAATTGCCGGTACCTACCTCAATCACGACTCTGAGCTTGGGACGGATCGCTGGCTCTACAGCATGCAACACAACCAGTCATTTGGTAGCGGATTTACGGGCGGTTGGAATATCAGCGGGGTTTCCGATGATGACTACTTCAAAGACTTTTCGCTCCTGGCCATCAATGAAGCCACCACCACCTACCTGCCGCGCTCTGTGTTTACGGGGTGGTCCAATCGTGACTGGCAGGCGAAAGTTCAATACACCACCTTTCAAACGCTAGGCGACATAGTGCCGCAATACAACTTGGTGCCTGGGGTGACGCTAAATGGCGCGCGGTTTGATCAAAACGGTTTTGATTTGCAATCAGAAAACGCGGCAGTCTGGTTTGATCGCCCCACTGACAGACTAGGGCGACAGTTTGGCCCTGATGGTCAGCGCTATGTGTCTTACAACTCGGTTTCGTTTCCAATCGTGCGTCCAGGTTGGTACATTACCCCAAAAGTCGGCTTGCACACCACTCGCTACGAGACCGAATGGTATCGACTGTCGGGTATTGGGGGGCGTGAATCAAGTAATAATCGAGTCTTGCCCATCACCTCTATTGATGCCGGTATGACGTTTGAGCGCCCAACATCCTTTTTTGGTTTGAGTGCCATTCAAACCTTAGAGCCGAGAATCTACTACCTCAATGTGCCTTATCGCGATCAATCCAACTTGCCCGTCTACGACACGACGCTGTCTGACTTCAGCTTTGCACAAGCTTTCCAAGAGAATATCTACACTGGAGGCTGGGATCGCATTGCCAACGCCAATCAGCTGACACTGGCTTTGGGTTCGCGTTTACTCGATGAAGAGACTGGATTTGAGCGCGCGGCGTTTGCGGTGGGACAACGGATTTATTTTGTGGATCAGTTGGTGACGCTGCCAGGCGAAACACCACGCTCTGATGTCCGTTCGGAATTTTTGATTAACGCCTCGGCAGCCCTAACCGACACGCTCAGCACCAGCATTGACCTGCAGTACAACCCGTATGATGGCGATTGGGATCGAGCGCAAATTGTTGCGCGTTTTAATCCCAAGCGGGCCGCGACCTTGTCGGCGTCGTATCGTTATCAACGCAACCCCACGGGCGTTTATCAGCCCCAGGGGCAAGAACAAATTAGTTTTGCTTTCCAATGGCCTTTAAGCGCTAATGTCTACTCTGTTGGCCGCGTCGATTACTCTTTGTTGAACATCCCTGAGCGCGATGTGGTGCCGCGGGTGACGCAAGCGATTGCAGGACTTGAGTATCGAGGCGATTGTTGTTGGGCGGCGCGTGTCGTCTACCAGCGCTATGCGATTGATCCAAACGCAGTCAATGATGCGATTTTTTTCCAGCTTGAGCTCTCTGGTTTGGGTCGGCTGGGGCAAGACCCCATGGGGCTATTGAGTAGCAGCATTCCGAATTTCCAAAACATCACGCCAGCGATCAAGCCGGTGGGTAAGTTTGAAAGGTATGAATAATGATTTTGATGAAACGTGTGGCTATTTTGATCCTTGGTTTGTTGCTCCTAGCCATGGCAGCCCAAGCTTACGGACAGGGCCTTAGAGCCCCAACTCTGCCGCCAGCCCGGGCATCTGTCCCCGTTGATGGCATCGCAGCCGTGGTCGGCAGTGCGGTCATTACTGTGCTTGAAGTCGATCAGCGGGCTGCACTGATTGCCACTGAAATACGCAACAGTCGCCAGCCCATGCCCGCGCAAGATGAAATCAAACGCCAAGCGCTCGACCGCTTGATCACTGAGTCGTTGATACGGCAAGAGGGTGAAGGAATGGGGGTGCGAGTCAGCGACCAGGATTTGGTTCGCGCCGTGGAAAGCATTGCTAAGCGCAACAACACCACCGTGGCTCAAATCAAAAGTCAAGTCAAAGCCGTTGGCCTTACTTGGCCGCAGTACGAGGCGCGCTTGCGCCGCGAAATCATGGTTGATCGCGTACGCCAGGCCAAGGCTGAATCAACCGTTAGGGTCAGTGACGCCGATGTTGATGTTTTTCTGAAAGAGCAGGTTGCGCGCAAGGCCAGTGGTTTAGAACCACCACCGCCGCCGCCGCCCCCGCCGCCGAAGCCCCAGCCCGTTCAGCCATTGGTGATGCAGATCGCTCAGATTTTTATCCAAGTGCCCGAGTCAGCCTCAGATGAGCAAGTGGCAGCATTAAAAAAACGGATTGACGGCATTCGTGCGAGCTTGCGTAAAGGTCAAGATTTTGCTGTGCTTGCCACGGAAAACTCAGATGGTCCTGAGGCGGCGCGAGGCGGTGATATGGGTGTGAGACCTGCCGAGGGCTGGCCAAGTCTTTTCATCAATAACGCGCGAAATTTACAGGCGGGACAGATTTCTGGTGTGTTACGCAGTCCCGCAGGATTTCATATTCTTAAGGTGCTTGGTCGCGCCGGCGGTGTGCAGCCCGCGCCACCGCCACCACCCGAGCCGACTCGAAGGGCTGTGCCCGATGGCCCCTTAATGGTAGATCAAACCAAGGCGCGTCATATATTGATCAAAACCTCTGAAGTGATGAGTGATGACCAAGCCCGTCAACGCCTAGAAAACGCCCGCCAGCGTATTGTGAATGGCGGTGAAAGTTTTGAGGCGGTTGCTCGTGCCGTTTCCGATGATGCCTCAGCGCCGCAGGGTGGTGAACTGGGTTGGATTAATCCAGGCGATACCGTGCTGCCTTTTGAGAGAAGCATGAACAGTTTGGCCATCGGTCAGCTGAGCGAACCGGTGCAAACTGAATTTGGCTGGCACTTGATTGAAGTCCAAGAGCGCCGTTCTCAAGACATGGCGGATCAGTACCGGCGTAACCTCGCGCGCGAGGAATTGTTCTTGCGTCGTGCGGCCAGTAATTTTGACGCTTGGTTGCAGCAAGTGCGCAACCAGACCTTTATTGATAACCGAATGTTTCGGTCAGATACCAAGTGAAGGCTAAGTCGGGTAACCATCAGGCGAGACAGCGATTCGGACAAAATTTTTTGGTCGACTTGGGTGTGATCGAGCAAATCGTTCAGGCCATCGCCCCGAGTCCAGAGGATCGTTTGGTCGAAATTGGGCCAGGATTGTCGGCGCTAACGGCGCCCCTACTGGCCAAGCTCAATCACCTGACGGTGATTGAAATCGACCGTGATTTGGCCAAGCGATTGCGCCAGCGCTATGAAGAATCGGCGTTGACGATAATCGAGCAGGACGCGCTACAAGTGGATTTCGCCAAACTTGGTCCTGATTTGCGCGTGGTCGGTAACTTGCCCTATAACATTTCGACGCCGCTACTGTTTGCTTGTTTGCAAGCCGCAGACCATGTGGTTGATCAGCACTTCATGTTGCAAAGGGAAGTGGTTGATCGCATGGTGGCTGATGCTGGCTCGTCAACCTATAGCAGACTGTCTGTGATGTTGCAGTATCGGTATCGCATGCAAAAGCTTTTTGATGTGGCTCCTAGCGCTTTTGAGCCACCACCCAAGGTGGTTTCTGCCGTGGTGCGCATGGTTCCCTTAGGTGAGGATCGGCCACGTGCGCGTCACGATGCGATGTTTGCTGCTGTGGTTCAGAGGGCTTTTTCTCAGCGCCGCAAGATGCTTAGGGGTGCCTTTGGGGATTGGACAGCATTGCTGCCCTGGGAGGAAATAGGGGTGTTACCCACCGATCGTGCTGAGCAAGTCGATGTGGCGGGTTTTATTCGTATCAGTGATGCTTTGTCCGCGCGCCTGCCGCCTTCAGCCATGTGCGCATGATGTCTGAAGAGCGCGCCTCTAGCAGTTCTGCTGCTTGTTGGCAGGCTTGCTCTAGCGCCAAGGGCCCGTTGGCCAGGCTGAAGGCCGCCGTTAAGCCCACGTTATAGAGTGACTGGTACCCATCACCCAAACGTCCCACCAGTGCAATCACGGGTACGCCGTGGCGATGCGCCACTTCAATCACACCCATGGGCGTTTTGCCTTGGAGTGTTTGCGCATCCATGCTGCCTTCACCGGTAAATGCCAAATCGGCTGATTGCATGGCTTGGTCAAGTGATACGAGCTCGGCCACCAAAGCAGCACCGGGTCGCATTTGTGCGTTTAACCACGCCATGGCGGCAAACCCCAACCCACCGGCTGCTCCAGCGCCAGGCGAGTTGCGCTCATCGCGTGACAAAACTTGCGCACTGAAGTCGGCCAAACGCGATAAGGCCTCGTCGAGCAGGCTCACCATTTCCGGTGTGGCCCCTTTTTGTGGCCCAAACGTCGCTGATGCGCCCTTGGGGCCGCAAAGCGGATTGTTCACATCGGTGGCGATCATAATTTTGGTGCGCGACAAACGAGGATCAAGTCCACTGGCATCGATGCGAGCGAGATTGAGTAAGGCGCCACCGCCTGCAGGCAACAATTGATCGTGCTGGTCAAGCCAACGAACCCCGAGTGCACGCAGCATGCCAACGCCACCATCGTTGGTAGCCGAGCCCCCCGCAGTCAATACGATGGTGTCTGCTCCAGCGTCTAAGGCTGCCAACATCAGCTGACCCACGCCAAAGGTGTCTGCTCGCAGTGGATCGCGTTCAATGGGTGCCACTTGTTCTAGGCCTGCGGCACTGGCCATTTCAATTAAGGCTGTTTGCTTGGGTAGCCAGCCCCACTGCGCTGTTCGGGGACGCCCAAGCGCATCGAGCACCGTTAGCTCCCGCGATTGGCCCGCCGTGGCTTGAAGAACTGTTGCCAGCGTGCCTTCGCCGCCGTCAGCCATGGGAATGCAAATCGTCGATGCGTTTGGTAAGACGGCTTTAATGCCTTTTTCTATGGCCTGTGCCACGGCCAAAGCGCTGAGACTTTCTTTAAATGAGTCGGGGGCGATAACGATTTTCATGAGCGAAATGGCCAGCGCTAACTGGCCCCAAAAAAGGCGTAACAAACGAGGATGGCAGTCACAATACCGGCGAAGTCAGCAATCAGGGCGCAACCTACCGCATGGCGCACGCGTTGTATTCCCACCGCCCCAAAATAAACGGCCAATACGTAGAAAGTGGTTTCTGTACTGCCTTGGAGTGTTGCAGCCAGTAGCCCCGCAAAACTGTCAACGCCATGAAACTGCATGGTTTCGATCATCATGGCACGCGCGGCACTGCCAGAAAAAGGCTTGACGAAAGCCGTGGGCAAAGCATCAATAAAACGCGTGTCACCACCAATGATTTCCACCCCCCAGCGAATCGCTTCAATCATGAAAGTCAGTGCGCCAGAGGCTCGCAACAGGCCGATCGCACAAAGCATGGCAACCAGATAGGGCAACAAGTCTTTGGCAATGTCAAAACCCTGCTTAGCGCCATCAACAAATGACTCGTAAACCGGGATTTTTCGCCAGGCACCTATTGTCAAAAACAGCACAATGATGCCCAAGAGCACTAAGTTGCCAGCCAGACTAGAGACATGCGCCAAGGTGGCTGCGGCCAGCGTTGCCGCCATCGCCATGATGGAGCCCATGACCAACGCGGTGCCGGCTAACCAGAGCAGCACCACGGGGTCACGTAAAGGCAGTCGTTGCACCCAACTGACCGCTAAGAAACCCGCAATGGTGGATGCACAGGTTGCCAACAAGATCGGTAAAAAGACCAAGGTGGGATCTGTCGCCCCTTGCTGCAAGCGATACATGAAAATAGTGACCGGCAAAAGCGTCAGGGAAGAGGTGTTGAGCACCAGAAATAGAATCTGTGCATTGGTCGCGACTTGGGGGTTGGGGTTCAGTGTTTGTAGTTCTCGCATGGCACGCAAGCCCACGGGTGTAGCGGCGTTATCTAGCCCTAACCCATTGGCTGCAAAGTTCATGGTGATGAGTCCAAGCGCCGGATGACCGCGTGGTACCTCGGGCATCAAGCGGGCGAATAAGGGGGCCAGCCAGCGCGCTAAGGTTTGCACCAAACCCGCTTGCTCAGCAATGCGTAACAAACCGAGCCAGAGCGTCAAGGTGCCGAACAATAACACCATCACATTGACGGAGAGTTTGGCCATGTCAAACAGACTGGCCACCATGCGAGAGAAGACATCGGCGTCGCCTAGCCAAATCCATTGGATCAAACCGGCGGCGGCACCCACCAAAAAGAAACCAAGCCAAAGACTGTTTAGCATGCCAAGGTCAACTCAGGATTCATTCGTCTAGGCGGTTTTGCGTTCAATGAATTCAATTTTGTAACCGTCTGGGTCTTCGACAAAGGCGATGACGGTTGAACCATGCTTCATGGGACCCGCCTCACGGGTCACCTTGCCACCTTTTTGGCGAACCAAATCGCAAGCACTGGCCGCATCGGGTACTAAAAGTGCAATGTGACCATAGCCATCGCCGAGATCATATTTGTTAGTGTCCCAATTATGGGTCAGTTCGATCACCGCACCTTCAGACTCTTCTTGGTAGCCCACAAACGCCAAGGTGAAGCGACCCGTTGGGTAGTCGGATCGGCGAAGTAGCCGCATGCCGAGTACGTTGGTGTAAAAGTCGATCGAGTGGTCAAGATTACCGACTCGCAACATGGTATGCAGGATTCTCATCTTTGGGGCTCCATTTAAATCATTCTTAAAGCATCATACCGCTGGCATGTCACCGGGCGAAACACCAATCAAGGCACGGTGCCCTGCTAAGTAGTTAGGGTAGATGGTTTGCAAAACATCCCAAAACGCAGCGCTATGGTTCATTTCTCGCAAATGGGCCAGTTCATGAGCAATGACGTAGTCGATCACGGCGGGCTCAAAATGAATCAAACGCCAGTTTAAGAGAATGCGTCCGTCGCTATTGCATGTCCCCCAGCGGGTATTGGCTGAAGAGAGCTTCCAGGCGCTAGGGCCTAAGCCACTGGTCGTCTTGAAATGTGCCAAGCGCTTGCCAAACCAGGTCTTGGCGCGTTGCTGCAGCCAAGCCTGTGATAAGTCGCGCAGACGAGCGCTATCGACATCCTCAGGCAAGGGCAGCCAAAGGGCTTGGTTGACCTGTGGCGCATCAGGATCGCCCTCAAACCAGACGGTGGCTGGATTTGGTTGTTCAGGGGCGGTGCCACAGCGCAACACCAAGCGACAACCCAAATAGGGCAATGTGCCGCCAGCACGCCAATTGCTCGCGGCTAAAGCCAACTTTTGGTGGCGTACGTGGATGGCTTGTAGCTTACGTTGTACCCACTCAAATTTTTCAACAACCGCCTCATCAATGTGGCGCAAGGATACCCAAGAAGGTGCGGTGACGCGCAAACCATCATCGCCCACTGTTAGGCCGATTGAGCGCCGGCGTGAGCGATGAAGCCGGTACGGCACAGCAACGCCGTGATGAACAACGCAACGATCGTGCGCCCCGATTTCCGGCGAACGCTTGGGCGTCAGCGAAGGTGCGGTATCCAGGTCAAACGACAGTTGTTGGGTCATTGTCGGTGTGTCACGGTTGACGAAAGCGTTCTGGGTTGAGCGACTTCATTTCGGCTTCTATCCAAGCCGATACTTTGTCATTCAATGCCTCAGGCGTGAGCCCCTCGGGCGAGATGGGTGCTCCAATGCGTACGGTAATCAACCCGGGTTTCTTGGTAAAGGCGTGACGCGGCCAGCACTCCCCAGCATTGTGCGCGATGGGAATGATAGGGCTGTTGGTGCGAATCGCGAGCAAAGCACCACCCATTTTAAAGCGCCCCATTTTGCCTGGCGCAATACGAGTGCCTTCGGGAAAGAGGATAGGCCAACGGCCTTCGTCTAGGCGTTTTTGGCCGATTTGAACCACTTGTTCAAAAGCCTCTTTGCCTTTGGCGCGATCAATGGGAATCATGCGCAACAACGCCAAGCCCCAGCCAAAAAAAGGAATCCGATGTAATTCGCGTTTGTACACAAAGCACACTTCACGGGGCAGGTGGCTGGGTAAAAACAATGTTTCCCAAGCCGACTGATGCTTGGCCAAAACCACGGCGGGGCCATCGATCAGGTTTTCTGTGCCTTCGACTTGCCAACGGACCCCGCAAAAGACGCGTGCGCCCCAAGTGGCCAAGCGTGGCCAACCCATGGTGATGCGATAGCGCCAGTGCAAAGGCAAGGGCGCGCAGAGCAAACACAAAAACGCATAAGGGATGACCGTGATGGTCAAAAAAAGGTAATAAAGTGATGCGCGAAGCCAAGCCATCATGCGCCTTCTGTTTGAGCAAGCAGTTGTTCGACGACTTGCGCGAGGTTTTGTGCCACGCGGGTGCCTGCGGGTAAATCTGGGTTTGACTCAGTCTTGAAACCGTTACCGGTCAAAACCAGCCATGGCTGGCAGCCCATACTTGAGGCGGCCTGCAGATCGCGCAACGAGTCACCCACAGCGGGCACGTTGGCCAGTGACGAATCAAAACGTTTGCTGATGTCTTCAAAAAGACCGATCGCGGGTTTGCGGCAATGGCAGTTGTCGTCGGGACCGTGTGGGCAGACAAAGAAAGCATCGATGGTGCCGCCCATGGGGGCTAGCAATTGCAGACATTTCTGGTGCATGGCATGCAACGTTGCCGCATCAAAAAAACCACGGGCCAAGCCTGATTGATTTGAGGCCACCACAACCTTCCAGCCCGCTTGGTGTAGTTTGGCAATGGCCGCGAGGCTACCTTCAATGGGCAACCATTCGTCAGGGTGCTTGATGTAGTCTGGACTATCCTGATTGATCACGCCATCGCGGTCGAGAATGATAAGTTTCACGCCACCAGCCTTGAAATATCGGCGACTTGATTCATCAAACGATGTAAGTTTGACAGCAATGCCAAGCGCTGGCGCCTGACTTCGAGGTCATCAGCCATCACCATGATTTCATCAAAAAACCGATCCACAGGCGCTTTGAGGGTCGCCAGCGTGCTGAGCGCTTGGCCGTATTCACCCGCTCCCACAAACTGATCAACAATTGGTGCGATCGACTGAATTTGGTTGAGCAGTGTTTTTTCAGCGTCCTCTTGCAGGGCCTCGGGGTTTAAAGCTGCGGGTAAATCGCTTGCTTTTTTCAGGAGGTTGCCGATACGTTTATTGGCAGCTGCCAAGCTGGGTGCCTCGGGCGTTTGCATGAAAGCCTCGGCGGCTTGAATACGGGCCTCGATCTGGT
>ERZ889217.1437-NODE-1437-length-12127-cov-6.434891_pt1 | contig 12127 bp, 23 predicted proteins | sample MGYA00521098_ERZ889217 | MGnify/ENA primary metagenome ERZ889217 (study PRJEB32303, sample SAMEA104408613) | aquatic metagenome | biome: Brackish water; feature: Pelagic; material: water | place: Baltic Sea | collected 2014-06-10T22:04:00 | depth 2,362 m ...
GCATCAATTAAGACATTGGTCTTGAGGAGATGTGGCAGAAGCTCGCAAAGCTCAGCGATAGGCCAGTGCTCGTAGGTCCATAGAGGCTGGACGAGGAGCAACCCTATCTCGCCCTGGGTGTCGAATTCGAGGCAGATAGCACCGCATGGGGGCTCATTACGAACCCAAGGGCCGTCCTCGAGGTTCTAGATCCTGAGAACTTCCTTCGTTCGGGCCTCTCCGAAGCGTGCCAGTGCCGCATCCTGGACAGCCTGACCTCAATGGTTCTCAGTTGCCTTCCCAACAACGCCCATGCTTTAAGGGATCTCTTGACCCAGCCGGTAGAGTACCTGAGCATCCCGCGCGAATTCTTTGAGAAGCCCGGACTTTCTGAAAATGGCCGACTTTCACCAGAGGCTCTGGCCCGCCAGCTTGAGAGCCAGAACGATCTGAACCTTTACCAGCAGAAGATCCGGGAGCGCTAGAAGTAGATCAGGCTAAACAACACCAGCTTGATCAGGAGGTATGCAGTCAAGTCCTCCAAGTTGATGCGACACGAAGGAGCGAAGAGAGAGGACGACTCGGAGCAAGAGCCGCTCCACGAGGGAGCTGAGAATGGGTCCGGGGAAGACCAGGGCTGGGAGCTCCAGAAGGAGCACGCAGATACTGTCATGCTCCTCATGTGGCTCGGATGCAAGCTGGCTTCGCAGCAGCTCGATAAGCCGGCTTAGAAGATCGCTAAGCTCTGTGGGATCCTATCCGGGGGCTACCAGGTGCGTCGAGACCAGCTCGAGTTCCTCACGCAGTATGTGATGCAGAAAAACACGAAGATAGCGTGGATGAGGCAGAGACTCGAGGAGACAAAGAGCAAGCTCCAGCGCAACCAGACCAGCAACAAAGTCGCGCTAGAGGAGCAGCTGCTCAAAGAGAAGGAGCTCAAGTTCAGGAGCATCCTCGCCTTCGCCCTCAGCGCCATCGGCAACGTGACCTGCAACAGGCGAGCGATTCAGAGCCCCGTGGCACCTGGTTCCGCCCAGTTCCTCCACTCGGAGGCCGGAGCAACCTCAAGGGGGAGCGGGAGCTACTTCTATTTCTCAGGGAGCCAGAGTGGGCTGCAGTACAACGGGGGCGGGCTTACCAGAGGCCCATCCGACCCACAACCGAGGTTGGCGACCCAGCCCGGCGCCCAGGGTGCGGCAGGGGCGTCCACCGCCTGGCCTTTCCAGAAGGGGTACACCCTTGCAATCAGCTTCAAGTGCCTCATCTTCTCCGGGTCCGGGGGCTCCCCGAGCCCTCACGGAACCCAGGGGGAGGTAATCCAGGCTTTCGACCCCAATAACCTCCCGGTGCTCTTCAACTGCTTCGCTGAGGGGTATGGGGGATTTGAGTGCTACCTCAACCCAAACTATCAAGTGATATACCGGGTGCTGCCCCGCAGCTACAGTCCTCCCACCGTGAGCAGCAACGGGGTCAAGGTTGCGGACGTCCAGACGGAGTAGTGGAACCAGCTGGTGATTGAGCACGACAAGCCCCACCTGGCCCGGGCCCAGCTGGTGGCGATCCTGAACGACAAGCAGTCGATCAACTTCCCGATGGATTATCCCAAGTTCGACCACAAGGCCAGGATTACGCATATAAGCGTCTGCAAGGGGATGACCGCCCAGCTCGGCTATGTCTGCCTCTTCCAGGATCACTTTAGCAACCTCAAGAAGTTTGCGTCGCAGCTCATCAAGCTCCAGTCTATCGACGAGGTGATTCTGAGAGACGACGTTTGCCTGGACCAGTACTTCTCCGACTAGAACGGGAGCAACCAGCCCAACTCGGACTTTTTGCAGAAAATTTGCTTACTCTACTCGCCCTTGCGAGCGACGCAGTGCCAGGCATTCCAATGCAAGCAGGAGAAAGAGGACCAGTTCCGACACTAGCTCCTCAACGGTCTCAACTTGGTCTTCTTGCTCAACTCGGGCGTGAACGTCGCCAAGGTCCCTAGCGAGCTCGATATCAAGCAGTTGCTGCCGATTCTGGAGATGATCCTGAGCCAGGACGGGAACGTTTCGAGCCTGGTCAACCAGTGGCTGAACATCGTGGCGAAGCAGCAAATTGGCGACACGAAGTTCATCGAGTCCATGTTCCATGTGCTCACTAATTCGATGCGGGACTCCCCCGGAAACCTGACTGGCCACGCTAAGGTCGACACAGAGACCATCGACCTGCTCCGGGAGCTTGGCTACCAGCTCCTCGACGAGCGGAACGAGAAGAGCAAGCAGCTCCACGAGACCTTCTTCAAGTGCCTTGTCCAGTCAACCGATTTCTGGATCAACCAGAGCGTGATCAAGGAGAACGTACAGACCCTCAACGAGCAGTACTGGCTGCTAATCAAGTATATTTACAGCCAATACACCTTCGAATACAACGAGATCTTCCCCGTGCAGATCCTCATCATCCTGATGAATGAGATCGGCCTGGCCTTCACGCAGGACAACGGGGGAGCGTCCCAGAACTGCTGCGCCTATCATCAGAAGTCCTCCAGGCTGCTCACCCACGACGCGCTCAAGACCGAGGCCCCGAACGGGAAGCGGGTCAAGAGCACTAGGGACGTGGAGCTAGAGCGGGACTCCTCCCAAAACAGCGACGACTTTCAGATCATCGGCGGGCCGTTGGACTAGAGCAGGATGCGAGAGATGGCGGACCAGCAGGAGCTGTTCAAGCAATTGTCGAGGGAGCGCGCAGAAGGTCGTGGCGGCCAGCGCCCCTTCGCCTTCGTATCCAGCGGCGACGAGCTGGGAAAGGACAGGGACTACGACGTCCAGAGGCTCCTTGAGCCAATCACTGCCGTGCTGGAGACCGTCCTGAATTGCTCCTTCGTGCAGTTTCAGATCAACCCGGCCGGGGTCGGCTCGCAGGCTGCCCAAGGCAGCAACCTCACCAGCGTGATTCCGAACGGTATCCTCGACATCATCAAGTTCATCGCCCTCTCGCTGACGAACTCGGAGGCCTGTCCCTGCTTCCAGCTCCAGATGCTCAAGCTCTTGCGCCTCGTGCTAGTTGACTCGAAGGAGCAGGAGGCCTCCTCCCTCTTCGCCCAGAAGTTCATCAAGGAGAACGGATTGCAGGTGCTCCTCTACGTTTGCTCCATCAGCCGCACCTTCGACGTGAAGTCTTTTTGCATCAAGATCATCGACGTGCTCTGCACCAGCCACACGAACCTCATCAAGATGATCAGGATCGACACGGATCTGATCTCCTACTTGGGCGACATCATCATCCCCAAGAACCTCGACTACGACGTCGACCGCGTCAAGAAGAAGAGGTTCACCAAGCTGAAGAAGAAGAGGCAGCTGGCCGAGATCGAGGCCCAAAAGAAACGGAGCCACATCTTTGGCGGCAAGGGCAACAAGATCTAGATCGTCGACTATCAGGAGGACCAGTATCAGGACCAGGTCTAGGACCAGAACCTCGAGCACCCGGCCCAGCTCCCTCAGACGCAAGGACCACGGATTGAGCTGCTCGGAAACTGCGAGGCAAAGCTCATGAGAACGCAGAACATTCAAAAGAGTGATAAGAACAAGCTAGTCGTCAATTTCGATGAGGACGACTTCGACTCCCAGAGCCACGGGCAGGGCCAGACCATCCCTTACGACCAGTTTTCCTCCTCTGACGCCCACAATAACGTCAAGCTCAACTCCCAGGAAGAGAGGCAGCTCGACGTGCTATTCGGCGGCGGCGACAACGCCCGGGAGCACCCCATCAAAAGGCTCGATCTCAGCAATCAGAAGGCCAGGAACGAGTAGCAACGCAGCTCCTTCGAGATCGAGGAGCAGGACGAGTCTCAGTACGCCAACCAGAGGGACTAGAGGGAGAGTGAGGACGTCCAGATCGAGAGGCGGTTCCAGCTCGCCACCGAGGGGACGAAGATGCCACCAGCGCCGAAGAGCAAGGTGGCGCCCAAGTTCGCTTTCGGGGCCATGAGTGACTCTGAAGAGGAGCCGGAGGACCCCCAGGATGGCACCCGCAGGCTGCCGCGAGGCGGACAGGGCAAGGGCTTCGACTTCGGAATGATGGGGGCGCCAGAGGAGCAGCCCGCCATCAATGCCGCACCGGGCGGCCAGCCCCCGTCCAACCCGGCCGAGGCCCCCGCTCAGAAGCGGGGCTACGGTCTCCTCGGCGCAGAGGCCAAGAAGTACATGAACGACAGGGACCAGATTCAGAAGAGGAACCAATTTGGCAACCTGGAGATAGACCTGGACCAGAGCAACGAGCAATTCATGATGCAGTCGCAAAAACTCCCGGGGCTGAAAGAGTATGGCTTCAACGAGCTCTAGCCGGACACGGCCCAAGAAAAGCAAGAGGTCAAGGAGCAGGTCACCCAGATTGCTTCAAAGTTCAGGAACGAGAACACGATGGCGAAATCGAACCTACGCCAGAAGGACAAGACGTTCAACTTCGGCCTCGCCGCTGACTTCAGCGACAGCGAGGAGGAGGACTGCGGCGGCTCTAGTCCGAAGCCTGTAGACTTCTACGAGGCGAGCCAGCAGCAGACTGACCTCCCGAGGAACCAAACGCCCTCGGAGGACGAGATTGAAATCCAGGTGAGCTCAAAGCCAAGAGTCAACCCTTTTGCTTCCCGAAAAGGGAATCAGGAGATCCAGGCCTCCAAGCTTTCGCAAATGAGGAGGAAAAAGATAAATCAGCAGAAGCAGAGCAAAATGCAGAAGATGAACATCGGGCTAAAGCTCGACGACGATGACCAGGCCGAAAAGGGAGGTGAGGTAGAGGGAGCCTCCAAAGACCTCGCCGTGAAGCCGTCCCTGAGCACGATTTAGGACACCCTAGACGAGCGTTCCGCCACGCCGGCCGACTCGAACCCCTCTCAGTCCCACCAGACGCTCACCCTGCCATAGAGGTCTAGCAAACTCCAGCAAAACTTCATGCTTGACTTGGAAGACTCGAGTTTGGACTAGAACCAAGATAATCGAGGGGCCGTGGAGACAGGATTCGGCGAGGACAGTGACCAGCGGGGGCTCGGTAAGGACGGAGCCAAGGACCTTGCCGGCAGAACCACGAAAGGCTTCCCAGCAGGAACATAAGGCCAAGAGAAAAGCAACTCCGGGGAGGAGCAAAGGAGGCCCGCTACCGGAGCCAATAGGAGCAAGAATACTTACAAGACGATGGCCAAACCAAAGAACTTCAACGTGGGCCTCGCCATAGATACCGACGCCATCAATGAGCTGTACACTTACGGGGGAGAGCAGGGAAAGAGGAGGACGGCCGAGGAGAGCGAAATGGAGGACTTTGAGAGTGGAATCCTGGAGCTCGCGAACCAGTGCCTGGCAGCAATGGGCAGGGAGAAGCCTACTGACCCCATCATCTACGAGAACGAGGAGACTGGCGGCAAGAATCCCAAGAAATCCTTTGAGTAAAAGTTTGGAGCTAGCCTCGACGCCGAAGGCGAAGAGAGCGGGGGCGATGATGACGCCGACGCCGAGAACGCTGACGATGGGGAGAAGCCGAGCTACTTCAGGCCAAACTTCAACGTGCCTCAGACGATGCGAGGCATAAAGAACCTCTCCCTCGGACTCGGCATCAAGCACGAGAGGGGTGACGGCAAGTCTAGAGGAGCCTCCTCCAAGGGGGGCATGAAGAATTTCCAGAGGCTCAACCTCTAGCTCGAGGATGGTCAGGAGGACTGTCCCATCGCCGAAGAGAACGAGAATGAGGCCGAGCATGACGCAGATATGGACGAAGGGGAGGGCATCGGCGAGCGCTTCCAGCGAGACGAGTAGGGCGATGCGGATTTGTTCGGAGAGCCCGATACTGACCAGTGAATCGGCGGTTCCCCTCCGGAGGAGGCTCGCTCCGACGTTTACGGGGATAACTACGCCTACAACGTCCAGATATAAGAAGACGCGAATCAAATCGGCGAGCAGCTGGACCAGGAGATGCACATTCCGAGCAAGAAGGCCCCAGCAAAGAAACTGTAGATCATCGACTACGACCTGATTCCAGAGGAGGAGGGCAACGTCGAAGCGCTGGGCCAGCCGCAGAACACGCATCTGAGGCTAAACAACCGCCAAAGCTCGAGCAACCTGAAGGTCTACGGCCTCTCACAATCTCAGAAGTCGGACATGACCGCCAACAACTCCAAGCTGGAGCAGCTCGAGAAGCTCGAGAGCTACGGGGACATCTGCTTCCCCGAGAACCAGAGAGACAAGAACCCGAATCAGTACTACGACCCCGAAGAGGCCGTGAAGAAGGAGGTAGAGGCAGAGATTCAGAAGCAGCTGTAGGAGGACGACGAGGAGGACCTCCGCGACCAAGAGTTCCTCGAGGAGTTCGATAACGAACAGACGACGCAGGAGCTGAGCAACCTCTACACCAGCTGCCTCGAGTGGATTCTGAACCGGCCAGTCTCGACGCTGAACTCGCAGCTGATGATCGACGACTACGACAAAATACAGTATCCGGCGGCCCTCGAGCTCCTGATGAACCTCGTCGGGCAGTCGAACAACTTGCTCAGGCAGAGGGCTCTCCTGGACTTCTACATGCTCACCTAATGGGACAGCCACAACGGGCACATCCTTCTCTTCCACTAGAAGTTCCATACCTGGCTCCTTGACCTCCTGCTGCCCTACTAGCAGTACATCGACGAGCAGGACGAGAACTGCAGGGCAGTCTACGACATGGGCTGCAAGCTCCACACCCTGCTTCTCGCAAATTCGTGCCTGAACCCCGAGGAGGAGGCCTTTAAGAAACTGAACATGATCTCGAGGTACCCCCTGACTGTGCCGCTGGAGAAGAGGGTCACAGCAGAGAAGCTGAGCCGCGTCCTGCTCATCAACCTCATCGACAACTTGCAGCAGTCGCTGGACCAGAGCAAGAGCTATCAGCTGCAGAGTGAGAACGCGAGGAGCCAGGGCATGCAGATCCAGGAGTGGCACCTGGCAGCGTGGCGCAACATGACCCACATTATCCAGCTTTGCGAGGAGATGATGTACACCTCCAACAACCTCATCCAGCAGGAGATCTCGACCTACCAGAAGCAGATAGAGCCAGAGCCGAATGCCGACGAGAAGAATGCCCGCAACATCAACCTGAACCTTTCCCTGCTCGATTGGCAGAGGTCTCAGGGCTACCTGCTCTACTTCGAGACGAGGGTTGGAGCCCTGGCCTCAGATGGCCTCAGCGGCGTCTCCGAGTACACATGGGCAGAGTGGGAGCTCCTACAGAGCATCTTCCAGAGCTTTGAGGGCCTCTACGACAAGCTTGGCGTCCTGATCGAGGACGAGAAGGCGAAAGGCCCCCAGACAAACACCGGCAAGCTCTTGTCCTCGCAGCAGTACCAGGTCTCCAACCAGATGATCCAGGAGAAAGTCTACGAGGCCCTCGAGAGAGTCTACCAGACCTCGAAATATGAGCAAGACGTCCAGCTGCTGATGCGGGAGTGCCTGGTCGGAAGCCAGATCACTCCCCGTGGCAACGGGTTCGACTCGCAGCAGCTCCCCCAAGGTGCCGAGAGCCTCCACCAGCCAAGCGGCACCGGTGGCAAGTTCCCCTTCCCGCTGGGGGCCCTTGGCACAGGACGACTGAAGAATATCAAGCTGCAGTTCCAGCCACAGGGGCAGAGCCAGCAGCTCCTCAGCCAGCAGTAGAACCAAACCCAGAAGATCCAAACCCAGAAGCAGCACTGCCTGATCGATTCGATTCTCAACATGCTCTGCACTGCCCTCGTGGAGGGCAACAGCAAGGAGATCATCCAGCAATGGCTGAAGGAGTTCGAGAGCTTCATGAGGTACATCATGATCCTGAGCGAGACGCTGGGCCCTGCGAAGGGCAGCTCGGACCAGATCTACTACCAGAAGGTGCAGCACAAGTTCTCCGACGTCATCACCTTCGGGTTCGCGTTCCTATTCCACCAGATCCACAGCACCAACATCCAGCAGAAGCAGAGCCCAATCCAGAGCAACCACGTGAAGCCCGCCAAGTTGCAGATCAACCCAAACAGCAAGGTGACGCCGAATTCGAACACCTCTCGGAGCTCGAGCCCAAAGGACTACCAGGCCATTAACCGGATGTTCGCCCTCACACTAAAGAACCTCGTAATCTACTTCGTCAATATCGTCGACTACAAGGACCTCTGCAAGGGGCTACCTGCGAAGGGGGCAACTGCCATCGCAGGGGACACCGCGGGCGGTGGCTCGGCCGTCCTGCAGATTTTCAGCAAGATCCTCGTCAACAAGTTCTCCGACCAGCAAGAGAGCCAGCTAATCACCCTGGAAGACATCAAGCGCTACAAGGCCACGAACTTCGAGGACTTCCCCGAGTACTTTAGCCACGAGGACTGGAAGGTCACTTTCTTCCACAACGAGGAGATCAATCAGATTCTGAGGGCGCAGATGAGCCCTCAAATGATACAGGAGCTCTTCTTGACGCGGAGGTAGACCTACAGCAAGGGCATCAACGAGATGAACACCAGGTCCGAGAAGACGAAGGAGGACATCCAGAAGAGAATCCACGGGGACACCTTCGAGAAGGTGAGCCAGATGAGCGAGCTCGCCTACGAGTAGAAGGTCAACTCGAGGCTGCAAATCTTCGTCTAGAACATCCACCAGAGGCAGCAGCACCGCTCCTTGGGGACCGCGCTCTTCTTGAACAGGGGCCTCTGGACGAACTACGGCCCTAAGTACCTTAAAGCGACGAACCAGGGCTACTGTGGCCTGGGGGTGAAGGCATTCCTGAAGGAGAGGCCCCACAACGGATTCAAGTTCATCCAGAACCACGACTTGGAGCGCAAACTCTTCAGGCGCGTAGACCCTGACATTCAGAGGCAGCTCGCCCCAGGCAAGGTGGCGGGCGCGAGCCAGGGCGGCCAGTTCAGGTTCTTCGAGAGCTATCTTGAGCCCCGCGTCGTGGCGGAGAACAAGAGCCTCTACATCGAGCACATCAAAAGCGCGAGCCTGAGTCAGAGAGAGGGACAGAGGGAGATCGTCTAGGCCGACTGCACGCTCATGAAAGCCTTTCACCAGGCCAAAGGCACCCTGATTCTCACGTCCGAGGATCTGATATTCGTCTACTTTGACCCTCACAGAGAGCGGCCGAAGAACCACGACCAGCCTGACATCAAAGACCAGGATAGCCTCTTCTTCTTCCGGAGGGACGTGAGGTTCGAGAAGCTCTGCAAGAAAATTGACCTCGAGGGTATCAGGGACATTTAGCGGAGGAGGTTCATCGGCTCCAAGTGCTGCCTTGAGATATTCATGATTGAAAACTACTCCTTCCTCTTCCAGTTCAACTCCACGGAGGAGCGAGACAACTTCGCCAAGAAGTTGCTCAAGCTGAGAGGGCTCAAGTGCAAGAACCTGAGGTTCTACGATTCGCTGGACCCGAAAAAGATCATCAAGAAGCGCGAGCTGACCGACAGGTGGCGCCAGTGGCGGATTTCTAACTTCTAGTACCTGATGACCCTGAACTACTACGGAGGGCGATCGCAAAACGACCTCTCGCAGTATCCTGTCTTCCCCTGGATCTTCTCAGACTACTGCCTCCGCGAGGGCCCCGCCAAGCTGGACCCTCTCGCCTTCAGCCAGTTCTACCAGCGAGGCGACGCCCCGCCAGCAATCTTCAGAGATTTATCGAAGAACATGCAGCTGCTCGGCACGGCCGAGAGGCAGGCAGAGTTCAGGAAGAAATACGAGGACCTCGACGGCTTTGCGGACCTTGATGACCGCTTCCACTGCGGCTCTCACTACTCCAACCCGGGGATCGTCCTCCACTACCTCGCCAGAGTGAGCCCATTCATCGACGCCCTGGTCGAGCTTCAGGGGATGACCCATGACAACCCGGACAGGATCTTCCATTCCCTCCAGGAGTCCTTCCAGAACGCGCTGAGCGACCACGCAGACGTACGGGAGGTCGTCCCAGAATTCTTCTATCTCCCCGAGCTCTACCTCAACTCGAACCAGATAGATTTCGGGCGGAGGCAAGGCGACCGCCAGAGAGTCAATGACGTCCAGCTGCCGGCCTGGGCTGGAGGCAACCCCTATAAGTTCGTCGTGGGGCTGAGGGAGGCCCTCGAGAGCAATTACGTGAGTCAGAGCATCTCCAAATGGATCGACTACTTCTTCGGGTACAAGCAGCAAGGGCCAGACGCAGAGCGTTGCCTCAACACCTACTCTAGCGTCACTTACGAGGACCGCATCGACCTGGAGAAGCTCAGCGAGAGCGATCCTCAGCTGGCCGAGTCCTACAAGTTGCAGATGTACAACTACGGGCAGAGCCCCTCCAATGTTGTCCAGTTCCGGACGAAGGAGCACCCGGCCAAGAAGTACCGGGAGGAGATCTTCAAATATAACCTGGTGAGCGACTAGTTCGTAAATCTCAAGGTCTACAGGCCCGTCAACAAGAAGAAGAACCCGCAGGAGAACAACAAGGCCCTCGTTCTGAAGCAGATCGAGCAGGGCAAGCTTCCGCTGATCCAGAGGAAGGCCATCGTGAAGGCCTAGTTCATCAACGAGGGCCTCATCGCTGCCGCACGGGTCGACGGTAAGATGCGCTTCTACATGTGGGTGAACCAGGCCAACGACTTGAACCCGCTGACCCCGTTCACCTGCGGCAAAGAGAAAAAGAAGCTCTTTGAGTACGCGCTTAGTCCTGCCATCCTCTAGAACGACTTCACGAGCATCTCTCTGAACAAGCCCTTGCTCATCCTCAACCGCGGGAAAATCGTGATCAGCGGCGGCCACTGGGATGGGCAGATTTGCGTCTCGTACACCCAGGAGCTGGCGCAAGATAGGTCGCAGGGGGGAAACGCCTTGACAAGCTAGTTCAGCCGGAGCAGCATCGTGCCCAGCCAGCTCCCGCAAAGCAGCTCGCTCATTTCGGCAAGGGTAGAGGGCCACCACTCGGCCTGCACTGTGATCGCTTCGACCATCGATGACCCTAATAAAATCGTGTCCAAGAACTAGCAGACCGCCTCCTCTGCCAGCGTCCAGAACGACACTTGCACTATCATCACGGGCTCCAAGGCGGGCGACGTCATCGTCTGGAGGTTTCTCCCAGAGGCCACGGTGCCGCCCTAGAACATCTTGTAGAAGCAGAAGCACTTTCACGACCACGATGATGAGGTCAGCAGCATATTCATTCATCAAGACATGCAGTACTTCGCCTCGAGCTCCTTCGACGGGTCGGCGAACCTCTACAACCTCTGGAAGCTGGAGATACTGCGGTGCTTCAAGCACCCTCTCTTGAGCCCTCTCAGCACCGTGGTCCTGTCGAACTCTCCGCTGGCCTGCCTGGCGATGTTCTCCCCCACCGACCGGATCTGGTAGTCCTTCTCCGTCAATGGCCAGAATCTGAACGAGCTGGAGCCTGACGACGAGGAGGGGCTAGCGAAGAGGCAATTCTACGAGGAGTGCAGCCACATTGTCGCCCCAAAGGTCATCCAGAACTCCTATTTCATGGAGAGATTGATCTACGGGACTGAGAGGGGCTATATGGTCATCAGAGAGCTCCCTTTCATGGCTCCACTCAAGAGAATCAACATCTCCACGAACAACGTGATCCAGCCTGTCTTGTCCTTCATCGTCTCGAAGGATCGCCGATTCCTACTCGTTGGCTGCGGCGAGGGTGGCCTCACGGTCATCACAGAGCCTTTCGGGCCAGCACAACAAGCACAGCTTCAGCAGTAGCGCCAAGGGCAGCCGAATCAGATTACTGGCGGTAGCAGCTCGACGCAGCAAACGTCCTTCACACAGTCGCAAGCCATGCCCTCACAGAGTTCTTGGACTGCTGCAACACCGGGGCCCCAGAACCTCGGCCAGACAGGAAACTCCGCCGCCTCCGGCATGAACCAAGCCTCTCAAATCACCTCGAGGACCGAGATGCAAAACGCAAGCATCGTCTCTGGTATCACAGCTGCACTAGAGCTCTAGGACGCCCCCGGCAGCTCCCAGAAGCAGAGCGGAAACATTAGAAATACCACCTCCACGACTCAGGGTGGGTAATAGGCCTAGAACTCTGCCAACACTTCAGCTGGGTAGAATGCAGAGTCTTCTTCCTCCTCTAGAGCTGGAGGGCCTTGGGTGAACCTTGACAAGAACGTGCTTGTCGCCCAGGCGGATATCAACAAGACCTCGAATTTCTCACTCCGACA
>ERZ889217.1438-NODE-1438-length-12120-cov-6.071363_pt1 | contig 12120 bp, 9 predicted proteins | sample MGYA00521098_ERZ889217 | MGnify/ENA primary metagenome ERZ889217 (study PRJEB32303, sample SAMEA104408613) | aquatic metagenome | biome: Brackish water; feature: Pelagic; material: water | place: Baltic Sea | collected 2014-06-10T22:04:00 | depth 2,362 m ...
CACGCCCCTGGGCGTGAAGGTCGAGGAACTCTGGCAGAACCTCGTTGCCGGTAAGTCGGGCGTCGGCCTGACGACTGTCTTTGATGCCTCGCGGTTTCCCACGAAGATCGCGGCAGAAGTACGCAACTGGGATGTCACCAACGAGGGAGAGAAGGCCTCCGACTGGCAGTATTGCGGTCGGCACACGAAGTTTGCCGCCGGGGCCGCGCTCCAGGCGATGCGGGACGCAGGGCTACCGAAGGGCCTGGAATCCAATCCGACGCGGCTGGGCATCTATCTTGGGAGCGGCGAGGGCCAGCAGGCTTTCGACGCGTTTACGAGCATGATGATGGCCGCCATCGAGGACGGACAACTCGATGTCGCCAAGTTTACGAAGCTGGGGCTGGAAACACTCCATCCGCTGACGGAGGTGGAGCAGGAGCCGAATATGCCCGCCGGCCACCTGGCGGCGATGTTCAACGCCCAGGGGCCGAACCTCAACTGCCTCACCGCCTGCGCCGCCTCCAGCCAGGCGATTGGCGAGGCATTGGAGATCGTGCGGCGGGGCGAGGCTGACGTGATGCTCTCCGGTGGCTGCCACAGCATGATCCATCCGTTTGGCGTGACGGGCTTCAATCTGCTCACCGCCCTCTCCACGCGGAATGACGAGCCGCAGCGGGCCAGCCGTCCCTTCGACAACGAGCGCGATGGCTTTGTGCTTGGCGAAGGCGCGGCGATGGTCGTGCTCGAGGAGTTGGAACACGCCACCAAGCGGGGGGCGAGGATTCACGGCGAGGTGATTGGCTATGGCTCGACGGCCGACGCCTATCGCATCACAGACACTCATCCCGAGGGCCGGGGGGCGTCGGCCTGCATCCGGATGGCTCTGGCCGACGCGGGGCTTGGCTCCGAGGCGATCGACTACATCAACGCTCACGGCACAAGCACCGACGTCAACGACAAGGTGGAGACCCTGGCGATCAAGAAGGTCTTCGGCGAGCGGGCCTATCGGCTCCCGGTCTCGAGCACGAAGAGCATGATGGGCCACTTGATCGCGGCCGCCGGAGCCACGGAGATCATCGTCTGCCTGCTGGCGATCCGCGATGGCCTCCTGCCTCCGACCATCAACTACGAAAACCCCGACCCAAACTGTGACCTCGACTACGTGCCCAACCAGGTTCGCGAGGGGAAGTGTGAATACGCCCTCTCCAACAGTTTCGGTTTCGGTGGCCAGAACATCTCACTGATCGTCAGCCGCTTCCCTGGCTGAACGGGGCAGCTTTGCCCAGATTGCCAACAGCAGGGTTTTCTCAACCGGCGTGTGTGGCACGACCGATACGATCGGTGATCGCGGAAGAGTGCTCGGGTGGCGGTTCGCCGCCGGCATTCACGTCCGCCCACCGGGAGTCTTCCCATGACCCGCTCGCCTGCCTCTGTCCGACTGCTGGGCCTCGCTGTAGCCGTCGTCGTCACCGCCATGAGCACTGGCTGCTCGATTGTGGACCGCCTATTCCTGCTCAATGCCGACGGGCCCTACGCGAATGCTGCGGGCCAGGCTGGCGGCTGCCGCGACTGCGAAACTGGCGGCTGCCGCGACTGCGAAACTGGAGACTGTCAGGACTGTGAGACTGGCTGCCCTGACGGGCGGTGCGGGGTTGGGGGCTGTCGCGACTGCGCTCAGGGAGCCTGCCATGCCCCGCATACCGGCCGCTACGGTGGCCTGGCCAAGCACCACCTCTCCGGCGAGGAAAAGGCGATGCTGCAGGCTTCGAATTACGGTGCCGTGACTCCGGCCGGCCCCCCCACCGGGGCCGTCGCCTATCCCTACTATACGACCCGCGGCCCCCGAGACTTCCTCGCCAAGTGCCCCCCTTCCGTTGGTCCTTGACCGCCGGACCGACATTTCCGCTGCGACGACGTGCCGGTAGGCTTCTGGGCCTGGCCGGCACGTTTCGTTTCCGCCCGCCAGCCTTTTGCTTGGGAGACTTCGCATGGCTGAGCGCCACACGCCCCCGTCTGGCACCAATGGCACCGGCCGCCTCTCGCTCACCGGCTGGCTCGTCTGCTCGATCGCGGCCATCGGCTTCGCGTTTGACATCTACGAACTGCTGATGCTGCCGCTCATCGCGCGGCCGGCGCTCCTCGAACTCGGTGGCTTTCAGCCGGGGAGTCCCGGCTTCCTCCGCTGGGTGGGGCTGCTCTTCTATGTGCCAGCCCTCTGCGGCGGCCTGTTCGGCCTGCTCGGTGGCTACCTCACCGACCTCCTGGGCCGCCGCCGCGTGCTCACCTGGAGCATCCTGATCTACGCGCTGGCGGCGTTCGCGGCGGGATTCTCCACGAGCCTCTGGATGCTGTTGATCTGCCGCTGCTTCGTGTTCGTGGGTGTGTGTGTAGAGTTCGTGGCCGCTGTGGCCTGGCTGGCCGAGTTGTTTCCGAATCCGCAGCAGCGGGAGCGGGTGCTCGGATACACGCAGGCCTTTTCTTCGGTCGGCGGCCTGATGGTGGCGGTCGCAAACGGCCTGGCACTCCAGTTGGGGCCAAGCCTACCGGCGATCCAGATCCCCGCCTGGCTTTCGTTTCTCGGAGCAATCGGCCCTGGTCATGAGCACGAGGCCTGGCGTTACACGCTGATGTCGGGGCTGATTCCGGCGCTGCCGCTGATCCTGATCCGACCGTTCCTGCCCGAGTCGCCTGTCTGGTCTGCCAAGCGGGCCGCCGGCACGCTCAAGCGGCCAAGCATCGCGGCCCTCTTTGCTCCCAATCTTCGCCGCACCACGATCACCACCACGATCGGCTTTGCCTGCACGCTTGGCGTGGCGTTTGGGGCGATTCAGCAGATGCCGCAGATGGTGCCGGGGCTTGCAGATGTGAAGGCAGCCGCGGTAGCAGCCAGCGAGAAGGCAGCCGCGGTCGCTCGCGACAAGGGGGAGGTGGACGAGACGAAGTTAGCGGGCGTCGCCAAGTCGGCTGCGGCACGGGTGGGCCAGACCGCAGCCTCGGAATACACAAAGATGCAGGAACTCGGCGGGCTCGTGGGCCGCTGTCTGATGGCGGCCGTCCTCGCGGCGGCGATCGCCTGGGGCTGGAAGCTGCGGCTGCTGCAGTTGCCGGGGCTGCTGCTGACGCCGCTGGTGTTTTGGTTCTTCCTCCGGGCGCCGAACCGGGTGTTTTTTGAGATTCCGCTCGAGTGGGCCCACCTCGGCCGGCTGCCGGTGACGACGATGTCGCTGGGGATGTTTCTGGTGGGGCTCGTCACCGTCGGCCAGCTCTCGTTCTGGGGCAACTACCTGCCCCACGTCTTTCCCGTGCACCTGCGGGGCACCGGAGAGAGTTTCGCCGCGAACATCGGCGGCCGAATGATCGGCACGTCGGCTGCCGCGGTGACCTCGCTGGTGGCCGGCTGGATGCCCTATGAGTCGGCGCCGCTCAAGTTTTCATCGGCCGCCGCGATCGTCGGCACGTGTATCTGCCTGGTGGGCCTCGTTGTGGGCTTCTTCCTGCCAGAGCCCCGGGCCGTGATCGACGACTGACCCCACTCCCTACGGCACCGGTGCCGCAGATTGATGTCTGCCGGTGGCTTTGTATTTCCGGGGCTGCACCATGCCCGAGTTCAACTCCTCCCGCCAACTGACCTCGGCTCCCCACGGCCACCTGCTGACGAACGTCGCGTGTTGGTCGCCCGATTCCCGCTGGCTCGTCTACGACACCCGGTCAGCCCAGGACGGATCGGTCTTTGACGGTAGTCGAATCGAGCGGGTCGAGGTCGAGACGGGGCGGGTTGAAGTGCTCTATGAGTCGCGGCACGCCGCCGGCTGCGGGGTTGTGACTGCGAGCCCCGTCGACGATCGAGTGGTCTTCATCCTGGGGCCAGAGCGGCCCACCGCTGACTGGTCATACGCCCCTTGCCGGCGGCAGGGGGTGGTGGTGCGGGCCGGGCGGCCGGGGGTGGCCGAGCCACTCGATGCCCGCGATCTCGTGGATCCCTTCACACCCGGCGGACTCCGCGGTGGGAGCCATGTGCACGTCTTCTCTCCCGACGGCCGGCTGGTGAGCTTTACCTATGAAGATGCCGTGCTCGACGGCGCGGGAGCCGGAGCTGGCGGACCGCGGCAGCAGAACCTGCGGGGCGTGGGGGTGAGCGTGTGCGATTGGCCGGTGGTGGTGCCGCCACGGCATCCCCGGAACCACTCAGGCATGGCGTTCAGCGTGCTGGTGACGCGGCTCGTGGACGATCCGCAGCCCGGGAGCGACGGGATCATGAAGGCCTGCGAAGAGGGCTGGGTGGGGCAGCAGGGCTACCTGCGAAGAGACGGTTCGCGGCAGCGGCGGGCACTGGCCTTCCAGGGACGAGTCGTGACGACCGCCGGTCTGCCGCTCGACGAGGTCTTCATCGTGGATCTGCCGGATGATCCACGGTTGCTCGAACGGGCTGGCGCTGAACCGCTGGCTGGCACGGCCACCACACGGCCCGCTCCACCAGTGGGCGTGACGCAGCGGCGGCTCACGTTCACCACCGACCGTCTTCATCCGGGGATCCAGGGGCCGCGGCACTGGCTGCGGTCGAGCCCCGATGGGAGCCAGATCGCATTTCTGTTGCGAGATGATGCGGGAGTCGTGCAGCTCTTCACCGTGAGCCCGCTGGGGGGCGAGCCGGTGCAGGTCACCCGCAACCCATTCGGGATCGCGAGCAGTTTCACCTGGACTCCCGACGGCCGGCGGATCGCCTGTGTGGCCGATGGCAGCGTCTGCCTTGTAGACGTGGCAACCGGCCAGACGCTTCGGCTCACCGAGCCAGTGCGCGACACCACGGCACCGCGGCCGGAGGCCTGCGTCGTCTCCCCCGACGGCCGGCACGTCGCCTCAATGCGGGCCATGCCGAGTGTGGGCGGCGATCGGGAGCAGACCCAGCTCTTCGTCGTAGCCACTGCCTGACGCCCGGGGAGTGCCGGTCGTAACCGGCCGGTGCCGTGGCTACACTCGGGAGGCTCGACATAGCTCCTGAGTTTAGAAGCGGAGTTCGGCCTGCGCGGCAACCCCATGGCGACCAAGAAAACCACGACGACCACCGGCACGCTCAAGATCGGTGACCAGTGGAATGCCATCACGATCATCGCCCACTCGCAGACCCATCCGCTCAAGGCGATCTGTGAGCTGACCGAAAACGCGATCGATGCCGGAGCAGGCCACGTGCGGATCATGCGGCGGCGAGCGCAGGGGAAGATGTTTCTCGAAGTCGACGATGATGGCCGGGGCGTGGCGGCTGACGACGCGGGGGTGGCCGACTTCGAGCGGATTGCCACCCACCTCTGCGACTCGATGAAGCGGCACCTCGACTCAACCCAGCGGAAGGGAGTCCATGGGGAGTTTGGGATCGGGCTCCTGAGCTTCTGGAGTCTGGGGGACGAACTCCGAATGATCTCCGGCGGCGGCGGGCCGCTTCGGGAACTCCACCTCGTTCGTGGCAAGCGGCAGTATGCGATCCGGCCCGTGCGGGGTCGGCTGGCGCTGCGGGGCACGCGGGTGATCGTCGGGCCGTTGCTCGAGGCTACGAAGAACCTCGTCACTGGCGAGAAGATTGCCCGCTACCTCTCGGCGGAACTCCGCGACCGGATCCGCAAGACTGGTGTGACGATCGATGTCGCCGATGCCGTGGCCCGCAGGGAACTCCGGGTCGAGCCGCGGGCGTTTGATGGGGAGCGGCTGGAGATCCCGCGGCGGTATCCCACGCCACTTGGCGAGGTGAGCGCGGAAATCTATGTTCGCGGCGATGAGGCCGCGGGTAGCCCCGGCATCGCGATCTGCAAGGATGGCACCCGCGTGCTGGCCGACATTGCCGAACTGCTGCAGTTTCAGGGGCCGCCCTGGACCGACCGCCGACTCGAGGGCCTGATCGATTTCGAACGGCTGGCCCTAGCCCCCGGCACGCGGTCTGGCATCGTGCCCGACGCCGCCTTCGATGCCCTCGTGGGGATCGCGCCGGCGATTGCGGCTGACATCACAGCGATGCTCGCCAGCCGCGAGCAGGCCGAGGCTGAGCGGGCCAGTCGCCAGTTGCTCAAGCAGGTGCACAAGGCCTTTGCCTCGGCCCTCTCCGATCTGCCAGCCGAGGATTATTTGTTCTTCGACATCCCCAAGCAGGAGCAGGCCCTCCAGCGCCGAGCAGGCTTAGGAGCCACTGATTCCCAAGGTGCCGCCGGGATCGAACTCTCCCCGCCGCGGCGGCCGCAGCCGTCGTCCCAGCCGGAGTTGTTCGTGGGCGACCCGGGGCCGTTGGCCGAGGTCCGGATCGCCCCGCGGCAGCCGCGGCGACCGCCCGGCGGTTCCTGCCTCTTCAATGCCACCCCCTCTGATGCCCACGGCATTCCGATTTCCGGGGGCGTCTCTTTGGCCTGGGCGGTGGCCGCCGGGGATGGCTCCCTCGCGGCAGAGGGAGCGTCGTGCCGGGTCAGTTCGGCCGTGATGGGGATCGTAACGGTGGAGGTCACGGCGCGGCAGGGAGACGTAACGGTCACCGACCGTGTGCCGCTCAAGTTTCTCGACGAACCAGAGGGTGGCGCAGGAGGCCGTGGCCTGCCCGGCTATCGCCTTGAGCCAGAACACGGCCAGCCCTGGCGGAGCCGGTACGACGCGGCCACCAATGAGATCGTGATCAACTCCGCCCACCGCGACTTCCTGGCGAGTCGCTCCGCATCGGCCAAGCATCGCCGCTACATCGGCAAGCTCTACGCCAAGGAGGTGGTGCTCTCCAACTTCCCCCACGAGTCGCCGGCCGAGGTGATGGAGCGGCTGATCGAGGTCACGCTCCGCACCGAAGACGCCCTGTAGGGCAGGCGGAGGCCCGGAAGGCCGCCCCCGCCGCTTGATCCGGGAGCATTCCCGCGTGACGCCATCACTTGCCAGGCAATTGCCCCGTCATATCGGGCCGCCGCCAGACCGTCAGGATCCCGACCAGGGCCGGGACGAGCAGCCAGAGGCCAGACGGTTCCGGCACGGCGCTCACGGCGGCAATGTTGTCGACATACCAACTCGCGGCTACCTCGTCGCCGATGAAATTGTTGGCGAAGTCAGGATCAGTGCGACGGGCCACGTTGTTGAACAGCCGCATCTCCGTCACCCCCCGCAGGGCTGCGTCGAGCGTACCGAACGAGTGGTTGGTGGCGTTCTCGAATCCGGCAGCCGTCACATCAATCACGTAGTGGCTCCAGCCGGAGTTGGCTCCGATGGCGGCTGACATGAGCGACGCGTAGACGTCGCCCGAGCCCGCGCTGCCGGCTCCGCCCGGGCCGGCGATGCCGATCCAGAGTTCGATCGGAAAGGGATTCGGATTCTGGGCATCGAAGGCGATGGCGGTGATGCCTGCTTCGGTCCAGTTGCCCGCCCACTGGCTGCGGTTGAGTGTGATGGATCGTGAGCCCACCCGGCCCTGAATTGGATCGCCGGTGCTGGTGACCATGAGGGCGTAGTCACCGGTGCCGAGCGGGCCGGCATTGGGCGCGACCGAAGCCACGCCCGCAAAGTCGGGCCCCCAGCCGTCCACCTGGCCGGCTTGAAAGGTGTCGACCTGGTCGATGACGATCGCCCCCGCCGAGCCCGCCAGGGAGAGCATCGTCACCACGACCGCCGCTGCCAGTTTGAGTTTCTTCATCAATCTGCCCACCGTCATCGCTCCGCGTCATCCGTGATCCCGACGGAGGACTGGGAACTGAAGAAGTGCAAACGGCGTGCCAAAGCTGAGCGGGCACTTCCCGCTAGCATGCCGAGGTGGCAAAAACCCTGTCGAACGGCGGTGTATCGCCCCGTGCGAAATGGTGGTTCGGCCGTTGTGAGAGACGGAACTCCCAACAGTGGGTCACTGCTTTTGTGACTCTTGGGACCGCGGATGGTGAGCCACTGCTGACCTGTCGCGGGGCGTTCGAAGGGTCCCAGGCAGCCTCACTCCGAGAGCATTCGCGGGGCTCTCGGAGCGTCATCGGGGAGCGTTGGCACCGTCCAGATCGTGTACAGCCCGCAGGCGACGAGGCCAATCACGAGGTATTGCAGATACCAGGCGAGCGAATTGAACAGGAGCGTACAGGCCGCAACAACCACGACCATGCGCATGGCCCGATCCTTGAGGCTGCGGCGGATACCGTGGTAGTGGTGCCAATCGTCGAGCGTGGGCCCAAACCACCGCGAGCGGTGCAGCCAGGCGTGGATCCTCGGTGAGCCGCGGTAGAAGCACCAACTGGCCAAGAGCACAAACGGCGTCGTGGGCAGGATCGGCAGGATCGCCCCCAGGACTGCCAGGGCCAGGCAGGCCCAGCCGGCCGCCACGTAGAGGAGGCTGCGAACCGGATCGGTGACGGGGCGGAGATCCATCGCGGGCGGGCAGGGCCTGGGGAAGGGAGCCGGGAGACCGTAGGGATTCTAGCAGCCTGGTTTTTCGCGTATGCTTTCCGCCGCCGCATTCCTCCGCGGCACCGGCTCAGTGGAGCCGGTCCCGCCCGCCTTTTCAGGAGACTCTCCCCATGCCGCTTGTCCCCATGCGGATTCTGCTCGACCACGCCGCCGAACATGGCTATGGCATCGCCGCGTTCAACGTGAACAACATGGAGCAGATTCAGGCGATCATGGAGGCGGCCAAGGAGACCGATTCGCCTGCGATCGTGCAGGCCTCCCGGGGTGCCCGGAGCTATTCGCAAGACAACTATCTCCGTCATCTGATGCTTGCCGCGGCCGAGTTGTATCCTTCGATCCCGATTGCGATGCACCAGGACCACGGCAACTCGCCAGCCACCTGCCAGAGCGCGATCGACAACGGCTTCACGAGCGTGATGATGGACGGCTCGCTCAAAGAAGACGGCAAGACACCGGCTGACTTTGAGTACAATGTGAAGGTGACGAAGGAGGTAGTCGACCTCGCCCACCGGCAGGGAGTTTCTGTCGAAGGCGAACTCGGCTGCCTGGGCTCGCTCGAGAGCGGAGAAGGGGAGGCTGAGGACGGCCACGGCGCCACCGGTAAACTCTCCCACGATCAACTCCTCACCGACCCCGAGGAGGCGGCCAGATTCGTGGCGGCCACCGGCGTCGATGCCCTGGCCGTGGCGATCGGCACCAGCCATGGAGCCTACAAGTTCACCCGCAAACCTGACGGCGATGTGCTCGCCATGAAGCGGATCGAGGAGATTCACGCCAAGCTCCCCAATTGCCACCTCGTGATGCACGGCTCGTCGAGTGTGCCCCAGGAGCTTCAGGACATCATCAACAAGTATGGCGGCAAGATGCCGCAGACCTGGGGCGTGCCGGTCGAGGAGATCCAGAAGGGGATCAAGCACGGCGTCCGCAAGATCAACGTCGACACCGACTGCCGGATGGCGATCACTGGGGCAATCCGTAAGGTGCTCTTCGAGACACCCGAGAAGTTTGATCCCCGCGACTATCTCAAGCCCTCCCGCGAGGCCATGAAGAAGGTCTGTGCCGAGCGGATGGTGCAGTTTGGCCAGGCAGGCAATGCTGGCAAGATCAAAGTGGTCGCGCTCGCCGAGATGGCCAAGCGGTATGCCTGACAACTGCGGCGAGTCGCCTCCTCGGATGACCTAAGAAGGGTGCCGCTCGCACGGGCACGTGTGAACTACCGAACGTTCGCTTTCGGCGAACGGGATGCCATTCAGAATGGCGAAACGAGAGCCGTCTGATCATCCCGTGCGGGATTGTCCGCACGAGTTTCCCAACCTCCCCGGCGACATCGCATGCCCAAGCCCCCGTTCGGCCTCGCAGTTCTGATCCTTCTTCTGGCCGTGGCCTGCGGGCCGGCTGCCTCGGGCCGGGGCGAGGAGTTTCGGCTCTTGACCTGGAACGTCGAGAGCAATCGGCCCGGCTCTCGGCAGGACAGCGATGCCCGCGTGATCGCCAGCCAACTCGTCGCGATGCTCAAGCAGCCGGCCACCCGGGCGGAGATCGTGGCCCTTTCTGAAGTGGCCCCCCAGGATGTCCATGCCTATCGGCAGGCGGTCTCGATCGGGCTCGGGCGGGATACCGATTTCGCCACGTCGGCCAGTGGTGGCTACCGCGACGCCGACTCGCTCCTCGTGGTTGTTGATACCGAGCGGTTCCAGATTCGGGACGTCACAGAACTCCATCGATACGCGGGGATTGTGGCCAACTTCACTGTCGACGATCAGAATTCCCCCGAGCACGGCACGATGCGGGCGCGGTCTCCGCTCGCAGTGAAACTCCAGGACAGAAAGTCGGAAGAGACGTTTTGGGTGGTGGTGGTGCACCTCGCCCGCGGTGAGGAAGACCTGCGTGTCGACCAGGCTCGGATGCTGAGGAAGTGGGCTGCCGATCAAGAGGCCCCCCTCGTGGCGGCGGGTGACTTCAACTTCGACTGGGATTTCCATACCCAGCGGGGCAACCAGGGCTTTGACGCCATGGTTGAAGGGGATGTCTGGACATGGCTCGTGCCGGAACCCCTCGTCGATTCCAATTGGGCCGGTCTGCGAGACAATCCGCAGCAGGACCGCTATCCAGACTCGATCCTCGACTTCGTGTTTGTGGCCAACGGAGCGACGGCCTGGCAGGGGGAATCCTCCGTTGTCGTCCGGCCGAATGATTTTCCCGATGATGATTGCACGAGTGACCATCGGCCGATCATCGCCACGCTTCGGCCTGCAGGCAGTGGCTCATCCTCCCGCTGAACCCCCGTGGGGGCTGTGGGGCCTCCGCCTAGTGATCAGAGCCAGCCGTGGACCACAAGCCAGCCGTGCAGCCGCAGCTCTCGGTCGTCCGTGACTGCCCGGTGATGCTCACCGCCGGGATCGATTACGTCGCCCTGGCGGAAAAAATCGCCCAGATCGAGAAGGCGAGCCAGTCATTTCTCGGCTATCCCACGAACCTTGATTTTGACTGCTCGGAACTGGCACCGTTTCTTCGCTACGTCCTCAATAACGTGGGCGATCCCTTTCAGACAAGTCACGCAGTCCTCAATACACTCGAGTTCGAACGTGAAGTCATCGACACCTTCGCGTGGATGACCGGTGCTGAAGAGGGGCAGTCGTGGGGTTATGTCACCTCGGGCGGTACTGAGGGGAACATGTATGGCCTCTACCTTGCCCGCGAGCTCCACCCGGACGGCATGGTCTATTTCTCCGAGCACACGCACTACAGTGTGCCAAAGATTCTCCGACTGCAGCACACGCCGAGCATCATGCTCAAAGGCCAGGCCAATGGGGAGATGGATTATGACGACCTCCGCGAATCGATCACCATCAACCGGCATCGTCCCCCCATCATCTTCGCCAATATAGGCACGACAATGACCGGGGCGATCGACGATCTCGACAAGATCCAGGCAATCCTCGCCGACCGCGCTATTCCGCAGAGCTACATCCATGCGGATGCCGCCCTGCACGGATTTGGCCTCGCCTTCATGGACAATGCGCCCTCGTGGAACTTTGCCGCCGGCATCGACAGCCTGTCGATCAGCGGTCACAAATGGCTCGGATCACCGGTTCCCTGCGGGATCGCCATGGCGCGGAGACGGCACGTCGAGCGGATAGCCCGGGCCGTCGAATATGTCGGGGTCAACGACACCACCATCACCGGTTCCCGGAGCCCGCTGGCCCCACTGATTCTGTGGTATGGGCTACGGAAGTATGGCGACAAGGGCCTCCGGGCGATGGTCGCGACCTGCATCAACGTCGCCCAATATGCTGTCGAGCAGTTGCAGGAACGTGGCTTCAATGCTTGGCGGAACCCTCACTCGCCAATCGTTGTGTTTCCTCGCCCTTCGGATCAGCTGATTCGACAGTGGTCGCTTGCTCCAAGCGGAGACATCGCCCATATCGTGTGCCTCGGCCATGCCACGCAGGACAAGATCGATCGCTTCGTCTCCGACTACTATGCCGACCGTCGTTCCCCTTCGGGAAGTGCCTGAAACCATGAAGACGATCATGATTCCACTGGCAAGCGAGCCAGGTCAGCTTGCCAGGCTGACCCAATTGATGGCGGAGGGAGAAGTTGACATCCGTGCTCTTGATGCCGACCAAGATTCCGATCAGGCCTTCGGCGTCGTCAGGCTCGTCGTTGACCGCTACGACCTTGCCCTCCAACTCCTACGCGGGGCCGGCTACTGCCCCGTGACTGAGGACGCCCTGCTGATCA
>ERZ889217.1440-NODE-1440-length-12103-cov-5.708167_pt1 | contig 12103 bp, 6 predicted proteins | sample MGYA00521098_ERZ889217 | MGnify/ENA primary metagenome ERZ889217 (study PRJEB32303, sample SAMEA104408613) | aquatic metagenome | biome: Brackish water; feature: Pelagic; material: water | place: Baltic Sea | collected 2014-06-10T22:04:00 | depth 2,362 m ...
GTAAAGCCTGAAATAACTTTGAAAGGTGATTTGTGCTGCATGTTCATCACTATGCGTAACGGGTATTTTTTCCTTGGCTTCCACCGCTTGATGAAGGCCATCACGCCAATGCCTATCGGGCATTCTTCTTCCCGTAAATTCATCAATGATCACGATCTTGTTTTTGTCAACAAGGTAATGCTGGTTTAATTTGAACCGATAATGCGCTTGAATAGCCTGTTCCATGGCTTCGTGCAACTTGTCGAGGGCATCGCCATGCGGCCCTGAAGGTGGGTTTGAATAGCGGACAAGGTGTTTGCCCAGGGCGGTGAGTTCAAGTTTTTGCAATTGCGGATTAAAGATGAAATGCTGGCCGGCTTCCATTCTTTGAACTAGATCATCGGCCCATAGGTAAACCACTTGTTCTTCAGCGGTTGCAGGTCGGACTTGCCCACTAATGATAAGAGGGGTTCTGGCTTCATCGATAAAAATATTATCAGCTTCGTCAACAAGAGCGAAGTGGTGGCCCCGTTGGACAAAGTTAGATGTAGGGGTTGCGTTTCCTGCCAGCCAAGGAGACCAGAACGGAGATTCAGCACCTTTCCCATCGGCTATTTTCAGGCGATCGCGTAAAAAATCGAAGCCATATTCGCTGGCAGTGGCGTAAGTGATATCGCACTTGTATGCATTTTGGCGATCGACATCCGACATTTGCTGTTGCAGAATTCCGGTCGTCATTCCCAGGGCTGCGAATACGGGTTTAAGCCATTCGCCATCGCGGCGTGAAAGATAATCGTTAACGCTTGCAACATGCACGCCTTTTCCTGCGAGGCCGTTTAAGAAAGCAGGAAGACTAGCGACAAGTGTTTTTCCCTCGCCTGTTGCAAGCTCTGCAAGTGCCCCGCCATGAATGACAGCACCAGCAACCAACTGCACATCAAAAGGGCGCATACCAAGAATTCGTTTACAAGCAACGGAAGCGAGGCCAAAAGCTTCTGGAAGCATTTTGTCGAGGGATTCGCCCCCGCGAGCCCGGCCTTTCATTTTTTTGGATATTTCGAGTATTTCAAAATCGGTGAGTTTATCGAATTCCGATTCCCAATGACGGATTTTTGGCACCTGCAATGCTGCATATGCCAACCTTCTATCCCAAGGCGAACCAAACCACGATACTAATTGATTTTTCCACTGGGTTCCAAACCGATCTGTACGGTTCAGCGATTCCAGTTTCCCAGCGTCATGCTTGGGTGATTCTTCTACTCGATGCGTTGAAGATTGCTCCACGGTCAAACCTCATGTTTTGAAAGCGTATCTTTTCACTTATTTATATTGTAATGGAGTTTTAAGAAATGATTAACATAATATCAAATAAAAGCGGCCTTCAGATTGCCAACCACCTCTCCCAATGGTTGACAACCCGAAGGCCAAGAAGGACTAACAAAGGTTCCTTTATTCCAGCCCAACCAACCCGCTGTTCTATCTCTCCAATAGCCAGCGCGGGTCGGCTGGTTCTGGTCGGGGCGCCTCCGCAAGCGCACAATATTGGTAGAGCAAAAGCCGGGCCAATTATTAACCAGCAACTCAAAAGAATTTAACTTTTGTTGTAAACCTATTCATAGATGATACTTATGGTGTTTTAATTTTGTTGATAGCTGTGACGAATCTACTAGCCAAAGCAGTCTTTGCTCGTTTTTTAAGCAAGCCTGCATTGGTTTTGAGCTTTGGAAATCTAGCGAAGCGAGGTAATAAGTAAGCAAAATGACTACTTCAAGGGTTATTACTTTGAAACTTCCTTTTCTTTTATTCTATCTTGGTTGCATTCCTTCCGATTTTAGTGAGGAGGGGCACTAGACCTTGTCACCTTTTCCCCCTACCATGCTTTTTGACTGATGTTTGGCTATTTGAGGTTACCCATGGCTACTGATTTTCGATTGAAAGAGATTCTGCCCGAAATTACCGAGTCAATTGTTGCAACTTACACCGAGTGCAATATGACCAGTCATTTGGGCCACAAACCGTTGCCCAGCAGGGAAGCCGTTAATGCCATGCTTGCAGACCTCTTGGATATCCTCTTCCCAGGGTATTTCCGCAGGCAAAACCTTCACATTGCCAATGTTGAATATTATGTAGGCGACCTTATCGATGGCTTGCATGATAAGTTAATTGTGCAAATCACCCGGGCTTTACGCCATGAACAAGAAAATCAGGCATCCCCAGAAATCAATAAACATGATCTCGAAGCAATAGCGCAACAACGCACACTCGACTTCCTTAAAAAACTTCCCGAAATCCGCATGGTGCTTGAGCATGATGTGCAGGCCGCTTTTGAAGGCGATCCCGCTGCCAAGGGCCATCACGAAATTATTTTCTGCTATCCAGGTATCGAAGCTATTTCCATTTACAGGCTGGCTCATCAATTATTGCTTCTTGGTATTCCTCTCATCCCCAGAATGATGACTGAATATGCACATAGCAAAACGGGGATTGATATTCATCCAGGTGCTCGGATCGGACCGCGCTTTTTCATCGATCACGGTACGGGTGTGGTCATTGGCGAGACCTGCGACATTGGGGTTAATGTGAAGCTTTACCAAGGTGTTACTTTAGGTGCACTTTCATTCCCAAAAGATGCTTCAGGCAATATTATCCGAGGTAAGAAGCGCCATCCCACCTTGGAGGATGATGTGGTCGTGTATGCCAATGCCACCATTCTTGGGGGCGACACCATCGTTGGCAAGGGCACGGTAATCGGCTCGAATGTTTGGCTTACGCAAAGCGTTGCTCCTGGTAATGTGGTTGCACTCGAAAAACCAGTGCTACGCATGAAGGGCCCTGCTAGCAAAGATACCGGCCTACATTACAGCATCTGAAAGCCATAAAGAATGCACACTCAGCTTCTTACTTTAGATCCGGATAATCCAGACCTTGAAGTTCTTCATAAAGCCGCTTTGATTCTCAAGCAAGGGGGCTTGGTCGCAATTCCCACAGAAACCGTTTATGGCTTAGCTGCAAATATCTTTGATGCATCTGCAGTTGCGAAAATTTATACCGCCAAGGGTAGGCCGGGAAACAACCCTCTTATTGTTCATGTGCATTCGGTGGAACAGGCAAAAAGTCTGGTATTGAACTGGAATGATAGCGCCCAGAAACTTGCAGAGGCATTCTGGCCAGGCCCTTTTACCATGGTGCTCGATAAAAAAGATTTGGTGCCTGATTGTGTAACAGCAGGCGCTTCAAGCGTTGCGCTTCGCATTCCCAAACTATTTGTCACCCGCAAATTAATCGAGATTGCAGGGGTACCACTTGCTGCACCGAGTGCTAACATTTCAGGTGCAATTTCTCCTACGACAGCAAGCCATGTGCTTAAAGATCTCGCAGGTAGAATTGAAATGATTCTTGATGCAGGCCCAGCCTCGGGAGGCATTGAATCCACCGTGCTTGATGTTCGATCGAATCCGCCCACGCTTCTTAGGCCAGGGTTGGTTACTGTTCAGATGATCGAAAAAATAATAGGCCCGATCAAACAGTTTCAACAATTGCATTTACAAAGCGGGGCTTTTCCTTCCCCTGGAATGATGGCAAGGCACTATGCGCCAAAAACACCCATAATCAATGTTGAAGGTTCAGGAGTTGAGGTGTTGGAAAAGCTAAAAAAAGAAGGGTTCAAAGTTAGGCTGTTGGGCTTTAAGATAATGGAAGATGCAATCTGCTTGCCCGAGAATCCGGTGGGCTATGCCTCTGCGCTTTATGCTGCTTTACACGATTTAGATGCAATGGGTTTGGATCGCATAGTCATTGCATTGCCACCCGATACCCCCCAATGGCTTGCCATCAGGGATCGCTTAAACCGCGCAGCAACACCTGCGGATTAGATCAACCTAGTTGGTGTGTGAAAACCTTATCAGCAAAATCGGACCCTGAGACTAATTTCAGAAGATGCTGATGATGGGTAAACAATATTACCTGAGTTTTGTTTGAGAACTCCGCAAGGCATCGCAGTGTAGAAAGCGCACGAGCATCATCAAAGTTGATAAGGATATCATCGAGGATAACGGGCAGGGACTCATCAAGATTTTTTAGGTTGTTTTCAATTCCAGCAAGTCGCAGGGCTAGAAATAATTGATCCGCGGTGCCATCGCTTAGGAAGGCTGTACCTTCGCCTGCTTCAATATTTCCTGCTTCAAAGTTGATGGCGTATTTTTCCTCTGATTCTATTCTTTGCAGTTGCAGTGATTTCTTGCCATCAGCATCGGTAGGAACGATTGCAGCCAGGGAATTATTGGTAAGGGTTTTTAAATAGGAGTTAGCATTCATAAGCAGTGGGTCTTGATTATTTTTGCGATAATCCTTGATGGTGGTTTCTAGAACTGATTTTGCCAGTGTCAGCATTGCAAATTCTTTTGCCTGCTCCGAGCATTGGGCTTTAAGCAATTCCCTTTCTGCACTAAGGATATGCGAACCAGCTTGTTTCTCAAGTCTTTCGAGGTTTGCTTTTGCGTTGGCAAACTCCTCTAATTCTTTATCGCGGGATTCTGAACATTGCGCCAACTCAGATTTTACCGCTTCTAGTTCTCCAGCAATTATGGCTGAATTCTTGTTTATCAACTTTTTTGCAAAAGTGGGGATGTCTTCTCCCGATGCTTCTTGAATGAGGGCATTTTGTGCATCATCATAATCCTTGGTAGCTTTGTTTTTTTTTCTCATATCTTCAAAATGGCTGGAAAGGTCTTCGAGTGAAATGTCGCCCAAGGGTTTCAGTGTGGTTTTATGAGTTACAGCATCTTCTTCTATTTTTGCTAGTGCATCCTTGGCTAGCTTCAAATCAGCCTTTAACGATTTTTGTGAAACTTCTTCCTGCTTGGCATCCGAAAGATTTTGTGTGAGCGTCGCTAGCATACTTTTTATATCAGCAGCTTCGGTAGGGGTTTCCTTGATTGAAAGAGTTTCTAATACCTTTGTCAGTTTCCCAAGAATTTCCTTATTGTCAGATTCCATCTTTCTGATGCGGATTTCTAAATCTTTTGCATCTTTATGATGTTGATGAATATTGGTAATCGCATTCACATGCTGGGCTGCATTATTAGTGCTAGCTTCAGGTGGAAGCTTGAGATTAGCCATCAGTCCAGCCCATGTTTGTTGATTTGCTTTTTGGTTATCTTGCAGCGTTTGTAATTCTGATTGCAAATTGCTTTGATCAGCAACCAAGGTATCCAATTGTTTTTTGTTGTTGGCTTTTGATAGTTCAAACCTTGCAGCATTGCTTATCATTTCTTCTGCTTTGATCCATGCAGTTTCAATTTCGCCCATAGCAGTTAATTGCAGAAGTTTTTCAAATGCAATTACCTGTGCTTTTTGTTTGGATTCAATGTTTTCAAGTTTAGGCATCAATTCAATGATGGATTGTTGCAATAAATGTGCTTGGGTTCGCCAAGCGAGCATTTGCTCGGGAGGGGTTATCACCGTTAAGGGTATTCCTGCCCAGAGTTTTTGCCAATCTTTTTCCAACTCCGTTTTTGCAGCGTTCGTCTCCACAAGTTTTTGTTCCAATTCTATGATTTCTTTTTCGAGACCTGTCATGTCTTGGGTTAGTTGATTACCCCGGCCCACCTGATCTGCTTCGGAAAATAACTTGTCAGTGAATTGATCTAATTGATGCTGGATGTTTAGGAATGCGTTTTTTGCACTAGCATTGTCCCCAACGATTGAAGTCGCTTTTTCGGGTAATGATCCTGATTTACCTTCAAGCAGATTTTCATTTGCAGTCCAGGTAAGTTCGCGCAGATCTCGTAATCGGGCAAGTTCTTCGCGTGTTAAAAGTACGCCTTTATTTCGCAGTACTGCAAGATCCTTTTGTTTTGAATTTAAAGCCTCTTTCTTTCCTTTGATTTCAGTTTTAAGATTTTGCTCTATTGAATGATTGGTTCGAAAGAGGTTGGAAAAACTGTTGATATCTTCGCTGGATGGAAGGCGCAATTTAAGAAATGCTTCCCAGGCAATCGAAGAATTAGGCAGAGTGCTTAACTTAATTTCAAGGCTAGATTTCTGGGCAGGAATATCTGATGTAAGTTTTTCAAGGTCGAATGGGGTAAGCTTTTTCGCCTTGAGGGTTTGAACTAGGGATGTGACTTCCTCTAAAGAAGCGTGGGGGGCTTGATTAATCTCTTCCTGTTTTAAATCCTTGATCTTCTTGATTAAAGAGTCGATGCTTTTTTTAGTGGATTCAATCAGGGTTTTTTTCGTGTTGATAAGGCTACTTAGTTCCTGAATTTGTATCTGGGTTTTCTGGTCGATGAACAAGTTGCGTGATTCATCAAAGCCGGTGTCAGTGCAGTAATCCTTTAGCAAAACTCTAATTTGTTCCTCTTTTGCTTCTTTATCTTTATGTCTATTGCCAATATCCACTAGGTTTTTAAGGAGCAGTTCGGAACTTTGATTCAAAGCCTCTATTTCGCTTCGTACAGTTAGAATTTTTTCGTTAGGATTGAGATTTGTAAGCTTGGTGCTGATATCCGAGATTCTTTTTTGCTGTTGTTCAAGTAATGCATTGGAACTGGTTAGAAATTTCTCAGCAGTTTGATACTTGATCAAAGTTGCATCATCAACGGCTGAAATTTTATCTACTTCGCTAAGGGTGCTTTCTGCGGTTTTGTATTTGGTAAGCTGGGGCAGCGCTCTGAGAATGCTTTCGCATTCAGCTTGTTTTGATGCCCAGTTTTTTTTCTCGTCGCCTAATTCCTCAACTTTTTTTTGCAAGCTTGCAACCAGTTCACTTGCATTTTGCCAAGTGTTTAAGCTCAACTTTGCTTGTTCGATCTTTTCCTGGTTTTCCTTTGCTTCTTTCAAGGTTACAGATAATTTGCTGTTCTTGGACGGGTAAATTTCTGCAGCTCTTTCTTCCAGTTTTTGGAGGATTCTACGGAGGTTGGCGAGGCCCGTTCCCGCTTCGAAAATCATGGTGCCTAAATCTCCCTCACCTTCAAGAACTTCGCGACCTCCCGACCTTAGTTGAGCGTGACTTATGCCAAATTGCATTGAAAAAGTTTCTCGAACCAAGCCACCCAGCATGGGCTCTAGCATCGGGGTCGCATCTAAATTATTTGCATCTAAAAATGTTTTTCCTTTGTTTGCTTTTTTTCGTTTGAGGAGATGGGTTTTACTATTGGAATCCAAGATGGTTGATTCGATCAAAAAATCTCCAAAGGCGTGCTTGAAGTTGTCATCATTTTGAGGTGGAATGCCAAAGAGAAACCATTCAATGTACTTTAACGCAGAGCTTTTTCCTGCTTCGTTTGAACCATACACAATATGTAATCCCGGATTTCCTTTTGAAAAATCTAGGGTGGTGTCATCAAAGGGCCCAATCTTTTCAAATCGAATTTTTGAAAACTTCATTACTTTTTATCCTCGTTTTTGGCAATCGTTTGAATCATGGGTACAAGTTCATTAAAAATTTCGTCAAGCCAGCCTGCGTTCATTGGTTGAATCGCAGTGGTGTCATCTTTTGCTTTCCAATCGCCCGGAATTTCTTTGCTCAATTTTGCCAGAGGTGTTTCTTTTAAAAGTTTTTCTAAATCTTTTGGATTCTTTTTTAATTTATCTATCTCTTGTTTAAGTATTGAAAGGGCATCTTCACCCAGGGCCTCATTTTTTGGGCCGGTGCTTTCGTCGGATGTTTCAACCTTGATTTGCTCTAGAAATAAATTGCCTGCGCTTATGCCATCGAATATGCCTTGGATGTTTTCAGATATACGATTTTGGCTGCAGATCAACCAGGAATGAAGGTTTGTTTTTCCCTTAAGAATAATGCGAATCCCATGTGGGATTTCGTTGAATGGAATGTTTCTTGATTCAACTGTTTCCGCTAATCTTCCTTCGAAGTCTGATTCTTCCTCAATACCATCGAGATTTACAGTGATCGCCTCCCAGCGGAAAACATCGAGTGGTTTAAATTCCAACTGCGCTTCACTATTGTCATTAAAGGTAACAAGGTAACAACCCTTGGCCCCTGTTTCGCGGATATGTCTGCCTTGAATGTTCCCCGGGAAAATGATGTAGGGTTTTTCATGAACTACTTCGCGTGTATGAACATGGCCTAGTGCCCAGTAGGAATAACCTTTATTGATGAGTTCGTTGGTGGTGGTTGGGGCGTAATTTGCATGCCCCTCTCTGCCATCCAGCGAGGTATGCAATATTCCGATGTTTAATTTGCCTGCAACGGGTGCGGGGTAGGTGCTTGCAAGGTTTCGAGTTTCAGCCTGGTTAAGAAAACCCTGCCCATGAATGATGGCTATTACTTCGCCTTCTTTGGTTATTTCGCACGATTCGGGTTGGTGGGCTGAAAGGATTGTCAGATTTTTGGGGGGGGATAGGGGCTTCGAGATTTTTGATTTGGCATCATGGTTTCCCGTGATCATGACTACTTTAATGTTATTCTGATTCAGCCTTCCCATTTGTTGATTGAAATGAAAATTAGCTTTAAGATCTTCCGGGTCGCCATCGTAAATATCACCAGCAAGAAGAACAAAATCCACATTCTGGTCAAGCGCAAGGGTTACTAAATTTACAAGGGCATCACGGGTTGCAGCTAATATCTTGTCGGTTGGAAGGTTATGTCGGTTGGCCAAACCTTTTAAAGGGCTATCAAGGTGGATATCTGCGGCATGGATGAATCGGATCATAATAAAACCTCTGGGCTAAAAAGTCTGTTATTCTTTATTCGTTGCAACCTAGGAAATATTTCCAGAAACATTTCCAGAATTCCCAATGAAATAAATTTTCACGACTGGGCTGGAAATAATCTTTATTTAGGTTCGAATAATCATCTGTTATATCTGGTGACATTACAAGCTTGGCAGCAGGGAATTTTATCATGCTCAATATCGTTCGCTCAAATTGTAACTCAATACCCCAAACCATTCCTGCAAATTCTCCAGCTTGGCTGCAGGATATCCATCAAAAACTTGCGGACCCACTTAACGCAAGTAATAGGGTTTATAGAGTTGTCCCCACTTCCCGACGACGAAAATTCCTTACCAGACACCTTGCCCAAAGCGCCAAGATTATTCCTCAGATCATTACTTTAGACCAATGGATCAACGAGCTTTCTGCCCAAGGTTTGCTTGGCGAGTTGACCATGATGACTGAAACACAAAGGCATTTGGTTTTAGCAAAGGCATGGCATCAAACGACGGGGAAGGAAGCGGGCGCTGCTTTTCTTACCGATATCGATCGTATCTTTCGCGACTTTCTTGGCACGAATTCTTTGCCAGATGAAAATAAAGATCCTGCTATTTTCAACTGTTTCAAGAACTATCTTGCACTTCTTAAATCAGAAAATTTTGCAGATCGCAACACCCAGGTAATGATTTTGCATGATGCCCTTGCAAAGAATCAAGGGCCTACCAATTGGCTCAAAACTCAAAAGCCTTGGTTCCTTCTCGAAGGTTTTCACCTGTTTCAACCTTTGGAATTAAAGTTGATCCAGCAGGTTGCTCGACATGCTGATGTTGTTCTCTGGCTGGTTGCAAACCTCGATGCTGCCCCTGCGCAAAATGTTCAAGATGCGGTCGAAATTTTCCAAGAAAATGGTGCAATGTCTTCTCTTGAGGATTATTTTCCTCCTAAGACAAATCCCATTGCTGCACTCGGAAATCAGTTGTTTCAGGAAACTGGCCCGATTCATGATCCCATCAATGCTGCGGGGTTGCAGGTTTTTAAATGTGGCAGCGCACTTGCGGAGGTAGAGGCTTTGGTTCGTTGGTTGAAACGCAATGCCCCACTGGATAACGCGGAGTTTCGAAAAATTGCAGTGGTGATTCCTGGCGAGCCTTATGGCAGTTTGGTGCGGGAAGTTTTTACCCGGTCTGGAATTCCTTTCAACCTTGCGGGGAAAGGGTTTCAACTTGCTGAATCGAGGCCGGTTCGGGTTCTTCAGGCAGCGCTTGATTTAATCCAGAGCTCATGGACTAGGGAAGAACTTTCAGGGTTTTTGCATCTTCCCTTCGTTTTGAAAACTTTAAACAGGCCATACTTTGTGGAGGAAGTGTTAAGGCTGCCGGTATCTTCTCCCGCTTCACTAAAAATCTGGCGTGAAGCCATCGCAAGGCATGCTCTGAAACTTAAAGAGAGATCTGAATCTTTGGGAGGCAAATTTCAATCGTTTGTTGCTTCATTGGAAGCTATTTTGAAACCTGTTGAAAATCTTGAAACAGAGCTGGGCACGGGGGAGATAGCCAATGTCATCCGGGGGTTGTTCGCGATTTTCCCGATCATCAAAATGGATACATGGCTTGGCGCAAAGGGAAATATCAACAAAGATGCAACCATCGTTCCCTGGACGGAAATCGAAAAAGATCAAAAATCATTTTCAAAGCTTCGGGATATTTTAAAAGAGGTGCTTTTGCTGGGTGACCGTTGGTTGCCCGCTGCAATTACGAATGCTAAAAGCCCTGCAGCTTATGCACAAGGAACTTTGCAGCTATTGCAAACCTTGCTAGCAGACAGGCATTATCAGGTAACGAATGATGATGATGCGGGGGTGCAGGTTTTTGAAGGTCGTGAAATTCAAGGTCTAGAATTTGAAACCGTGTTTGCTCTTGGCTTGGTGTCGGGGAAAGTTCCTTCAACTAAAGGTAAGTCTTATCTTGCGCGCCTAAGGCAAAACCATGACATCCTAAAAGTCTGGATGAAAGCCAAGCATAGGGAAGAAAAATATCTGTTTACCCAGTTATTTGAAGCTGCATCGAAAAATCTTATTCTTTCCTACCCAGTGCATGATGAAGAGAAAGAGTTGATTCCGAGTTTGTTTATTAAGCCTTTTGAAGCTCGTGCTATGGTTCCTTCCATGCAACCTGCAATCACATGTAGCAGCGAAAAACATACGGAGTTTGGTAGAAAACTAAAAACGGGTCAGGATCCGATTGGTATGGATGCCCAGGATTTAATCGAGCTGAAGAACTGGCCTAAATCTAGGTTATTAGAGGAAGGTGGCGTAACATTACCCGAAGGCCTTGCCCAGATTTTACAGCGATCTTTTCCGGGTACCAAGCCCTTCAGCCCCAGTTCGCTTGAAGCGTATTCGAAATGTGCGTTTCGGTTCTTTGCAAACAACTTAATGCGCCTGCTGCCCTTCGAAGATAATGAAGCAACTCTTTTGGGAAAGCTTGTGCATAAAGCGTTGTTTACCGTTTACAACAACAAGCGGGAAAGTTTGAATCTGCCTGCCAATTCGCCTTTGCCAGCTCTTGATAAAACAATTGATCGATTACTTTTAGAAATTGAATGTAGAAGGCTTTGGCAGGATGTAAATGAAGAATTTGCGGGCATGATTCGCATTCATCGTTTGAATCTTCTGCTTGTACCAAACGGGGTGTTGGATGTGTTGTTGGAATGGCTCGAAACCTACGAAGAAAAATTTGGTTTCATCACGGGAGAAAGAGATTTTTCAGGCACTGAAATAGGGTTTGATACCAATGGGGTGCCCATACTCTTGGCAGGCAGGGCCGACCGCATTGATGCCGACCGGACCGATCCTTCTAACCTTGCGTTGGTCGATTTCAAAACTGGAAAACCAAACAAGGATAAGGTGGTTGCCCAAACTGCGGATGGAAGATTATTGCAACTGCCTCTTTATGCCATCACCACGATCAATGAACTCATGCAAAATCAAGTAGGAGAAATTCATGTTGCATCTGCAAAGTATTTGCATCTTGCTGATACCGAGTCGAGTTCTCCAAATGAAATCGAAGTTCCCCTCGATGAAAAAAGTATGGAGCATGCCAGGGAAATTGCGATCGCTAACGCAGATGGAATCAGACGGGGGAAATTTTCCCTATCGATTCACCGTAATAGTAAAACGCCTGAGTGTATGAGTTATTGTTCGTTCGGGCATGCATGTAGGCAGCCTGCAGGATTACAAAGAGCCTTCAATTAGGAATCGCCCATTATGATTAAAACTTCAGCCAATGCCAAGTTTACCACTCCGCAGAAACATGCGCTTGATAGCAGCCGTAATTTAGGCGTGCGTGCCAACGCTGGTAGTGGAAAAACCAGCGTACTTGTGGATAGGATCATTCAGATTCTAGAGCAGAACCGTCCTGCGGATGACAACGAATTTACACTCGAT
>ERZ889217.1441-NODE-1441-length-12093-cov-8.969430_pt1 | contig 12093 bp, 16 predicted proteins | sample MGYA00521098_ERZ889217 | MGnify/ENA primary metagenome ERZ889217 (study PRJEB32303, sample SAMEA104408613) | aquatic metagenome | biome: Brackish water; feature: Pelagic; material: water | place: Baltic Sea | collected 2014-06-10T22:04:00 | depth 2,362 m ...
GTGTTGCGGTGCAAGCAATTTGCAGATCATTCATCATCAGAGCCAGAGTGGATCTCTTGATTTTCTGGAAGGTCGTTCTCATCGACGATATCGAATGAAGGGACTGACTACTGCTTAGCATCAGACGACTGTGGTAGCGCTGTGTGGCTGTTCGACTAACTATTGGTCTGATGTTCGGCATTCATTGGAGAGGTCTCGTCAGAACTATCCTAGACTTCGTCAACAGCATCGGCAAGGTTCATTTTCTCCTTCATGGACTGGACTCCACCTCTGGTTGGGTCTCCAACTCCAAAGACAGCGAAGTCATTGTTTGGATCGTACTGAGTGCCATAGTCTTCAGGAGCAATCTTAAAGTTGACATCAAAAGACTGAGCGACACTGTCTCTGTTAACTTGGTCGTACTGATTCTATTTCATAGCAGCACCCAAATCAACAACGTTGGCTTTGCAGTCTGAGAGCTCTTGATCGTTCAAGTTTCTGACTCTCATAGCTCTTTGCTCGGCCTCTCTGATCTACTCTGCCTTGGTCTTGCTCATCGCTTGTCTGACACAGACAGCTATGAGGAGGACGACGACGGCAGTCAGGACAACAGGGATAATAATTGTCTTCGAGTCTTTCTCATTGTCGATGTGGATCACTTCAGGATCTTTTTCAGTCACGACAACAGTTCGCTCGGTGATATAAGTGTAAACTGGATCTTCCTGGACTTAAACTGTCACACCTTAGTAACCTTCGACGGTCACAACGGATGCACCTTCGAAGGTGTTTTGAGCAGCGACATTGTTGGCAGAGTAGTCGGCGTTCTAGAGGGTGGATGGTCTGTAAGTGGAGTAATTTCCAGTGCTATTGGCATGGATGAGTTCAGCCTCAATAAGTTCCTCTTAGTAGATCTCTTCACGTATCAACAACATCTCGTTGATACTTTCATCGTATTGCTCTTCCTGTTAGATCAGAATACCATCGATGTCTTGGTCATCAGGCATAACAACGACTGGCTCATAGTCCCAAGTAATCATAGAGTTTTCCCAAGCTCTATCACTTTCTCTAGTGTCAACTTCGATGACGTAAACTTTGTCCATAGCACCGGTGAATGTTCTGTCGCTGTCGACAACCACAGATGACTCGACTTCAAGAACCGGAGCTCCAAGATCGACAGTACCAGACTGAAGTTACTGCGTTTGCTTAGCCTCAAGCGCTACAAGGGCTTCTGGATCGTCGTCAGGAGTCATAACTTCGTAATTAACGACGAGAGAGCCTTCGTAAACACTCACAACCTTGACTTCGGAGGCATGAATTCCGAGCGAAGCAGTAATTCTGTCAACGAAAGTGGTAGTACCACCTCCACTGAAGAACTCACTGAGGGTCCACTCCATTCTGACTTTCGTCTAGATGGCATTTCTTGGCTTGATTTGCAGCTCACAGCCGGTGGTGATGTAGAATTCAAGGATGTTTTGAACACCGATAAATCTATTCTCACCGCAGAAGGCTTGCGTGACTGGGCTGTAACCGGCGATGGCATCATCCCACTCGTTGTAAGCGATCTCGACGCCGTTCTTGTAGATAGCTCTGGACTCGGCTCCTGGGTAAGCGATCCTAATCGTGGCTCCGACTCCCTCTCCGAGGAGTCTGAAGAGCATCTTCTTGGCAGGGGTACCTGTCATGGTGATGTCGTAGACAGCGCCAGGAGAGGCCTCGAAGACAGCAGGGAACCTGCTCATTCTTATTTGACCTGTGTAGAATCCATCCCACACATGGTCCATGTAAGAGTTAAGCTTGTTGCTCATGTTAGTTCCTTACTTAGCGATGTAGATAGGCTGCATGGATCTGTCCCATTTGTCCTCATCTTCACTTTCGAAAAGAAGGATACCAAGGGCATCACTGTTGCAAGCGTATCCATTCAATGCGACAAATTTGGTGCAGTTCTGAGCGTATGGAGCGAAGCCCTCGTTATCAGCGATAACCTAGAAGTCTGCAGCAGCGTAGTCTGGTTGAGTTGCTCCCTAGAAAAGAGACTCCTTGAAAGAAATCAGGGCGTTGAGTGGGGCAGTACATGGGAAGTCACCGCAGTCTCGAGTGTTGGCCCACGCGTCTGGGGGAGTTGGCATCCAGGCCATAGACTCAGAGTGCACATTATAGAACAGCGTGTTTTTGAACAACTGCAGAGGCAAGTAATCTGACTGGAAGCGGCTTAGTGTAATAGCGACGTTTGCGAGACCAAGGGCAGTTGTCTTTTCAAAGTTGTAGAACTCGTTTCTCTCGAAGACTCCTGTCTGTCTGTTGATACCACCTCCGTGCAGGTTGTGCCAAGGATAGCATGAACCCTGTGTGCAGATTTCACCTCTGTTGGACGCACTGCAACCATTGAGCATCATACCGGCCTTAGTGAGAGGAATACAGAAGCTGCCGTCAGTGGGGCAGTCTGACATGTCTGGATGCTCGCCATAGATTTTGTTGTCATACATTTTGACGAAATGGTCTTGCCCTGGCTTCTCTTCCAAGACACCACAAACTGGGCCAAAGCCCTCAGCGTTGTCAATCATTGTCATGTGATGATATTCAACTCCAATTGTACTACCGTCATGGCTGATAGCTCCGAGCTGGGCGCACTTGTAGGCAGTAAAGTACGAAGCAGCGTTGCACTCGCTCTTTTGCTTGCCGGCCTTAGACTCATCCTAGAAGAAAATAGCGCCCATTCCTCCGTCATTGGTTCCAGCGATTGAGTGAGCAACATTTCCTCTGAAGCTCAAGTTCTCTTCGTCACAGTTGTGCATCATTGCCCAGAAGCCTGCCATCGGGGCACCGGCGGCAATATTGTCATTGACAGTGACATTAGTGCAAGCGGCAGAACTGGCGTAGACAGCGCAGATGGCATAACCTCCTTTCCTGTCGACATAATTCCAATTCGCTTCGATGGTAGTCCTCTCAACAACCTTGATGAGCACGTTTTCGTTAATGACTAGGTCGCTTGAGTAGTCAGCGACGACTCCGAATGGTCTGAAGTCGTAAAGCACGTTGTTTGAGAAGACAACGTTCGCAGAGGACTCAATCCTCACTCCCCAACCAAGGCCATTGTGGATAGCAGAGTTGGTGACAGAGCTCTGCAGGGTCTTGGCGTTCTCCCACATGAGAGCCGCATCGTAAGAGTCCATTTGAGAGCAGTTGTAGATCTCAACACTGTCCATGATCGTTTGACCGTACCGCATTCTGATGTTGCCTGTAGTGTCAAGCTCAACTGAGTCACTTGTGAGGATTCTGGCTCCCCAAGATTTGACGTCCTCACCAGCGATAAGGATATTTCTGGTAAGAAGAATTACTTCAGCTCTCAGGTCGACTCCGTTGTACTCGTTGGCGGAAGTAACGTTCTGACCCCAATGGTAGATTCTTAGAGGGGTGGTGAGCACGGCTTTTCCAGTCGTGCTGTCATAAGTGGAGATGAAACGATCCTCTCCTCCCTCATGATCGAAAGAGGTTGGAGCGATCGCAATTCTGTCTCCTGGAACCCAGTCAAGCCCTGGTTCAACGAAAATTTCGGTGGCGTCTTTGAAGGCTACCTGTGTCAATCTCGTCATTGCCTTTGCTCTTGGAGTTCCGTAGAACCCGATTCTTCCCGCATTCGCGAGGATTTTGCTTCCTGGGCTCCAAGCACCCTCAAAGAAGATAGCGTTCTCCTCTTTTTCACCAAACAGAGTGATTGTTGCCTTATGAGTGTAAGCTTCGAAAGGTGTTCCAATATTGAACTCAGAGTTGTCTCCTCTGATAGAGATATGCCTTGCCCTAAGGTGGACATCCAACTCATCACTGAAGCTGAATCTTCCGTGGATTTGGAGAAGTTCGATGATAGGTGTCTCGGCAATATCGAGGACCATGTTCCAGTGACTTTTGATTTCGACTTGGCTTCCTTCAGCAGGTACCTAATCGTTTGGCCAGTTAGTTGGGTCACTCCAGAATCTGAAGAAGTCCTCAGGGGGGATGTCTGAGTCGACTAGAACCTCAATGCATTCAGCACCGCAAGATTCTTTTGCTCTCAGCTCAATTTTGGCTTCCGAGTTAGGTGACTTCTTTCCTTTACCATCGATAATCATGTGGAATTCATTTTCCACGCCATTAAGAACCAAGTTCTGTCCAGAGACATACCTATCAGGAGAGTCTGGAATGGTGTTGTTTGCCTTCAACACGCCATCCTTTGTCACATTGAACTCTTCTCTATTGTTCGTAAAGTTGTGGAATAAGTAGATTGGATGGTCATCGGCTTAGTAGTGTTGTGGGATCATGATGTCCAACTACTCGAAGTTAGTTCCGAGCAAGCCGAAATGAAACTTGTACTTGTGGTTGGTTACGAAAGGTACACCCCACCCAGGAACGTGCCAGTCGATAGAGCCGTAGTTAGCCCTGTTATCAACATAGGCTTGAAGCTCGTCATCAGTCATGTTGTTGATTACGTGGTCATCCCAAGGAATCCATTTCAGGCCCACACCAGCTAAGTCTTAAGGCGCCTCATTGTTGAAGGCAATACCTTTTATTTAGATGCTAGAGTTGCAAATGTGGCCGTCCCACAAATCCATGTCCGTCTAGCACTCAGGCAGCAATGCTGTAGCTCCCTCGTAATGAGTAGCCCAGGTATCAGGCCCAAGTCCAGTCAGACCTCCATCAAGGTCATGATAGATACCGTTGAATGGGGTTCCGTATCTGATTCTTTTGGTTACAGTCTCATCCATGTAAATTCCACTGACAGTGTACTCCCTTCCTCCATGATCAGTCGTTTGTGGATGCCAGCAATGCGAGCATGAGCCAAAGGCAGCGGCATTACCCCAGTTAAAGTTGTAGAAGCTAGCGTTTACAACTTACCAGTTCTCGGTTCTTGGCCCGATGATACCCCAAGGGTTGGCATAAGTAAGCGCGGCTTCAGTATTGTTTGACGCGCCGATAAGAAGAGCGTTGAAAATACCCGCGTAGTCTCCAATCAAATCAAGATGTTGAGACATTTGGATTCCAGACTCTCTGTTATCAGCAGTTTTGAAATTGTTGAATTTGATCCATCCCATCTTTTTGCCGATAGCGCCGTCTCTGTTGCACTTCCAGCCGGTGTATCCATTGAAGTTGGTCTCAATCGGAGGATTCTACCAGAACGGGTCCTCTTTGTTTGACTCGTCGTAGACCATTGGCTTACATGGGTAAGTTCTAGGCTCCATAGTATGGAAAATTCTGAGTCCGTATCTACCCATCGTGTGCGCGGCGTTATTCTCGAAATCACCGACTCTGTCGTTTTCGGGGCAAATGTCTAGGTTGGCTGAAGGCCCCATAGCGTGCTCTTGAAGATCATACCAGAACCCATATCGGTCAGATCCACCAACATGGTTACCAATAAGGTGATTGTTTGGGTGAGTGATCCAGAATCCTGCTGGAGAATTGTCTGTGTTCAGAAGACTCCATGATCTCTTGACCACCATGATCAGATTGTGAGCGCAGTAGTTGTTCGTTTCAACTGCATCCTCGATGAAGAAGACATGGCCACTAGCTTCGTAGACGGTGTTGTTGGTAAGTCTCAAGTGATGAGTACCGTGCATAGTGAAAGCTCTGTTGTTACTCTGATGAACAGCGTTACCATGAGCGTAAGAGGTGTGTACTGCACCGATCATATGGAAATGGATAGCATATCTTCCAAGTTTGAATGCTTGACCCATATCAGTAAACTCAGTGTAACTAAGTCTAGCAGTCAAAGAGTCATCACCTTCAGAATGTAGGAAAATAGTAGCACCGTACTCGTTAGGGCCTGAGGTTTCAGGGTCTCCTCTAAATCTGACATTTCTAGATAAAAGACCGATCTCAGCTCTTGTGTCAATAGTTTGATCACCATACTCCTAAATCATTGCGAAATGCTTGTAGTCGAAAGGCCTATCAACAGTAATAGTTCTGCCGTCAGAGCTCACAGCAGTGATGAATCTATGTTCTCCTTCTCTAGAATTGAATCCAGTTGGGGCAACACCGATCTATTCTCCAACTTGCCAATCAACCGCTTCAGCGAGGGTCATTACACTTCCTCCTTTTTCGACAGTCGATTCAAGGTATGTCCAAACTACAGATCTTTCAATTCCGTGCATGTCAAGAGTACAGAATCTGCATCCAATAACTTTGTTTCCGTAGATTGGAATATAAGGGTCATCAATAGATCCATGCATTGTGATTGTGATCTTCGAAGTGTAAGGAAATTCCTCAGTACCAACTTCCATCTTGCCACCAGTCACGAAGATGTAATTAGCATCGAAGTACCTATGATGGGTTGGATCAGCGTCTGGAACAAACAAGATTGATCCTTCGCAGATGATGGCATTGATAATTGGACTTGTGTCAATATCGATTAAAAGGTTGAGGCCTTGAGGGATCCAGATGGACTCTCCGTCCATAGGGGCAAACTCTCCTCCCCAAGTAGTGTCATCAGACCAAAAGCTGACGTAAAGGAACGAAAGCTAGTTGTTAGAAACAAGACCTTGGCCTGTGATGTAAAGCTCAGTCTTGGTTACAATAAGTCCTGGTCTGCTTCCTGAGGTGCAAGTAACCGAGGTAGAAGTAGCTGCGGTAACTGGGCAGTTGATTCCATCAAGAGTGATCACATACAAGGATGTGTCTGTTGGGAAGTTTGTTCCGGCGAAAGTAACTGAAGTCCCTCCAGTAACAGGTCCATATCTTGGGGTGATAGATGCCAAATTTGTAGTCAGAGTCCCTTGGTACTCGATTGAGTTCAGGGTCACTTCAGTTTCATTGATCACAGCCTTAACAGCACAAGTGTATGTTGAGTCTTCGTTTTAAATAGTCTCAACTCCTACAAAGGTAACCTCATTGATTGCGCATCCTCCTTCAACCATTGAGTAGAATCTGTAATACTGATATTTAGGGAAATCAGCGGCATCTTCCCATTGATGATAGTTCCATCCAGCATGAATTTTCTCATCTAGGGTGAATATAGTCTTGTAACCAGCGCTTTCCATGAAGGATCCTTAGAATTGGGTGTTTCCTATGAAAACAGCCTTTTCATTTTAGTCCATATCTCTCAAGTAGAATTTGACTTGTGAAAGCATTCCTACGTGATTTGGTTTGAAAGCCATACCGACGGCGCAGAAACCGTTGTCACTGAAACTAGAATCGGTTGGAGGCATCAAAAGATTACCATCGAATGTGATAGAATTGTCATCTAGGGTTCCGATGAACTTACCCGAATCAAGATCTTAAGTTTCTTTAGCGATGGCAAAATTCTCATTTGAGTAAATGGTTGAAAGACCAGGAAGCTTGCAAACAGTTTTAGTTGCGGTTGATGAGGCTTCATCAATAGCACACTCTTCTCCACAAATTGTGACTTGATTGAGCTCATTGTCAGCCAAGATCATGCTTGTAAGACTTGGGGCTGTTACCTCATACGAGCAACCTCCAGCAAATGAGCATTGAAGCCCAAGAGTGCTTGCCTCTACTGTGAGAGTATTTGTCAAGTCTGAATCAGAATCGGAGTAAGTCTAAACATACTGATCACTACTGTTGTAGAATGTGATTCTTGGCTTCACACTTGTTCCAATCGGCACTCCCATATTGAAAGTGGCTGTGACTTGAGTGTCGCTATCTACAGTTACAGAGTCTGCTGAGACTCCAGCAAATGTGACATTGGCTGTTGTATCTGAAGGAGAGAATTAGAAACCTGTACCGTTCAACACAATTGTGTTTGGATCTGATATAGTTTATGAGCTTAAGTTTGGGAAGTTTCCACTCGATAATGAAGTGTATGAACATTCTGGATTAGCATCACTATAGGCACTATGATCCATGTCAGAGCATCCATCTTTCACTCCAGTAACTGTGTCATATATAAACATGCTGTCAGTATTATCTCCGTTTGAAAATTCTCTGCCTAGCACTTACTCACAAACGAGGACACCGTATTCTGGAATTGTTTATTCTATGCACTCTCCCCAAGTTCTTATAGATCTTACCATACGAACTGATGAGGAAACTGTTAGTCCTGGAGCTCTAAGGACGATTGTTTGCCCTTCAAAGTTTCCTACATTTGGTGTGACACTGATCAATTTTGGGGTGATCGTGACTGGTGCCTCAACCAAAGCATGGTTCTCTGGCTTACCGATTTCAAACAACAATTTAGCTCCTGTAATAACATTATTGGAAACGTTGATGATTTTGAAAATGGCCTGAGTTGAGGTTACAGATATAGTTTCTTGCTGAATACCATCAACAGTGTAAGAAACAGAGGTAGTATCTCCGGTGAAGTCAGTACCATTGACAACGATGGTCCAATCTTTGAGAGTTGTATCAAAGACAGCTCCAACTCCTGTGATGTTTGGAATCACAGAAGTGAATTAGTAAGTTTCACAGACAGTACTTTCGCATTGAGCCTCTTCAGAAGTTTTGAGGAAGACTATGAGCTCAGCACCTTGACCAGCAGTTTGATTAGTAGTGTCACTATCGATTCTGCAAGTGATTTCTGTTGCTGATGTTGTCTAAACAAAGCAGTTTATACTACCTTGAGCGCCACCAAAGGATAGCTGGACAGGGTTGTCTGTGATTGCCGTACCAAAGTTAGTTCCTTGGATTGTAAGTAAGTTTCCTCCATAGATAGATCCAGATGTTGGAGAGTAACCAGTGACATAAGAGTTGACATCAAGCACTAAGCCTTCAGTTTTGATGAGTCCATAAACTGAATGTCTAATACTGATTTGGAAAGAGCCACTCTCAGCACCGCCAAATTTGGTAGTCAGAGTCTTGGCTGAATCATCAACAGCATTGACTTTCAAGTATCTGACATAAGAACTATCAGTAATGCTCGTGGCATTGACAGTGAAGTCATCTCTATTCAGAGTGAATGGGAAGCTTGCGTCGAGGGTAAAGGTGACGTCAGTCTTCAAAACTGGGGAGGCAGATGTTGGTGACATAGCTGTCGCCGCGATCACGCTACTTTTAGTCGTAAGAGAGCTTGAGTGACTAACAGTTGCTCCATTGATCACAACAGTTGGGTTCAAGGTTGTTGAAGTATCAGCCTCGGCGAAAGCGTTTGTCAAGCAAACAAGCGAGGTTGCTGTTGAGATAACTGGAATACAGTCAGTGTTCTAAGAATCTCCGAATGAGATAGCAACTGTTGATGAAGATAGGACTCTTGGCAAGTTGGTTCCTGTGAATGTAATGTTATCAGCTCCTAAAAGATTCAAATCAGTTCCTGGTGTTACAGCGGACAGGGTGCAATCGATGGTAATACCAGTGACGCCTGTGGTTGGAATTCCACCGAGAAGAGCGACAATCGAAGGAGAAAGATTAGCTCCACAGACAGGGTCTTCAGCAAGAGTGCATTGCATACCAGTGGCTGTCATGCTTGACTCATCGATTTGACATTCAGTTTAAGCAAACTTAACTTTTTGCATTTCGGCAACAGTGGTCGGAAGGTCCGTTCCAGTAATCACTAGAACTTTGGTTGAGAGATCGTATGTAAAGGCTGTAACAGTGGCAACTGGTGCAATGTAGCTAATTCCGCATGTTAAGTTGTGGCAAGCTGCAGGATCACCATTGACTGTGACAATCAGCTGTTCCTCAGTTTCGAATGTTTTAAGCATCTCAAACGGAATGACATCGTACATTAGATTTGTTCCATAGTTTTGCTCAGTAGTAGATGTGATGTTGATATCATTTCCTGTCAGTGGAGAGCTTTCAGCGCTGACAATTCTAAATTGTCCTGGGTCTGATTTTAGATCATCAAACAAGAGCTAGAAACTTCTACCGTTTGATCCTCTTCCAAACACGCCGGTATCAATGAGTCTGATTTTGTCATAAAGATTGTCGCAATAGTGGTTGAGTCCATGGCCGACTGCCCAAGTGCCTCTCCAGATATCAGTGTCCCAAGTCTATGAAACGAAACCTTCTGAATCAGTGCACTCGATGTAAAATCTACCACCAATAGGAGGGGTGGAAAGCTGAACATCCTTTGAAAGATCAACTTTAACTGTGGCTTGTGTTGTGGTCTTAACAACAGATATAGATGTAGCGCATTGATCATTCAAAAGCGATGTAGCTTTGACATAAAAAATACCAGATCCTCCGGTGACTGGGGAAGAGATTTCAAGGCCATCTGTATCGAAGAATGTTCCATTAACTGAAGGATCGCCTCCGCAGTACCAGGCATAGTACTTTCTTATGCAGCCATAGATCTAGCTTGCGCTACCTCTTGCATAGCAACTGCCACTTGTCTCAAAGTTACCATTGGGTCTTTAGAGAATAAGCTTGAAGTGACCAGTGTCCATATTCTCAATGGTGATTCTAATTGTGTCAAAGAGAGTTTCTGGATGAACGTAGAGATGTTGAACCTCACGGATAGCGTGATGATGATCAGCCATAGCAGTTTGTTCAATTTCTACACCCACAGAGAAGTGATTGTTACCATTATAGTCATAATGCAGACCTTCGATGTAGTAAGCTTCACCGGCAGTCAACGAGTGCCACTCTGACTTTTGGTTTTTACCAGGTGCGTAGTATTGTCTCTTTGCATGCCAAGCCATGGATAGATCATCGATGATTGTGGCTGGATCAGTTGAATTGTCGGTGGCATTGTTGAATTTAAGAGTGCATCTGTCATCACATGACATGTAGAATCTGTAGTTAGTCGTAGCTGGGGCAATGAACCAGCCTCTGTACCTGCTTCCCATATTTGAGTCTTCTCCGTAAGGCTTCTCAAAATTGATTTGATATTTAGAATCAAAAGGCTGGAATGCGTCATCTGTGACCATATGTACCTGATTGGAATAAGAGTCAGTTCTACCTGTGTAGTCTGTGTAATTATACAAGTCTCTTCTGATGCCTTGAGTTCCTTTGTAGGATGAATTAGAAGCTGAAACAGATCCTGCCTGGACATCACAGCTGAAGGAGTACTTGCTATAGCTTGTCACATCGCAAGATTACCCTCCAATAGTTGCGGAAATGTTTGGGCTGTTGAAGCCAAAGCCCGTGACTGTGAGATTTTAGCCTCCTGTTGTGTAGGTTTGATTTGCGGTAATGTCATAGACAACAGGGATAGTTCTGGCTTGGTAGCAAGTTTAGTTATCATAAGAGCAATGAGTCATCATAGCGCCATCGGTATAGGTATCTCCTACTTCCCAAAGCATGGACATTTCTAGGTGTTGTCCTGGAAGAACCTCTCCAACTTGTCCAGTGGTTACCGCTGCTGCGATACCACCATATCCACTGAAGAAATCTTCGCTAGTCATTGTTTCCTCGAAATCGATGAGTTGACCTCCGACCTTCATGTTGATGAAAGCCATCTCGTCATCGGCAAGGTCCTCAATCAGGCTGTTGGTTGACTTAGGATCGAACCACACCTGAGTCCAGGAGTCAGCATAGACTACCGGAGGTGAGATGTAATGCATTCTTGGGGTGTATGATTGTTGATAGACGATTGTGCAGTATGCTTCATTTGCGCATTCAAGCTCATGAACGCCGTGCTCCATGTTTGGCAAGACGGTCAAGTAGAAAGTAAACGAACCATATTGATTCAGGAACTCATCAGGTGCTTGAAGAAGGTCATGGAGAGCAGGAAGTCTGTATGTGATCATACCGAGTTGAGGAGCAGAGGTAAATGCGTCATCTTCAGTCAAGATTGGTGAGAAGAGTTTTTCCTCAAATTCCTTGGAATGAAGCATAATGTAATTATCTTGTGGGTTGTCATTCAGGCCATGACCCTTGATCATGATGTTCGTACCACCAGCGTAGGACGCTACCGAGATGCCTTGAGGAGTTTCAGACGCGAATCTTTTTCCTTTGGCCTGTTGGAGAGCTTGTTCTCTATACCCAAGTCCCTCGATGTAAAACTCGGAACTAGAACTGGCGCAAACATATTTAGTTTGAAGAATCATGATAAGACTTATCATGAGGCAACTGAGTCTGAAGGAGAGAGGTGAATCCTTTCTCCGCGTTTTAGGACCCCACGGTGGGGTCGAGCGTTGAGTCAAAAGACGAGACATACTGCCGTATCCTTTGACCTCTGGTTAGTCTTTATTTATCATAAATTAAATGATTTATAAACTTTTCTAAACTCGAAATTTGTTTAAGAATATATTT
>ERZ889217.1443-NODE-1443-length-12087-cov-12.689495_pt1 | contig 12087 bp, 11 predicted proteins | sample MGYA00521098_ERZ889217 | MGnify/ENA primary metagenome ERZ889217 (study PRJEB32303, sample SAMEA104408613) | aquatic metagenome | biome: Brackish water; feature: Pelagic; material: water | place: Baltic Sea | collected 2014-06-10T22:04:00 | depth 2,362 m ...
AAACCGGAATCATCCAACTGATTTTTTGGTGTTTCACACAAACAAAAAGAATCAACGAGAGCGCAATCACCAATAACCCATTAGAAAGTGCAACTTGGCCTTCAGGTTTGTTGAGTCCATAAATTGTCCACATCAGTGAACCGCTGCAACCTTGCAAAAAAGATGGCGGCGAAATACCTTCGGTTGAATTCTTGACAAAGACCCGAACTACTTGTGGCCAAATGAATGCAACAGATGTGGCGGTTGCAAAGAAGCCGACCATCGTTGTAATTGACACTTTTTCACACTAGTTCAACGAATTCGCACCAAATCGTCTATTGGTAGCGTTCATGCCGTGATCACGACCTACGGCTTTTCGATTGCGACACCGAACAAAGAGTTGCGACAAGCCGCAATTGATGCAGTGTTTCGTTGGCTCGACGATGTTCATCCACATGAGAAGCGAACAAACTCAACCCCGGTAAACATTCGCCACAGTGCCAATGACCCAATTTTTCGTGTCGATGTTCTCGAGCAAGATCCACGTCAGGCAGCGGCGCGTGGCACGACAGCAACTCTGATCGTCTCGAAGAGCGAACTCTATTTTGATTTGCGTCGCACACTTCGACCGACTAAAGCTGCACTACTTCCGCGCCGAACAATTGATCGCCCAGAGCCGCGCCTCAGCCAACTGGTTATCGAAATCGTCGATCTTTTTAAAGCTCGCGATGCAGGTCAAGTAATCAGCCCGAAAATTATTATCGCCAATGATCAACTGACCGGTCAGTCTCTTGCTGCTTTTGCCGAGGCGCCAGGTCGACGACTGCCGATAGTTATTGAGACTATTGTTGGCAAACCTCGCGCTGTTACTAACTCGGATACAGCAACACAACTTGCTGGTATCGCTCATCTTGCACATATCGCGTCGCACGCAGCGGAGGAAGCATTCAATAGCTTGCATGGCGCACGAATTATCTCGTCAAGTTGGATCACAGTCGTCTGGCCACCAGGCGCTGAAGTTGAAAACTTTCATCAACAAGATGATGACGAGCTCGTCAAACAATTGATAGCCGCATCAATCGGCTCACTCGCCACGCTTGTTTTGGCTCCACCAAAAAAGCGGGTACTTGACCAAGTCAAAAAATTAGAGACAACTACACACACAGCAGAGCCGACTCCAAAATCGGCAATCGAGCTTGAAGAATTACGCAAAATCAACCATGAACTGCTAGAAGAAAATGCGGGCCTACTTGAAAATGCGACATTAACTTTCATGCTCAGCGCTCAAAAAGCCGAAGAACGCGACCGGGCCTACGATCAACTCGCAACGTTCTTATTGATGGACGAAGACAAGAGTTACCTTGACAAAATCGCAGATGCTGTGGCTTATGCCCAAAAGAATCTCGCGAACCTAGTGTTTCACGATCGGGCGATTGTCTCGGCAAACAATTCTCACCTAATGAACGGCCGTCGTGTTTATTCGAACTTGGTCGAGCTCAATAACCTGGCGGCACGCTTGCAACGTGGCGATTTTGCGCCAAATGTCTTCAACATCTATTGCAACCAACAACTCAGCAACTTCGCTGCTTCTATTAGCGATGAAGCAGAAAACCGCTATGCGCAAGATTATGCAATCGAATGGAAGGGCGTAAATGTTTTAGCAAAGCCCCATATTCGCTGCGGTGACGCGCGAATTCACTTTTATCACGACACGACCACAAACGAGATCGTTATCGCCTATGTCGGTCGCCATTTGCGCGACAAGTCGACTAATTAGTAGAGAATTATTTTCTGCTGGTTGTACGTTGCCAAATTGTTTGCGCAATCTTAGAACCAAGAAACGGTCTTGCCAAACGATAAATCGCACCAGGCACGACAACGCTTTTATTTTTACGTAGACCTCGTAAAGCAGCATTTACTACCACTTCTGGATTAATCCAGAGCCACTTCGGCACTCGCTCGCGCAAGTGCGTGAGCCCAGCATTTCGATGCAACTCGGTGCGCACGTACCCTGGGCAAACAACACAAACTTGCACACCAGATTTGCGAACTTCAAGATTCAAACTGCGTCCATAAGAAGTCACATAACTTTTTGCTGCGGCATAAAGCGCCGACTTGGGCATCGGTGTAAACGCAGCAATGCTCGAGACAATTACGACGCGACCCATCTTGCGGTGCATCATCTTTGGCACTATCGCTTCGCAAACTTCAATAACTCCGGTTGCCAATAATATATTTAGTTTTGTAATCTCATCGCCAGACGTCGAGCCAACTCGTGCGGCCAAAGTTACACCGGCATTCAACACTAAAAAATCAGCGTCACTCGCCACAGCAATGACGCTTTGCACGCCAACACTCGTACTTAGATCGGCAACAACAACTTGCGTCTGTGCACCGAAGACTTGAAGTTCGCTGGCTAAAGATTCGAGAAGCTCGCGGCGCCGCGCAACTGCGATTATGTCGTATCCACTTTTTGCCAGCGCAATGGCAAACTCGCGACCGATGCCCGAAGAAGCACCCGTAATTAATGCAAGTTGCCGATTCGACACACTTTGAGCATTGCATGAAAACTGCCTAGGGTAAAGCCATGACTTCATCGCAAACTCCACAACAACTTTCGCCCGTTTACCAACTTTCAGATCAGTACATCGAACAACTTGCCGATAGCGACCCGGGTCTCGCCACTGCACTCGGCATTGCTGGTCACGACCACGAGATGACCGATTTCAGCCCAAAGGGGCACGAGCAACGCCACCAGATAACTCAAGCGACTTTCAACAAATTGAATTCGCTCGACACAACAGCGGATCGTGATCGACTCGCAGCTGGGGTATTGCGAAATTCACTCGAGATGTCGACACTCGAATACGACGCGGGCGAACACCTGCGATCAATTCGCGTGCTTGCGGGCGATGTCGATTCAGCACGAGCAATCTTTGACTTGATGCCAACTGCAACCGCCGATAATTGGAAGACGATTGCAGAGCGAATGCAAGCGGTACCAACTGCATTTGCGGGTATGCGAGAGAGTTGGAGTCTCGGTATTTCGCGAAAGGTAGTGGCGCCACGTCGCCAAGCGATCGTTGTGGCAGAACAACTTGAAATTTGGGCAGGCACACCAAAATCACCAGGATTTTTCACTCAGTTCGCCGAAAGTGCGAGCGCCGTAGATGGCGCACCACTTGAAAAACTGCGTCGCGCCGCGATTGACGCATCAAACTCAATGGCCGAAACGGCAAAGTTTTTGCGCCAAACATATGCGCCAGCAGCCGACCCACGCAACGGCGTTGGCCCTGAGCGACATGCTCTCGCTCGCCGCAGATTTATGGGCATGAGCGTCGACGCGCAAGAAGCATACGAGTGGGGTTTCGCTGAAGTGTCTCGTCTCGATGCCGAACTAGTGAAAACCGCAAAAGAGATTAAACCAAACGCGACACTTGATGAGGTTCGACACTTTCTTGACACCGACCCAAAGCACAGCATCGAGGGTGAAGAGAACCTGCGTGAATGGCTACAAAAATTGATGGACGATGCAATGTCGTTTTTGATTCGCGAGAATCATTTCGATATTCCCAAAGAAATCCACCGTGTCGAGGCAATGATCTCGCCACCCGGTGGTGCGGCCGCGATGTACTACACCTCACCAAGCGAAGATCTTTCACGACCGGGTCGCACTTGGTACCCAGCGAATGGGCGAACACGATTTCCGCTTTGGAGCGAGCCGACAACCGCGTACCACGAGGGCGTGCCCGGTCATCACCTACAAATTGGCATGGCAACGGTCAATTCAGAAAAACTCTCACGCTTTCAACGCAACGAGTTCGTCAGTGGCCACGGTGAAGGTTGGGCACTTTATGCCGAACGCTTGATGGATGAGTTGGGCTTCTTAGGTAAACCCGAATATCGGCTCGGCTATTTATACGCTCAAGCGTTTCGTGCAGCACGAATAGTTGTCGACATTGGTATGCATTGCGAATTTGTAATTCCGAAAGAGTCAAAATGGCACGGAGGCGAAGCCTGGACTCCAGAGTTGGCACTTGAATTTTTGTCAGCTCGCTCTTCAAGTGATGACGAGTTCAACAAATCAGAAATCAACCGCTATTTGGGTTGGCCAGCACAGGCGATCTCATACAAACTTGGCGAAAGAGTTTGGTTGTCGTTGCGCGAAGATGCGAAACGCAAGCATGGTGCAAACTTTGACTTGCGCGCTTGGCACGCTTATGCTCTCGACCTCGGCAACTTGGGTCTCGACTTGCTAAAAACCGAACTCGCCCGTTTCTAGTTCAAAACTTTTAAGGCAGCACGACAACTTTCGTGCCGGGTTTGGCGAAATCAAAAACAAATTTTGCATCGGCGGGGCTCATTCGAATGCAACCACTGCCCTGAAAAGTGCCAAGTTGATCTTCGGTCTGCATCACCTTGCCGTTTTTCTTCGGTATGTCATGAAAGCCAATGTTGCCACCGGCCGGACCTAACGCAAAGCGAGTCATGTTGTTGAACCACACGCCTTTGAAGTCGAGACTGAACGAGCGCAAAGATTGACTATTGACTTTGTATTCACCTGGCGTCGGCACGCCACGGCGACCTGACACAGGCATCTCGCGAACGACGTTATTTTGGCCATCAACAACCCACACCCACTGCAAATTAATTTTATAAATAACTCTGCGTCCATTGCCAGATTTATTCGGCAACTGTGGAGGATTCAAACGCGTATATGGCGGAAACCTTAAGGCACGAGTTGGATATTGCGAGGCGGTTTGCGCGGCAGTCGGAGCCGGCACAACCGTCGAAGTAGTCGACGTGCTCGTTGATCCGCCCGCTGTGGTGTTTGTCGATGGCGTTGTCGTTGTTGTCGAATCGTTCGCGGCAGCTTGTACCTGCACGCCAAGTAGTAACGAACTGCAAGCGACAAGCATTGCAAAACTAGTCTTACTCAAGTTCTGCATTTTATTTTTTGAAAAGCTTTCTCTTGCCTGAAGACTTTTTAGCAGGCACTCCGACAAGTGGATCGTCAATAATCGTAAACCGATTTCCCCAGTTGCCAACGATGCCCTGCACCATTGCCGCAAACGGTAACGCCAAAACTGCTCCAATCGGACCGAGTATTGCGCCACCGGCGATCGCGGCGCCGAAGGCAACGGCCGCATGAAGTTCGAGCGTCTGTGCAGTAATTTTTGGCGCCAACAAAAAGTTTTCAAGTTGTTGATAAACGGCAATAAAGACAATCACGATCAATGCTTTTACTGGCGAGTCTAAAAACGCCAACAACACTGGCAACACGCCCGCAAGATATGTGCCAACTACCGGCAAGAATTGCGAAATCAAACCAACCCAAACAGCAAGTGCGACCGGCGCAGGTGTGCCGATCGATTGAAACACAATCCAATGGAAAAATGCTGACACGACTGCGAGTAGAGCGCGCGAATAGATGTATCCACCAGTTTTTTGCACGGCTAGGTTCCATACAGCAAGAACAGTTTTTTGTTTGTCAGCACTAAGTCGACTGCAAATCGCTCGGCGCAGACGAGGCCCATCAGCAATTAAATAGAAAGCGAATAACGTAATCGAAAACACTTGTAGCAACCCGCTCAATGCACCAAGCGAGACATCAACAACTCGGTCTTGCTGATTTTCGAAAAAGTTTTGCACCGAGCCATTCGGATCACTGATTGATTCAACCCAATCTTGCGCATTAATCGAAGTGCCGAGATTGTCATTGAGAAATTCAACCGTGTCTATGACGTACTGCTCGCGATTGTCGTAGAGGTCTTGGGCTTGGGTCGCCACCAGAGTGCCGATCGCCGCCCCAAATGAAGCAACTGCGACAAAAACACTGACAAGCAATAAACCCGTTGCCGCACCGCGAGACCAACCACGCGCCGCGAGACGATTTACAGCAGGTTCGATCGCCAACGCAAAAAATAGCGAAATCAGCAACAAAATCAAGAAGTTGGTCAACTGATGAAACAGCTCGCGGACGATCAGAGTCGCTATAAAACCAACCCAAAACAACAAAATTGCCCGTGGTACCCACCGTGGCATTTTGGCGTTTTCGGTCAAGTCATCAGATTCGGCATGACTCATGTCATCTATCGTACTTGTCGTTTACATGGACAAATGTCCACTCAAGATGCCACGATATAACGAACCTTTATGAAGCTTTTCGGCAAAACAGTTTCGATAGAAAAAATTCGTGAGAATGTCGCCAACGAGTTGCGCTCTCGAGTCGTCGGACCAAACGCCAGTCAACGCACGCACGAAATAATGGAGGCACCGGGCGAACGTTGGTTTGCCGAAGATCGCCCAATTCGACTCGTTCACGGTGACGCTTCGATGTTCATCGGTGGATTGCGGGCGTTGCTGTTGCAGTCGTTGCACCCACTAGCAATGGCTGGCGTTGCGAATTATTCCGACTACAGAAAAGATCCATGGGGTCGTCTCCAGCGCACGGCCGACTTTTTAGCAGCAACAAGTTTTGGTCCCGCGCATGAAGCGCAACGAATAGTCGATCGCGTCAAAGCAGTTCACGTCAAAGTAAACGGCGTCGCTAGTGACGGCCGAAAATATTCGGCCACTGATCCGCATCTTTTGAAATGGGTGCACATCGCCGAAATCGATTCGTTTCTATATACATACCAAAAATTCAGCAAAGCACCCCTCGACCAAGCAGGTCGTGACGGTTACGTAAAAGATGCTGCGTTTGTCGCACGCGCAGTTGGTGTAATTGATCCGCCCGAAACCGAAGCCGAAATGCGCGCAATGATCAATTCATATCGTCCTGAACTAAAGAGCACCCGTGAGTCACGAGATGCGACAAAATATCTCTTGTTCAAACCGCCCCTACCCGGTGCAGCGAAACTTGGCTATTGGCTGTTAATGGTTGCAACTGTCTCGACCTTGCCGGCATGGACGCGAATTCCGTTGCGCGTTGGCTATATACCGATCGTCGAACAAGTAGTTTTTCGACCCCTTGGCTATTTGATGACCAGCATCATTCGCTGGATAACAAGCACACCAATCGACAAACTAAGTAACTCGTGACGAGATCTCGGTAATCTCAAGATATTTTTTCGACGCGACTAAATCACAAATTTTGGCAAAACCGTCGAAGACTTCGACATAACTAGTTGCTAACGGCGAGATCGCCAATCTGATGCAATCAGGCTGTCGATAATCGCCGATCACATTGCCAAAAATTCTCATCGCTTCAGAAATTTGACGGGCATATTGATGACGCACAGAGATATGGCCACCTCGCCGAGTGGCATCACGCGGTGTGACAACTGAAAATCCAAGCGGCGCCAGCCATGCGTCATGTAGAGCAATCATCAAGTCGGTGCCAATGGCCGCCTTCTTGGCAATTGCTGGAAGCCCCGCTCTCTCAATCATCGAGATTGCAGTCTCAACACATCGCATGCCGATAATGCTTGGGCTGGCGATTTGAAAACCCCGCATATCTTGTGAGCGGTCAAAACCTTGACCCATCGCAAATTGGTCACGTTGGGCGAACCACCCCTGTATTGGCACCTGCAACTCAGATTGCGCCAACTTGCTGACGTAAAGCCACGCCGGCGAGCCCGGCCCTGAGTTGCAATATTTGTAAGTGCAACCAACTGCAAGATCAACTTTGTCACGCTCAAACTGCATCGGCACAACGCCGACAGCATGACTTGCATCCCAAACAAAAAGCGCACCTACGTCACGCGCGAGTTGAGTCAGTTTGGCGATGTCATGCAAAACGCCTGAGCGATATTGAATAACCGACAAAGTAACGAGTGCAACATCATCGTTGAGCACAGCAGCAAGCATTTCTGGTGAGACATACTCTTCACCCGAATCGTCGTCTATCAAAATCAATTTCAGACCACGTTGCCTACAAATACCTTCCAGAATGTATCGATCAGTCGGAAAGTTCGCCGTGTCGGTGATTACTGTTTTGCGATTCGGTCTAGCATCAACGGCTGCGCTGCAAAGTTGATAAAAATTAACACTTGTCGTGTCGACACAAAGTGTTTGGCCACCTGAAACGCCAAGAGTTGTGCGACCTACGAGATCGCCGACAGTTTGTGCTTCGTCGATCCAATCTGACCAACCAGTCACAAGTTTTGTACCCCACTCGTCTCGCAAATAATCTTCGACAACTTTGGCCGTCGCCTTTGGCATTCGTCCGAGCGAATTGCCGTCAAGATAACTCAGTTCAGGGTCTGCAATGACAAATTCACCACGAAACGCCGACAATGGGTCTTTGGCATCAAGTTCTTCGGCGTAACTTCGCGAAGTTAAATCATTTGGCATACGCTCACCGTATATGACTTCTGGGGAAAATACGAAAAAATATGACTCGGCTATCACATATTCGTCGTATCTCAAGGTTGATGAACTTTTGCAACTACAGAACCCGCGCTCGGCTGGGCCAGAGCATGACGAAATGTTGTTCATCATCGTTCATCAGACTTATGAACTGTGGTTCAAATGCGTTTTGCACGAACTATCTCGTGCCCAACAATTGCTTGAACTCGGCGACACACATGCTTCGCTACCTGTATTGGGCCGTGTCCGCACCATTTTTAAAGTTTTAGTCAGCCAAGTCGACATTTTAGAGACAATGACGCCACTGCAATTCAATTCTTTTCGCGATCGACTTGAAGCAGCAAGTGGTTTTCAGTCAGTTCAATTTCGTGAACTTGAAGCAGTGCTCGGTAGGCGCGACGCGACGATCGTTGATCACCTCGAACCAAATAGCGAACCGCAACGTCGAGTGCAAAACGCGATGAATCGTCCTGCATTGTTCGACTCTGTATTGGTTTATCTGACCAAACGCAACCACAAGATGCCAATTGAAGTGATGCAACGCAATTTCAGTGAGACTTATTCGGCTAACGAACTCGTGCAAGAGTCGTTGGCGAATGCATATCGCAATGACCCCGAGGCAGCGATGCTGCTCGAGAAACTGATCGACATCGACGAAGGTCTTCAAGAATGGCGTTATCGCCACGTCAAAATGGTCGAGCGCACAATCGGCATGAAGCACGGCACCGGTGGTTCAAGTGGTGCTGCCTATTTGGCATCAACTCTGTTTAAGCCAGTGTTCCCCGATCTTTGGGCAGTTCGTTCGCGCTTTTAGAACTTCGCCTCGCACAGGTTCAGGTCAGTAGCGTTGTCACCCAATGGGCACCGTACGTCGTCATGCTTTTGTCGATTGCAATGCCGACAAGGTTTGGTCTTTCGTCGGTGCACCCGAACGCTTGCACGAGTGGTTTCCGATTACCGAATGTCGCGTTGAAGGCAACAAACGATGGATAACTTTGGCCGCGGGCATCGTGTTTGAGGAAGACATAATCACTCTCGATCAAGACTTGCGTAGATTTCAATACAAAATTGTCAATAATTCGTTGATCAAATTTCATTTAGGCACAGTTGACGTAATCCCCGACGGTGACAACAGATGTTTAGTGATGTACTCAACCGATATGGATCCTGAAGTGTTGGCGCTTCCGATCGCTGGTGCTGCAAGCCTCGGTCTAGAAAAAGTCAAGCAAATGTTCGACGGTAAATAAAAATGGGACGCAAAATTTTATTTATCACCACCGACCAGCAGCGTTACGATGCGCTCGGCTGTAACGGCGGCAAGATCGCACGCACGCCAAACATTGATGCGCTTAGCCAGGCAGGTATCACTTTTGATCGTGCTCACCCGCAAAATGTCGTGTGCATGCCATCGCGCAGCACGATGATCACCGGTCAACATGTAAGCACCCATGGCGTGTGGATGAACGGAGTTCCTCTACCTGAAGACGCGCCAAGCATTGCCAGTGACCTACGTCGAGCCGGCTACGCGACCGCGTTGATCGGCAAAGCGCATTTCGAGCCGCTGCTTGATCCTTTTTTGAGATTCACCGAAAATCGAATCGGTAACCAACGCAAGACGACTAATAATCCTGCTGACCCGCATCGCGGTTTTGATCATATGGAGTTATCAACACATGGTGCAGTCGGTCAACTGCACTACGCAAATTGGATGCGCGACAATCATGCTGAAGCAATTGCTGGTTACTACAGCGTTCTTGACCACGAGTTGCAAGTAAATGCCGAAGGCGGTGGCGACACAAATGCGCCACAGTTAAAAGTCAATCCGATTCCGGCAGAGTGGTACCACACGAATTGGGTTGCTCAACAAACCATCAACTGGTTGAACTCTCTGCCCGCAGACAAAGATTGGTTTTGTTGGATGAGTTTTCCCGATCCGCATCATCCGTGGGATCCACCGGCGTCTGAATTGCATCGCGTTCCGTGGCGCGAAGTCGACCTTCCGGCTGGCTACATCGAAGACAAATCAAAACGCGAAAAAATAATTGACGACAAGTTGCGCCACTGGCGTGGTTGGTACGACGGAACATTCGTTTCTAATTACGAAGCACCGGCCAGGTGGGTTCCGGCAACGCTCACTGCTGATCAAGTTCGTGAAGTAAACGCTTTCACACACGTAGAAAACGAATTGATTGACGATGCGATTGGCGACGTGCTCAAGGCGATTAATGCGCGCGGTTGGTCGAGCGATCTCGATGTTATTTACACGACCGATCACGGCGAGTTTCAGGGCGATTTTGGCTTGTTGTTCAAGGGCCCGTATCACGTCGATTCGTTGATGCGTTTGCCTCTTATCTGGCGACCAGCACCGAATGCGAAAACTGCCCCAGCGCGAGTTAGCGCACCAGTTGGTTTGGTTTCGCTAGCTGCAACATTTGCTCACATCGCCGGCATTGAACGGCCGAAATATACAGAGGCGCCTCGATTGCCGACATCTAATGACGATGCAACAAGTCTGGGTCACGAACGTGTACTTACAGAATGGGACAGCGTACTGTTTGGCAAAATCGTGCATCTGCGCACGATTTGTCGCGACAACTGGGTTTGCACTGCTGCGCTCGACGGCACGATGAACAAATTTGGTGACGGCGAACTTTACGATCTGACAAATGACCCGTTGCAACATGTCAACCGCTGGAATGACGAATCGGTTCGTGCAATGCGCGACGACTTGTTATCTGACTTATGGGCCAATCTGCCAGCGCAAGTGTCGCCACTGCGCAATATGGACGCCCCCGTTTAACGATTAAAAAGCGGGTACTTGTTGGGTGATGCAGTGAATGCCACCGCCACCGCGAGCAAGAATTTCACCAATCTCAAGACCAACAATGTCGTGACTCGGTATGAATTCACCGAGTAGGGCCAACATTTCACTGTCGGCATTATGACCACAAACTGGCACGATCACTGCGTTATTGCAGAAATAAAAATTCAAATACGGCACTGCTGCACGAATTGAATCAGTAACCACGAACGGCAACACAGGTATCTCGTGCACAGTTAAACCTGCGGCTTTTGCCACGGCGATGTTTGTCGCACATCGCACAAAGTCTTCTTCGTTTTTATCGTCGCAGCCTTGCATGATCACGGTCTTTGGCCCGATGAACGCAGCCACATTGTCAACATGACCATCAGTGTCGTCGTCGAGAGCGAGCCCGAAAGGCAGCCACACGACTTGCTGCTGGCCCAATTCGCTGCACAACCGATTCTCAATTTGTTCACGTGACAGATGTGGGTTGCGATTCGGATTAAGCAGACACTGCTCTGTAGTTATCAGTGTGCCGGCGCCGTCAACATTTATCGAGCCACCCTCAAGCACCATGTCGATCGTCCGAGACTTATGGCCAGCATGTTTTGCCCAACGCGAAGCAATCGTCGCATCTTTGTCGTACGGCACAAATTTCTCACCCCATCCGTTGAATTGCCAACAAGTGGCGACGAGTTCGCCGCTCTCAATAACGTAACTTGGGCCTGAGTCTCGAAACCACGCGTCATCAATTTCGAGTGCCACGACATCGACACTTTCGGCGCACGCTTGACGAGCACTCGCCACATCGCTCGGGTTGGCGATTACCGACACAGGTTCATAACCCGAAATCGTGTTGGCTAGTGCGGCGTGTGCAGTCTGCGCCTCAACTAAACGTGATCCGTAAATTTCTGACCGCGCTGGCCAGCAAATCACAGTTCGCTCGTGCCGAGAAAACTCGGCCGGCATGCTCACTGATCGAACCCGTCAAG
>ERZ889217.1445-NODE-1445-length-12063-cov-34.269071_pt1 | contig 12063 bp, 12 predicted proteins | sample MGYA00521098_ERZ889217 | MGnify/ENA primary metagenome ERZ889217 (study PRJEB32303, sample SAMEA104408613) | aquatic metagenome | biome: Brackish water; feature: Pelagic; material: water | place: Baltic Sea | collected 2014-06-10T22:04:00 | depth 2,362 m ...
GTCTCAGGCCTTTAAATTATTCTGCTAGTGATTCGCAAACTCGGCATTATTGTCGTAATTTTTGTCGTAATTTTTGTCATAGAGAGTTGAGCGTTGGCGCAAAGTGCGACCAAGTGGTTCAACTATTTCCCTGAACGACTGTTCGGTCATTTCTTGGCCGTGGCTTGCGCCGGCAGCGCGAGAAATATTCTCGTTCATCAAAGTTCCACCCATATCGTTGCAACCTGCCTGCAATAATTGTCTTGCACCAGCGTGACCGATCTTTGTCCATGACACTTGGATGTTGTCGATCAAACCGTGATATGCGATGCGTGCAATTGCATGCATCAACACCGTTTCTCTAAAAGTCGGTCCACGACGTGACTTGTGTTGCAAATAAATCGGTGAAGCCATATGTACGAACGGCAAACCAACGAACTCGGTGAATCCACCAGTTTCTTTTTGCAAGTCACGTGTGCGCACAATGTGCTTGGCCCAACTAATCGGGTGTTCAACCGAGCCGAACATAATTGTGATATTTGATCGCAACCCAGCTTTATGTGCAACACGATGACACTCGAGCCATTCTTCGGTGTTGATTTTGTCAGAGCAGATAATCGCGCGGATGTCATCGTCTAATATTTCGGCTGCGGTGCCTGGTAGTGAAGCCAAACCAGCATCTTTGAGTCGCAAAATATATTCGCGCAATGGTTCGCCGAGTCTCTTTGCACCTTCGGTAACCTCGAGCGCGGTAAAACCGTGAATGTGCATTTGCGGCACAGCATCTTTAACTGCCCGCGCGACATCAATGTAATAGTCGCCATCGAAATCGGGATGAATGCCACCTTGCAGAGTTACTTCAGTGGCGCCCTTATCCCATGCCTCACTCGCTCGCAACGCAATATCATCAAGCGTCAGTAAATAAGGTGTGCCACGCAAGTTCAAACTCAGCGGACCTTTTGAGAATCCACAAAATTTACATTTGAATGTGCAGACATTTGTGTAGTTGATATTTCTGTTGTGTACCCAGGTCACAACATCACCGACAACTTGTTTGCGCAGTTGGTCGGCGAGCGCAGCAACCGCGTTAACTTCAGGTCCGCGGGCACCAAACAGCGCGACTATTTGCTGTTGGTCAACTTGTTGGCCGAGTTCAACACCGCGCAATACCTCGGCAATTGGGCCAGCCTTAATTTTGTTGCCATCAACCCGCGCACTAATTAAAACCGGTGGGGGATTATTTGCACCCGAATACCACTGCGTTGAGCGGTGACCGATCAAAATAACTTCGGCGCCATCTTGCACTACATCAGCAGCCGTAACTTTTTCTGGCCAGACCTGACCAGGGTCATCGCGACCCAAACCTTCAGCGTCGCTGCGATCAAGAACTTTGAAGTACAACGATTCGTCGAGCCACTTTGTCGGTGCAGTTGCAAACTCAGGATAGATAGTTAATCGCGGCGCAAGAACTTTGTCGCGCTTTTCTGTTGCGTCGCGCAACTTGTCAAGCGCAGGCCAAGGGCGTTCTGGGTTGACGTGGTCAGCCGTAACCGGTGAAACGCCACCCCAGTCGTCAATGCCAGCGTCGAGCAACAACCCGAAATCGTCGCTCAAATTTGGCGGCGCTTGCAGGTGAATTTCGGGCGGCAAGATGACTCTCGCTGCTGCAATTGTCCATAAGTATTCGTCTTGCGGGCATGGCTTTTCGTGTTGCATAATAGTTAGTGGCTTCGGTAAAAAGTTTTGCACGATCACTTCTTGAATATGCCCGTATTTTGCATGCGATGCAGCAATTGCTTCAAGTGCGACTATTCGATCTTGTCGAGTCTCGCCGATGCCGACCAAGATGCCGGTTGTAAATGCGATATTTAGTTCGCCGGCGAAATTTAATGTGTCAAGTCGGCGTCGTGGCTCTTTGTCGGGCGCGCCGCGATGACAGTCGAGATCGTCGCGCAATGTTTCGATCATCATGCCTTGTGATGGTGAGACGCGGCGCAACATTTCTAGCTCGTCGCGATATAACGCGCCAGCATTTGCGTGTGGCAACAAACCAGTTTCTTTTAGTACGAGCGCTGCCATGTCGTGTAGATAGTGCACGGTGCTGTCGTAGTTATTTTGCTTCAACCAGTCGCGAGCAACTTCGTATCTCAATTCGGGTCGCTCGCCGAGTGTAAATAACGCTTCGTGGCAACCAGCTTTAGCGCCTTGCTTAGCAATTGCTAGAACCTGTTCGGGTAACAGATAAGGATTTTCTAATTTCGCTGGTGGCTGAGCGAAAGTGCAGTATCCGCATTTATCTCGACACAACATCGTTAAAGGAATAAATACTTTCGGTGAGTAAGTAACTCGACTACCAAAAGTCTCATCTCGAATTGCACGCGCTTGACGCATTAACTCGGATGTTGAAATTTCAGATATTGACTTATCAAGTACGCGACGGCTCTCAGACAACATGACCCTCCTAGGGTGATTGATGAAATTATGTTGAGAGCGCTCGACCAAGGTTCTTCACCGTGTTAGAAAGGTGACGAATCTTGTAACTGACGTGCCCTCTAACCGTAGCCCCATTTTTCGCTATCGCGCAAGCGCCAATTTTCAAGACCGGCGGCTAATGGCTGGCGTCGGCCAGTTGATCTTGACTAGTTGGTTTTTAGTTGAGGCCCAGGAGCACTAGAAGCGCATCGTCGATAGTCCATTGTTCTTCGGCTTTTACATGTCCGACTCTTTTGCCTAGCCGGTCAATGGAAATAGCCTTCATATGTTCAATCATTACTTTTGTCGTCTGTTTTTGAATCTCAATATTTGGGCGGATTGAAGCACTCAGCGCACTTTGCGAAGTTGGCGCAACCAACACAACAGAACGAGGTAACAAAGAATTTGATTGCAGTATTACCGCGTAACGTTTTCCATAAAGTTCATGACTAATCCCTTTGGGTAAATTAATTGTAAAAACATCACCTCTATTCACCCAGCATCTCCATGTATTCGGCTAGTCGTTTCATCTCGGCGCGATCTTTTGGGTCTGCATCAAGTGCGGCAATTTCGGCGGCAAGTCGAGTCGGTTCATTTAATGCTTCTGCAGCGTCAAGAACTGCTTTTCGCACTGCTTCAGATTGGCTCATACCAGTTTGTTGAAGGCGTAACAATGCTCGACGAGTTCGGTCATCAAGTCTTAGAGAAATTGCTTCCGCCACAAAATTTAATGTATCACGATTTGTCATACAATTTTCTCGCAGTTCTGTGGTGTCCGTTATTTAGATGTGTGCAGATTATTTAGCGAGGGCGCGAAATAGGGCGCGAACGTTTTGTCCAGAAATTGGTACGCGATGACCAGTGCGTGAGATGAAACCTAGTTGGACACCGGTTGACGAGTCGAGCACCGTGAAAACTTGTTCGTGTCCATCAGCATCGACGATCACATCTGTCAGTAGCGGCACTTTTGCCTCGGCCAGTGCTTGTTGCACAAAACCTGCATTGAGCACTTCGATCGCAATGTGTTGAACGCCAGAACCGTGATCTGCTAGGTGAGCGTCAACTGCTGGGTCGCCTGGGCCCACCAAAACCACAGTGACGCCACCAGCATCTGCGGTAACGATCGCCGAATCTTGGGTGCGAGTGATTTTGAAACCCAGTGATGTGAGAAAGACCATTGCCGAATCTAAGTTCGCTACGGCGACAACAACATGATCAATGCGACAAGCAACTGTGTCAAGTGCGGATTGCGGGGTTGAACCTGAAGCATCTGCCGTTTTGCTCGGAGCAATTTCGTTGCGTTCTTCGGCGATTTCAATTCGATGCGTTTCAGAAAGCAAAATGCGAAAAAGCTGTTCTGTGAAGTCTGGATCTACTTGATTATCGATTGCCCACTGACGACGCACAGTCAGAACTTCTCGCACTCGTTGTGGCTGAATAACTGCCGTGCCTGTACCGGCTTTGACTTCAGCAACTTGGCGACAAACATCCATGCGTTCGGCAAGCAACTTGACGATTGCTAGATCTATATCATCAATTTTCTGACGCAGTTGAGATAGATCGCTCATCGTCGCCACCATCTTTTTTGGGCCGCACCGTTAGCGCTGATTGCAGATGAACTAACTCGTGCAATGTGCTTGGCGACCATATCCATTTCAATATTGACTTTGTCGCCAACTTTGCGCACACCCAATGTCGTCACTTCTATCGTGTGGGGTATCACTGCCACAGTAAATGTGTCGACAGTTAAGTCGTAGGCAGTAAGGCTGATTCCGTCAACTGTTATTGAACCTTTTTCTACGATCAGGTGCATCAAGTCGCGCGGTATTCGCACCACCAAGTTCGGTACCTCTGAAACAATTTCGCCGACGGCATCAACATGACCCAAAACAAGATGACCGCCGAGTCGATCACCAAGCGCCATCGGTCGCTCAAGGTTGACGACGTCACCGACTTTTAGTGAGCCAAGATTTGTGCGCGAGAATGTTTCGTCGCTGACGTCAGTCATCCATGAATTCTGATCAAGATCGACAACAGTCAGACAGCAACCGTTAACGGCGATCGACGAGCCAATCTTTGAGCCATCCAGCACAATTTGGGATGAGAAACGCAGCCGCGAACCGCTTCGTTCGCCGACCTTGCCAAGCTCTTCAACGATTCCAGTGAACACGCTTTACGACACTACTTGGAAGGTTGCGTGACTAAGTCAGACTTAACTCGTAAAAACACGATGCCATCAACGACTCGCACGACTTCGGCATTTGCTAAATCTGCGTCTTCGTTACCGACGATTAAGTCCATGCCAGGTTTGACCACAAGACCAACGCGGGCATGACTGAGATCGCCATGAGTCAGTCCATCATCATCGCAACTTTGGTAGTCGATCCACAGATCCCATGGAGTTTCGCTGGTTGAAGCAACATCCATGTCTTTAAGTTTACTGAGCATAGGCAGGGTTGCTAGTAGCTGGGCTAAAGCATTTAATAAGGTTGATCAAAGTTTCGTCGAAAAGGTTGGGTAGCGCAATGTCGTAATGCGGATTTTGAAATGTGGCGAGCAACAAGAAACCTGTTCGTCTGAGTTCGCCAACATGCGATGTGCGAATTGATTTATATCTTCGCAGTTCTGGTCTTGCGCAAACTATTTAACATCATCAATCCGCCTCGAATCACAACAACGGCATCATCAGGAGGACTTTCGTTACGTAGATGAAGTCGCTGCACACGCTAATGTGTGCTGAATTTAGGGTAACGGTGGGTGGTTTCGCCGAGAATGTGCCGTAGATTGAAGGGGTCGATTAGGGCTCATCCTCTGATTAGATGCCGCTGACCAAAAGGTTGGGGCGACCAGTTATCTCGCTGGCTAGCAAATCTGCTGGTGAGACTTCGAAAGGCAAAATCAAAGTGGCGATCACTCCAACTAAAGATGTCATCAGCAAGCATGGACAGCACGCGACAGACTCGGGCTCACCAGAAGTACAAATTGCACTTCTCACTGAACGAATCAACAGTCTCACCGAGCATCTTAAGAGCCATGTCAAAGACCACCACTCACGTCGTGGATTGTTGATGATGGTTGGTCGTCGTCGACGAATGCTTGATTACATCCGAGATCGAAACATTGAGAAGTATCGAAAACTTCTTGAAGATCTTGGCTTGCGTCGTTAAACGTTTGTCAACGATAAAAATATCGACAACAATTAAATAATAGAAACAACATAAACCAATCGAGCAATCTGTAGTTGGTTGTCAGTTGAGGATTTCGCGAACTGTTCTAAAAAGTTCCGCGCGATAGTCCACGAAGTTCTCAACTGGGAACCGACAATTTGTTCGGCACATAGACCTGTAACTCCGTAAAAAACGGCACAGGTATGAAAGGAAGCATTATGGCTGAGGCCATTTCAGTAAGCGGTCCAATTTCAGGGACCGATAAAACACTCACATTTGAGACAGGCAAACTCGCTTTGCAGTCACAAGGAGCAGTAGTAGCAAAAATCGGTAAGACGACAGTTCTTGCAACAGCAAACGCCGCAAAGGGCGTGCGTGACGGCATCGACTTCTTTCCGTTGACAGTTGACGTTGAAGAGCGTGCGTACGCAGCCGGAAAAATCCCTGGCTCATTCTTCCGTCGTGAAGGTCGTCCAAGTCAGCAAGCAATTCTCACATGCCGACTTACAGACCGTCCATTGCGTCCAGCTTTCCCAGATGGTTACCGCAACGAAACTCAAGTCGTAATCACCGTTATTGGTGCAGACCAAACTAACCCTCATGATGTGCTGGCAATTAACGCAGCCTCGGCATCGTTCATGATCTCGGGTATTCCGTTTGACGGCCCAATTGGTGCTGTGCGTTTGGCTTACAGCCAAGAAGGAAACTGGATTGCGCATCCAACATTCAAAGAAGGCGAAGAGTCGACATTTGAATTGGTTGTTGCTGGTCGCGAACTTGACAACGGCGATGTTGCCGTGATGATGGTTGAAGCAGGCGGAACCGAGAAGAGTTTCTCGTATTACGAAGCCGGCGCACCAAAAGTTAACGAAGAAGTTATTGCAAGCGGATTAGAAGCATGCAAGCCGTTCATCAAAGAGTCAATCAAACTTCAGCGTCAACTCGTTGCAAGCGTGATTGCAACTCGTGGCGCAATCGAGCCACTTAAGTACACACCAGTGCTTGACTACACCGAAGAATTGTTTGCAGCAGTTGAAGCTGCAGCAACGACAAAGTTGCAACCAGCAATTCGTATCGCGCTCAAGAGTGATCGCAACGAAGCAATTGACGCAGTAACAACTGCAACACTTGCTGAACTTGCAGAGAAGTTTCCTGCTCAAGAGAAGCAAATCAAAGAAGCAGTTCGCTCACTGACCAAAAAATTAGTGCGCAAGCGCGTCGTTGACGAAGGTATTCGTATCGACGGTCGTGGACCTGCTGATCTTCGACCGGTTTCGGCTGAAGTTGGTTTGATCTCAACTGCTCATGGCACAGGATTGTTTCAGCGCGGCGAGACACAAGTTCTCAACGTTCTGACAATGGCAATGCCAAAGATGAACCAGATGATCGACTCGATTACTCCTGAGACATCGAAGCGTTACATGCATGACTACAACATGGCGCCATGGGCAAACGGAGAAACTGGCCGTGTCGGTACACCAAAGCGTCGCGAAATCGGCCACGGTGCACTCGCCGAGCGCGCGTTGTTTCCAGTTGTGCCAAGTCAAGAAAAGTTTGCGTACACACTTCGTTTAGTAAGCGAAGTTTTGTCGTCAAACGGTTCAACATCAATGGCTTCTGTTTGCGCATCAAGTCTTTCTTTGATGGATGCAGGCGTACCGATTATTGCACCAGTCGCGGGTATTGCGATGGGTTTGATTTTTGATCAAGGCAAGTACACAGCATTGACAGACATTCTCGGTGCAGAAGATGCATTCGGCGACATGGACTTCAAAGTTGCCGGCACCGCAGATGCAGTTACTGCATTGCAGCTTGATACAAAAATCGAAGGTATCCCAAGCGATGTTTTGGCAAAAGCGTTGCAACAGGCAAAAGAAGCACGCTTGAAGATTCTTGATGTGATGAACGCAGCAATTAATGCGCCGCGTGCAACAGTTAATGAGAGTGCGCCAAAAATTGTTACGTTCACGATTCCGCTTGACAAAGTTGGTGAAGTTATTGGGCCAAAGGGCAAAGTAATTAACACGATTCAACAAGAGACTGGTGCAGAAATCAATGTAAGTGATGATGGGGCAACAGGCATCATCACAATTGGCTCACCAGACAACTCAAAAGTTGAAGATGCCAAAGCGCGTATTTTGGCAATCGTTGATCCACCGACTGCAGAACTTGGCGCGGTTTACACCGGCCGAGTTGTTAACACAGCGGCGTTCGGTGCGTTCGTTAATATTCTGCCTGGACGAGATGGGCTTGTGCACATTTCAAAACTTGGCAACGGTCAGCGCGTGGCTCGAGTCGAAGATGTTCTGAACATCGGCGACGAAGTGCAGGTGCGAGTCGATGACATCGACGATCGTGGCAAAGTCAGCCTCAGTCTTATTGGTCCTGATGGCGAAGTCATCAAGGGCTCTGCAGGGGGTTCGTCAGGTGATGGCGAGCGTGGCCCACGGCCAGAAAGAAGTGATCGTCCGCGTTCTAATGATCGTGGCGGGCGTAATGATCGCAATGATCGTCCGCGTTCTAATGATCGTGGTCCGCGTTCCAATGATCGCAATGATCGTCCGCGCAATGACCGTAACGATCGTCCACGTTCAAATGATCGCAGCGCGCCGTCAGATGCTGTCAGCGTAAGTTTCGAAGAAGAGTTCGATCGCGATTTGCGAAACGATCAATAGGCATCTACTGACATGACAATTCGTGTCGGTGTTATTGGTGCCGCGGGGCGGATGGGACAAACAGTCTGTGCCGCAATTGCGGCCGACCAAAATCTAGAACTGGTTGCGGCAGTTGATTCTGCTGCTTCTGGTTCGAAGGTCGAAGGCTTAACAATTGCTAAAGATCTGCGTGCGTTAGCAGATGCAAAAGTTGAAGTTGCAGTTGACTTTACGGTCGCCGCTGCTTCTCGAATCAACTTGCCTTGGTTAGCAATGCACAATGTTCATGCCGTGGTTGGTACGACGGGTTTTACCGATGCTGATATTTCGGAGTTCACGAGGATGTTTACATCTAGCAACTGCATCGTTGCGCCGAACTTTGCAATCGGTGCAGTGCTGATGATGCGCTTCGCCGAAATCGCCGCACCATTTTTTGACACTGCCGAAATCATCGAGATTCACCATGACGGCAAAGCAGATTCGCCGTCAGGCACGGCAATTGCAACTGCGAATCGAATGGCTGCCGCCAGCAGTTCTTGGGCGAAAGACCCAACTACACACGAAGCGATTGCTGGTGCTCGCGGAGCCAAATCGGCAGCCGGTATACCGATTCATGCAGTTCGAATGCGTGGCGTTGTTGCGAATCAAGAAGTCGTGTTAGGTACGCAGGGTCAAACACTCACAATTCGCCACGACACTATCGATCGCGCAAGCTTTATGCCAGGTGTTGTGTTGGCATGCAAAAAAATTGCCGAGAACAAGGGATTCACCCTTGGACTCGACAAGTTCTTGGGTATCTAAAGCGTATTTTTAAAGCTGTTTACTGGCGCTTTCTGTTAACGAAGTGAATTGATCGCTGCGTCGTAGTTCGGTTCGTTGGCGATTTCGCTTACGAGTTCGGTGTGCAGGATCTTGCCTTTTTCGTCGGCAACGACAACTGCGCGAGCCAAAACACCCTTAAGCACACTGCTAGTTAAAACGATGCCGAAAGTCACGCCAAAATTTGATCTGAAAGAAGATGCAGTTTTGACATTGGCTAAACCTTCAGCAGCACAGAAGCGTCCTTGGGCGAACGGCAAGTCGGCTGACACGCAGTAAACCTCGGTGTTGCTGAGTGAAGACGCGATCTCATTGAACTTTCGGGTGCTCGTAGCGCAAGTTGGTGTGTCAATACTTGGGAAAATATTGAAAATTACCCGCGTGCCCGCGATGTCTTTGTTGGTGATGTCTTGCAGAGCACTTGTCGTCAAAGAAAACTTTGGAAGCGACTTGCCTTTGGCTGGCAATTTGCCACTTACCGAAACCGAATTACCACCCAAAGTTACAGTTGTGCCAGATTTCTTCGCCGTTTTCTTAGAAGATTTCTTAGGACTCTTCTTCACAGATTTTTTCTTCGTAACTTTTTTTGCAGTTTTTTTCGCGATCTTTTTCGCAGTCTTTTTCTTTGTAGCCATGTTTTTCTCCTTGATTTTTGTGCTTAGTTAGACTTTGGTCGACTTTTACGTGCCGACTGAAGTGAGGATATTACGAACAAAAGTCCGACAACCCACCACTGATACTTTTCAATGTAATTCAGAAAATCCTTAATTTGCTGCTCAAATAATTTGCCGCCACGCCACAACACGGCAAGCTTTATTGCAATACCTAACATCAGAAGCGGTATAAATTTTTGAGTCTTCATTTTGCGGTGTCCAACTAAAAGGCAAACGACATTGCTTCCTGGCATCAGCACAACCATCAAAGCGCCAGCTTTATCGACGGCACTTTCAGTCCACCTATAAATAGCAGGCATTTCGCCGACATTTCCTAAAACCCAACTTGTTGCTTTCTCTCCATACCATCGGCCAACTAAAAATAATGCGACTCCTGCGAGCAACACCCGACAGAAACCGATAACTGAGTAACTAAATAAATCGATATACGGCACGGAGCCAAATAAATTACGATTTCGCGAACTTAGCAACAGCACGAGTTTTGGTCGCTCGTCGACGAGTGCTGGGCCGATATTTGTGCCGATTGTGCCGATCACAAACAACATCGTTGTCAATGTCAGTACGGCTTTTCGCATTCGTTACACGCTAGCCGACTTGCTAACTTTATTGATAGTAACTGGCTATCTTTTGGGGGGCTCATGAAGGGTTTAATGCAGGACACACCACTAACCATGGTGCACATATTTGAGCGTGCTGAAAAGTACCACTCGGATAAAACAATCACCACGGCGACTGCGGTTGGCAAAGTTCGAATTAGTTATGGTGAGTGGGCAGCGCGCACGCGTCAACTTGGCGGCGCATTAGACAAGCTCAAGATTTCAGCAGATGGGCGAGTGGCGACTTTTGGATGGAACACCGCAAGACACCTCGAACTTTATTTCGCAGCACCATGCACGGGGCGTGTTGTTCACACTTTGAATATTCGGTTGTTCCCCGAACAACTCACGTACATCGCAAATCACGCTGAAGACGAAGTGGTCTTCGTCGACCGTTCGCTGTTCGGTTTGATTGCACCACTGTTGCCGACATTCAAAACTGTCAAGCATCTCGTGATAATGAACGACGGCAAAGGTGATGTGCCAGATTCTGTAGACGGTATGCAGATGTACGACTACGAAGAATTGATCAAAGGTGTTTCAGGCGTTGAATTTAGAATCACTGATGAAAATCGAGCGGCAAGTATGTGTTACACAAGCGGCACCACCGGCAACCCGAAAGGTGTTGTCTATAGTCATCGGTCAACATTTATGCACACGATGGGAGCAATGACGGTTGACTCGCTAGGTGCGCGTGAGAGCGACATCATTTTGCCAGTTGTACCGATGTTTCATGCCAACGCCTGGGGACTTGCGCACGCTGCAGTTGCATGTGGTGCAAATCTCGTGCTGCCTGGCCCAGATTTATCTGGCAAGGCAATAGCCGATTTGATCGTCGAAGAAAAAGTAACTGTGGCGGCAGGTGTGCCGACCATTTGGATGAGCGTGTTGCCTGAACTCAAGGGTCGCGACACTTCTGCGTTAAGGGTCATCCCTGTTGGTGGCAGCGCTGTACCAAAAGCGTTGAGCGAGGCATACCGAGAAACGGTTGGCCTACCAATCTTGCAGGCGTGGGGCATGACAGAGACGAGCCCAATCGCTGCGACTTGCAATTTATCGCTTGCTGATCAGCAAAAATCAATTGAAGAGCAGGCCGAGCTTCGTACAACTGTTGGCACAATCAATTTTGGTGTTGACTGTCGTGTCGTGTTGCCGAGCACTACTACGCCGGTGCCGTGGGATGGTGAGACGAGTGGCGAGTTACAGTGTGCAGGTTCGTGGATTGCATCAACTTATTACAACGACGCTCGCGCCGGCGAAAGTTTCACTGATGACGGTTGGCTACGCACTGGTGATGTTGCGACAATGGATTCTTTAGGTCGCATACGTCTTGTTGATCGCACAAAAGATCTAATTAAAACTGGTGGAGAATGGATCTCGTCTGTAGAGATTGAGAACGAACTGATGTCACATCCAAAAATTAAAGAAGCAGCAGTTGTTGGTGTGCCGCATCCAAAGTGGTCAGAACGACCGCTCGCGTGCGTTGTGCTCAACCCCGGTGAATCGTTAACTAAGCAAGAAGTACTTGACTACATTCGACCGAGGCTCGCCAAGTGGCAAGTGCCAGATGATGTCGTTTTTATTGACGAAGTGCCAAAAACGAGCGTCGGTAAATTCTCTAAAAAAACTCTCCGCGAAAAATACGCAGATTACGTTTTGCCAACCGCCTGAACTCGGCGTAAGAATTGTTTAGTTCGATCAT
>ERZ889217.1447-NODE-1447-length-12052-cov-19.273818_pt1 | contig 12052 bp, 10 predicted proteins | sample MGYA00521098_ERZ889217 | MGnify/ENA primary metagenome ERZ889217 (study PRJEB32303, sample SAMEA104408613) | aquatic metagenome | biome: Brackish water; feature: Pelagic; material: water | place: Baltic Sea | collected 2014-06-10T22:04:00 | depth 2,362 m ...
TGGCTTTGCCGGGACAGCAGGCTTGGCCGGGGCAGAAAGCTTGGCCGGGACGGCCGGTTTGCTAGCCACGGCGGGCTTGGTCGCCATCGCCGGTTTGGTGGCCACTACCTCCGGTTTAGCCCCAGGGGGCTTGGGGGATGGGGGCGTGGCTGCTGCTGGCGCCTTGGCTTGGGGGGCCGCCGCTGGTCGGGCAGGCGCAACTACTGGTGCCGCCGCCTGGCTCTCCGGGGGCTTGGGCGGGGCGGAGGGCCTGGGTGGCGCCACCGGCGCCTTCAGGGGGGCCACCGGCGCGCTTGCAGCGGCTGGGGCGGCTGCCTGGGGAGCCGCAGGACTGTCGCTGGTCGGGGCTTTCTTCAACGAAAGGATGGCCTTAGGGGGTTCGCTAGGCGTGACGGGGCCAGAAGCAGCAGGCTTGCCATTGCCCTTGATGAGGCCGCGGATGGCAGCGGCCTCGTCATCGCTGATCGAGCTGCTGTGGCTCTTGGCAGCAATCGACAGCTTGTCGGCGGCTTCGAGCACGTCCTTATTCTCCAGGCCCAGGTCCCTGGATAGCTCGTAAATTCGGACTTTGCCGCTGCTGGTCATTCAGGTCTCCAATCGGTCGGGGCAACGGGTGCCGCCGGGTCCTACACGCGGTAAGACCACTATTCATCTTGCCTCAGAGCCCGCTGGTCAGGCCTTCGGCAGCCGCCCTTCCAGGGCGGCGTAGATGGAATCAGCAACCTGGCAACGGAGGGCCCGTTGCAGTTTGCGGCGGCGTTTGGCTTCGCTCAGGCAATCCTGGCGAGGACAGAGGTAGGCCGAGCGGCCCATCCCCGCGTCGAGGGCGAGGCTTCCGTCAGGGAGGCGGATCACCCGCAGGAGCTGCTGACGATCCAGCAGTTCCCGGCAGGTGACACAGCGCCTCAGGACGGGTTTGCCGTTCACCGGATCCCTTCCTGGCCAGGGGCCCCGTCCTCGGTGGCGAGCTCGCCGTCGGCTTCGGCGTTGGTTTCAGCCCCATCTCCCGGGGGGTCTACAGCGGTTTCGCTGCCCATTTGGGACCCATCACCCTCGACTTCCGCTTCAACTGGCTCAAGGGCGGCGCTTTCGCCGGCCTCGTCGCCAGGAGATTGATAGGTGTAGCCGTCGCCGACATACTCCTCGTCATCCTCGGGCAGGGGATAAAGCTCGCGCAGGCGGGCGTCCTCCTCAGCGCGGGCGGCCTGTTCCACGGCTAGGCGGGCTTCGGCTTCGGCCTGCAGGGCCTCATCCTCCTGGCGCAAGGCGATCAATTCGGCCACCTTCTCGTCTTCGCTGGCCTGGTCGTATTCGCTGCTGTTTTTGATGTCTAGTTTCCAGCCGGTCAGTCGGGCCGCCAGCCGCACGTTCTGGCCCTCGCGGCCAATCGCCAGGCTGAGCTGGTCGGGGGGAACCAAGACATGGGCGTGCTGGCCTTCGGGATCGACGAGCCTCACCATGTCGACCCGGGCGGGGCTGAGGGAGTTGGCGATGTACATGCCGGGGTCGGGGGACCAGCGGATCACGTCGATTTTTTCGCCGCGCAGCTCATTCACCACCTGCTGAATGCGCGAGCCCCGGGCCCCGATGCAGGCGCCCACCGGATCCACTTCCCGTTCAACGCTGTCTACGGCCACCTTGGTGCGGGGGCCGACCGAGCGGGAGGGGGGATTGGCTTCCCGGGCGACGGCCACGATTCGCACCGAGCCTTCCTGAATTTCGGGAACCTCGTTCTCAAACAGATACACCACCAGGCCGGCATTGGACCTGGAGATAAATAATTGGGGACCGCGCCGTGCCACCTCACTCACCTCCTTGAGGAACACCTTGAAGGTGGCATTGGCCCGGTAGTTGTCGTTGGGCAGCTGGTCGCGGCGGGGCAGTTCGGCCTCCACCTCCGGGCGGCCCAGGCCTGAACTCACCCCCATGATCACCGACTGGCGCTCGAAGCGGATCACCCGGGCCGTCAGCACGGGATCCTCCAGGTCGGCAAACTCCTCCTGGATCATGCGGCGCTGCTGGTCCCGCAGTTTCTGGGCCAGCACCTGCTTGGTGGTGGAGGCGGCCATGCGGCCGAAATCGTCTTTTTCAGGGGTGACATCGAGCACGACCGTGTCACCGATCTGGGCATCCTCGGCGACCTGCTGCACTTCGGCCAGGGCAATCTGGTGGTCGTCGCTTTCGACCTCTTCGACAATGATCTTGCTGGCTAGCACGCGATAGCCCTCTTCATCGAGGTCGAGGGCCACGTCGAAGTTGCTGAAATAATCCTCTTCAAAAGGATCTTCACTGATGCCCAGATAGAGGGTGCGTCGGTAGCGTTCGTAGCCCTTAAGCAGGGCCTCCCGCAGGGCCGCCTCCACCACCTGGGGGGGCAGCTTCTTCTCTTCGCTGATGTCCTCGATCAGATTGGTCAGGCCGGGGAGAAGAACCAGTGCCATTGGTCGGTTGCGCGGGGAAAAGGAATTTGGTGAAGTCAAGGGAAGGGCGCCGGCTGGCGGGCGTCCCTCAGTCTTCAGAGGGGGTGATCAGGCGGACGCTGAGCACTTCGGCGCGGGGGATGCGGATGGTGCGCCCCTTGATGTTGAGGAGCAGCTGGTCGTCATCGCGCTCAAGCAGCAGCCCTTCCCGCTGGCTTTCGACGCCCTCGGGATCGCGCCGGTGGACCTCGATCGGGAAGCCGCGAAAACTGCGGAAATCCCGCTCCTCCTGCAGCAGCTCACTGACGCCCGGGCTGCTGATCTCAAGCACGTAGGCCTGCTCGAGCAGGCCACTGGCCTCGATCGCATCACCGATGGGACCGCTGCAGCTGGCGCAGTCGTCCAGGCTGACATCGCTCCCATCGGCCCGGCGCAACTGAATCACCAGGGTCATGGGGATTCGCTGGTGGAGCAGCTGGCCGCCCCAGAGCTGAAAGCCCAAGGAGGCTGCCACCTGGCGGGCCAGGCCGTCCAACTCGGGGGGAAGGGTTTCGGCCAAGGCCAAGACAGGGACAGCAGGAGACGGGCAGCCCGTCCGGCATCTGCAGTGATCTGCCCTGTCCACCCCCGATCCCGCAGCGTCACAAGGGCTTGGGGAGGTCCTTAGCCCAAGGGCAAAGGAACAGGGATATGGACCGGTGATGCCCGCCGGGCACACCAGCAACTTACGTGATGGCGTGGAGCCCTAAAGGGGCCCCCCTGGGGTAGTGGGGTTGCTGGCGCCCAGGTTCACGGCGGGGGGTTCGGCGAAGTAATCACTGCTTTGGACTTCGCCGCGCAGGCTGGGGTCCTGGTTGATGCAACGGGCCAGCTGGTCGTCGCTGCGCAGGAACTGGCAGACCCGCGCCCAGAGCTTGGCCCGGCTGGCCGGGGCGCCCTGGTTGAAATGGACCAGGTCCTTACCGCCGGCCATCCCTTGGATTTCCACTTGGCAGAGGTTGCAACGCACGCGGGTGCCAGGGGGGACGGCTGCCATGGCAAGGGAATCGGGATAGCAAAACCTAGGTCTCCGGGCCACCCCTGAACCGGTTGTGATGTGGTTTGTAGGGGGCGGACCGCCGACCGTTGCAGCACCCTCGATAGCCTGAGCAATCGTTGTTAAGTCCCGCCGTGCCCCCTTTCAGGCGCCTGATCCTGCCCAGGGCGCTGGCCGGGCTTCTCCCCGTTCTTAGCCCCTTCCTTGCCCCGGTCCTGGTGGCGCTACTGGTGCTGAGCGCTCCAATCGGGGCCGCCGCCTCGGCCCTTGAACCGGGTCCCGCCGCCGCTCCAGCCCCCCTGGCCGCTACCCCAGCGGCCGAGCCCCCCCTGGCCAAGCCCCGCAGTTTTGTCGCTGAAGCAGTGCATCGGGTGGCGGCCTCGGTGGTGCGGATCGACACGGAGCGCAACGTGCCGCCGGGGGGGCTGGATCCGGCTTTTAGCGATCCCTTGCTGCGGGAGCTGTTCGGCGAGCCCTCCTCCCGCTCGCGGGAGCGGGGCCAGGGTTCCGGGGTGGTGATTGATCGCCAGGGGCTGGTGCTCACCAATGCCCACGTGGTCGATGGCGTTGATCGGGTCGAAGTGACCCTGGCCGATGGCCAGCAGGTGGATGGCAGCGTGCTGGGCATCGATCCGGTCACGGACCTGGCCGTGGTGCGGATCGAGCCTGTGGCAGAGCTGCGGGCCGCCCCCCTCGGCGATTCCGAAGCCCTGGAGGTGGGTGACTGGGCGATTGCCCTGGGCACCCCCTACGGCCTGGAGCGCACCGTCACCTTGGGGATTGTCAGCAGCCTGCACCGCAACATCAACAGCCTGGGCTTTTCCGATAAGCGCCTCGAGCTGATCCAGACCGATGCGGCGATCAATCCCGGCAACTCCGGCGGACCCCTGATCAATGGGGCCGGTGAAGTGGTGGGAATCAACACCCTGGTGCGCTCCGGCCCGGGGGCGGGCCTGGGCTTTGCCATTCCGATCAACCTGGCCAAGGAAGTGGCCGGCCAGCTTGGCCGCGGCATCAAGGTGGTCCACCCCTACCTGGGGGTGCAGCTGGTACCGCTCACGGCCCGCCTGGCCCGGGATTACAACCGCGACCCCAATGCCCTAGTCACCTTGCCGGAGCGCGATGGCGCCCTGATTCAAACCGTGTTGCCCGATAGTCCGGCCCAGCGGGCGGGCCTCCGCCGCGGCGATCTGGTCGTGGCCGCCGCTGACCAGGCGGTGGCCAATCCGGCCCGGTTGTTGCGTCTAGTGGAGGCTTCCCACATCGGCGAATCCCTGGCAATCACGGTGTTGCGGGGCGATCGGGAGCTGAGGCTGACGATCCGGCCGGAGGCCTTGCCCGCTGCCGGCTAAGCGCGGTCCCTGCGGCCTCTCCCCTCTCCCCAGACACCTCGCCCCGGACCCCGAGCCCCAGACGCCTCGCCCCAGGCAACCCGGCCATCAACGCGGCCATCAACGCGGCGCTTGCTACGGTCACGGCCCTTTCTGACCCCGGTGATGGCTGATCTGCAGGACCGCATGAAGCAGGCCGTGGCGGAGGCGGCGGTGCAGCAGATCCGCAACGGCATGGTGGTGGGCCTGGGCTCCGGCTCCACGGCGGCCCTGATGATCCAGGGCCTGGGCGCCAAGCTCAAAAGCGGAGAGCTCAAGGACATCACTGGTGTCACCACCTCCTTCCAGGGGGAGGTGCTGGCGGCCGAACTGGGTATTCCGCTCAAGAGCCTCAATGCCATCTCCCGTATCGATCTGGCCATTGATGGGGCCGATGAGGTCGACCCGGATTTCCAGCTGATCAAGGGCGGCGGCGCCTGCCACGTGCAGGAAAAGCTGGTGGCCCGCCGCGCCGAGCGCTTCGTGGTGGTGGTGGATGCCAGCAAGTTGGTGGAGCGCCTCAACCTGGGGTTCCTGTTGCCCGTGGAGGTGCTGCCCGGCGCCTGGCGCCAGGTGCAAGCTGAGTTGGGGGAGCTCGGCGGCGATGCCCAGCTGCGCATGGCCGTGCGGAAGGCCGGCCCGGTCGTCACCGACCAGGGCAACCTGGTGCTGGATGTGCGTTTTGCCGGCGGCATTGCCGATCCGGTGGGCCTGGAGCAAACGATCAACAACCTGCCCGGCGTGCTGGAGAACGGCCTGTTCGTCAACATCACCGACCAGGTGTTGGTGGGCGATGTGGTCGATGGTGTCCCTGGCGTGCGGGAGCTGGAGCGCCGTTGAAGGGGCGCCTAGGCGCCCTCAAACCCCTACCTCCCGGAGCCGGAGACTGCCCTTTAGCCCCCGAGGCGGAGGCGCACCGAATGGGCGTGGCTATGGAGCCCTTCGCTGTCCGCCAGGGTCACCACGGCACCGCCGGTGGCCTCCAGGGCCTGCCGGTTGAAATGGATCAAGCTGGTGTGGCGCAGGAAGGTTTCCACCCCCAGGGCGCTGGCGAAACGGGCCGTGCCGGAGGTGGGCAGGGTGTGGTTGGGGCCGGCCAGATAGTCCCCCACTGCCTCCGGGCTCCAGGCGCCCAGGAAGATCGCCCCCGCGTGCTCGATGCGCGTGGCCAGGGATTCGGGCTGCTCCACCAGCAGTTCCAGATGTTCGGGCGCAAAGCGGTCGCTCAAGGCCGCCGCCGCCTCCAGGTTTGGGCAGACCACCACCAGACCCCAGGCGTTTAGGGCTGCCAAGGTGATGGCGGCCCGGGGATGGTGCGCCAGCTGGGCTTCGAGGGCTGCCGGCAGGGCGGCCGCCAGGGCCTCGCTGGTGGTGAGCAGGATGGCTGCCGCCAGGGGATCGTGTTCCGCCTGGGCCAGCAGGTCGGCGGCCACCTGGTCAGCCCGGGCGCTGTGGTCGGCGATCACCAGCACCTCGCTGGGGCCGGCGAGGGAATCGATCGCCACCCGGCCGTACACCGCCTTTTTGGCCAGGGTCACGTAGAGGTTGCCAGGGCCTGTGATCACATCCACCCGCGGGATCGTGGCGGTGCCGTAGGCCAGGGCTCCGATCGCCTGGGCGCCGCCGACGCGGTAGATCTCGTCAACGCCGGCCAGGTGGGCAGCCGCCAGCACCGTGGTGTTCACTTGGCCGGCGGGCCCGGGGGGGGTCACCATGACCAGCCGCTTGACGCCGGCCACCCGGGCGGGCACCGCATTCATCAGCACGGTGCTCGGGTAGGAGGCCCGGCCGCCCGGGATGTAGATCCCAGCGGTCTCTACGGGGCGCCAGCGCCGACCTAGGCGTTCGCCATGGGGGCCGGTCAGATCCAAATCGCTCGGGAGCTGGATCTGGTGGAAGGCCAGGATGCGTTCGTGGGCGAGTTCGAGGGCCGTTTTGAGGCGGCTGTCGCAGTGGTTCCAGGCGGCCTGGATCTGCTCGATCGGGATGCGCAAGGGATCGGGACGCACCCCATCGAAGCGCTCGCTGAGGTCGAGCAGGGCCCGATCCCCTTCGCTGCGCACCTGGGCCAAAATGGCGTCCACGGTCTTGATGGCCGCTTCCGCCTGGCCGCTATTGGTGCGATCGGCAATCTCGTCCAGTCGCCTGGCCGCCGCGGCCAGATCACTCAGCACCTCCAGCTCCAGGGCGGCGGCCCCAGGGGTGCGGCCGCTTGGATGCTGGGAGGGGCTGGCGGCCACGGCGCTGGGAGGATTGAACGGCATTTCAAGTTAAGTCCAAGCCTTCTTGGATCGGGCTAGGGGGTAGGATCTTCGTTTGCTGATTCAGCGCAGAAACCGCCTGTGGCCAATAACAAGTCCTCGAAAAAACGCATCGAAGTTGCCGAACGCAACCGCGTGCAGAACCGCACCTACAAGTCGGCCGTGCGCACTCTGATCAAGCGCTGCTTCACCGCCTGCTCGGCCTTCAGCCAGGCGCCTGGCGATGACGCCAAGGAAGCCGTTCAGGCCAGCCTGAACGCCGCCTTCAGCAAAATCGACAAGGCGGTGAAGGTTGGTGTCATGCACCGCAACACCGGCGCGCACCAGAAGGCCCGCCTCAGCACGGCCGTCAAGCAGGTGGTTGAGCCGGCTAGCGCCCCCCAGGCCTGATCCGACTCCCCGCACCTGCCCCAAGGGCCCGACCGTGAACCAGGCGCTCCCCAAGGCCATGGCCCAGCCGACCGAGCTGGCTACTGATCCCAGCCTCAAGCTGACGGCTGATTCCAGCCTCAAGCTTGTTGATAGCCATTGCCACATCGTGTTTCGCAATTTTGAGGCGGACCTTGATGCGGTGGCCCAGCGATGGCGCGACGCGGGAGTGGTGCGCTTGCTCCATGCCTGCGTCGAGCCGTCTGAAATTGCGGCGATCCGGGCCCTGGCTGATCGATTCCCCGAGCTGCGTTACTCGGTGGGGGTCCACCCCCTCGATACGCAGCATTGGCATGACCAGACCGCCCAGCAGCTGCGCCAGGCAGCCCTGGACGATCCTCGGGTCGTGGCCATCGGGGAACTGGGATTAGATCTGTTTCGTGAGCAGAACCTGGAGTCCCAACTGGCCGTGCTCAGGCCCCAGTTAGATCTGGCCTGGGAGCTGAATTTGCCAGTGATCATCCATTGCCGGGACGCCGCAGAGGCCATGCTCCAGGAGCTGGGCCACCGCCAGAGCCAGGACCGCTGTCCCCGGGGCGTGATGCACTGCTGGGGCGGAACCCCGGCGGAGATGGAGGGCTTCCTGGCTCTGGGTCTTTACATCAGCTTCAGCGGCACGGTCACCTTTGCCAAGGCCGAAGACACCCACGCCTGCGCCCGGCAGGTGCCCTCAGACCGTTACCTGGTGGAAACCGATTGCCCCTTTCTGGCACCGGTTCCCCGGCGGGGCAAGCGCAATGAGCCCGCCTACGTGGCCGCCGTTGCCGAACGGGTGGCTGCTCTCCGGGGGGAGAGCTTGGCTGTGGTTGCCGCCCAGAGCACCCTCAACGCGAGCACCCTGTTTGGACCAGCCTTTGACAGTGTATGATGTTTTATTGGTTTGCTAACCAGTGCGGTCTCCTTCGTGTTGCTGCCTGGGCCTGGCACACCCCCGATCCCCAACTGGTGCTTTGTCTTTGCGTTGGATTTCGACGTCAGCCGGGTTGATCCGAGCTCTGCTGGTTTAAGCGCAGGCGAGCCGTTCCATCCGTGGATCGCCCGTTACTGCGCTAGCCAGCGTCGAAAGCTTCGTTATTTCCATCGCTGACGCCCGCCAGGTCAGCGTTTCCCCACCTTACAGTTCCTGCAGGTTAACGCATGAGCAGCGCGATCCAGGTCGCCAAGACCGTTACGTACCTCCCCGATTTGGTCGAGGTGCAGCGGGCCAGCTTCAAATGGTTCCTGGAGAAGGGGCTGATCGAGGAGCTAGAAAGCTTCTCCCCGATCACCGACTACACCGGCAAACTGGAGCTTCACTTCATCGGTAGCGAGTACCGGCTGAAGCGGCCCCGCCACGACGTGGAAGAAGCGAAGCGGCGCGATGCCACCTTCGCGTCTCAGATGTATGTGACCTGTCGCCTGGTTAACAAGGAAACCGGCGAAATCAAGGAGCAGGAAGTCTTCATCGGCGAGCTTCCCTTGATGACCGAACGGGGCACCTTCATCATCAATGGCGCCGAGCGTGTAATCGTTAACCAGATTGTGCGTTCACCCGGCGTCTATTTCAAGGACGAGCAGGATAAGAATGGCCGTAAAACCTTCAACGCCAGTCTGATCCCTAACCGGGGTGCCTGGCTGAAGTTTGAAACCGATAAGAACGATCTGCTGCACGTTCGCGTCGATAAAACCCGCAAAATTAACGCCCATGTGTTGATGCGAGCCATCGGTCTATCCGACAATGATGTCCTCGACAAGTTGCGGCATCCTGAGTATTACCAGAAGTCGATTGAGGCCGCCAACGACGAAGGCATTAGTTCAGAAGACCAAGCCCTGCTGGAGCTCTACAAGAAGCTGCGTCCGGGTGAACCCCCTTCGGTGAGTGGTGGTCAACAGTTGCTGCACAGCCGCTTCTTTGATCCAAAGCGCTACGACTTGGGCCGGGTCGGTCGCTACAAGATCAATAAAAAGCTGCGGCTTACTATCCCCGACGCGGTGCGCACCCTCACGCCGGAAGATGTTCTCTCCACGATTGATTACCTGATCAATCTCGAGCTCGATGTGGGCGGCGCCTCCCTCGATGACATCGACCACCTCGGCAATCGCCGTGTTCGTTCGGTCGGAGAATTGCTGCAAAACCAGGTGCGCGTTGGCCTGAACCGGCTTGAGCGCATCATCAAAGAACGGATGACGGTCGGTGAAACCGAATCGCTCACTCCTGCCCAGCTGGTGAACCCCAAGCCCCTGGTGGCAGCGGTGAAGGAGTTCTTCGGCTCCAGCCAGTTGAGCCAGTTCATGGACCAGACCAATCCCCTGGCCGAGCTCACCCACAAGCGCCGTATCAGCGCCCTCGGTCCAGGTGGTTTGACCCGAGAGCGGGCTGGTTTCGCCGTGCGCGACATCCACCCCTCCCACTACGGCCGGATCTGCCCGATTGAAACGCCGGAAGGTCCCAATGCAGGCCTGATCGGTTCCCTGGCAACCCACGCCCGGGTCAATGAATACGGTTTCATCGAAACCCCCTTCTGGCGGGTTGAAAATGGCATCGTCATCAAAGAAGGCGATCCGATCTACCTGTCCGCCGACCTGGAGGATGAGTGCCGCATCGCCCCAGGCGACATCCCTGCCGATTCCACGGGCCGCATCACCGCTGAACTGGTGCCGGTGCGCTATCGCCAGGACTTTGAGAAGGTGCCCCCCGAGCAGGTGGACTATGTGCAGCTCTCACCGGTTCAGGTGATTTCGGTGGCCACCTCCCTGATTCCCTTCCTGGAGCACGACGACGCCAACCGGGCCCTGATGGGGTCCAACATGCAGCGCCAGGCTGTGCCCCTGCTGCGGCCGGAACGGCCGTTGGTGGGCACGGGCCTAGAAACCCAGGTGGCGCGGGACTCGGGCATGGTGCCGATCACCACGGTCAACGGCACCGTCGCCTATGTGGATGCCACCGCCATCGTCATCCGCGACGAGGCCGGTGTGGATCACAACCATTACCTGCAGAAATACCAGCGCTCCAACCAGGACACCTGCCTCAACCATCGCCCGATTGTCTCCCTGGGCGACCAGGTGATTGCCGGCCAGGTGCTCGCCAATGGCTCGGCCTGTGAGGGCGGTGAGATCGCCCTGGGTCAGAATGTGTTGATTGCCTACATGCCTTGGGAGGGCTACAACTACGAGGATGCGATCCTTGTTAGTGAGCGTCTTGTTCAAGACGATCTCTACACCTCGGTTCACATCGAGAAGTACGAGATTGAGGCCCGCCAGACCAAACTCGGACCCGAGGAGATCACCCGGGAAATTCCCAACGTTGCCGAGGAAAGCCTGGGCAGCCTCGATGAAATGGGCATCATTCGTATTGGTGCCTATGTGGAATCTGGTGACATTATTGTGGGCAAGGTGACCCCCAAGGGCGAATCGGATCAGCCGCCGGAAGAGAAGCTGCTGCGGGCCATCTTTGGCGAGAAAGCCCGCGATGTTCGAGACAACTCCCTACGCGTTCCCGGCACCGAACGGGGTCGGGTGGTGGATGTGCGGATCTACACCCGTGAGCAGGGTGATGAATTGCCGCCTGGAGCCAACATGGTGGTGCGGGTCTATGTGGCCCAGCGTCGCAAAATCCAGGTGGGCGACAAGATGGCTGGCCGCCACGGCAACAAGGGCATTATCAGCCGCATTCTTCCCCGCGAAGATATGCCCTACCTGCCCGATGGCAGCCCGATCGACATCGTGCTCAACCCCTTGGGGGTTCCTTCACGGATGAACGTGGGCCAGGTGTTCGAATGCCTGATGGGCTGGGCCGCCTCCCACCTTGATTGCCGCGTCAAGGTCGTGCCCTTTGATGAGATGCACGGCCCTGAAAAGTCGAAGGAAACGGTTCAGGCCTACCTAGAAGCGGCCAAGGCCCTGCCGGGTAAGGACTGGGTCTATAACCCCGACAATCCTGGCAAAATCCAGTTGATTGATGGCCGGACCGGCGAGCCCTTTGACCAGCCCGTCACCGTGGGCTACGCCCACATCCTCAAGCTGGTTCACCTGGTGGATGACAAGATCCATGCCCGCTCCACCGGTCCCTATTCCCTCGTAACCCAGCAGCCCCTCGGCGGTAAGGCCCAGCAGGGCGGCCAGCGCCTTGGTGAGATGGAAGTGTGGGCCCTTGAGGCCTACGGCGCCGCCTACACCCTGCAGGAACTGCTCACGGTCAAGTCCGACGACATGCAGGGTCGCAACGAGGCCCTCAACGCCATCGTCAAGGGCAAGCCCATCCCCCGTCCCGGTACGCCGGAATCCTTCAAGGTGCTGATGCGCGAGCTCCAGTCCCTTGGTTTGGATATTGCCGTCTACACAGAAGAGGGCGTGGAAGTGGATCTGATGCAGGATGTCAATCCCCGCCGCAGCACCCCCAACCGGCCCACCTACGAATCCCTCGGCGTCGCGGATTTCGACGACGACTGATCGCTATCCCCGTTCATTCGCCCCTTCGTCCGTCCGCGCGCTCCTAGGCCATGACCAACAGCAACCTCCGCACCGAAAACCACTTCGACTACGTCAAGATCACGCTCG